>FWPV01000275.1_pt1 | contig 173399 bp, 156 predicted proteins | sample 2228371 | NCBI WGS metagenome assembly FWPV01 (sample SAMEA103939776, study PRJEB20133) | metagenome | reverse complement strand
GTTCGCTTCCGCGATCGCTGCTGCGAGCGCAGCGGAGATGCGCGCCGTTGCGGCCGAGAGGACCTGCCCGGGGTTTCCGTAGGCGTCGTAGGAATAGAGCGCGAAAGGCGCGCCCGAGGCGTCGAGGAGCTCTGCGACATCCCCGCGCGCGGTCGTCGCGATGAAGAAGGCGACAGGCGTGGCGGCTGCGCTGCCTTGGTAGATGCCGGCGAACGGCGCGCCTGATGCGTCGTAGAGGTAGGCCACGCTCTCGGTCGTGCCGTCGCTCCTTGCGGTCGTCGCGCGAAGCAGCGAAAGCCCGTCGTAGGCGTAGGCGGTCGTCGCAACGAGCGAGCCTGAGGCCACCACCGAGCGCACGCGCTGGCCGTACGCGTCATACGCGTAGCTCGCAGACACGCCCCGAGGGGCGTCGCTGTAGCCGACAAGACGGAACCCGCCACCATCACGCCGTCCGGGCCGACGCCACCGACCAGGCCGGTGCCAGAGAACCCCGATTTCGATCCGCCTCCGACCCAGTCCAAGCACGTCGCACACGCTAGGTGGACCCCTGCGGCCTGCCCCGAACCGGCTCAGGAAGCACAGCAATGAGACCAAGGGCGATCAATACCGGCGTCGACACCACGTAGGTCTTTCCAAGCAGCCTGAACGCGAGCAGGTTGAAAATGCCAGGATGCGTATCCAGCCAGCCGAGCGTGACAGCGGTCAGGGCACCCGCCACGACTTCGCCGACCTTGCGGCCCAGGACAGCGAGGCCGATCCCTGAGAGCAGAAGCCCGCCAGCCGCCTCCAGGGCGGTGCGCGCAAATCCGTTGCCGTCCTTGCGCGACCACACCGCAAGCACGAACGGGGTTGCGACGTATAGCAGCCCAGCGGCAAGGCCAAGAACGAGGCCGCTCATGCCCGGAAGTAGAGGGCGGACGCGCTCGGCGTTCGCCACCCACACCGCCCACGAGAACCTCCAGAGGCCCCACGCGGCCATCCGCGCTCCGATGCGTGCTCCTGCCCTTGCACGGTTATCGTTCACCGTTTCACCCTCGAGCGAGCCCATTCCCACGCCCTCCTGATCCCCTGCTTACCCAACGACCATGCGAGCGACGCCAGCGCGTGCGTGCTGCTGTCGCCCTTCACCCATGGGCCAGTCAGGACAAACTCCTTCGAGTACGGGGGCCGGAACGCTGTCAGGTTGGTGCACCAGGCCTCGCATCGCACCTGGCAGCGCACGAAGCTATCGCCGACAGGGACCCTGGACACGAGCTTATCGTGGATGATCCTCCTGCGTCCACCCACCCAGCGAGCCGTGACTGCATGCAGCGTCATCCAATACCCGATGCGTTTGAACTGACGCCAGACAGCACATTCCGTCTTGAAAACGCCAGAGAACTTCTTGGCCGGTAGGTCGAACCACCAGACCCAATCGCTCAAGCGAACGTAACTGCCCCACAGAGAAGTACGCCACTCATACCATGTCTCCTCGCAGTACTCCCCGCTCGGATCCACCTTCCCCACCGGGTCGCCGCCGCAGTACTGGTACGGGCTTTCTTCGCCGTCGGCCTTCGCGGGGTCCTTGGTGAGGAACTGGGCGGTGGCGGGGTCGTAGTGGCGCTTCGAGAGGTAGTACAGGCCCGAGTGCGCGTCGTAGGCATAGCCCGCGTAGCGGAGCGCGTTCGCCTCCGCGATCGCTTGTGCGAGCGCAGCCGGTATGCGCGCCGTTGCGTCCGTCAGGACCGCCCCGGGGTTGCCGCAGGCGTCGTAGGAGTACAGCGCGAAGGGCGCGCCGGATGCGTCGAGGAGCTCGGCTGCGTCCCCGCGCGCGGCCGTCGCGACCAAGAAGGGCGCGGACATGGCGCGCCGGGCTCATCGCACGAAGCGGCCGATGGCCTCTGCAGCGTCAGCCTCCCCGTGGCCCTCGAACACGCTCACCATCAGCCGCAAGCGCTCGTTGACGGCAAGCGCCCGGAGCCGAGACCCTGTCCGGCCCTCCTTCCCGTACCACCGCCAGCCTTCGGAGGACCCCAAGGGCTCCAGGGCCGACGTCTCTACAAGCGAGTCTCGTTCCACGGAGAAGCCGACCACCCGCCGCAACACGCTGACGTCTTCGAACCGGTCCACGGCCAGGAGCGGGCTTGCGTAGTCCGGCTCGCGGCAAAGCTCGATCGTCTCGACCGTCCCGCTCGACGCGCTGCTTTCCTGGACGAGCGCCACGAACCCCTCGGGCACCTCGAGCCGAGCGCCCGGTCCGAGCTCGACCTGGCTTCCTGGGCCCAAGATCTCAAAGCCCCTGTCCTGCGAGACGAGCCTGTTCACATAGGCACGGACTGCGAGAACGCCGCCGAGCACGACCACGGCGAGAACCGCCGCCGCCACCGCGAGCCGGCTCACCCAGGAAGGCAGCTTCACACCCATCGCTTCAGCTTCCCCACCTTCAAACCCCCGCCCAAGATCTCGGCCATGCGCGCTGCATCCCTGGTGTACCGGCGTGCGAACCAGGAGTAGCTGGCGTCTTCATACCTACGGAAGAACTGACGCAGGCCCCATTCCACGCCCATGCTCTCGGCGTAGTTGCGCGCTTCCCTCCAGCGCCAAGGATCGCTGTGCCGGTAATCGTTGTAGACGATACACCGAGCGGTGTTCATGAACCACCTTGCATTGTTCAAGTACCACGCGAACCTCTTTGCCGCCACCAGGACCTTCAGCCCAGGCACCTTCAAGGACCACTCGGAACCCGGCCGCTCCCGGACCACCGCACGCCACAGGGCAGCGACGGGCCTCAGGACCTCCCCGCTCGGGTCGACCTTGCCTGCCGGGTCGCCTGCGCAGTGCTGGTACGGGCTTTCCTCGCCGTCTGCCTTCGCGGGGTCCTTCTTGGTAAGGAACTGGGCGGTGGCGGGGTCGTAGCAGCGCTTCGAGAGGCAGTGCAGGCCCGAGTGCGCGTCGAAAGCGTAGCCCGCGTAGCGGAGCACATTGGCATCCGCGATCGCTTCTGCGAGCGCAGCCGGGATGCGCGCCGTTGAAGCCGTCAGGACGGCCCCGGGGTTTCCGTAGGCGTCGTGGGCGTAGAGCTCAGACACGCCCCGGGAGCGCCCTGGTCGCCGGCGAGGCGGCCGGTGTCGCAGGCGCGCTCTCACACCTTACGGCTGCCTGTCGGACCACGGGTAGGCGAACGCCTCGTACGAACCGCTCGCAGGAAGCCTGTCGGGGACGTCGAAGCGGAACGGGACGGACCCGTGCGCGGGCGGGCCGTCGGCGAACGTCTCGTAGCATGCTACGATCCTGCCGCTGCCGTCCCGGTGCACGATGGCGATCCGGCACTCGTGGACGCTGGACCCGCTGTCGTTGACGACCGTGCCGGTGAAGCACGAATGGCCTTCGGCGAAGCCGACGTCGTCTGCAGCCGGAGGACCTGTGGCGTCGCGCCGCTCGAGCCCGCGCACCGCAAGCCGCACGAGCTCGCTCCCCTCCCACTTGGCGCGGGCTTCCCACGCCTTCGGCTGCAGGAGCGTGAACGACACGTCAGACGGAGCGGCTTCCGTGCCTGGAAACACCTGGGCGCCGCCGACCACGGTCTCACCTGGGCGGACCGGCCCGAGAGGGACCTCCTCGCGATGGGTCTGGCCGCCCGGGCCGCGGACCTCGACGACGAGCGTCGCCTCGCGCGCCCCCGCCTCCACGTTTGGGTTGCGGACCACGTAGGCGACATCCACGCTCAGCATGTAGGGGTACGGCACCGCACCGATCCAGCGCCATGCGGTCTCCTCGAGCACGAGCGGCGCAGGCGCGGGCCTGGGCCCAGAAGCCTGATCGGGCCGACCGGGCTGCCCGGTGCACGACGCTAGCAGCACCAGGGCCACGGGTGTCACGAACCCGAGGCAGCAGAACCATGCTATCGCTCGCGCGCGCGTGCGGCTCATCGCGCTCCTTCCTCGACCGCCTACAGGTATGCCGGATAGCCGAACCCCACGATCACCGAGCGGCTGCGCACGCGCCGATACACGCCGTCTCCGTCGCGCTGGCTGCCAGCATCGCCAGATCGTGTGTTCCCTTCAATCGTCTTTATCCTCCCATGCGGCAACACGTCCGTAACGATGCCGACATGTTCGACAGAACCGACGGACTTGTTGCCATGGAAATTGAAGAACGCGATTGCACCTCTCTTGGGCTCGTGGCCCCACTGATGCTTGCTCTTGAACCAGCGTGCATGCCACGCGGACTTGGCGAAAAGGCCCACCGACCCAGCGCATCCGCTCTGATACGCGCACCAAGAGATGAACATATCGCACCACGGCGCCTTCCGGAACGACCGGTCCCCGACACGCTTGGCCCACCACTCTCCGTACTTCGTCGAACCGTCTCGCCGCTCCTTCTCTCCTACCTGGGTCGCACAGATCAGAATCATCCTTCCGACATGCCCTGGTCGGTAGTAGTCGAAGTACTCCTTGGAGTAGTAGTCCGAAGCAAGCTCCCCGCTCGGATCCACCTTCCCCACGGGGTCGCCTCCGCAGTACTGGTACGGGCTTTCCTCGCCGTCTGCCTTGGCGGGGTCCTTGGTCAGGAACTGCGCGGTGGCCGGGTCGTAGTACCGCTTCGACAGGTAGTACAGGCCCGAGTGCGCGTCGTAGGCGCAGCCCGCGTAGCGGAGCACGTTCGCCTCCGCGATCGCTTGTGCGAGCGCAGCCGGTATGCGCGCCGTTGCGTCCGTCAGGACCGCCCCGGGGTTGCCGTAGGCGTCGTAGGAATAGAGCGCGAAGGGCGCGCCGGATGCATCGAGGAGCTCGGCTGCATCGCCGCGCGCGGTCGTCAAGATGAAGAAGGCGACAGGCGAAGCGCTCGCGCTGCCTTCGTAGATGCCGGCCAAAGGCGCGCCTGCCGCGTCATAGAGGCAGGCCACGCTCTCGGTCGTGCCGTCGCTCCTTACGGTCGTCGCGTAAAGCAGCGAAAGGCCGTCGTAGGCGTAGGTGGTGGTCGTAACGAGCGAGCCTGAGGCCACCACCGAGCGCAGGCGCTGGCCGTAGGCGTCATACGCATAGCTCGCAGACACGCCCCGAGAGGCGTCGGAGCAGCCGACAAGCCGGTCCGCGTCGTCGTAGAAGAAGCGGACGGTTTGCGGAGAAGCGGGCGTCCCTTGCGAGGCGCGCCTGCCGCGGCTATCGAAGGAGAAGACCGTCTGCGTGGCGCCTTGCGAGAGAAGCGCCGCGATGCGGCCCGAGCCTTGCTCGTAGGCAAGCGTCGTCGTCGGCTCTGAGCCGCGCTTGATGCCGATCAGGTTGCCCGTGCCGGGCTCGTAGGCGTACGCGGCATCCGGCATCCCGGAGATCGAAGCCGACGCGAGCCTGCCGTCTGCCGTGTAGGCGTAGCTGCGCACGCTGTCGGTGCGCCCGCCGAACGCGAACCGGTACGCCTCGGCCTCGAGCCTGCCGGTGTTGCCGTTGTAGGAAAGCTCGGCGCCGGGCACGGGAAGGCCGGCCGCGTACCCGTAGCCGGACTCAGAAGAAAGCCGGCCCGCCTGGTCGAAGACGCGCGTCTTGGACCCGGCGCTTCCCGCGTCGATCGCGCACGGGCGGCCCGCCGCGTCGAAGTCGCCGAAGGACAGGGAAAGGACGCCTGCCGGCGTGGAGGCGACGCGCGACGCTTCGCGGCCTGCGCCGTCGTAGGCCACCTCCACGCTCACGCCCGCGTAGGAGACCGTCATCGTCGTCGTGGGCGAGCCGGACTCCGGGTACGTGGTGCGGCTCCATCTGACGGCGCCGCTCACCAGGTCCGTCACGGTCGTCTCGATCGGACGCGACAGCTCGTCGTACGCGCGGCTCGTACGCTTGAGCACCACACCCGAGGAGCTCTCCTGCGTCTCCAGCACGACGCGCCCGAACGCGTCATGGACGTACCGCGCGGCAGTGCCGTCGGCCTGCCGGGTGAAGACGGCGTTGCCGAGCGCGTCGTACGCGGTCGTCGACGCCTTGCCGCCGACCGACTCTTCGAGCACGCGCCCGCACGCATCGTACGTCCATGTCTTGACGATGCCGTCGGAATCGGTCTCAGAGAGCTTCCAGCCCACCGTGTTGTACACGATGACCGTCGGGGTCGCGCCTTCCGAGGCCGCCGAGACCTGCCGTCCGGCCAAGTCGTAGCAGAACGTCGTGGTGGCGCCGTCACTCGATGTCTCCGCGATCTTCCGGCCGCCTACATCGTAGCCGAAGGACGTGTCCGTCGTGCCGCCATCTTCGGTCGGCTTGGTCTCCTTCAGCGTGTTGCCCGCCTGGTCGTAGACGTACTCCGTCCAGCTGCCGTCCGGGTTCGTGACCCTCTTGACCAGGCTGTTCGGGTAGTAGGTGGTCAGCGTCGCGGAGGTCTCGGCGCCTGGCGCGAGCTCGCGGCACACGCGACCATACGCATCGTACTCCGTGCGCGCGGCTGCCGTGAGCGATGACGTGTCCGAACCTTCCGGCCACGTCACGGTGGCGTTGCCGCGCGCGTCGTAGCGGGTCAGCGCATAGTCGGCCACCTTGCTGTCGTCGCTCGAGATCTCCCTGCCCATCTGGTCGTAGGAGTGCGTGACCGTGGCCGCTGCGGACGGCTGGCCGGCGGTATCGGCCAGGTATCTGGTCTCTGTCAGCACGCGCCCTTCGGCGTCGTACGTCTTCGCGGTCCGGTCGCACCACGAGCCGTCGCGCGCCTGACGCCATGAGAGCGTCTCGTTGCCGAGCAGATCGTACTCGTGATGCGTGACCGTGCCTGTGGCGTCTTTCGTTTCGAGCACGCGGCCAGCGATGTCGTAGGTGCTGGTCTCGACTTCGGATCCGCATGCGTCAACGCGCTTCACGACATTGCCGAACGCATCGTAGAAGGTGTGTTCTATGAGGTCGATGGGCTCTCCGCCCGGCGACAGCCGAACGCTTTTGCGGGTGGTGGTCTGCGCCTGGCCGCACGGGGCGAAATCCGAGTACTCTGTCACAGCCCACTCGCTCGCGTTCAGCCGCTGCCGCTCCAGTGTCACGGTGCCCGACGCGTTGTACGAGTACTCCACCCGCGAGCGCGCGGTGCCGTCAAGCTGCTTCTCTTCGGCCTCGAGCGGGCCTGCGCCTTCGAAGCCTGTCGACGCGTAGGTGCGGTAGGTCGTGCAGCCGCGCGGGTCGACCTCTCGCACGCACCTGTCGAGCGCGTCGTAGACGTACACGGTGCGGTGGCCTTCTTCGTCGACCTCCTCGGTGACGTTGCCGCGCCCGTCGACCGTCCTGGAGACCTTAGCGCCTGTCGGCGACAGCTCCTGCACCGCCTCATTGGACGCATTGTATGCGTACGTCCACGTAGCGGGAGCCGCGCCTTGTGTGTACGGATCGGTCTTCGACGCCGTCGTGCCGGTAGGGTTCCATGTGTAGGCCTGGAGCACGGCGGTGCCTGGCGTGCCCTCGACGGTGCCGAAGCGGGTGACGGTCGCGCTCGCGCCGGAGTACGTCACGTCGACGCGGCGCAGGCTATCGGACGCATACCCTGGAAGCCTCAGGCAGGCGAGCCTGCCATCGCCGCCGTAGATGACGCTCCACAACGCAATCACGTCGCCCGGCACGGAGCTCTCGATGGATGCCTGGGCCAGCCGGCCGGAAGAGTGCGCCAGCACCGTGGTGCGGGCCGCGTCGCTCCCGGCGTACGCGGTCACCGCGACCACGCCCCCGCCGCGATCGGCGTACTCGACTCTGCGCGTGCCGGCCGCCGTGGAATACGTCGCGGACTGCACGTGGCCGTCGGCGTCGAATAAGACCACGATCCTCTGGCCGTTGGCGGCGGTGATCACAAGCGTCCCCGCGCCGCGCTCGTACTTCACGGCGTTGCGGGCCTGGTCGTAGTCGGCGAGAAGGCGCCCGGAAGCATCGAAGACGCTCGAGCTCCTGTCGCGCTGGATGAGCCGGTAGCGCAAGGCGCCGTCTACAGTCTCGGTCGCAAGTCTGGCGTAGCTCCCGTTCGGGGCGTGGTAGGCACCGCCTGCGAGCACGAAGCGGTCGCGCTGGCCGGTCTCGTCGACGTAGGTGACGCTCGTCGAGGTGATTTCGAGCGCGCGCTCGAAGCTGAACCGCCATCCTGGGGCGCCGTGCAGGAGCGAGGGCGCCGTCGACGATGAGCAGTAGCTCCGGGCGACGCGCGCAGCAGGACCCCATGAGGCGATCTCGAGGTCGGTGGCTTCGAGCCTAAGCGCACCCCTGTCGAGCTCCACTGACGCGTCCATGCTAGCCACGTCGGGAAGCTCGGCGGTGGTGTGGCGCGCCTGGTCGGCGACGCGCACGGTCCGGTTGTCGAGGGTAGGCGTGTACGCCGCGCACGACAAGATGTCGGGCTGCCCGTAGTCGTTGAACGGGACGATCCTGAACCAGTAGTTCGTGCTGTCGTAGTACGTGCTGTTCGCGCCCTTGCGGTACAGCGGCCGCGGGTCGTCGCGCAGGTCCAGGCCCGCACCGAGGTAACGCCGGACCTCTCCGCAATCCAAAGAGCCGAGCCAGAAGCAGCCGTTCGCCGGGTCGTAGCATCCGTTGATGACGCGGGTCGTGGCCTGGTTGATCGGCCACTGGTTCGCGATGCGGAAGTCCGACAGACGGATCTTGGTCACGTGCGCGGAGTCGGTGTTCGCCCACTGGATGAGGTAGAGCGCCGAGCCGTCGCACAGCACGCCGTCGATGTACTCGGACGGCACCGCGATGGTGCGGTCTGCGCCTCGCTTGACGCCGTCCGTGCCGAACACGCGGATCGTGTAGCCGTTGTACGTCGACCCGCCGATGCCGTATGCGACGTTGTATATGTAGTTCCCGTCGGTCGTGACCAGCACGTCGCTCGACGCCCCAGTCAGCTCTGCACCGGTGTCCCGGTCGAGGAGCGGTGCGGAGAATGCGATCTCCCTCGACCGGTCCTCGCCTGCAGGCGCGTCTTTCCAGATGCCGCGGATCGCGTTCTTCGCCACGGCCGCTCCGCTGAACAGGAACCCATCGAGGTAGAACGCGGAGTACGACGATTGCGCCGAGAGGTCGGGGCCGACCGTGCCATAATCCTTGCCGGCGACGGTCCCGTGGAACCCTGTGCCGATGCGCTTCCATGCAGCGGATCCGGGATAGTTCCCCCACCGCCTGACGAACAGGTACGTGCCGTCGGTGACCACAAGGCCGGCCCCACCTTGTCCCTCAACCGCTACAGTGGCGACCTGCGACATCGCTCTCGGGCTCGCAGCGCGCGTGAGCGCGTTCCTTGCCGCCGCCGACCACCCTGCGATCTCGGAGTCCGTCGGGTAGATGCCGCATCCTTGGCTCGTCCACGTCGTGGCGTTCGAGCCGAGGGTGGTGCCGACCTTCTCGTAGGAGTCCCCGTCCCACTGGTAGATATTGTATCCCTCTGCACGCGGAGCGGCAGGCCACGAGAGCTTCACGCCGCCGCGTCCTGCGAGCGGAAGGTCGTCTGGCGTGTCTGAGACGCCGTCACCGTTCCGATCCACCTCGCGGAACCACTCATACGCCTCGTGCGTGCACGCGGAGACGTCGCTGACCGGGTCGGGGATGACGGTGTAGGTCACGACGAGCTTCGGACGGAGCGCGCTGTCCGAGTACTCGCGCGAGTAGAACTTCCGCCAGTGCGTCGTGTTCTCGCTGCCGTCCTCTTTCTGGTAGCACATGAAGCCGTAGTTCGAAGACGGGCTGGCGACCCAGTCCTGGACCGTGGTCTTGACTGCGGCCTGGGACCAGTTTACCCACACGCCGCGTCCGGCTATCGACTGGCTGGCGAGGTAGGAATACGAGGGCTTCGTGTTCCACGTGGTCGCCGTGCCCCATGAGCTGGTGGCCTTCGCGAGATAGGTCGTGGTCGAGGTGTCCGTATAGTAGGTGTGGAACTGGTAGATCGAGAACGTCGCCGAATCCACGCGCGCGATCGACGGGATGGCGGTGAGATCGAATCTGACGAGGGTGCGGTTGTGACCGGTCGTGGAGTCGTAGTACCCGCACTTGAGCTCCGTCGACGAGTTGTAGCTCGTGGTCGGATATGCGCTGGCCACGTAGGTGTCGAGCGCCGAGACGGCCGTCAGGCTTGGGTCGATCATCACGGGGAAGCGACGGGAGGGGTCGGCGAGCCACCGGCTCGGGACGCTGTAGGTGACGTACGCGCCGCCGCTCACCGGCTCGACCGTCATCGTCGCATCAGGGCAGTACGCCGGGTCGCCCGCGGCGTTCCGGCTCGAGTCGAACACGCACAGGCCGCCGATGCCGAAGACGGGCGCACCGGTTTCCGGCTCGACGAGGACCCAGCCGCCTGATCCGTCCTCGCGCAGGGAAAGCCCGCCTGCATCGAGGTAGAACCGGTAGGAGCTGGCCGCCTTCGGGGACGACAGCACGATCGTCTGCTTCATCCCGTCGTCCTGCGCCTCATAGACCAGGCTCGCGTCTGCCGCCACCCCTGCGTAGCAGGCGTGCGAGCCGAGAGCGAGCGGCCGGCCTTCGGCCACACCCAGCATGTTCAGCCCCACGGAGCGCCCCGAAGCGCTCACGCGCACCGGCTGGCTGCTCGCAGAATCAGCACCGAACGAGCACACCGCAGGCGCCGACTTCGTGCGGACCCTGCCTGTGGCGGAATCGCCCACGAGCGTCGTGTCGATCTCGACCCAGGCTCCGGACGTATCGCGGTAGTGGACGGGCGCCTCGGAGATGACCGCTGCGATACGGCCGTCGGGCAGCCGATACTGCTTGGCGTTGCGCGTTCGAAGCGAGACGTCCTCGACCGCCCCCGGCGGCAGCCCGTCAGGGCTCGCGGCAACGGCGCCGTCTGCGGCGTCTTCTGCGTGTGCGGTCGACGCGAATGCTCCGAGCACGGGCGTCGTCGCAAGAGTGAACGCGAGCAGGGACGAGACGAAGCGTGCGGACCGAGCGCGGACGAACGATCGCATGGAACCCCTCCCCTTCGGTGCAGCGCCCAATAGAAGCCCCAACGCATTGCCGGACATGGAAACATATGGGGGGGGGGAGCCGTCAAGGACAGAGATGTGCTCCTATCGAGATCCGATACCGACATGCGAAAGGCCCGCTCGGTGTGAGCGGGCCTTGGCGGTTCCGTGGAGCCGACGAAGGGACTCGAACCCTTGGCCTGCGCATTACGAGTGCGCTGCTCTACCAACTGAGCTACGTCGGCGTATTCCCTGTATCCCCGTTTCCCTGGCTCTTCGGCTTGCGCCGCCTGCGCTTGCGCGGCGCCGGCCGCGGAGCCGCCTCGGCCTGCTTCGGCGCCGGCGCTGCCGCAGGCTGTGCTGACGCCGCAGGCTCCTGCTCGGCCTTCGCCGTTGCGCTTCGCCGCCGCCGCTTGCGTCTCGCTGGCGGACGCTCGCCCTCGGCGGGCTCGCTCTTCTCGGCGGACTCGGCCGCCACGGCCACCGCTTCGAACACCGGCGGCACTACCGGCGCAGCGGCCTGGAGCGCCTCCGCACGCACCCGGCACGGCCTGCCGCCGCCTGCGTCGCACTCCATCGCCGGGAGCGGCACCTTGAGCTCGGTGCCGTCCTCCAGCCTGATGGAGACGATCTCCTTCGGCGTGTTGAGCGCCGCGACCTTGCCCGGGCCTTTCGGGGTTTCAACGAGCGATCCGCACTTCGGAGCACGCTGCTTGAAGTCCTTGTATGCATCGTACTCGTAGCGCAGACAGCACATCAGTCTGCCACACAAGCCGCTGATTTTCAACGGATTGAGCGGCAGGTCCTGCTCCTTGGCCATGCGGATCGACACCGGCTCGAAGTCGCCCGACAGCCGCGCGCAGCACAGCTGCTGCCCGCAGTGCCCGACGCCGCCCACGATGCGCGCCTCGTCCCGCACGCCGATCTGCCGCATGTCCACGCGCGTCTTGAACGCCGAGGCCAAGTCGCGCACGAGCGCGCGGAAGTCCACGCGCTCTTCCGCCACGAAGTAGAAGACCTTCTTCGTGCCGTCGAAGAGCGTCTCGACGGCAACCGGCTTCATGTCGAGCCCGTGCTGTTCGACCATCTCTTTGAACGTCTCGAGCGCCTGCGCATCGGCTGCCGCCAGCTCCTCGGCGCGGCGCACGTCGGATTCGTCCGCAACGCGCACGACGGGCTTGAGCGGCGCGACGAGCGACTCGTCCGGCACCTCGCGGCATGCGAACACCACCTCGCCGAACTCCTCGCCGCGCTCCGTCGAGACGATGACGTGGTCGCCGGGCTGCGGGTCGGTGCCTGCCGGGTCGAAGTACAGCACCTTGCCCGCGTATCCGAGCTTCACTCCCACTACCGTGGGCACTTGAGGACCTCCTGAAGATCGAACAGCATGGCCTCGATGGCCAGCTGGGGGCTCACATTATACGAGACGCGCCGTCTGGCCGCCTCGACTGCTTCGAGCGCGCGCACCGCCGCCGCAGGCGACATCGCGTACGCGATCTCCTCGATCGCGTCGGCCGCATCCGCGTTGGCGGCCAGGTCCTCACGCCCCGCCCCGACGACGAGCGCGTCGCGTATCCAGCTCGACGCCGCTCCGAGCACGGTCGCGATGCTCTCGCGCTCGCGCGCCGTCAGTTCGCGCTTGTGGCGGTCCTCCAGCGGCTTGGTGGAGACCTGCTTGCCTAAGAACTCCTGCCGCTCGGCGACCTCGGCCGCCTGAGCCGCTTTGAGGTCCTCGAGCGGCGCGCGCACCGCCGCGAGCAGATCGCGGGCCGCCAGGAGCACGTCGTGGGCGTCGAGGTACGGCAGCCGCTTGAGCGTGTCGAAGACGAGCGTCCGGGCGGCGAGCGCCGATGGCGAGCGCAGCAGCGCCTCCGCGCGCGCGAGCACGCCGCCTGCAGCCGCGAGCGCCGCCCGCGCCTGCTCGCGCGTGGCGCCGGTGCGCTCGACGAGCAGGGCGATCGCCTCGGGCTCCGGCGCCGGGGCGAACCGCACCACCTGGCACCGCGAGACGATGGTCGGCAGCACGGCCTCGTACGAGCGCGCGAGCAGGACGAGGACGACGCGGCCCGTCGGCTCCTCGAGCGTCTTCAGGAGCACGTTCGCCGCGCTGTGACCGAGCCGGTCCGCGTCCTCGAGCACGAACACGCGCACGCGGCCTGACACGGGCGCCAGGCTCGCCTCGCGGACGATCTCGCGGGCCTGCTCGGCCAGGTACGACGCCGTACCCTCCGGCTGCACGCGCACGAGGTCCGGGTGGGTCCAACCCCACACCTGTGCGCACGCCGCGCAGGCGCCGCACCCGCCGTCGTCGCACAGAAGCGCGCACGCGAGCGCCTGCGCCATCTGGAGCGTGCCCGACCCTGGCGCGCCCACGAACAGGTACGCGTGCGCCACCTTGCCGTTGGCGACGGCCGCCTTAAGCCGCTCCGCGATCGGGCGCTGGAGCGCGACGCGGTCCCACACGCACCCGCGCGTCATGCGCCCTCCTCGCCGAGACGCACGCCGGCGCGCTCAAGCACGGGAGCGGCCAGGCGCACGACCTCGCGCCACACCTCGTCTTCGGAGCCGCGCGGCACGATGCGGACGCGGTCGGGCTCAGCGGCGGCGATCGCGGCGTAGCCCGCGCGCACCCGCTCGTGGAAGGCCGCCGACTCGCGCTCCATGCGGTCCGGGCCGCCTTCGCTCGCTGCCGCGACGCCCTCGCGCGGGTCGACGTCGAGCACGATCGTGAGGTCGGGCTTGAGCCCGCCCGTGGCGGCCTCGTTCACGCGCCTGACGAAGTCGAGGTCGAGCTCGCGGCCGTAGCCCTGGTACGCGGTGGTCGAATCCGCGTACCGGTCGCAGAGCACGACGCGGCCGGCCGCAAGCGCCGGGCGGATGACCTCTTCGGTGAGGTGCGCCCGGCTCGCCGCGAACAAGAAGAGCTCCGCGAGCGGGGTGATCCGCCCGTGCTCAGGCCCGAGCAGCACGCCGCGGATGGCCTCGCCGACCGGCGTGCCGCCCGGCTCGCGCACCACGACGGCGTCCGCGCCAGCGCGCTTCAGCGCGTCTGCGAGGCGGCGCATCTGCGTGGTCTTGCCAGCGCCGTCGCCGCCTTCGAAGGTGATGAACACGCCGCTCATCGCGCCGCCTCCCGCCACTCGCTCGCGGCGCTCGCATACAGGTCGTTGCCGTGCGCGTCGATCGCCACGAACGCCGGGAAGTCGCGGACGGCAAGCCGCATGAGCGCCTCGGTCCCGAGCTCCGGATACGCGACGACTTCCGCGCTTTCGACGCGCGCGCCGAGGAGCGCCGCAGCGCCGCCGACGGCCGCAAGGTAGACGGCGCCGGTCTCGGCGCACACCTGCCGCACGGCCTCGGAGCGCGGCCCCTTGCCGACGGTCGCGACGATGCCTGCTCGCAGGAGCGCGGGCGTCCACGCATCCATGCGCCGGGCGGTCGTGGGGCCCACCGCGCCCGCCGGCCAGCCCGGCCGCGGCGGCGTCGGGCCGGCGTAGAAGAGCGCGTTTCCGGCAAGCCCGTACGGGAGCTCGCCTGCGGCCTCGAGCTCTGCTGCGAGGCGGGCGTGCGTCGCGTCCCGGGCGGTGTAGAGCACGCCCGAGAGCAGCACCTCGTCGCCTGCGGAGAGCGCCCGGAGCGCCCCCGCCTCGCCTGGCAGATGGATGCGCACCGCCTCAGACACTCGCCACCTCCTGAGCGCCTTCCGCGCGCCGCCACTCCAACCGACGATACCCGTACCACGCCGCGCCCAGCACGAGCCCTGAGGCGAGCAGCAGCGTGAGCCGCGCGCCAGACAGCCACACCCGCGACGGGTCGATCCCCTGCGCTCGCACGACCGCCGCGATCGCGGCGTTCACGAGGTCGCCGAGCGGCGCGACCACGACCATCGACAGCAAAAGCGACACGCGGATGACCGCGTCCATGGCGGTGAAGACGCGCCCGCGGAGCTCGTCTGCCACCGTCACGACGACGTACGTGTTGCCAGCCACGCTCAGCGTCGCGATGCAGAAACCCGCGACGAAGGCGAACACCGCGCCAATCCAGTACGCGCTCGACAGCGCGAACACCGCCATGCCGCCGCCGAAGACCACCACGCCGCCTAAGAACAGCGCCTGCAGCGGCACCCGCCCGGTGAGCCGCGGGACCGCAAGCGCGCCCGTGACCATGCCGAGCGCGATGAACACGAGCATGAAGGTCTGCGGGGCGGCGATCAGCCGCCGCACCAATTCGATGCGGTCGAGCACCGGCACGCCGCCCACGAGGTTGCGCTGCACGTGCACGAGCCCGACCGAGATGAGCGACCCGCCGCCGAGCAGCGCGAGCGCGACCGTGACGAGCAGCCCGCGGAGCTCGACGCGCTCCTTGAGAAAGGCGAACGACTCGCGAAGATCCTGGCCGATGAGCGAGACCTCGAAGCCGCGCGCCTCGCCCGGGCGCGCGTGCACGCGGATGCTCAGCACGAACGCGGCGGAGATGAAGAAGCTGACCGAGTTCAGCACGACTCCTGCGCGCGGGCCGAGCAGCGCGGGCGCGAGCGGGCCGGCGAGCTGCTCGACGATCGGCAGCTTGGCGCGCAGCACCGCCCGCACGACCGCCTCGAACGCCGCCAGGATCGCCCCGGAAGCCGCAAGCCCGATGAGCATGCTCGCCTGCTGGGTCGTGTACGAAAGCCCGTTGGCGACGGCGACGTCGTGCTCGCCGACCAGGTACGGGATGAGCGCGTTCTTCGCCGGATTGAAGAACAGCGACGCCATCTCCATGAAGAACACCACGGCGTAGATGACCGCGAGCGAGTTCGTGAAGAGCAACCCGAGCGTGAGCACGCCGCGCAGGAGGTCGCACGCGATCATGACGAGGCGGCGGTCGAACCAGTCCACGAACACGCCCACGAACGAGCTCAGCAGCAGCGACGGGAGGATCTTCACGATCATCAGGCCAGCGACGGCCGACGCCGACCCGCCGGACAGCGTGGTCACGAGCGGGATGAGGAGGCCGATGACGAGCCAGTCGCCGATGCCGCTCACGAACTGGCTCGCCCACAGCCGCCGGAACCGCTTGTTGCGGACAAGCGGCGCGTACCGGGCCTGCGACAGGTCGACGACCGCGGCCGTCACGCGCCCGTCACCTCGATCGACGCCGAGCGCATGGCGCAGCAGCCCACGTTGACGGCCACCGGCAGCGCCGCGATGTGCGACGGCGCGGAAAGCACCCGCACCCCAAGCGCGGTCGTGCGCCCGCCGAGACCGCCCGGGCCGATGCCGGTCGCGTTGACGGCAGCGAGGATACGAGACTCGAGCTCTGCGACGCGCGCATCGGGCGCAGGCGCGTCGAGCGGCCGCAGGAGCGCGCGCTTCGAGAGCTTGGCGACGGTGTCGAAGGTGCCGCCGACGCCGACGCCGATGATGAGCGGCGGGCACGCGGCGGCGCCTTTGGCCTCGACCGCCCGCACGACCGCGTCCACCACGCCGTCAGCGCCAGCGCTCGGAGGCAGCATCTCGACGGCAGACGCGTTGTCTGAACCGCCGCCTTTCAGCATCACGTGCACGGTCGCGCCAGCGCCCTCGCGCCACGAGACGTCGACGAAGGCCGGGGTGTTGTCGCCGGTGTTCACGCGGTCGAGAAGCGCGTCGCGGACGACGCTCGCGCGCAGCCCCACGTCGCTGTAGGCGGCGCGCACGGCACCGTCCAAAGCGGCCTGCAGGCCGGGCGGCGCTGGCTCGCCCTCGCCGAGCTCGACCCACACCCACACCGTGCCGGTGTCCTGGCAAACGGGCACGCCAGCCGCCTCGGCCGCTTCGGCGTTCTCGAGCAGCATCTCGATGACGCGGCGCCCGCGCGGCGAGGGTTCGGCGTCGAGCGCCTGGCGCAGCGCCGCGGCCACATCCGGCCGAAGCGAGCACGCCAAGCGCGGGATCGCCTCCCGGACGACGTCGGCGATGGCGCGCGCCGCGATCACGTCACTCCCCGAGGCCGAGCGCGGCGATGCCGACCCGCACGCCTTCGGCAGACGCGAGAAGCACCGCACGCTCCTCTGCCGACAGGTCCCATTCCTCGACCGCCACGACGCCTTCGGCGCCGATGACGGCCGGCACCCCCACGCTCACGCCGGAAAGACCGTACTCGCCGTCGAGCACCGCGCACGTCGGCATCACCCGGCGTGCGTCTTCGAGCACCGCCTCCACCATCGCCGCCACCGACGCCCCCGGCGCGTAGAACGCGCTTCCGGACTTCAAGAGCGCGACGACCTCCGCGCCGCCGTTCACGGTCTTCCGCACGACCTCGTCGACCTCCGCAGGCAAGAGCACCTCCGCAAGCGGCCGGCCGGCCACCGTCGCGAGCCGCACGAGCGGCACCATCGTGTCGCCGTGCGCTCCGATGACGGTCGCGTCGACCTGCGACACGGGGACGCCCGCCGCCTCCGCGATCGCGTGCGCGAACCGCGCCGAGTCGAGGACGCCGCCCATTCCGAAGACGCGGCCGCGCGGCGCGCCAGAGACGCTCCACGCGAGGTACGTCATCACGTCGAGCGGGTTCGTCACGCAGATGACGACCGCGTCCGGCGCCACCCGTGCGACTTCGGCCATCACCGACCGCACGATGTCGCCGTTGACGCGCAAGAGGTCCTCGCGGGTCATGCCGGGCTTGCGCGGAAGCCCCGCGGTGATCACCACGACGTCGGAGCCGGCGGCCTCGTCGTAGCCGTTCGAGCCGGCCACGCTCACGTCGTAGCCGGCGACCCGCCGCGCGTGCATCATGTCGAGCGCCTTGCCCTGCGGAATCCCCTCCGCGACGTCGATCAACACGATGTCGGCGAGCCCCTTGAGCGCCAGCGAGTACGCGGCGGTCGCCCCCACCTGGCCTGCACCGACGATCGTGACCTTGCGACGCGACACGGGATCTCCTCTCTCGGGGCAGAACGCATGCGAGCGCGGGCCGGACGGCCCGGGTGAATTCTAACACTCCGGGGACACGGCCTTGGACGCACGAGACGCGGGCCCAACCGCTCGCAGGACGACGGACGCGCGCTACGACAGGTCGGCCAGGTAGTCGACTTCCGGCTTCTCGCCGCGGTGACGCGCCAAGCGCTGCTTCAGGATGAGCGGCGGATCGGGGTCGGGCGCGCTCGCGTCCACGGGAGGCGGCGGCACAGGAACGTCGGCCAGGACGAGGTCCTCCGTGCCGAACGCTTCAGTCACGACCTCGCCTGCCACGACGACGGCGCTCCCCCCGTGCCCCGGCGAGCCGATGTCGCCACCGCCGTGCTCGGCGACGACCACCACGCTTGCTACCGACACCGACGCCGCGAGCGCGAGCTCGAGCACGCCTTCGGCTTGCAGCTCGGACTCCGCCCCGGGCATCAGCACCAGCACGGCCGGCCGCTCGCGCCGGACGCGCGTCAATTCGGCTGGATCGATCGCGGCGTCTCCCTGCAGCACCGCCGATGGACCGAGCAGGTCGATGCCGTCGAGCAGCGGCTCTTCCTCGCCAAGCGGAGCCGCGATGAGCACCTCGGCGCCCTGCGCGACGGCACGGGCCCGGAGCTCCGCAAGCGCGCGTGCGTGCGCGTCCCGGTCGTGCCGGATCGCTGATTGCAGGACCGCGATGCGCATGGCGTCCTCCTTGCAAGACCAGACGGCGCTCAGTCAGAGGATGCCCAGAACGCAGGCGAGCATCACGCCGCGCGCAGGCGGAGCCCCGAAGCGCCGCTCACTTCCGGCGAGGGGCGCGCCGCGTCTTGCTGCCCCGAGCGGGCCGCTCCGCCTTCGTCGGACAAGCAGGGTCGACGCACACCCGCCACGGGCCGCGCCTCGTCTGCACCGTCACGATCGGCGCCCCGCACTCGCAGCTCTCGCCGGTCGACGCGATCTCGCCGCTCGCAGGCAGCGGGTAGCTCGTGCCGCACTCGTCGTACCGCGTGCAGCGCGCGAAGCGCTTGAGCGTGCGCGGAGACCGCTGGGCGATCAAGCGCCCGTCCCGGCCCGCTGCGGCGCACGCGGGACACGCGCCGATGTCGAGCGGCTGCTCGGCGTTGCTCGGGCACGCTGGGTCGATGCAGCGGACCTCCGGCTTGCGCCGGGCTTGGATGACGCGGATCTTCGGCGCGCCGCACGTCTCGCACGCGTCCTCGACCGGCTCGATCTTGCCGGCCGGCAGCGGGAACGTGGCGTCGCACTCGGGGTAGCCCGTGCATCCGGCGAACTGGCCTTTGGTCTTGGGCGACGAGCGCACGACGAGGTCCTTGCCGCACTTCGGGCAGGCGCCGACGCGCGCGTCGGCAAGCGACGCCTCTTTGAGCATCTCCCCGACCTCGCTCGCGTGCTCGAGCAGGTCCTTGAGCGCGCCGTCGAGCATCCGGCGCGAGTGGGTCACGACCTCGTCCTTCACGCCCTGGCCGTTGGCGATGGCGTCCATCTCCTGCTCGAGCTCGGCGGTCATGTCCGGCGTCGTGATGCGCGGAGCGAAGGCGTCGAGCGCCCGCACCACCGCGCGCCCGAGCGCCGTGGGCTCCACCGGGTCGCCGGTGACGTACCCGCGGTCGTACAGCGTCTGGATGATCTCGTGGCGCGTCGCCTTGGTGCCGAGCCCGCGCTTCTCCATCTCCTGGATGAGCGCGCCTTGCGTGTAGCGCTTCGGCGGCTGCGTCTGCTTCGCTTCGGACTCCGCGCCCTTGAAGGCCACCTGCTCGCCGCGCTCGACGGCAGGCAGCAGCTCGTCTTTCTTCGAGCCGTACGGGTAGATTGCGCGGAAGCCGGGCTCGACCACCGCGTCTCCCCGTGCGACGAACCGCTGTCCGCCCACGTCGACCACGAGCTTGGTCGCTTCCATCACGGCGGAGTCGGACAGCGTCGCCATGAAGCGGCGCGCGACGAGGTTGTAGAGCTTCCACTCCTCGGCCGAGAGCTGGTCCGGATCCGCCGGACCGGTGGGGTGGATCGGCGGATGGTCGGTGGTCTCCTTGGCGCCACGCGTTGCCGTGAGCGTTCGCTTCTGAAGCAGGCGCTTGGCGTAGTCGCGGTAGTTCGGCACCTCGGCCAGCATCCGGAGCGTCCCGACGACGTCCAGGCTCTGCGGATACACGGTGTTGTCGACGCGCGGGTACGAGATGTAGCCGTTCATGTACAGCGTCTCGGCGATGCGCATCGTGCGGGCAGGCGCAAGCCCCTCCGCGGCCGCGGCCATCTGCAGCGCGGTGGTGTTGAACGGCGTCGGCGGCTTGACGGTGCGGCGGACCTTCTCGAGCTCCGCGACCGTGCCGGAGTCGCGCCCTGCCACGGCCTCAAGCACGGCGGCCGCCTCGCTCTCGCTCGAGAACCGCTCCGTCTCGTGCGTGGCTGAGAACTCCTGTCCGCGCGCCTCGAACAGCGCCTTGACGACCCAGTAGGTCTCGGGGACGAACGCCTCGCGCTCCATCTCCCGCTCGACGACCAGGCGCAGCGTCGGCGTCTGCACGCGACCGACGCTGCGCGGCCTGCCGACGCCCGAGAACTTCACTTTCGTCAGGTAGCGCGTGAGCACCGCGCCCCAGATGAGGTCGATGTCTTGCCGCGTCTCGCCCGCGGCCGCGAGCGCCTCCGAGATCTCGCCTGGCTCCGCGAACGCCCGCTCGATCTCGTCTTTGGTGATCGCCGAGAACCGCGCACGCGTGATCGGGACCCGCGGGTTGACGCTGCGCACGATGGACCGCGCGTCCGCGCCGATGAGCTCGCCCTCGCGGTCGTAGTCGGTGGCGATGACCACCGCGTCGGCCTGCTTCGCGAGCGACTTGAGCGCTTCCACGATATCGCGCTCGGCGACGTGCTTGCCCACGGGCGACCAGACAAGGTACGGCAGCGACTGGAGCTTCCACACCGACAGGTCGACACCGTCCGAGAGGTACGGCTTCGAGCGCTTGTCCCACGGCGGGGACGGCAGCGCAGCCGGCACGTCGGCCGGGGTGACGCGTCCGTCAGGCCACTCGGCGGCCCAGCCGTCGCCGCGCCACTTGAGAGCCCGCGGGAAGTCGACGCCGAGGATGTGGCCCTTCAGCCCGACGCTCGCCCAGTCCTCGCCGTCGCGCCGGAACCGGTACACGGGAACGCCGTGCACGGACTCGGCCTTCGGCTTGCCCGTTGCCAGGATCTCGGCGATACGCCGGGCTGCGATGTTCTTCTCAGAGACGATGAGGCGCACGCGCGCTTGCCTCCCCGCGTCGGTGACGGCTCATGCGAGTATAAACGCCGCGTCAAGCGGCAGGGGTGTCGCCTACAGGCCGAGCTCCTCTGCGTGCGCCTGCATGGCCGCGAGCGACAGCGCCAGGAACTCGTCGCGCTCGAGGCCGAGCTCGGAGCACGCGGCCATCTGCTCGCGGCTCGCACCACGCGCGAACGTCTTCTCCTTCCAGCGCTTCTTGAGGCTTCCGACCTCGACAGCGGCCAGCGACTTGTCCGGCCGCACGAGCGCCGCCGCGACGATGAAGCCGGTCACGGGATCGGCCGCGTACAGCGCCCGGTCCATGAGCGACTCGCGCGGCGCCTTGTCGGCGTGCGCGAGGATCGCGTGCGCCTGCTCCTCGTCGATGCGGCCCGCAAGCACCTCGACGGTCACGCGGCCGTGCCGCTCGAAGTCCTCGGCGGTCTGGGCGTAGTCGAGGTCGTGCAGGATGCCGGCGACCTCCCAGCGGTCGGCGTCGGAAGCGTCCAGGCCGAGCCGCTCTGCAAGCGCCCGCATGATCCAGCCCACGGCGAGGCAGTGGTTCTGCAGGTTCGCCGTCGGCACGTGCTCGTGCAGCAGCCCGAGCGCCTCGTCACGCGTCATCGCGCCCCTCCTTGACGGCCTCGATGCGGGCCGCGAGCCAGTCGGCCCACGCCGCGACGCCCTCCCCCGTCTTGGCCGACATCGGGAAGATGGGCGCACGTGGATTCAGCCGCCCGACCACCGAGCGGAACTCCGCCTCGTCGAAGTCGAAGACGGCCAGCGTGTCGTACTTGTTCAAGATGACGGCCTCTGAGATTTCGAAGATCCCCGGGTACTTGTACGGCTTGTCGTGGCCCTCGGGAACCGACAGGATCATCACCTTCGCGTGCTCGCCCAAGTCGAATTCGGTGGGACAGACGAGGTTGCCGACGTTCTCGACGATGACGAGGTCGAGCGCATCGAGGTCCAGCTGGTCGACGGCGCGCTGGATCATCGCCGACTCGAGGTGGCATGCGCCGCCGGTGTTGATCTGCACCGCCGGGATGCCGTGCTCGGCGATCTTCTCCGCATCCACGCGAGACGCGATGTCGCCTTCGATGACCGCGATGCGGTAGCGGTCGCGCAACGCCGCGATGGTCGCGAGGATCGTCGTCGTCTTGCCCGCGCCCGGGCTCGCCATCAGGTCGACGACGAACACGCCTGCCTCGGCGAACCTGCGCCGGTTCTGCTCCGCAAGCGCGTCGTTGTGCTCCAAGACGTCTTTGGCGATGTCGATCCGCACCCGGCCTCCCTACTCGGCGTCGATGGCGTCGATCCTGAGTTCGCGACCCTGCACCAGCGTGATGACGTACGACCCGCACTCGGGGCACTTCGGATCGAAACGGTCGTGGCGGAACTCGGATCCGCACTCCGTGCACTGCGAGCGCGCCTCCAGGTAGTTCACGGCCAAGACGGCCTCCTCGGCCATCGTCCCGCGCCTGAGCGCGTCGAACGCGAAGCGGAGCGCGTCGTCCATCACCTCAGTGAGCTCGCCGATGCTCACCTCGATACGCGAGATCCGGCTCGCACCCGCACTCGTCGCAGCCTGCACCGCCGCGGTCAGGATGCCGTCGCAGATGCCCATCTCGTGCATGGGCCTCAGTCCTCGTCGAGCGCGAACGCGGCGCGTTGCGCCCTGATCTTTCGCGCGAGCAGCACGCGCAGCAGCAGCATGGTGCCCTCGAACAGACCGATCATCGCCAGCGCGAGCAGGCCCATCGTCACCGGCGACCAGTCAGGCGTGATCATGGCCGCCACGGTCGCGAGCACCACCCACACCACGCGCCAGTTGGCTCGTAGCTTGTCGTACGGGATCACGCCGAAGTACACGAGGTAGAAGACGAGCACCGGGACCTCGAAGGCGAGACCGAATCCCATCATGAAGTACATCGCGAGCGTCACGAGGTCGGCTCCGGTCGGCAGGTAGCTGAAGATCTCGCCGTTCTGCGCCGCGAGCCACTGAGCGCTCGGCTCCAGCACGAACGTGTAGCAGAACGCCACGCCACCCAAGAACAGCACCACGGCCGCTGCGAACGTCCACAAGAACCACGCCCGCTCTTTCGGCTTGAGCGCCGGTAGGAAGAACGCGAGCGCCTCGTAGATGATCACCGGGCTCGACACGACGATGCCGCCCCAGACGCCCAATTTGAACCGGACGCTCATCGCCTCGAGCAGCTTGAGCGTCACCGCCGGCTTGTCTCCGAGCACCGGCTGCAGCGGTGCGACCAAGAACTTGTAGATCGGGGTCGCGAAGAAGTACCCGGCGACCGAGGTGACGGCCAGCATGACCACGACGACCGTCAGCCGCGATCGCAGCTCGGCAAGGTGCCCCATGAACGGCATGCGCTTCGGAGAGATCGGCATAGCGGTCGGCGCGGCGCTCACGCGCCCGCCTGCTCCTCCTCTCCGCCGTCCTCGCCATGCTCCTCGATGGCCGGAGCGTTCGGGCCGCCGGGAGTCCACACCGTGTCAGCCAGCTCCGGAGCGATGAAGTCCGGGTCGATCGTCTCGTCGACGTCGGACTCCCCGGCGGCCCCTGCTTCGTCCGCGATCGCGGGCCCCTCAGGATGCGTGTCTGCCGCTCGCTCCTGCCCCGGGATCGTCGTCCCGGCCTTCTCGCGGTACTCGCGAGCGGCCCGGAACGGGTCGTCCTTGTCTTTCTCCCGGTCTCTTCTCTGCGCTTCGGCCTCCGCCTGGTAGACCTCCGCCCTGATCACAGATTCCATCATCGCCTGGTAGCGCTTGAATTCCGCCGTGAAGCGGCCGATGCTCCGGGCGATCTGCGGAAGCTTGTCCGGACCGAACAGCAGCAGCGCGACGGCTGCGATCAACAGGAACTCTGTGCCACCGATACCGAACACGGGCGGTCTGCTCCCTGTGCAGAGGTAGTGTGCTCGAACGAGTCTACGGGTGCGCCGTTCGCCGCACAAGCGCTAGAAGCCCGTGGCTTCCTCCGCGCTCGAGACGATCGGGAACACCTTGTCGAGGCCCGTGATGCGGAAGACCTTGAGGATGTTGTCTCTGCTGCAGACGATCCGCAGGCTGCCAGAGCGTTCCTTGACACGCCGCAGGCCGCTCACGAGGGCGCCGAGCCCCGAGCTGTCGATGAACGCGACACCGTCGAGGTCGACGACGATGTCGACGCAGCCCTCCTCGACGGCCTCGTGCAGGCGGGACTTGAGCACGGGAGAGGTGTAGACGTCGATCTCGCCGCGCACCGCGAGAACGCAGGTCTGGCCGTCTTTCGTCACGTCGATATCGAGCTGCACGGGGTTCCCTCCATCGTCGCCGGACCGGCTCCCCGATTGTAGCCGGAGCGCCGCCGGGTGAGAAGCGGTCGCCGTTCGGGTATCAACCCACCGGTGTCTGGTAGAGGAGGTTGACTGTGCCGCTCTCCATCCACATCGAACCGGGCGACGACCATTGGGTTCTGACGCTCGCCGGAGACCTCGACTACAGCGAGTGCGCGAGCTTCCGCATGACCGTCGACCGTGTTCTCAAGGACGCCCCGCGAGGCGCGATCGTCGACCTGTCAGGCATCGACTACATGGACAGCTCAGGGCTTGGGCTGCTGCTTTCGCTCTCGAAGGAGTTCGGCGCCAGCGGCGGCAGGCTCGTGCTCGTGACCAACGACGTGGTCGACAACATCCTCGACCTCACGCGGCTCGCTGGCATCTTCTCCACGGCACCCGACATCGACGAAGCGCGTCAGATGCTCGCCGACACCGCGCACGCATAAGCCGCGCGGCCCTATGGCGCTGTCGTAGCTCCAGCCGAACCCGTCGCCGGCGCGGCGCCTCCAAGCTCCGAAAGGTACTGCTTGGCGGCCTCGATCTGCTGCGCGAGCGCAGGGTCGTTCGTCGCTATGAACCGGGCAAGGTACTCCGCGGCGTCAGGCGATCCTGAGTAGTACGCCGCGAACGCCCTGTCGCCGAGCACCTGGTTGTCGTCCGCGCGCTTCTCGAGGACCTGGTCGTAGTACTTGATCGCGACCGCCCACAGCGGCTGCGCCGCCTGGCCGAGACCGGCGTTCGTCAGCTCCGCCGCGTAGTCGTAGTACGCGTGACCCAGCTGCGTCAGGATGTCGACGTTCTCCGGATCCGCCTTCTGGGCGGCGAGCAGCGCGTCGATGGTCTGCTGGTGCTTCGCGGCGATCGAGGACTGCTGCGCCGCGCCTCCCGACCCCGTGGAGCCGCCTGACCGGCCCGAGTTGTTAGCCGCTACCGCAGCGATCCCCGCCACGGATGCGACGAAAGACAGCGCCACGAAGATGACGACGGCTTTCACCCATGTGGGCGACGATGACTTGTTGATGGCCATGAGCCACCCCTTCTTGAGATGTGCGAAAGGCCTGCCCGCGGGGCGGGCAGGCCATACGCGGATATCAGTTCCCTGAACCGGTCGCCTCGACGGCGCCCGTCGCCGTGCCGGTCGTCGCCTGGCCGCCCGTCATCCCGCTGATGTCGGGGTGGCCCGGCGGCAGCTGGCCTGACTGCAGCTGCTCGGGCGTCAGCTGCGGCGCGATCGCGCCGGTGTCGGTGGGCGTGCTGGTCGAAGCGCCCCGCGGGATGAGGTACCCGACGATCACGCCGAGCAGCAGCGCGATGACCGCGACAAGCGACGCCACGGTCATGCTGACGCTCTGCTGGAAGACCTGCTGCTTAGCCGGAGCCGCAGCAGGCTTGGCCTGCCGCGGGCTCGAGACCTTCTTCTCCGCCTTCGCGGCTGTCTCGCTCTCTTCTTCGTCGAAGAAGAAGTCCTGGTCGCTCACTCGTACCTCCTGTCAGCGGCGCCTTCGTCGTGACGGTCGCCGGGGCTCGTGCGAACGTGCGCGATTATAGCACGCACGACGGGCGCGAACCCCTCCCTCCGGGTCAGCTGCCGCTCCCGGAAGAAGACCGCTGCGAGCGTGATCGTGGCACACGAGATGCCGACGAGGGCTCCTGCGGTGTCAGGGCTTCCGTCACCACGAGACGCAAGCAAGAATCCCGCCAAGTATCCGCCGAACAGCGCGACGAGCGGCGCGACGTAGATGGCGAGCGCGGCCTGGATGCGCAGCCGTTCGGGGATCTCGATCTCTACCTCGTCACCCACGGACGCGCCGAGCGGGTCGACCACGTCGTGGAGCAGCATCTCGCCGCCGGCCGAGCTCATCGACGAGCAGACCTTGCACCCCGCGCACGCCTCGGTGCGACCCAAGGCGACGTCAACGCGACTGCCGCGCACTGCGACGACTGTCCCGCGCTCTCTCACCGCTCGTTCGAGCTCCGGAGCTTCGCCTGCACGCGCTCCGCCCGGGCTGCCAGGTCCGCGAACGCCTCCGTCTCGACGGACGAGCGGTCGAACACGACCTGTCCGTCGATCATCGTCATCAGCACGTCGTCCTGGTTGGCCGTGTGCACGACCGCGCCGTACGGGTCGCGCGTCGGAACCTGGTGGCTTCGCGACAAGTCCACAGCCACGATGTCCGCGCGCTTGCCCGGCTCGAGGCTGCCGACCAGGCGGTCGATGCCGAGAGCCCGCGCGCCGTCCAGCGTCGCCATGCGGACGAACCGCTCCGCAGGGTAGAACTTCGCCTCGCCGGCCAGCCCCCGCTGGACGAGCAACCCGATGCGCATCTCGTCGAAGAAGTCCATGGTGCTGTTCGACGCCGGCGAGTCAGTGCCGATGCCCACCAGCACCCCAGCCTCCACGAGCTCCTGCAACGGCGCTATGCCCATCCCGAGCTTGAGGTTGCACCGCGGGCAGTACGCGACCGAGACGCCGGTCTTCGCGAGGATCTCCACGTCCCCGTCGTCCAAGTGCACGCAGTGCACCGCGAGCATCCTCGGCACCTCGAGGATGCCCCACTGGTACACGTACCGCACCGGGCTCACGCCCGTCGGAAGCCATCCGATCGACGACCACCCAGACGCTTCGCGGTAGTCCTGGCCCAGCAGCGACGAACCGTACTTCACGAAGTCGTGCTCGTCCTTCGAGCCAGCCAGGTGCATCGCCACGGGAAGCGCTCGCTCGCGGGCAGCCTCGGCGACGGCCTCGAACAGCTTCGGATGGCACGAGTACGGCGAGTGCGGCGCGAGACCGACCGCGAGGCGGCCGGAGGCGGCCGCCTGCCACCGCTCGACGTCGTCGAGAGCCGCCGCTATGACCGCGTCGACCTGCGAGCGGTCCATCGTCGAGACCTCGCGGTACACGACTCCGCGCAGCCCGACCGCCGAAGCCGAGCGCAGCGAGACGCCCGTGTCGGTGATGTCGGCGATGGTGGTGATGCCCGACCGGACCGCCTCGGTGGCGCCGAGGTCCGCGGAGACCGCCCAGTCCTCTTCGTCGAGCAGGGACTCCTTCTGCATCACCTGCAGCTTCCACTGCGAGTACGGCGCGTCGTCCACCATCCCGCGGAACACCGCGTACTCGAGGTGCGTGTGCAGGTCGACGAAGCCGGGCATCAGCGCGGCCTGCCCGAAGTCGCGCACGGCTTCGTCCGGATATCGCTGGACAAGCTCCGCGCGCGGACCGACGTCGACGATCTCGCCGTCCCGCACGAGAACCGCCCCATCCTCGATCACGGGACCGCTCACTGGCAGGACGTAACGGGATTGCAGAAGCATCGAAGACCTCCGGTGGCTGCTCGTGCTCGGATTATCCTAGCACGCCGAGCCGCCGGCCCCGCGGGGCGGAGCAGTCCGAGGCGCTCCGCGCGAACGGCTCTACGCTTCGGCAACGTGGATCGCGACGATCCCGCCCGAAAGGTTCCGCCACGACACCCGGGAGAACCCCGCGGCCTCGAGCTCGCGGGCGAGATCTTCCTGCCGCGGGAACGACCGGATCGACGCGTTAAGGTACTCGAAGGACGCGCGGTCGCCCGCGACGAGCGCCCCGATGGCCGGTATCGCCCACCGAAGGTACGCGTGGTAGACCGCCCGGAACGGCGCGAACGGCGGGCGGCTGAACTCGAGGATCACGTAGCGCCCACCCGGCCTGAGCACGCGCCGGACCTCGCGGAAGTTGGCTGCGCGATCAGGCAGGTTGCGGACGCCGAAAGCGATCGTCACGACGTCGAACGACGCGTCCGGGAAGGGCAGGGACTGCGCGTCCGCGTGCGCGAACGAGATGGCGGTCGGGCCGTTGTAGCGCGAAGCCTTCCGCTCGGCGACCTTGAGCATCTCCTCGACGAAGTCGGTCGCCAGCACGGACTTGGGGCGGCCGATTCTTGCCAGGGCCAGCGCAAGATCGCCCGTGCCGCACGCCAAGTCAAGGACCTCGGAGTCGCGCGTCAACCGCGCCATCCGCACCGCGACACGGCGCCACCAGCGGTCGAGCCCGAAGCTGGAGACGAGGTTGAAGGCGTCGTAGCGCGGCGCGAGCCGCGAGAAGATGCCCTTCACCCGCTCTGTGGTCGGCGTGCCGGGCGAGCCGTCAGGCGCCAGGCTCACGCAGTCCCCTCCTCGCGGGCGAGGCGCCAGCGGCGGATCGCAGGGAACAGCAGTTCCGCGTTGACCTTGAGCCACAGGTGGACGTTCGCGATCACGTGCGTCGGCCGCACGCTGCGCGGCCACTGGAGCTCGGACTTCACGCACACGGTGTTCTCGTTGAGCTGGTCGATCTCGTGCTTCAGCGCCGCCAGACGACGCTCGCGCGTCTCGCCGTCTGAGGTCTCGACGATCTCGTCGATGCGTCGCATCGCCGCGCGGGCCTCTTGGATGCGCATCTCCGTGGCGACCGCCGTGGCCTCGTCCAGGATCCCGACCTCGCCCTTGATCCGGTTGAACCCGAGCGCCGCCTCGTAGGTGGACTCCACGAGCTCGTCCCGCGTCATGCCGTCAGGCTCGTAGTTCAAGATGTGCTTCCACGACGGCTGGAGCAGCAGCTGCCGGTGCTCTTCGAGCGTGCGCGCGCGCAGCCGGTAGCCGTACGCCTCCGGGTTGTCGAACACCATCGAGCCCGGATCCAGGAACGGCGCCATGGGCGAGATGAAGGCGAGCAGCCGCGGGTCGTTGCCGACGCTTGCGTAGAGCTCGCGGACGGCGGGCACCGTGTCGAGGACGGACTGGGCGGTCTGCGTCGGGATGCCGGTCATGAAGTACAGGTCGAACCGAGAGCAGCCGTGCTTGAACGCGTGCTTGATCGACTGCGCTACCTCCTCGAAGGTGTAGTGCTTGCCGAACGCGGCGCGCACCGCGTCGTCGTGGCTCTCGCACGACACCTCCATCGACCAGTCGTTGAGGTTCTCGCCAAGGAACGCGCAGAACTCCTCAGTCGGCGGCGTGAAGAACTCGAAGCCGATGGGGTTCTTGAAGTCGATGCGGCGAAGGCCCTTGATGAACGCCTCGACGTAGTCCGGGCCGGCCTGCTGGAAGTCGTTGAGGACGAACACGGGCCCCGGGATGTGCTTCGCGACGTGCTTGATGTCCGCCACGAGCCGCTCCGGGTCGCGGAACGCCGGCTTCGTGCGGCCGAAGTGCCGCGCGAACGCGTACGCCGAGCCGCCGCAGGTGGGGCACTGCTTCGTGCAACCGCGGCAGACGACGGCGGCCGTCACCGGATACCCGAGCCACCCCCGGAACGGCAGAGCGCTCGTGAAGTCGCGGTCGCGGATGACCGACCGCATGCTGAAGCTGTAGTCGAGCTTCACGTGGTCGAAGGCGTCGGGGACCCACGCGAGCTCGTTGACGACGACGGAGCCGTCGCGCGTCTTGTATGTGAGGTTCGGGATGCCGGCCACGCTCCCGCCGCGTCGGAGCGCGTATATGAGCTGTGTGAAGGGCTCTTCCGTCGAGTCGCCGCGGACGACGTAGTCCACGCAGTCGTAGCGGACGAGCTCCTCGTGGAAGTAGGAAGCCGACAGGCCGCCCATCACGACGGGAACGTCTGGGTGGAGGCGCTTGCAGATGCGCGCGATCTCTATGGCGCCGTGCGCGTGCGGCAGCCAGTGCAGGTCGATGCCGAACGCCACGGGCCGCATCGAGCGGATCGCCGCCTCGACGTCGAAGCGCGGCTTGGCGAGCATGTGCATCGCGAGGTTGACGATGCGGACGTGAAGCCCGCGCCGCTCCATGTACTCCGCGAGCGTCGTGAAGCCGATCGGGTACATCTCGAAGATCGGCGTCGACGGCACGAGGTCTGACACCGGCCCGAACATGATGGACCGCTCGCGGAAGTCGTAGACGCTCGGGGCGTGCAGCAGCACGAGGTCGGTGTGTGGCACAGCGCTCCTTCTCGCTACGGCCGCAAGCGCCGGTGCGGCCCCCAGGACCGTGCGATGATACCACACGGGGGGTTCGGCGCGGCGAAGCGGTTCCCTGCTCAAGCGCACCCGCTCGCGGCCTTCGCCGCTGCAGCAGATGCGAGCGGGGGCCCGCATCTCGCGGGCCCCCGCCGGAGGGGGCTTTCGTCAAGCCCGAAGCGTCATGCGACGCTTACGGCAGACCCTTCAGCAGCAGCTCCCAAGCCGTGAGGCTGGTGCCGTTGTACTGCGTCGAACCGTACACGCCGTACGAACCGCTGGGAGTGAACGTCTTGCTCAACGCCGCATTGTCGCCGTTCCAGTACGTCGCGTCGCCGTGGCAGTCGATGCACACGCTGTCGAGGTTCTCGACCGCCGCACCGAGCAGCACGCCTGAATCGTTGCGCACGGACGGGATGATCGACGTCGCGTTGCGCGTCTCGCCCGTCCAGTACACCCACTCGCCGGTGTCGATCGAGAAGGTGCCGGTGCTCTGCGTCGCGGTGAGCGACGCGGCCGCCGTCCTCGTCGTACCGAACGGACGCGGCGAGCCGTCGAAATCCACGCCGTAGAGCTCGTCCTTCAGCATGTTCGCACCCAGCGTGCGGTGCGGCCAGCTGAAACCGCCATCCAGGCACTTCTCGCCGACCACCTCGGACTTGACCGCGCTCTGGCGCAGGAACGCCTGCGACGAGTAGTTGGTCTTGCCGCTCACGGACGCCGTGATGGTGGCGGTGTACGCGGCCGAGAAGTTGGTCGCCGAGTCGTCCGAGTGGCACACGTCGCAGTTGCTCGCGCCGACGTGGCAGTTCCGGCAGTGGGGACCGTCGTTGTCGTCCGTTCCGTCGCTATCGGTACCGATAGCCATCTGACGCGCTCAATGCCTCGGCTGTGCGTCGTGCGAGTACGCGATCTGATAGGTGCCGGTCGACGTGTCGCTCGGATTCGGGACCCAGACCTCTGCCTTCTGCGTGGAAGCGCCAGCGGCACCATCGTGGCAGTCGGTGCAGAACTCCGAGACCCCCAGGAAGCCGCCGTCAAGCTGGCCGTTGCCGTCCGTGTCGACAGCCTGCTTCGGGGCGAACGGATACGTGTTGTCGTTGTCGTTGTCCTGGCCGCCGCCGTAGCCGGTGTCAGCAGGACCGAGCGGCTCGCTCCAGTTGATGGCGAACTTGTTCAGACCGTTGGTCGCCAGCACGCCAGAGGTCGTCGTGACCGCCGTGTCCGGCTGCATCTCCACGACGTCGGAGTGCGGGTTCTTGACGAGCAGCCAGCGACCGGTCGGCCAGATCGGCCGGTACGTGAACGCGAAGGTGCCGACTGTCGCGTTGCGGTCCCACACGAAGTTGCCGTAGGTGGCGTCCACGCCCCACTCGTTGTCGTCCAGCACGCCGTTGTCGTTGGCGTCACCGGGCTCGTTCTTGATCGGCCAGACGCCCGCCGTCGGGTTGGACGGCCGCCCCGCCTGCCCCGGCGCCGCGAAGGCGCGGCCCGGGTTGGCCATGGTGGTCATGATGCGGGCCGAGTTGCCGTGCGGGCTGTGGCAGTCGAAGCAGCTGAAGCCCTTGGGATCCGAGTACGCCGGCTTGATGTCGACAGGAGCGTTGCCCTTGTAGCCGAGCGTGTGGCCGGTGCCGAAGCCCATGGTCGTGGTCGCTTCCGCGGCACCGTTCTTGAGGTCGAAGCCGGCCGTGACGGTCTTGTACTCGTTGTCCATCATGATGTTGATGGTCGAGCCGCCGCCGCCGCCGTGGCAGTAGTCGCACGCGGCCTCCCTGCTGTTCGCGCGCAGCAGCATGAAGCTACCAGAAGCATAGTGCGTCGAGTGGCAGTCCTGGCACTTGTTGGTGGTAGTCGTGTAGCCGCCGTGCGGACCCGAGAAGTACCCGTTCGCGCGGGTGTACTGCGTGGGGTTGTTGTACCCCTCGGCGAAGGCAGGCGCGGCTGCCAGAAGCACGAGCGCGGCAGCTGCCGCGAACACGATGATCGTGCGACGTGACATTGCACCCTCCTTGATTGTTTTCTTGCTGACGAAGCTCGTCATGTCTCTATCACCTCCTTCCGCTCGACGAGCGCGAAACCGCGTCTGCGGTGGTCGCCAAAAGTGAACGAGAGCATACGCCTCGTTATCGTGTTCTCAAACACGATTCATCTTACTTAGGTTTCTCCCCCGTGCCAACGGGTTTTCGTTATCAATTTCACTAATGCTGCGATAGACGCAGCTTATCGCAGCGCGTTCTGGAAGTTATTCGGCGATCTTGTAGCGCTCCGCCAGCTCGTCGAGCGTCAGCACGCGCCTCACGCCCTTCTCGCGGATCGCCCGGGCCTGATCGTCGTCGGCGACAAGCACCAGCCGCCGCCCCATCGTCGAGAACGCACGCACGCGCGGCTTCGACGCCTCGAGCAATGCCTCCAAGCGGTCCTCACGCTCAGCATCCGCATCGAGCCGGACGAGGAAGTCGCCGATCAGCACGTCGTGCTCGACCGCTTCCGCGAAGCGATCGTAGACCTCGGGCAAGACGCCGACTCGCTTCAGGGCACCTGCGACCAGGCGAAGCTGCTCGCGCTCCGAAGCCGCTTCGAGGGCTTCCGCGGTCGCATACGCGCGCCTCCGCAGCAGCACCCACAGGATCGGCAGCAGCAAGAGCGGCAGCAGCAGCCAACGCGCCCACGGGGCCCGTGCGATGACGGTGTTCTCCTCGGGCAGCAGCAACCGCACGATCTGCACGCGATCGTTGTAGGTGTCCGTGATGGCGAAGGTGCGATCGCCCAGGTATGCGATGCCCGTAGGCAGCCGGAAGAGCCCGTCGGCCTGCCCCTCGAGCTCCTTGAACGTGTGGATGACTTCGCCGTTGTCCGAGTCGACGACCGTTATCGTGTGGCGGAATCCATCGAGCACGAACGCCCGCCCCAGCTCGTCGACCGCGACGCCCGACGGCACCCCGAACATCGTCTCCGGATCGTCCTGGAACCGCGGCGGCGTGCCAAGCACCCACATCGCGGTGGCCGTCGCCTCGCCTTCGAGCTTCAGACGCTGCACACGGCAGTTGTTCGAGTCGGCGACCACGAGGGAGCCGTCAGGCAATGCGGCCGCCGCGCGAGGATAGTCGACCATTCCAGGATCGTAGCCCCGGCTGCCCACTTCCTTTATGACTTGGCCTTCGCTGTCGAACAGCGCGATCGGCCCGAAGCTGAGCACCGCGACGCCGTCCTTGGTGACCACGGGCGCCAGCGCGTTCAAGACCGGCACTTCCCACAGGTAGCGCCCCTGGGTGTCGTAGCAGATCAGGCGCAGCCGCATCCGGTCGGTGACGTACACGTGGCCCGCGAGCCGGTCGACGGCCACCCCGAGCGGCGCCATAAGCTGCCCCGCCTGCAGGCCGCGCTCGCCCCACATGCGGACGAAGTCGCCGTTGCGGTCGAACTCGATGACCTTCTGAGCATCTTTCAAGGTCACGAAGAAGTTGCCTTGTGCATCGGCGCCTATCCCGACCGGCCGGAACAGGTTCTGGCCGTTTGCGACGTAGATCGTCCGTACGTGCACGAGCCCGGTCTCAGAGGCAGGCTTCGGCTTCTCGGCCCCGGCAGTATCAGGCCTGCCGCCCGCGAGGAAGACGTACAGCCCGCCCAAGCCGAGCAAGACGAGCAGCAGGACGACGATCACGATGACGAGACGCCGATTCATGCGTTCAGACCTCTTCTCTCGCCGCTACTGTGAAGGGGTGCCCGTCGCGTGCGGGCTGCTCGTGGCTTCTTCGGGCTCCACGCCGAGGCGCTTGAGCCCGGCGAGGGCGCGCTCGTTGCCCGGCAGGAACTTGAGCGCCGCCTGGAACTGCTCCGCGGCCTCCTTCTTCTTGCCCGCCTGCTCCAGCACCTCAGCGTAGATGAGCCGCACGTCCGCTGACACCGGCATGATGCGCACGGCCTTCTCGAGCGCCTCGATGGCCGCATCCAGGTTTCCGAGCTCTCGCTCGATCTGCCCCAGGAGGAAGTACGCCTCGCCGTCGTTGCTTCCGTCGCCGGTCTTCAGCTCTCCCTCGAGAGCGGCCTTGGCTTTCTCGAGCTGGCCGTCCCGCACGTACAGAGCGGCAAGCCGTGCTCCATAGCCCTCGGGCTGCTCAGCCAGGCTCCACGCCCGCTCGGCGTGAGCGATCGCGTCCGCCGTCTTGCCGAGGTCGTACTCGACTTCCGCGAGGGTCATGAGGATGGCAGGGTCGTCTGGATTCTGCTCCAGCCCTTTGAGCAGCATCTGGTAGTCGCGCTCGGCATCCGAGCGGGGCTGGGAATCGAACACGCCCTCGCTCGCGAGGAGCGCTGCGATGACGCCTATGAGCAGGATGGCGACAGCCGCCAGGACCAAAGGCGTCGCCTGCTGCGGCGACACGACCCGCTTGACTCTCGGCTTGCGTCCAGGCACGCGACCGACCTCCACAACGCTGACTGATGCAACGACCGGCTAAAGTTCGTTCATCTGCTAGCAAACATCGTACCAGGGCGGGTATTCGCGCACAACCTCCGGCTCAGAACACGGGGCGATCGTGGCAGAATGCGCAGAACGACTGCTTGTGGCACCGGCACCCGCCTGGCCCGTTGTTCCGGGCCATGGGGCCGTGCAGCGGGAACCACTCGCTGTACGTCCCGTGCACGTTGACGTCCTGATGGCACTCGCACGCGAGACGCGTGGACGCCTGCTCGTGGCACTTGGCGCACAGCGGGGGCGACTTGTACGACAGCCCCGCGTGCTTGCCCATGAACTCCGCCGGGTGTGGAAGCTCAAGACCGTGGCAATCCACACATCGCTGCGCACTCGCGGGCGTGTGGCAACCGGTGCACCGGGTGGCAAGGCGGACCATCGCCGTCGCAGACGTCTCCGCCGTGTCGAGCGGACCGCCTGCAGCGTGGCAGACGCGGCAGTCGGACCTCGCCGACTTGCTATCGTGGCACGCAAGACACGCGTTCATGCGCGACTGCACGATACGCCCGGGCCTGCTGATGCCCTCGTGACCGGCATCCTGATGGCACGGATCGCACGCGTATCCCGCCTCGATGACGTCGGAGTGGCGCATGCGGACGTCCGTTCCGACCACTCCGGAGCGCACCGCGGCATGGCACCTGAGGCAACGCGCAGACGACACTGACGGCGACATGGGAAGCGTATCGTCGCTGCTCCTGAGGTATCGGGACCGCGCGAGCGACGCCGCCAGCACGCCGAACGGGCCAGGCTGCGCGTGGCAGCCGTAGCAAGAGACTTCAGCATGAGCGCCTCGCTCCCATGCGGCCGTCTCTGGAGCGATCTCGTGGCAGCCAGTGCAGCGCTTCGCCACGGCCGGTACCGTCTGCGCCAGCGATGCGGCGATCCCCAACGCGACGAGCAGCAGTGCCGCGACCGCGAAGCGCCGCGCGACGACGCCTTTCCGGCGCACGCGCAACCGCCTGGCTTTGGCCCACGCCCTGAAGGCGTCCGCGACCACGAACGAGGTGAGCGTCACGAGCACGATCAGAAGCGCCGCGAGCGCGCCCAGGATCATCGCCTCGCGCGGATACGCGCGCGGATCCTCCACGACCTGCGGGAACAGCCGCGCTGCCGTCGACCAGCCGCGCCCGATGCGCGCTATGAGCTCGTCGAAGCTCACGGCTCACGCGTCCTTCCGTGCGGCGAGATCCCCGGCAGGCTGCGATGCGCTCCCGCTACGTGGCACGCCTCGCAGTCGGTGAGCGCATGGCACTTGAGGCACTGCTCGTAGCCGTGCGCCTCTACGTCCGTGTAGTGAGTCTTCAAGAAGCCGGCTGGGTGCGGCATCGGCACTCCGCCGTGGCACCGCTCGCACCAGGGCCGTTCGTGGCACTCCTCGCACTTCGCGCGCTTCTGGACGTCCAGGTCTCTGCCGTGCGCCTGCTTCCATCCGTCCGGATGCGGGATCTGCACTCCATGGCACTTCGCGCATGCGTCCCTGCGATGGCACGCGGAGCACGTGCTCAGGTTCCCGAGGCCGTGCGCCTGCCTCCACTGGGGGCCATGGGTCACCCGCCAGGCGGACTTGGCCTGGGTGACCCGGGGATCAGCGTCGGGCACGTGGCACAGCTCGCACGCATCGACGTTCGACAGGCCGACCCTGTGGCAGGTCAAGCAGTCGTCCATTTCAGCGCGCTTGTAGGGTCGATCGGGCACGGCATGCGCCACTCCACCGTGGCAATAGGAGCATCGCGTCTCGGCGAAGTCGGAGTGGCGCACGGAGATGCCGTTCGCTTGCACGACCCCTGCAAGCGCATCGCCATGGCAACGGACGCATCGGCGCTCGTCGACGTTCGCCGGCGCTGGCGCGCCCCCGGAGACCGCTCCGCCAAGCATGCGGAGGAACCGGGCGCCGTCTGCAAACGGCGCCGCGATGCCTGCGCTCGCATGGCACTGTCCGCAGCGGATATCCGCATGGCCTGACCGCGGCAGCGCCTGAGCGTACGGACGCATCGCGTGGCACGCGCCGCACTGGGTGCCGCGGGCCACGAGCACGCCGCCGAGAAGAGCCACGACGACGCCCGCAGCAGCCAACGCGCCTGCGACGAGCAGCGCCTGGGTCCGCAGCCGCCGCTTCGTCGCCAGAACCGTGCTGTCTCCGGCCATCATGGAGCACCCGACCCAAGCACAGCGGCGGCTTCCAGATCGTCTGGCACGACCCGCAGGATCTCGGCAGCCAGGCGCTTGGCTTCGTCGAGACGCCCGGCCTGGACGCACGCCGCGATCGCCTCGCGGCGGACCTCGACGCCGTTCGGGTAGAGCGCAGCTGCCGACATGAACGCCTCCACGACCTCCGGTGAGCCCTCGAGCCTGAGCAGGCGGGCACGAGATAGCGCGAGGTCGTACGATTCAGGCTCGAGGCGGAGACCTGCGGCGATGATAGCAGACGCTGCTGCCCGCTCGTCGGGGCCGAGGTAGGCCGCCGCGTCGGCGTACGCGACCCGGTACACGTCTGTGAGCGGATCCAGCCGCACGGCACGCTCCGCGAGGTCGAGCGCCGCAGGCATCTCTCCGTTCTGGAAACGCTCGACGCTACGCTGGTACGCCACGTCAGCAGCCAGATTGCGAGCGGACAAGACGACCACGACTGCAGCGAGCAGCGCTGTTGCCCCGCGCACCGCCCGCTGGACGCGAGCGCCGGACGCCCTCGGCCCCTCGACAGCGACGCTGCCGACCAGCATGCCGGCGATCATCCACCCCAGGCCGTCCACTTCGATCGCGTGGACGCTGAACAGCGCCTGCCCGACGTATGCAGCCAGCCCGCTGAAGAGGACGAGCGCGTGCGCCGAGCGCCGCCTGACGCCTGCGAACCCGGCGATTCCCGCCATGCCGAACGCCGTGAACCACGCTCCTGCTGCAGGAACTCCCGACTCGGCTGCAAGGTGGAGCGGGCGGCTGTGGGCCTGGTCCGCACGAACGTCCGGCCCTTCGACCCGAGCGTGATCGACGGTCTCGTAGCGAGGGAACACGTACAAGAACCGCCCCGGTCCCGCCCCGAGCAGCGGCCGGTCGGCGATCAGCGCAGCCGCGCCCCTCCAGATCTCGAGACGGGCCACGGCAGAACCCTGAGAGAGCCGTGACGGCACGAGCTTCTCCGCCGACTCTCCGCCAGCGACCACTGCTCCGACCAGGATGGACGCGACGACCCCCGCAAACAGGAAGGTCGCCAGGCGCGCCCTTCGCGCGTACGCCAGCATCCCCAGACCTGCGAGCACGCCGACCCAAGCGCCCCGGGACCCGGCAAGACCGAGCCCAAGACCGCCTGCCGCCGCAGCCGCCGCGAGAAGCGCACGCCACGGGCCGCGCTCTGCAGTCGCTCCGGCTGCGGCCAGGACCACGCACACCGCGAGCCAGCCGCCTGCGATGACCTGATTGCCGGCGGTGCCCGTCGGGACGGCTCCGCCCAGCACCTGCGACACGACCACGGCCGATTGCACGACCGCTGCAACGCCGGCGAGACGTGCCAGATCCTTTGCGCGTGCGTCACCAAGCTGCGCGCCGGCAAGTCCCATGCCCGCCGCGGCCGCCCAGGCGACGAGCCCGTCGAACCTGCCGTGGACGCCCCAGACCGCCGAAGCCAACCCGTTCGTCACGGCGGACAGGAGGCTCCACCCGAGCAGCAGACCGACAGCAGCGACCCACGCGCGTACCAGCCTGCCGGCGCCCTGGTCGTCCTTCACCGAAGCGAGCGCGACAAGCGCGCCGAGCGCCACGACGAGCGTCCGTGCGGGCTGATACGGGTCGCCAGCGGACTGCACGGAGACGAACATGCTGCCCAGCGCGAGCACGAGCGCGGCGCGTTGGCCAAGCCACGCTGCCGGTCGAAGGCCCGGTATCGTCGATGCCTGTGACACCCGTCCGCTTCCGTCCGGCCTCGCCAACGTGCCTCACGTCGGCTGCGGCGGTTCGTGCTCGCGTGCACGAACTGTGTGCTAGTATATCGGCGTTTCTCCGGGAATACCTCAGGAGGTACGCACCCGTGTCGTCCACGCTCTTCACCCGTCGACCGGCCACCGCCCCCGTTGCTGGCCGTGCCGCGTCGGGCGCTCCGCGGCGAGCAGGGCTCGTCGTCGCCGTGGCGCTGCTCGTCGCGCTCGGCGGCTGCGCGCAGAAGGTCACGTACAAAGACATCGCAGACCCGAACGGCCTTTACCACTTCAAGGTGCGCTCCGACTGGCAAAGCACGCTCTTGAACGACGTCAACCTGGTCTACGCGTCAGACGAGCTGCCCGCGGCGGACAAGTTGGCCGACACGCTCACCCTCGCCGTCTACGCCTCGTACGAGGCGACCGAGGTTCCGCTTGCGGAACAGCTTCAGACCGTGATCGAGCGCCGCTCGGAGAACCGCGGCTGGAAGTCGTACGAGCGCGGCGAGGCGACGAACGTCACGGTCGGCGGCCGCGAAGGGGTCGCCGTCGACGTCTCAGGCGTCGACGCGAACGGAGCGGAATTCGAAGCGCGGTTCTACCTCGTCCGCGCCGGCGACCGTCAGGTCGGCTTCATCGCCGTCGCCCCCGCTGGCAAGCTCGCAGAGTTCGACGCTGAACTGAATGCGATCGTGACCGAGCGCTGGTTCTGGCACGGGACGCTGGGGGGCGAGGCCACGAAGACGCCCTGAGACAGGGCGAGGGGGGTCACTCGGTCGGTCGGCCAGCCCCGACCGGGACCTGGCACTTGCACGCGAGCGACTTGATGTCGCAGGGCATCCGCACCTGGTGGATCTGCATCCCTTCGGGCTTGCGGATGTGGATCGCCGGGGTGATCAGCAGCACGCCGGTCACGCCCGCGTTCGCAAGCAGGTCGAGCGTCACTTGCACCCACCCCGGCGAGCACGCCACCAGCGCGACCGTGACCCCAAGGTCCCGGTCGAGCTTGGCCAGCTCGGTGAGGTGCTGCACCGTCAAGTCGCCCACTTGGACACCAGCGTCTTCAGGGAGCTCCGAGAACAACGCGACCGGCTTCACCCCATAGCGCTCTGAAGGGAACACGACCTGGAGCGCCTCAAGCATCCGCGCCGTCCCCACCATGGCGATGGGATACTGCTCCTCGAGGCCGAGGTAGCGCGTGAACTCGCGGTACAGATCCTCAGGCTTGTAACCCGCCCCCGGCCTGCCGATCTCCCCGACGAACGAGATGTCCCGGCGCACCGTCTCCTCCTTGATGCCGAGCTCGCGCGCAAGCTCGGACGAGGTGATGCGCTCAGGCGCCCCCACCCGCAGGAGCTCGCCGAGGTAGCAGTGATACAGGGACAGTCGATAGAGCGTCGCGTCTGGCGCGTTGCGGCCGTCGGGCATCGTCTGCGTGACCCCCTTCAGGGCTCGATCCGATTCGCGCATATTAGCATAGGTTTGAGGCTTCGGCATATTCGTAACGATTTCGACATCGAATCAAGCCGCTTACCTGCACATGCACGCATTGCCGTGGTTGCCCGTGCCGAGAACGCTGGCGAAGCGGTAACGAAATCAGTAGCCGATCAAGTACGCCCCATGGATGGACTTGTACACCAGCGCCACGCCGACCAGCGCGAACAGGACGATCGGCAGCGCAGCCATGGCGGCCCAGGCGAACCGCGTACCACGCCATCCGAGGGTCAAGCGAGCATGCAGCACCAGAGCGTATGCGATCCACGAGATGAGCGACCAGGTCTCGATCGGGTCCCAGCCCCAGTAGCGGCCCCACGCCTCGTTGGCCCAGATGGCGCCAGCCGCGATCATGATGCCGAGGAACAGGAAGCCTGCGGCGACGAACTTGTACACGAGGTCGTCCAGCATCTCGGGAGACAGCTTACCGAGGAGCGCGTCGCCTCCGGAACGACGGCGCTCGCGCACGACGAGAAGGACGCCGAGGCAAAACGCGGTGATGAACGAGCCGTACGACAGCTTGGCGAACGCGACGTGGATAGCCAGCCACCAGCTCGCCAGCGTGCCGGTGATGCCGAGATCGCTCTTCGGGGCGAGCATGGCCCCGCCGAGCACGAGGAAGGCGATCGGCATGACGGCGGCAGCGAGGGGGTACAGCGCGCGCTTCCGAGAGAGCAGCCCGAGGAACGCCGCGACCCCGACGAAAGCATACGACGACACCACCTCGTAGAAGCCGAGGAACGGCGCGTGGCCGACCCGTTGCCAGCGGTAGCCGATGCCGACGGCATGCACCGCCAGACCGAGTCCCGCGACCAGCACGGCAGCGCGCTCGATGCGCTGCTTGCGGAAGACGAACCCGACGATCGCCAACACGGCCGAGACCGCATACGCCGTCACGGCTGCCCACATGATGATGATCTCAGTCGTCATCGCTCGACCTCCGATCTGGCTCGACAGCACCTCCGAGCACTTGTTCCACCTGCTCCCGCACCCGGATGCCGAACCCCGGGTCCCGGCGGGTGTGGCGGACCCGGAAACCCGTCCGACAACCGGCGGCCGACTCCTCCAGCACCGCCAGCACCTCACGATACGGCATGAACACCGCTATCGCGAGAGCAAGCGTGGCGAGCGCGAACACCGCGTATATGGGATACACGCTCCAGTCGTCGACGACCGAAAGCCGCGCGTAGTACCCGAGCGTTCCGAGCCGAAGCGCAACGCCAGGCATCGGTTCGAACGCGTCGCCCGGACGCACCGTGCCGGACGCCTCGCCGGAGGGCCCTGCCGAACGCCACACGATCCGGGGATCGCGAGGCACAGCGGTCACGCACTGGCCCCGATAGGTGTCGAGCGGCACCTCGAAGGCGATGCGCGTAGGCCCGCCTGGACCGTTCGCCTCCAGGTCGCTGACCGACCGGGCGGTACACGACTCCTCGTCGAAATCGAGCAGCACGTCCAGGCTGCTGCCGTCTTGCGCGACGACCGGGATCGCCAAGCCGTGCTCGTTCGCGTGGATCACGAGGGACTTGTAGCGGAGCGGACGGTTCGGATACACGTACCCGGCGCGCAGCAGATACGGACCGTCGCGAAGCTCGACGTACGGCGCGGGGCCGCGCTCGATGCCGTCCACGACGTGCGACAGGGCGATCGACGGCACCGCGATGACGAGCGAGGTGAACCGCGAGTGCAGCGGTCCCTCGCTCACCACGCCGTACGACTCCCGGGCGTCGATCCGCGCCGAGCCGACGGGGACTCCCATCAAACCCTCGGCGCGGGTGAGCTGACCGGCAGCGATCAGCGCGATGAGCAGAGCGAGCAACCAGTGGAATGCAGGGCTCCCGGCGAGCCCCAGCCGGGACGACGTCGCGTACACGATCGAATCTGAGACCGCCCTCACACGTAAGCCCGCGTGCTCAAGTGTCCGCGCGATTCGTTCCGCAGCGCTGCGCTGTCCGAGGCCTGTCGACACGACGAAGTCCGCTCGCGCGGTCTTCGCTGCGTCGGCGTGGCTCGAGAGGAGCGCTGCTCGTCGAGCGAGCTTCAGCGCCGCGCGGGTGCGCTCAACCGAGCAGGCGACCGTCGATGCGAACAGCAGCAAGCATAGGAGAAGGAAGACCGGAGCGCTGAAGGCCCTGTCGAGCCCTACGGCCGCGGCAAGCGCAGAAGCGAAGCTGCTTCGAGAGGAACCCGACGCCCCACCCTGAGGAACGAGAGTAGCGAGCCCCGCCCATGCAGCCAGCGCCACGAGCAGCGCGATCGCCAGCCGTCTCGACCTGAGGAAGTCGTAGATGCGAGAGAGGGTCGGCTTCATCGGCATCAGGGCAGCGGCGTAGGCGACGTATCGCCCGATTGCTGGAGCACCTTGCTGGAGGCGACCAACCAGCCTGTGCCGTGGCGCTCTACCGTGTACTCCATCCGGTACGTCGTCATCGCCCATTCCGTGGACGGCCTGCGCGCCACGATGTCCCAGTAGCGCCAGCGCCAGCGCTCCTCAGTACGCACGACGGAACTCGCTTCGTCTCCTGAGGGCGCGACGGGCTCATCGACGACGAGGAACGACACTAGCGTCATCTCGAGCGCTTTTCCCTGCTGGCGGTTCAGCTCGATGTACGCGTCTTCGCGGACTTCCTGACGTTCCGTGACGAACGGCGCCACCACCGTCACCTCGAGGCTGAAGTACGCTTCGGGCACCGCAGCGAGATACGCGGTGACTGCCTGCTTGGGCGTGCTCGATGGGATCCGTTCGACTGCCTGGATCGGCGGAAGAGCGCCAGAGGTGGCCTCGCCCGGCTCCTCAGGCGTCGACGGCGCATGACGCGCGCGCGCACAGCCCGAGATCGACGTCGCGAGAACGGCCACGACGACGATCGTGATGATGGTATGCATCCGTAACGTGCTCACCGCGATGATTCTACGGCATTCCCTCAGACTGGACGGGCCGCGGTTCGCACCGCGGCCCGCACGCTTCCCGGTCCCATCGGGACCCGGCGTCCTACTTGAACACCCGGAGCTCGGCGATGCCGTAGCCGTTGTTCCTGCCGGTGCCGGTCTTCCGGCACTCCACACGCACGTACCGCGCATCGCGAGCGGAGAATGTGATCGTCGTCGTGCCCTTCGGCGCGCTCGTGGTCGAGTACACCTCGGTCCAGTTGCGATCGTCAGTGGACACGTACACACGGAATTCCTTGGCCCAGTAATCGCCGTACCAGGCGACCTCGACCTTGCTGACGCTCGTCCGCGAACCGAGATCCACCTTCAGCCACTCGGTGTCTGAAGCTCCGCCATCCCGCTTCGACCACCAGAACGTGCTGGTCGAGCCGTCGCCGGCCTTGCCCGGCGCATAGTCAGCGCTCTCGTACCGCGACGCCGTGAACGTCTTGCCGAGCGCGAGGTTGTCGCCGCCCGCTGGCTGTGGTGTGAGCTGCACGTTCACGGTGGTGGTGACGCCGTTCGCAACCGTCACCGTGCCGCTCCAGCTCTGGTAGCCGGTGGCGCTCACCGTCATCGTGTAGCTGCCGCCCGCGATGCCGGTGATGCTGTACTTGCCGTCGGCGCCCGTAGTCGCAGTCTTGCCAGCGACGCTCACCGTCGCACCAGAGACTGCGGCGCCTGTAGAGGCGTTCGTGACGGTTCCAGCGAGATCGCCGGTCGTCGGCGCATTCGGGTCGAGCACGAGCGGCCACAGCGGAGTGACCGTGCTCCCGTGCTCGCCACACGAGGTGGAGCAGTCGCCCTCGCTCCACTGCGTCGGCGTGTAGCTCTTGAGCTTAAGACCCGTCAACCCCGTGCTCGCATACGGCGCGCCATCGGACGTGTACGCGAGAAGCCTCGGCCGCTTCCAGCCATGCGGCACCTGCGCGTGGCACAGGATGCACTTGCCCTTGGTCGAGCCCTGGTGGTCGCCTGTGCCGTGCACCTTGTTGCTCCAGCTGCCGCTCGGGCCGTTGAGGTCATGGCACTTGGCGCAGATCACCGTGGTCGAGCTCATGCCGTTCGCGGTGTTTTGCAGATACGCGCTCTTCCAACTGGTCGGATAGGCCGGGTCGATGTTGACCTTCATGGCCGCCCCGTGCGGGCCGCTCGCGCCGGAGTACGTGTGGCACGCGTCGCACGACATCACCGAGTCGGTCGCCCAGCCGGTCTTGAGGAAGCTTGAGGCCGCCGGCAGCGTCCAGGTGTAGGCCTGGCCGTTGACGGTGAACGATGACTTCATGCCCGGCAGATCGCTCGACACGCGGTGCCCTGAGGACATGTTCGGCGTGAACTCCCACGCCTGCCGCTTGTTGTGCGGCGAGTCCGGATGGCAGGACAGGCAGCGCCGGTCGCCCGCCTCGATCGTCGCACGCACCGTCGCGTTGGTGGATGCGTGGCACGTACCGCACGAGTAGCCGAGCGCGGCGTGCTCGTCGTCAAGGTACATGTAGTGGCAACCCTTGCATCCAGACGGATTCGCAGAAGACGCGTCGTGCTGCTCGTGGTGGTTCGGGCCGACGCCCGTGTGGCACACCGTGCAGTCGGTCGTCGTCGCAGGCTTGTCGGGTGCCCTGTGGCACGCCGGGCAGCCACCGCCAGCAAGGCTGGCATGGACGCTTTCCACGTTCGTGATGTCGTGGCAGCCCGTGCCTGCGCACGCGGTGTTCGTAGACTGGTGCTTGACTTGGCGCTCGCTGTGCTTCGTCGGGTGGCACGCGGCGCACGTCTTGTCCCACGGCGCAGTGAACGCGTCGACTTTCACTTCGTGGCACTGCACGCAGCTCACGCCGACGGTGGGCTTGAAGTGCTCGGCCTTCATGTCCTTGTAGTGGCACTGGCCGCAGCCGGACTCAGCCGAAGCATCATGGGCCGCAGGCGGGTAGTGGTTGGGGTCGACCGGGCTCAACACGCCGTGGCAGTTGACGCACTTCGTGGTGGCTGGAAGCTCAAGCGACGCATTGTGGCAGTAGTCGCACGACTCGTCTTGGCTGGCGCCGTGCAGGTCGCGGACGTCAGCCGTCTCGTGGCAGTCCACGCACTCCTGGCTGTCGGGAGCTGCGTGGATCGCGGCGATATCCCCATGCACCGTGTGGCAGCTCGAGCAGTCTGCAGACGCCGCGCTCCAATCGATGCGGCCCGGGTCTTCGTTGCTGTGGCACAGCGCGCACGTCGTCGGGTACTGCGGGTACCGCGAGAGGTAGGGCGCGTGAGCTTCGGGAAGAGTGTTCGCTGCATGGCAGCGCGAGCCGACGCACGTCGACGGCATCGCACCGAAGGTGTGGGCGGCGGGCAGGTTGCGGTGGTAGTCTGTGCCCTCCGTGGCATGGCAGCTCGCGCACGCTGCTGTCTTCTGCGTGATGTCAGGCACCCGCGACGGGTTCGCATGGCAGACCTTGCAGCCGCCGAGCGCCGCGTCAGCATGCACCTGCGTCACATCCATCGGCTGGCCCGCCGTCCCGTGACACGAAGCGCACGCATCGATGCTGGCGGCGTCGTCCGCGGTATGCTTCGCGGTCGCGCCCGTGTGGTACTCCGCATGGCAGGCAGTGCAGCGCGTGTCGTTCGCGACCTCGATCGCGAACTGAACCTGTTGGCCGCGTTCGCCCTCGTAGTATCCGTGGCAGACGTCGCAGCCGTTCAGCTGGCGGCCGCTCGGAGTCGTAGCGCTTACGCCCTCATGCGCGTCGACGAGCGAGGACGAGTGGCAGCCGCTGCACCCGTCGTCACCAGCAGGCGTGAACGTGCTGCGGTGCGTGGCGCCGTAGATGGGGCCGTGCACGGGGTGGCACGCTTCGCAGTTGGTCTTGCCGGCGGCGATGGCGCCGATGACTTCGAGCTTCGTCGACTTGTGGCACGAGTCGCACGAGAGCGGCGTACCGTCGGACGCATACCGCGGAAGCCGCGTCACGACGCCGTTCGAGGTGCCCATGTGCTCGTCGACGAGGTTCGACGTGTGGCACATGATGCAGTCGCTCGTGGGCGCCGTGGACGCCGAACCGGTGTAGTAGCCGTAATGGGGGCCGCTCGAGTCGACGAGCGGTGGCACGGCCCAGTGGATCGAACGGTGCGGATCTGCCGACGTCGCGTCGTGGCACGCGCCGCACGCGGTGTCGCCGGCCGCGATGGCTGCCGCGTACCGCGGGTCGCTCGTGTTGCCGTGGCAGAGCGTGCAACCCTCCCCCGGGCGACGCGCCTCGTGCTCCGCGACGAGGTCGCGCGAGTCATGGCAGCCGGACTCGAGGCAGCCGTCCATCGACCACGAGCTCACGTGCGTGTCGGGCGCGTAGTGTTGGTCGAGCGGCTTGTGGCAGTCGGTGCAGGCCGGAAGCTCCGCGCCGACGGCCAGCTTCGTCTTCGGGTGGCACGCGCTGGCGTAGCACGTCACTGGCAGCGTGCGGTAGTTGTACGTGGACTCGATGTAGACGGCGCCAGCAGCGCCCGTGCATACCATCGTCGGGACCGGCGCGTACGAAGCGACCGAGGACTGCGAAGCGACGTGATTCCCGTGCGTAGCAGGCGCGTCATGGCATGCGTCGCACGAAGCCGCGAGGTGGCAGTTCTTGCACCACTGGGTCACGAACACGCCGTTCGTGACCCAATCAGCGTCGCCGTGGATGCGGTGCAGCTCCTCGGGAGAGGTCATCAGCGAGGCCGACGACGCGAACCGGCCGGCCACCGGATCGTAGTACTGCCCGGCCCATGCCACGTTGGCGTTGTCCCGGCCGTGGCAGTCGCTGCACTTCGGGGAGTCCACGACCTTCTCGTGGATCCCTTGGTCCGGACTCATCGAGTGGCAGGCAGCGCACTTAGCCAGCGAAACGGGCGCACGGAAATCGACTGGGCGCACTGGGGCGCCGGCCGTGACGGAATGGCACTGAAGACATGCGGCGTTTCCCGGAGGAGCGGCTGCGGACGCAACACTTGCGACCAGACCGACGCACAGGACAGCGACCACCGCGCCTGCAAGCAGCAGCCTCTTCATGACTCCCCTCTCCCTGCACTCGCACACCGTGGCGGGACGTCTCACGTCGGCAGGGTCGAGAGGACGAGATGCCGCTGATCCAGTCGATGGCTCCGCAGTCCTGCAACCCTGCTGACACAAACCGGCCGGTTGCACCACCAGCTCGTCGCCGCCCACGGTGCCCAGACTAGGGCGGCGAGTCATCGCCTCCGGACCACGGACCGAAAGTGCGCCCCTTCACGAACGGACTCGCGGTGCCCGTGAGTGTACAGGCAGCGGCTCGCCACAGTCAATAGTGATGCGCGTCACTTTACGAAAAACGAGCGAACAAGCGCAGAAGCGCCCGGCCGTCGCCCTAGAAGTCGATGCCGACGCGCTTACCAGGCACGACGCGGTGGCAGATGAGGCAGTTCCCGTCCTTCGGGAAGTCGTAGTTGCGAAGCATGTAGTTCTGCTTCGTGCCGTGTGGGTTGTGGCAGGTCGAGGTGCACGTCAGCGGCTTGCGCGCGTTAACGTCGTAGTGCGTCGGCCTGACCGGATGGTTGTTCCTATACACCGTGGGAGAAGACTCGTCGTAATAGGTCGCCGGGTGGCACTGCAGACAGACCTCCGGCTGCGGCTTGATGAGCAACGGCCCCCAGTTCGAGCCGTGCGGGGTGTGGCACCGGATGCACAGCGTCTTGAAGTGCGCGCTCCTGTCGTACGTGGCCTGGATCGCAACGCGATGGCACTCGTAGCACATGGCGTTGTCCTTCGCCGTGAGGAGCGCAGGATAGTCGGCCGCGTGCGGGTTGTGGCAGTCAGCGCAGTTCAGCTTCACCGTGCCGACCGGGTGGTGGCTCGGCTTCAAGAAGTCGTACTTGATGCCCGGATGGCAGCGATAGCACAGCGGTGGCTGGTTCTCGATCAGGAGCGGCGTGTAGTCGGACCCGTGCGGCTCGTGGCACCCGGTGCAGTTGTCGTACAGGAACGGGTGGTGCTGCACCGGCTTGAGCGAGAGCGGAGCCACCGACGGGTGGCACGTGAAGCACAGGTCGCGCTGATTGTCCACGAGGATGCCGCGGTAGTCGGAGGCGTGTGGGTCGTGGCAGTTCAGGCACCAACGGCCTCCAGCCGGAGGATGCACCTGGTCGCGGTTGAGCTCACGTCCCATCGGGTGGCAGGTGATGCACAAGTCTCGCTCGTCTTGCGTCAGCAGCGCACGGAACTTCGATGCGTGAGGCTCGTGGCATTCGGTGCATCGCCCGCTCTCGAACGGCACGTGCGGATAGTCGGCGCCGAGCAGCGGGCTCATGTTTCCATGACACATCCAGCACAGCTCGCGTTTGGGCAGCGTGGGTTGCGAGTCCTTGCCTTTGACCTTCTTCTCGGTCTTCGAGACGACTTCTCCGCCGCCCTCCTCGGCGACCTTGCCGTCTCCCGTCGAGAAGACGTCGAGCACGATCTTCAATGGCAGCCACTCGACGAGCGTCTTCGTCCGCTGCCACAGCTGACGAGCCCCAGCGATCACCGACGTGACTTCGACGTGGCCGTGCGGAGTGTGGCACGCGGTGCAGTCCTTCTTCATGAAGGGATCGTGCACCGTGGGATACGAGAACTGAGGAATCAGCTCCGAGTGGCACTGCAGGCACTCGAGGTTGCGCGTGATGCGGCGGATCTGCTCAGGGGTCTTCGTCGTGTACGTCTGGACGATGGTGGTGATGCCGCACGCGAGCAGAAGCGCAAGCAACGCCAGGCCGAACGCCAACCTGCCGCGTCGCTCGTCAGGACGCGCCCGCTCCTCGGCGGGATCCGCGCTCCCCCCTGTGACCTCAGGGCTGCTCAATCACCCCTCCTCGCGCGCATTCATGCTCGCTCATGCAAGACCCATGTGAAGTCTATCACGCGTCGGCACAGCCGTGGAGTACCTGATTCCGCTCCGCATCACTCGCCGAGCAACCGCACGCACTGCACGCGGCCGTTCTCTTTGTCGGCTATCACGTAGAAGCCGCGCAGGCGCTCGACGTCGTTCGGGAAGTTCAGCTGCCCTGGCTCGGTCCCCCGCTCGCCGTACCGTGCGGTCACGGTCTGCTCCTTCGAAGAGATGCGCACGAGCTGGAACGCGAACGAGTCAGCGACGAGCACGTCGCCGCCTCTCATCACGGTCAGCCCGCGAGGCAGCTGCAGCGGACGCGGCGACCGGTCGTTGAGCCCCTTGGGAGGCGTCCCGACCGTCCACAGCGGCGTTCCGTCCTGCCTGAAGGCGGTCACCCTCGCGTGGTTGGAGTCCGACACGAAGACCGTGCCGTCCTCGCCGACCGCCAGCCCGTTGGGATGGTCGAGGTCTCCGATGGCCACGCCCGGTTTGCCCCACTGACGGACGAAGGTGCCGTCACGCTTGAACACGAAGACCTGCCACTGGTCCGTCGCGAACACGTAGTCGCCGCTGACCGCCACGTCGGTGACGGCGATGCCGCCGCCGTCCTGGCCTGACGACCCCCTGCCGACACGCGCTTTCGGATCAGGGAATCGCCTGAGCGGCTTGCCGTCCGGGTCGTAGACCTCGATGGAGTCGTTGTAGAAGCTCGCGACGTACACGTTGCCGTCCTCGTCGACGTCGATGCCGACGGGGTAGTTCAGACGCCCCGGCTTGTACGAGTACTTGCCGCCGGGCACGGGCTTGGCGACCCCGAAGCCTCCGAACTCGAACAGGAACCGGCCGTTGGAGTCGAACACGCACACCCGGTTGTTGCCCGAGTCCGTGACGTACACGCGGCCGCCCTTCCCGACGGCAACGCCCATCGGACGGTCGAACAGCGGCTTCTCGCCCACGCCTGGCCCGTAGACCTGCCAGACGGGCTGGATGCCCTGCTTGGGCGGCACCGAACCGAGCTGCTCTGGGCGCCCGAGGAAGTACAGCAGGTACACGAGAAGGGCGATCAGGAGCAGGAGAAGGATGACCGCGATGACCGTGAACCACTGGCGCGGCGTAAGACGGATCCCTCGCTTCAGGGGAGCGAGGATGCGGTCAAAGAATGCGCTCACTGGTTGGCCCCCAACCTCTTGAGTCCTTCTTTCGCCTCGGTCATGTCGGGGGCGTACTGCAGCGCCGCTCGGTAGTACGCGATCGCGGCGTCCCGCTTCCCTAGCTGCTCGCTGGCATACCCGGCGATGTACTGGAGGTCGGCGTACTGGGGCTGGCTCTTCAAGACGGGCTCCACCGTGAACAGCGCGCTCTTGTAGTGCTTCTGGCTGAGGTACAGCTCGCCGAGCGTCTTGGCTGCCAGGACGTGGTCAGGCGCGACCTTCAGCACGTCCCACAATGCCGCCTCGGCCTCCTTGGTCTTGCCTTGCTGGAGCAGCACGACCCCTCTGTTGTAAAGCGCCGCAAGGTTCTGCGGGTCGCGCTTGAGGACCTCGCCGTACTGCTGCAGCGCAGCGTCCCACTCCTGCTGCTGCTGGTACGAGTACGCCAGATTGAGCCGTGCCTCGATGTCCTCGGGGTCCCTCTCGACCGCGGCCTTCCACGAGTCCTCCGCCACGGTCGCGGGCGTGGCCTGCTGACCCCGCGTGAGGACGCCGCGGAGCACGAACCCGCCAGCCGCGGTCACCGCGAGCAGCAGCAACAGCACGACGAGCGCAAGCCAGCCGGGGACGAGGTCCTCCTCTCGGACCGCCTCGGCAACCGTCGTGTCTGAAGCCGCGTCCGGCTGCTGGCCTTCGACGGCGCTGTCTTCCGTGCCGGCGATGTCCGGCTTCATTCGGAACCCTCCTGCTTCGCGAGGAAGAACGACAGTATCTGCAGATCGGTGGAGAGGCACACCTGCCTCACGTTCACGTCGTCGGGGACAACGAGGCGAGTGGGCGCAAGGTTCAAGATCGACTTCACGCCGCCCTCGACGATGGCGTCGGCGGCAAGCTGGGCCGCCCTGGCGGGCGTCGCCACGATCGCGATCTCGACGCCCAGCTCTTTGAGCACTCGAGGCGCCTCGTCCAGGTGGTACAGCCTCACCCCGTCGAACTCCCGCCCCACCTTCACGGGATCGACGTCGAACAGCGCGACGACTTCGAATCCGCGCTCCGCGAAGCCCGCATAGCCGTGCAAGGCCGCCCCGAGCTTGCCGTATCCGACGATGGCCACCTTCCGCCGCTCTTTCACGCCGAGGATCTGGGAGATGTGCTCGATCAGCGCCGAGACCTCGTACCCGATGCCGCGCGTGCCCAGCTCGCCGAGGTATGAGAAGTCCTTGCGGACCTGTGCAGCGTTCGAACCGCACAGCCCAGCGAGGCGGTCGGACTTGACCAGCGGCACGCCCAGCGCCTGCAGTTCGAGCAGGCAGCGCAGGTACTGCGGCAACCGCTCGATGGTGCTTTGGGGAATGTCTGAGATGTTCCGGTCGGTCACGGTGTCGCCTCCTTCGCTGCGAGGCTTGCTTCCACGGACTTCAGTGCCTGCTGCGCGTCCGCCCGGCCGCCGCTGAGCTGCACGGCTCGTTCGAACGCGGCCTTCGCGCCCTGCAGGTCGCCCATCAGGCGCCGCGCGTCTCCGAGCGCCATCCACGCCTCGACGTAGTTCGGGTCCTGATCCGCTGCTTCCGCGGCCTGGGCTGCGGCGTCCGCGAACTCTCCCCGCGTCATGAGTGCGAGCGCGAGCTGGATACGGATCGCAGGCCCGAACGGCTCCACCTCGACTCCCTTGCGCGCTATCTCGACCGCCTTATCGGCATAGGCTGCGTCGAGGTAGTACGACGCCTGGTTGTAGAGGTTCGCAAGGAACACGTAGTTGTCGTACTCGGTCGGCACGAAGTCGATCACCGACAGGAACTCGCGCTCGGCCTGCGAGAGGTAGTACGCGGCGCGCTCCCGGGACTGCGGGTCGTCGACGCCTTGCATCACCTGCGAGATGAACAGGTCTTGCCACGCGAGACCGATCTCCGTGCGGTACATGTCGTTGTACGGGTTCAGCTTGACGGCCTTCTGCGCATACTCGACGCGAGTCATGCCTTGCGAGCCGATCCGGGCCTTGAGGTACATGTTGTCCGCTCGCAGGTACACGACGTTGCCGACGAAGAGCGCAGCGCACAGGCCGCAGATGGCGGCGGCGATCGGAAGGCCGAACGCCGGTGCGGAGACCTCGCGCACGCTCGCGTGGGGCGAGAGCAGGAGTCCGAGGCTCAGCCACAAGAGCACGGTCGAGCCGGTGATCGACAAGCCGAAGGTCAGGTGCACGATGTATCCGAGCGCCGCCGCCCAGAATCCGGCGAGCACGAGGCGCTCCGTGCCGCCGTCTTTCACGAACACCGTGCGGAACGAGCAGGCGAGCGTCCACGCGAAGAACCCGTAGAGCATGAGCAGGCCGGGTATGCCGATGGCTGACGCGAGCTGCAGCGGGTAGTTGTGCACGTTGTCGGCCACCGACAGGTAGCCTGCCGTGCCGGTGTACGCTCGCGGCTTGAAGCGCGGGAACAGCAGGCGGAACGTGTCCGCTCCCCAACCGAGGATGGGACGCTCCTTTATCGCGGCGATCGCGGCCTGCCAGATCTGGAACCGCGTGAGCGCGCTGCCTTCGCCGAACTCGAAGATCGAGCGGATGCGCGCGACCACGTTGGTGACGCCGTCGGTGGACGAGAGGCTGCGGATCGTCTCGACGACGGCGAGCACGGCGCTGACGCCGGCCGCGGCCCAGTCGACCTGCGTCCACGGCGCCCGGGCGACGACGGCCGCCGCCGCGACCACGCCGATGGCGACCGTCCCGCCGATCCACGCGCCACGGACGTACGAGACAAGGAGGCAGAAGCCGATGACGGCGAACGCGGCCCACCACGCGGTCCGCAGATCCCGGCGCTTCTCGGAGAGCACCAGCCCGAGGGCGACGGCAAGCGGGAAGATGAGGTAGCCGCCGAGGAGGTCGGGGTTGCCGAACGTCGAGAACGCGCGGCGCTGCTCGAACGGCAGCTGCCCCCAGAGCCCGGGGTCGATGCCGAGACGCTGCGCCACCCCGTACGCGGCCACGAGCACGCCGCCGATGACCAGCGAGCGCGCGAGCGAGCGGATCCGGGACGGCCGGTCCGCGAGCTGGAGCGCAAGGAAGAACCAGCCGCCGTACGTCAGGAACGACAGCAGCCCCTCGAACCGCCGGTACTTGCCGAAGATGGCCGTCGGCGGGTGGATGGACGTGATCGAGGTGAGCAGGACCCACCCGAGGAACACCAAGACGAGCCATTCGACGCGCGTGAACCGCACGCGGCCGCCGCGGACGAGCAGGCCCGTCAGCCACGCGGCCAGCGCCACCAGCAGCAGCGCCCGCATGGTGAACACCTTGACGATGTCGAACTGGTCGTAGGTGAGCGGGAGCGTGCCCCTGAAGCCGATCACGGACAGGTTCGAGATCGCCAACGGCACAAGCACGACCATGAGGTGCATGCAGACCCACGCGATGCGGTCGAACACGTCCATCGCAGGCGCGACCGCCTGCGGCCGCTGCGCCGTCTTGGCGGCGCTCCCTCGCGGCGGAGCGCCCGCGCTTCTCTTCTTCGCCACTCGTCCTCCTTAGCGGGCCCCACGCCCGGTGAGCACGACCCTGAGCGTCTGAACCAGGATCTGCAGGTCCATGAGCAGGCTTTGATGATACATGTAGATGAGGTCGAACTTCAGTTTCCGTTCCGCAGTCGTCGCGTACGTGCCGCTCACCTGGGCGAGCCCCGTGATGCCGGGCTTGACCCGGAAACGCTCCCTATAGCCGGGTATCGTCCGCAGATACTCCTCGACGAACTCCGGGCGCTCAGGCCGCGGCCCGATGAAGCTCATCTGCCCGACGAGCACGTTGAGGAGCTGCGGCAGCTCGTCGATGCGGTAGCGGCGAAGGAAGCGCCCGAACGGCGTGATGCGGGGGTCGTCCTCTTCGGCGAGCACAGGCCCTGTCCCGCGCTCGGCGTCGCGCACCATCGTCCGGAACTTGACGATACGGAACGCCCGCATGTCCTTCCCGACGCGCTCCTGGAGGTAGAGAACGGGACGCCCCATCGTCGCGAGCACGCCGAGGGCTGCGAACAGCAGCACCGGCGACAGCAACGCCAGCAGGATCGCAGCGCCGACGACGTCGATCCCGCGCTTCGCCACCTCGAACCAGCCGGGCACGGGGCGGCCGGTCAGCTGCATGAGCGGGATGTCGCTCACCGCGCTGTCAACGGTGCCGATGAAGATCTCGTACAGGTCGGGGATGACCTCGACGCGAACGTCGACCTCGTCCGAAAGCGCCAGCTGCTCGACCAGCTCGCGCACCGCGGGAGGCGACGAGACGATGATCCTGTCGACGTCGAGCGCGGCGACGAGGCGTGTCGCGTCGGCGACCGTTCCGAGCACGGGAAAACCGCCGGCCTCGGACGGGCCGCTCTCATCGCGCGAGAGCAAGCCGAGCACCCGGGGTCCCCACCCTGACCGACGCTGAAGTTCTCGCGCAAGCTCGATCGCCGCGTCGTCGGTCCCGAGGATGAGGATGCGGCTTTCAGGCCACCTGATCGGCGTGAGGCGGAGCGCGGCCAGCCGCCACGCCAGCAGCGCAGCGAACTGGAGCACCGGGGCGATCAAGATGACGAGGCGGTTGAACGAGAAGAACCGCGGGCCCAGGAAGAAGGCCGTGGCCGCCGTGAGCAGGATGCCGAGCGCCGTCGCCCGAGCGACCGCGCTCGCGACCGCCCACCCGCTCTCGGTCCGCTCCGGCTCGTACAGCCCGTAGATGTAGCCGGCAAGCAGGTAGAACGCCGTGATCAGCGGCCACAGCAGCACGTACGGCGTGTAGTTGAACGCGGGGGGCTGACCGCCGTAACGCAAGAAGAACGCCGCGACGAAGCACCCGTTGACGACGAGCGCGTCGAGCAGCGCCGAAAGCGCGATGAAGGCCCTTCTGGACATCACACCGCCTCCAGCGCTTCACGGTACACGGCGAGCGTCCGCTCGACCATGCGCTCGCGCGTGAACTCGCTCCGCACGCGCTCGAGCGCCTGCGCGCCAAGCCGGCGGCGGAGGTCCGCGTCCTCGACGAGCGTCCTGAGCGCGTCCGCCAGGGCCTCGACGTCGCCCGGAGGCACCGTGAGCCCGCTTACGCCGTGCTCGTTCACGAACGGGACGCCGGTAGGCAGCCGCGTCGAGACCACCGGCACGCCCGCGGCCATGGCCTCCAGCTGCACGAGCCCGAACGCTTCTGAGCGCGCCACGCTCGGGAGGCAGAAGACGTCGGCTGCGCGATACTGAGCGGCGAGCTCGCGACGCGGCATCGGCGGCACGATGGTCATGCGCTGCTCGACGCCGAGCTCCCGAGCGAGCGCCCGGATCTCCTCCTCGAGCGGGCCCGCCCCGACGATCACGAGGTCGGCATCGACGCTCGCCATCGCACGGACGAGCACGTCCACGCCCTTGTAGTAGATGAGCCGGCCGACGAACAGCACGACCGGCCGCTCGTGCCGCGCGCGCAACGCCGCGGCTTCTTCATCGAGCGCCGGGTCGGCGAACTCGTCGACGTCGATGCCGAACGGCACGACGCGGCACTTCTCAGCGACCGGCGCCAGGAACGCGCTGTGTTCGACCATCTGCGGACTCGAGACGATGATCCGGTCCACGAGCGCGAGCACCCGGCGCAGGAACGGCGCGTACCCGGCGAGCAACACCCGCTGCCGCACGATGTCGCTGTGGTAGGTGAGCACGGCCGGCACCCGCGGCCGCGCGCGCAGCCACTCGAGCTCGCCCCAGGGATACGGCGAGTGCAGGTGCAGGAGGTCCGTGCGAGCCGCCTCGTCGCGCAAAGCGCGAGCCATGCCGAAGGCAACCGGCGCCGAGGAGACGTTGAACGCGCGACCGAGCCGCACGACCTCGACGCCGCCGACCGTCTCGACGGCCGTGTCCGGGGCTTCGTTCGCCACGATGGCACGCACGCCGTGGCCGCCGGCGACGAGCGCCTCCGCCAAATCGCGCACGTGGTGCTCGATGCCGCCTAAGTGCGGCGGGTAGTGCTTGTTCACCATCGTGATGCGCATGCGCTCGACGAAGTCCTTCCCGCTCAGCTGCCGGCGCTGAGCACGAGCTCCGCACCGGCCGCCAGCAGATCGTCGACCACACCGGCGTTCGGCGCCTCGGCGTAGATGCGCACGAGCGGCTCGGTGCCCGAGGTACGGAGCAGCAGCCACGCGTCATCTGGAAGCAGGAACTTGACGCCGTCGTCGCGCAGCACACGGAACACTGGCAGGCCCGCAAGCCGCTCAGGCGCCAGGTCCGGCATCCGGGCGACGAACGCGTCTTTGACCGCCGGCTCGAGCGCGAGGTCGCGACGCAAGTACTCCATCGGCCCGGTCACCGCGAGCAAGTCTTCGACCAGCTCGCCAAGCCCTGCGCGCCGCTGTCCCATCATCTCTGCGAGCAGGAGCGCCATGAGCAGGCCGTCCCGCTCGCGCACGTGCTCGGGGATGCCGATCCCGCCGGACTCCTCGCCGCCGATGAGCACGCCGCCCTGGACCATCTGCTCGTAGATCCACTTGAAGCCGACGGGGGTGGTGACGACCTCGAGGCCGAGGTGCTGGGCGATCCGGTCGACGAGCACGCTCGTCGAGAGCGTCTTGACGACGCGCCCGCGCATGCCGCGGCCCTCCACGAGGTGCCGGGTGACGAGCGCGATGATGCGGTGCGGGTTCACGAACGCGCCCGCGCGGTCGCACGCGCCGATGCGGTCGGCATCGCCGTCGGTGGTGAAGCCAGCGTCGAAGCCGCCCTCGGCAACGGCGCGGCGCATCTCGTCGATGTGGGGCGGGATGGGCTCGGGGTGCAGGCCGCCGAAACCCGGGTTCCGCTCGCCGTGGATCTCGACGACCTCCACGCCGAGCACTCGCAGCGTCTCGGCGAGGTACCCCTGCCCGGCGCCGTAGAGCGGGTCGACGACGACGCGGAGGCCGGCCGAGCGGATGGCGTCCGCGTCGACGAACGCGCGCAGCGCCTCCAGGTACGGGCCGACGAGGTCGACGGTCTCGAAGCCGCCGCGAGCAGCCGGCGGCTCGGCCGGCAGGGCCGCTTCGACGCGGTCGGTGAACGCCACGGGGCTCGCGCCGCCGTCCTCCATGCGGAGTTTGAAACCGAGGTACTTCGCCGGGTTGTGGCTCGCGGTGAGCATCACGCCACCGATCGCGTCCGAGTGCGCCACCGACCAGCACAGCGCAGGCGTGGGCAGCGGCCGGTCTGAGACGCGCACGCGCAGCCCGTGAGCGGCGAGCACCTCGGCCGCGACGGCAGCGAACGAGCCCGCCTCGAAGCGGGTGTCGTAGCCGACGAGCACGAGGCCGCCAGGATGGTCTTCGGCGTACACGCGGCCTGCGGCATCCGCGACCCTGCGCAGGTTGTCGTACGTGAAGCCGTCTCCGATGACCGCTCGCCAACCGTCGGTACCGAACTTGATGTCGTGCGCGGAAGGCATGACGACCTCCTCGAAGACCGATGGGATCACCACGGAGTCGTGCCTATTGTGCCGCATCCGCGCACCGAGCGATACGCCAAGCGCCTGCAACGACACCCGGTCGCGTCGCTGAAACGCGCATCGCCGAACCGGGAGCGACACCGGTTCGCGGCGCTCCGGTATACTGGCCGCATGCCCGAGACGCAACGGATCCCGCATCTGAACGCCGTCGTGCTCGCCGGCGGAAGCGGCACCCGCTTCTGGCCCCTGTCGCGCGAGCTGGCGCCGAAGCAGTTCGTGTCGATCTTCGGCGGCGTGAGCCTGATCGCGCAGGCAGTCGGACGCATCGCGCCGCTCGCGGAAGCCGGCGGCGTCGCCGTGCTCACGAACGACCGGCTCGTGAGCGAGCTCAAAGGCCACCTGGCGTCGCAGCCGACGCTCGACGGCGTGACCGTCGAGTACCTGTGCGAACCGTCGCCGCGAAACACGGCGCCGGCGATCGCGCTCGCGGCTGCGTACGTCGCTGCTCGCGACTCCGAGGCGGTGCTCGTCGTGCTCCCTTCTGACCACCTGCTCGAGGACGGGCCCGCGTGGGAGCGCGTCATCCGCACGGCCGCGGCCGCTGCGAACGACGGCTGGCTCGTGACGATCGGCCTGGAGCCGACGCGGCCGGAGACCGGCTACGGCTACATCCGCGTCGGCGAGCCGCTGGACGGCACGGGCGAGGCCGGCTCCGCTGCCCGACGCGTCGCGCGGTTCGTGGAGAAGCCTGACCGCGGTACTGCCGAGCGCTACCTTGCCGAGGGCGGCTACCTGTGGAACTCCGGGATGCTCGTCGCCAGAGCCGACGCCGTGCTCCGGGAGCTCGAGGCGACCGGCAACGGCGACCTGGCGGCGGCGGTCCGCGAGATCGCCGCGCTCCCGCCCGCCGAGTGGACGGGCGAACGCGCCCGCGCTCGCTTCGCCGCGCTCCGCGCCGAACCGTTCGACACCGCGGTGCTCGAGCGGTCCGAGCGCGTGGCTGTGGTTCCAGCTCGCCTGCGCTGGTCGGACGTCGGCTCGCTGCTCGCCCTCGAGCTCGTCGCGCCGCCGGACGAGCGCGGCAACGTGCTCGTCGGCAACGTGGTGGACGTGGACTCGACGAGCTCCATCGTCTACTCGTTCGACCGCCTCGTGGCGACGCTCGGACTGCACGACCTGCTCGTCATCGACACCGCCGACGCAACGCTCGTCGCGCCGAAGGACCGCGCGCAGGACGTCCGGCTCGTCGTCGACGCGCTCAAGGCCCGCGGCGCTCGAGAGGTGGTCGAACCGCGCACTGCGAACCGGCCGTGGGGTTCATGGACGGTGCTCGTGAAAGGGACAGGCTTTCAGGTCAAGACGATCGAGGTGCTCCCGGGCCGCCGCCTGTCGCTCCAGAGCCACGAGCACCGCAGCGAGCACTGGGTGGTCGTCGAGGGCGAAGCGCTCGTGGAGCGAGACGGCGAGCGCCTCACGCTCCGCGCGGGCGAGAGCACGTTCATCCCCGCGAAGATGCGCCACCGCCTGGCGAACGCCGGTGACGGCCCGCTCGTCATCGTGGAGGTCGCGGTCGGCGGTTACCTCGGCGAGGACGACATCGTCCGCTACGAGGACGACTGGGCCCGCTGAGGGCCTGCCGCGGCCAGCCGCCGGTACAGCGCAAGGTGGCGCTGCACCGAGTCCGCCGCCTGGAAGCGCTCGATGACGGCGAGCCGGCCGCGCTCCCCGAGGGCGCGCGCACGGTCCGGGTCGTCGAGCAGCGCGAGCACCGCGGCCGCAAGCGCGTCGGGATCGCGCGGCGGCACGAGCGCCACCTCGACGCCGTCCTCGAGCAGTCCCGCGACACCGGGCACCGCAGCCGCCACGCACGGGCGTCCGAGCGCGAGCGCTTCGAGCAGCGGCATCGGCATGCCGGGCTCGACGAGCGGAAAGACGCACACGTCGAGCCGCGCGAGGACGGCGGGCACGCTCTCGACTGGCGCGATGAGGGCGACACGGCCGTCACGGGCCGCAGCGAGCAGAGCGTGACGGGCGATGCCCTCGCCTGCCACGATCACCCGCGCGCCCGGATGCCGGGTCCTGATACGAGGAGCAATCGCGGCAAGCGCTGCAAGACCGCGCCCGCGGGTGAGCGCTCCGGCATACCCAACGAGCGGGCAGCCGTCGGGAAGCACGACGTCTGCCTGCGCTTCGTCCAGCACGCGCGCGAGCCGCACGCTCGGCGGGTCGAGCACCACGCGCTCCCGAGCCAGGCCGCGCGACACAGCCTCGTCAACCATCTCGGGAGCGTCGACGATGAGCGCGTCGAGCCGCTCCAGCGTGTCGCGGTCGAGGCGCTGGCGCACCCAGGTGTCGAACCACCACGACCCGCGCGGCGGCCACGACGACACCGTGACCGACGACACGACCGCGATCGGCAGGTCCGACGCCGCCCACCTGGTGACGACGTCGGCCTCGTAGCCGGTCGTGTGGACGACGCGGGGACGGTAGCGCAGGAAGTACTTGCGCAGCCGAGAGCGGGTGCGGAGCAGGTTGAGGCGGTCCAGGCGGTACGGCGCCACGGTGACCCCGCGCGCCCGCGCCTCGGGCTCGATCGGCGCCCGGAGCGCGCACACGAGGTGCACGTGCGCGCCTTCCGCGACGAGCGCCTCCATCACGCGCAGCCACCGCCGCTCGACGCGGCCGAGCGAGCGGCCTGCGTGCGAGGTCACGAAGACGACGGCGGTGTCGCGAACGGTGGTCATCGGCGGGATCCCCCGAGAACCGAACGGTACACGTCGAGGTACTCGTCGACCATGCGCTCGACCGAGAAGCGGCGCGCATAGTCCAGGCCAGCTTCGCGAACGCGGTCACGCGTCGTCTGGTCGGCGAGCAGCAGCTCTGCGGCGTCGGCAACGGCCCCGGGTTCTTCCGGCGGCACCAGGATCCCGGCCCCGCTCTCGCCGACGAGGCCCCCGAGCCCTCCGACGTCGGCTGCGACGATCGGCGTCCCGAGCGCCATGGCTTCCAGGGCGACGAGCGAGAACGACTCCGAACGTGACGGGACGACAAGGACGTCGAGGGAACGCAGGAACGCCGCCGCGTTCGGGACGTGACCGAGGAACGCCGCGCGCTCGCCGCACGAAGCCCGCAAGCGCCGCTCGATCTCGCCTGCCAGGGTGCCGGAGCCTGCCACGGCGAAGCGTACGTCCTGCCTGCGAGACGCGAGCGTGCAGCACGCCTCCACGAACACGTCCGGCCCCTTGACGCGCTCGAGCCGGCCGAGGAAGCCGACGAGCGGGCCTTCGCCCGCCGGCAGGTCAACAGGAGCCTCCTCGCGCGCGGCGTCGACCAGCGCTTCGACGTCGATGCCGTTGTGGATGACGCGCACACCCGACGGTGGAACGAGACGGGCTTCCCTCAGGCCCTCGGCTACCGCTTCGGACACGGCGACGAGCCCGTCCACGCGCCGCAGCGTGAAGCGGTCGAGCGCCGAGCGTGCAGCCAACTCCAGCCGGGAGCCCGACTCGTGGACCGAGGCGCCGGGCACGACGTGCACCGTGTTGACCGCGGCGATCCTGCCGTCGACACGGACCCGTCGGGCGAGCATGTTCGTGAGGTATCCGGTGCCGTGGACGATACCGCAGCCGGACTCGTCGCATAGCCGGCGCACTGCACCGGCGTCTGTCAGGAGGCTCGACGCGCGGAACACGTGCTCGCGGACGACGACGCCAGCCGCACGAGCGGCCTCAGCAAGCTCGCCGGGCGGGCACATCAGGTGCACTGCCGCGCCGCGCTGGACGAGCCCGCGCGCCAGGTGCAGCGTCTGGACCTCGCCGCCTCCCATCCCCTCGCCAGAGAAGGCGTTGAGGAACAGGACGGCGATGCCGCTCGCCTCGGTCCGGGCGCTTCCGGCGTCACCCAGCATGCTGGAGCACCTCCTCGATGCGCTCACGCGCTGCGGCATAGCGCGAGTCCCAGGAGTTCGCGGCGGCATACGCGACGCGCGCCTCACGAGGATGGGTCGGTTCCTCGAGCTCCGCTGCGACGGCCGCGACGAACTCGGAGCGGTCTGCCAAGCGGATCGGCGCCGTCATGCGCTCCAGCTCCGTCCAGCGGACCGCCACGACCGGGAGCCCGCCAGCGAGGTACTCGTACACCTTGATCGGATGCACGGCGTCGATCATCTCGTCTCTGGTGAACGGCACGATGCCGAGGTCGGCATGCTGAACATACCCGGGAAGCGCCTGGTACGGTCTCGGGCCGAGGATGTGGACGTTCGGCAGCGGCCCGAGCGCCCGTTCGACGCGCGCGGAGACCGGGCCGACGAGGAACACAGTTGCTTGCGGGATGGCTCGAGCGCATTCGGCGACGAGCTCGGCATCGAACCAGTACTCTTGGGCCCCAACGTACAGGATGCGAGGCCGAGGAGCGTCCGCGTACTCGGGTGGCTCTGCCGCGGGCTCGTTGAAGCGCTCGAACTCGACGCCGTTCGGCAGCCAGAGAGCGTCGGGCCGGACGCGAGCCAGCCGGTCGCGCAGGTGCGCAGAGGCCGCGAACACGACGTCGGCCCGCTCGATGGCCCGCTCTTCCGCCTCCCGCACGGCGGGCGACACGCCCGCGAACGACGCCGAGTCGTCGGCGACCCGGACCACCCGCACTCGCGCGTCGAGCGACTCCGACAACGCCTCGTAGTACGGATTCGTCAGCCACACGACGTCGGGCGCGTCGAATCCGCCGCGGGCGAGAACGCGAGCGAGCCGCGGGAAGCTGAGAGCGCCCGCTCCTCGGTAGACGAAGCGCGAGCCGAGCACTGGCGCGTTCGCGGGAGGCAGCGCGACCATCGGCGCGTACCACCGCAGCCCGTCGGACTCGAGCGGGCCCCCGCGCCATGCTCGCAGCCGCTGCTCGAAGTCCCGCTTCGTGCGACGCACGAAGTGCAGCAGCGAAAGCGGATGGCAGACCCACAGCACCTCTGCGCCGTCTCGCGCGAACCGGGCCGCGTAGTGGTGGCTGCCGACGCGGACGTCGCTCTCGTACGGCAGGTTCTCGAGGAACAGCACCTTCACGCTTCCTCGACCTCCAGCAGCCCGTAACCGGGCGAGTAGCGGGGCGGCTTGTGGTCGTGCAGGTCCTCCAGCGGCAGCGTGCTGGCGTCGGTGACCACGACGGCGTCGTCGAGCACTTGGATGAGCCGCCACACGCGCTCGCCGTAGCCGTCGTGCCAGCCGACGAAGGCGTCCGGACCGGCGTGCTCGCACACCCCGGGGCGTGCGCCGGGAAGGACGAACAGGCCGAGGTCGAGCCGCGCCGGCTCGCGACCTGGGACGCGCGGCACGAAGTGCGCCTTCGCGGAACGGTACTCGTTTCGACGCTCAGGAAGCGGCGTGTAGAGGTAGGTGCCGGGGTCGCGGACGATCGGCCTGCCGTCGATCCACAGCTCGATGCCCAACTGGTCGCAGTGGTCGTGGCCGCCGGCGCCGTTCTGGCCGATCGCGCCGCACCGGACGACGAGGTAGAGCCGATCCGAGCGGTATCGGTACACGCCGCTGTCAGGGAAGCAGGCGAGATCGAGACTGTCGCGCAGGCGCTCGCCCGGGAAGACGTACCTGTGCGCGGTCAGCTCGCCTCGCTCGATCGCCGCGAGGAGCCGCTCCACGGCGTTCGGGTCCCCGACGGTGCGCGGAAGCTCGGGCAGCGAGACGCCGTGGACGCCGGTGATCTCGCCCAGCACCTCGAGCGATACCGACGCGAACCTGCCCGAGTCGTTGTCGCCGATCTGCGGGAGCACGCCGTCTGGGCGTTTCAAGCTCGCCGCGAACGCCGCGCCCGCCGCGAAGCAGCGAGCGAGCGCGAGCCGCACAGCTTCCGGATCCAGCGGCGGCGGCGCCAGGCCGGGGCCTGCCGTCACCCGAGCAGGATCGTACGACGCGAGCCGAGCTAGACGCTCTTCAGGCAGCCGCACGAGCAGCGCGTGGGCCCAGGAGATCATGTCGAGCGACAGCACGTGGTAGCTCGTCGAGCCTTCGAAGTTGCCGCCGTCCGGGTAGAACTGCTCTTCCGCGGCCTGCGCGAGCTCCTGCAGCGCGAACGCGAGCCACGCGTCGACCTCCGGCGTCGGCTCCAGATGCGCTGCGACGAAGAGCAGCCCCGCGACGTCGGCGAGGTAGTGGTTGCTGCGCAGCTCCGGCGTCCACTCGAGGTTTGCGACGATGTGCCGCCCGTGCTCGAGCAGGCTGCGCGCGAACACGCGCTCGAAGGCTGGCTCGAGCGCGAAGCCGGCGCTCCGGAGGAAGTCCACGGCGATTGCCCAGTTCGCGGCCCGGATGCCGACGTCCATCGGGCAGGCCCAGTTCACGCCGAACCGTGGCGGGTTCTGCGCGATGAAGTCGCAGATCTCGTCGACGACCTCGCGCGCGCATCGCCCGGCGAGGTCGCGGTCGTGCGTGAGGACGGCGACTTTCGCGAGCTCCGGCAGGTGCTGGCAGCGCGCCAGCTCCCAGGGGACCTTGATGTCTACGCCGGGCAAGTGCCCGTACGGCACGTCGCGATACCACGTGCGCTCGCTCCACCGATAGCCCGACTTGAAGTCCAGCTGCCAGTCGATGGGCGGGCAATCTGCCGACACCAGCCGCCAGGCGCGCTGGGCCTCTTCGGCGTTCGCGCGCGTCACGCGCCCGCTCAGCCACGCGCCGGCTGCATCGGGCACGACGGGGCGGCCTGGCGGGTACACGTGACCCTCAACGCCATCGCACGCCACGCCGTGCGCCACCACCATGCGCCGCGACCCGAGCAGGGAGAACTCGTGCGCGAGCCAGCGCTCCGCGTCGCGCTCGTCGTGCTCGCGAAGCGCCGCGTCTGGCGCGACCGCCAGCACGGGCGCTGCGAGCGCCGGCGCGTCCGACGCGTACGTACAGCGGCGGAGGTCTGCGGCGCGGGCGCGACGCGCCTGCAGCGCTCGCGCGGCGCGTGCGGCGGCCTTGCGCGCCACGACGTGCGGCGGCAGCGTGAACGCCCGGCGGATGTCGCGGGAGAGAATCATCGGCCGGCCTTCCCGCACCTGGCTTCAAGCGCTTCGATGATGCGGCGAGTGTGCTCGAGCCACGTATGCTTCGCGACCGCATCAGCGCGTGCCGCTCGGCCGAGCTCCGCCCTCAAGGCGGGGTCGTCCACCAGGCGCTCGATGCCGCGGCTCAGGTCGTCAGCGTCGCCCGGCTTCACCAGCCACGCCGTGCGCCCGTGCTCGAGCACCTCCCCGATCTGGTCCAAGCCGCTCGCCACGATGCCGCGGCCCATCGCCATGTACTCGAACAGCTTCGTCGGCGAGCCGAAGAACGGCGTGCCGTCAGGGTTCGGCACGTGCGGAGAGGCGAACACGTCCATGGCGGCAAGGTGCTCTGGACCCTGCTCTTGCGGAACGAGTCCCGTGAAGACGACGTTCTCTGCGATGCCGTGACGCTCCACGAAGGCACGGCACTCGGGCATCGTCACGCCGTCGCCGACCATGAGAAGCCGCGTGCTCTGCCGCAGGTCGGGCCTGCGCGCGAGCAACCGGCCATAGGCATCGACGAGCACCTCGGCGCCGTGCCAGAGGCCGAATGTGCCGATGAAGCCGACGACCGTCTTGCCTTGCAGGCCGTACCGCTCGCGGACCCCAGTCCCATCGATGTCGGGGTGGTACATCTCTGGATCGACGCCGTTGGGGTTCACGAGAATCTTGTCAGGGTCGATGCCACGCTCCACAAGCTCGTCGCGCATGGCCTTCGAGACGACCACCACGAGGTCGGCGCCATGCAAGTTCGCAAGCTCTATCTTCTCGGCAAGCGCTTCGTACTTCAACCGCCTCCCCCAGTGGCGGGAGATCCACACTTCGGAACCGTTGTACTCGAGGACGAAGGGGACACCGTAGCGCTCGGCGAGGCCTAGTCCGGCGTAGCCCAACAACGCGTATCTCTGGTACACGAACCTCGGCGGTTTCTCACCCAGCAGCATCCGCGCGGCTTCGATGCACGTATCGTTGTAGCTCAGTAGCCATAACTCACCAAGATTCCTATATCGTTCGGCGGGACCGACCACCTCCAGGCGAACGCCCGACACATCGAACGGCGGAGCGTCAGTGGCTAAGAAGACTGGAGCTAAACCCATCTCGACGAGTGCACGAAGTACGCCTTGTGTGTGACCGACCGAACCGCCCGCAATCAGACCGAAGCAGAAGTCCGTGCGCAGCATGATCGGCGGACCGGAGCCGTACGAGCGCCTTCGCGTAGACTCAGTCAGCGAGGCGACGTGCAGTGTGCTCGCATCAATGAGACCGCGCGCAGACACAAGGTCTCTAACCAGCCCACGCAAGAGGCGCAACAGATACCCGGCGGTTACGTCATGGACATGCCCCAGCTCATCGCGTATCACACACCGCCTGCGAGAAAGCATCCTTAACAGCAAGGCTATGTGAAACACCCGGCCAAGAGTGTCGTACCTGTATGTGACGAACTCGACTGACGAGTACCTGAAGAAGCGACGCCACAATCTGCCGCTCATCACCTCTTGCCTGAACTCTGCATAGTTCAGCAAGTCGACACCCGGCCGCAGTTCGGGCGTCCGCCGCACAACGTGCACAATCACGAGATCCATTGCTGTGCTCCGGAGACAGAATCACCGATAGCCCGTCCGCAGGGATGCCGCCGCGCGTTCATCCGTACCACAATGCATTCTCCAACTACTCGGGCGTCCGAGACGGGACTACGCCTGCTCCGCCGCTTCTTGCGCGGCGTCACCGATTGGGCGCCCACAGCGAATCAAAGTCCCGTGCGATCAGTAAGACCCCCACCACCAGTTCTTCGCCAGCAGAACCTCTCTGCTTCATTCGGGTCTCCTGGCGTGCGCGATGACATACCAGCCGAACGCCCGACCAAGCAGACTGAGCCATGACCTTGGCAGTCGTTTCACGAACGGGTGCAGCGAGCTCGGAAAGTCATCGACTGTGAGCTTCCGAACCCAAGTCCTGATGACCTCGAAACCAGCATCGCGCATCAAGCTCCGAACCTCGGAGCGGCTATACACGCGGACCAGAGGTCTCGAGTCCGAAGTGGTGTACTCGATCATCGACAGACGCTCAGAGAAGGAACGCTTCCTGAACCCGCCATGCAGCACATGATCGAAGAGGAACAGCGCAACCCAGTGAAACACCGAGTCGCGGTGGTAAACAATCACCCAGAAGTCACCGCCCGGCTTGAGGACTCGGCGAGCCTCCCTGAAGGCACGCAGGATGTCCGGGGTGTGATGCAGCACTCCGTTGGCGTACACGATGTCGAAGCAGTTGTCTGAAAACGGCAGATTCTCGGCGTCCCCTTGCATCAGCTCGGGAGCGAATCCGTAAGCAGCTAGATGTCGGCGTGCTCGACTGACGTTCTCGGGAGCGATGTCTACGCCTGTGTATATCGCTCCCTGTCGACAGAATTCGTAGGCATCGTATCCAGCCCCAAAACCGACCTCCAACACCTTCAGGCCGGCCGCACGCTCGAAAGGCACGAGTTCGAACAGCCAGGGCTGCTCATACGTACTGCGCACATGCATGACCTGCTCGAAGAACTCCTGAGTGCCTGGCTCCAGGTCTGGGGCGAACGCAGTTCCTGCCGGCGATGCACCCCAAACGGCACGTGATCGGCGCTTCAACTCATTACCATCAGGTAACATTTAGGCTCTCCTCTGGCGTGCAACCTTCAGAGCTGGGCTCATGACGACGTACGTCATACTGAATACGAGCATAAGCGCGTACGCAAGCGTGGACGCGACAGCCGCACCCCGGATTCCGAACTTCCGAATCAGGACAAGATTCAGCGCGATATTCAAGAGTGAGGCGGCCGCAGGAGAGAGGAAGGCGACAGGCGGCACGCCCTCTGCTCCGAAGTAATTCTGGAGAATGCTGTTGACCCCAAGCACCACGATCCCTGGCAGCAGCCATAGAAACGCTGGCACCGAGGGCAGAAACGCATCGCCGTACAGGATTCCCACGGCCGGCCGCGCCAATACCGCTGCGACGGCTGCAAGACCGACCAGTAGGACCCCGACCCACTTCGCCGCACGCTTCGCTTTGAGCCAGCGCTCGATAGGGTCCTCGGTCGCCGCGAGTCTCGGGAACGCTATGGTTCCCGCAACGACCGGCAGCATGTACACCAAATCGGCCATCGAGACAGCTATCGAGTACTGACCAGTCGGGCCAGCACCCAACATGTACTTGCACATGATGATGTCTGCGCGCAGGACGGTGTACGAGAACAATGCTGCGAGATACGCCTTGACGCCGTAACCGAGCTGCTCGCGAAGCGCTGAGAACGACGCCGTGATGCCGTTGGCGTGGGGACGCAGGACCTCGAACGCCCACGCGCTGGCAACTATCGAAACCGCGAGCCCAGCGAGGGCGATCGCTTCCACCGACACGCACCGTCCGATGATCAGCACACCGATCAGCCCGATCATCCCGACCCGCGTGACGAGCTCGATGACGTTGTAGCGCCGTACCTCGCCGATGCCGAGCAGCAGGTTTTGGAGGAGCAGGTAGCACAACCCGATGGGAACGGCGGCTAAAGCGAGCGCCACGAGCGCAGGCGGAAGCGGCGAGATGCCGGGAATCGCCAGCATCGCCACGCCACCCACAAGACACAACAGCGATCCCGCACCAAGACCGACCAAGAGGCTGTTGCCCATGAGCGTTGGCAGCGACTTTCGGTCACGCGCCACGTAGTAGGTGTTCGATGCGTGCAACCCGAGATTGCCGAACTGCACGCCAAGCGCCGTGATGGTGGCCATCGTTGCTTGCAAGCCGCGCCCCTCAGGCCCAAGCGACCGCGCGATGAGCACGCTCGTGACCAACCCGACACCGACGAGCGCGATACGCGTCGCCATCGTCTCAGCGACGCTTCGCACGAAGTCGGAGCGCACGGCCGCTTCGTAGCGCTCGCGCACCCAACCGCGCACGGTGCTCACGGCACGCACGCCGTCGTCGGCCCCCTCACCCATCTCTCACGAACCGCTTCCACCACAGCGCCAGGTTGAGCAGGTACCACGCCTCGCTCTGGTAGCCCGACTCGAACAGGCGCATCACCTCGGCCTTGTCGAGGTAGTCCGTCTCGTCGCAGAACTCCGTCAGCTCCTGGCGGGCGCGGTCGCCGAGCTCCGCGAACATCCACTCGTACACCGGCACGCCGAAGCCCTGCTTCGGGCGGTCGATCAACTCGTCTGGAATCAGGCCGCAAACGGCACGCTTCAGGATGCGCTTGAACTCGCGTCCGTCCCCGACCTTCATCCGCTCCGGGATGCCCATCGCGAACTCCACGAACTTGTGATCGAGGAACGGCACGCGCCCTTCGAGCGACACGCCCATGCTCATCTTGTCCACGCGCATGAGCAGCAGCTCCGGCAGCCGCAACGACAGGTCCATGTACGACATCCACCCGAGCCGCGACGGCTGCGCTGCGCTGGAGCGGTAGCGCTCCCAGATCGGCTCGACGGCTTCCCACGACGTGCGCCCGGCGAACCGCTTGCGCAGCCGCGGCGACAGCAGCCGGTGCTTCATCGTGTCGGTGAACGCCTCCGCGCCGCCCCAGAAGATTCGCTCGCCGCGCGCGCTGCGGCTCAGGAACTCGTACGGCAGCCCGCGGTCCTTGCCAACCGCGCGCAACCCGGCGAGCATCGCTCGCTTCACGAACCGCGGCACGGGGACTGTGTCGTGCCAGCGCTGAAGGTCCAGCCGCGTCTTCCACCACGGGTAGCCGTAGAACAGCTCGTCCGAGCCCTCGCCGACCTGGCAGACGATCACGCCGTTGTCGCGCGCCAGTTTGCTCACGTAGTACACCGGCACGCACACCGGGTCGGCGATAGGCTCGTCTTGGAGCCAGACCATGCGCGGCAGGAAATCGATGAGGTCGTGCGGCGTGAGCAGCAGCTCGTGGTGCTCGGCGCCGACCCGCCCCGCCATGAGCCGCGCGTAGTGCAATTCGTTCTGGTAGCTCGCGTACTCGCCTTCGTAGCCGATCGAGAAGGTCTTGACCGGACCGCCCTCGCCCTCGGAGAACAGCGCCGCGTTCGTCGAGGAGTCGATGCCGCCGGACAGGAACACCCCCACCGGCACGTCGGCGACCTTCCGCAGCCGCACCGACGTCCGGAGCTCCTCGAGCAGCCGCTCCGCGACTTCTGACTCGCTCACGCCGCTCAGGTCCTCGGCGCGCTCGGCCGGGTCCCAGTAGCGGCGCTGCTCGGTCGAGCCGTCCTCGCGCACGCGCATCCAGGTGGCGTTCGGGAGCTTGCTGATGCCCGCGAACAGCGTCATCGGCGCCGGCGTCGTGAGGAACGACAGGTAGTGGAACAGCGCTTCCTCGTCGACCGCCCGCGGCTGCTCGGGGTCTTGCAGCAGCGCCTTGATCTCGCTGGCGAACGCAAGGCGCCCGTGGTGCACGCTCCAGTACAGCGGCTTGACGCCGATGCGGTCGCGGACGAGCCACAGCTCGCGCGACCGGCCGTCCCAGATTCCGATGGCGAACATCCCGCGGAAGCGGTGCACGCACTCGATGCCCCACTCCTCGAACGCGTGCACGATGACCTCGGTGTCCGAGTGGTCAGTGCGCCACCGATGGCCGCCGCGCGATTCGAGCTCGCGACGGATCTCCGCGTGGTTGTAGATCTCGCCGTTGAAGACTACCTGGACGCTGCCGTCCTCGTTCGGCATGGGCTGGTTGGCTGACTCAGACAGGTCGATGATCGACAGCCGACGGTGCGCGAGGCCCGCTCGGCAATCGGGCGCCACCCAAACGCCCGTGCCGTCGGGCCCGCGATGCGCCATCACGTCGCGCATCGCGACGAGGTACGGCTCGGTGACCTCGAACCGCGAGCCCGCGAACGCGAGCGCTCCTGCGATGCCGCACACCTCAGCTCCTCAGCGCGTCTTCGACGTCGAAGGCGATCCGCATCGCCTGGACTTGCTGCCACAGCGGGATCGGCCACTCGCCACCCTCGCGCACCGCCCGCGCGAACGCGACCATCTCCGCGGCCTGACCCTTGTCGACCAGCTTGGTCTCCACGCCTTTCGCGGGAGCGCCGACGACGCGCAGCGCCCGGTAGTCGTCGAGCACGTAGACCTTCCCGTCGCAGTAGACCTCGGCCTGCTCCTTCGGATGCTCAGGCGAGCCGAGCGCGGTATAGACGAGCGTGGCGACCGAGCCGTCCTCGAAGGTCACCACCGCCGTGAAGTTGTCGTTGCGCGCGTACGCGCCCGTGCGCGGCGCAATCGCCTCCGCGTGCACCCTCGTGACGCGCGCGCCCGCGAGGAAGGTGAAGAGGTCGTAGATGTGGCACGCCTCGCCGACGTTGCGCCCGCCGCCCTCGGGTCCATGCACCCAGTGGTCGAGCGGGATGTAGCCGGCGTTCATGCGGTAGACCGCCTGCCAGGGGTCGCTCCGCCGCTCGAGCAGCTCGGCCAGCCGTTGCGCGAACGGCGAGAAACGGCGGTTGAAGCCCGTGAGCAGCACGGGCGCCGGCTCGCCTGCGGCCTCGCGCTCGGCGAAGAACGCCTCGATGCGGTCGACCTCCTCCCGCGAGATGCCGAGCGGTTTCTCCACGAGCACGTGCTTGCCGGCTTCGAGCGCGCGGAGCGCGAGGTCCGCGTGCAGGTCGTGGCGCGTGGCGATGAGCACGGCGTCCACCTCGGGGTCCGCGAGCACCTCGTCGACGTCAGTGGTCGCGTACGCCGCGCCGTACTGGCGAGCCACGGCGGCCGCGTTGTGGCCGGTGCGAGAGCACACGGCACGCAGCGAGAGCAAGTCCGGGTTCGCCTTGATGTTCGGCAGGTGCATGCCCTTCGCGAAGCCGCCGGCGCCGATGAGCGCGATGCGGACGGCGCGCTCGCCCACAGGCCGCGCGATCGGGTTGCGGACGCTGCGGACGGCGCGCTCGGCCTCCGGCCGCGGGTACGAGAGCAGCACCATGAGCGGCCGGTCGGCGCCGGATTTCAGCGCCTCGTACGCCGCCGGCGCTTCGTCGACCGGGTAGACGCGCGCGATCATCGCATCGAGGTCGATGCGGCCCTCGGCCACCAGCCGCAGGTACTCGGCCATGTTGCGGTTCTCGGTCCAGCGAACGTAGCCGATCGGGTAATCGAGCCCGTGCTCCTCGTAGCGCGCGTCGTACCGGCCCGGCCCGTACGAGGTCGAGATGAAGAAGTCGAGCTCCTTCGTGTAGATGTCCTCGCGCTTGATGTCGAGCCCGACGTCGCCGACGAGCACCACGCGGCCCTTGCGACGGCACATGCGGAACGCGGTCGAGACGATCTCGCTCGTCGAAGCGGCCGCCGTGATGATGACGCCGTCGGCGCCGTATCCGTCCGTCAGCCGCGCGACGCGCTCGACGGCGTCGCCGTCTTCGGCGCGCAGCCCGACGTCGCACCCGAGCCGCTCAGCGAGCGCGACGCGGCCCTCGTCGAGGTCGCTGCCGATCACGCGGCAGCCGTTCGCCTTGAGCATCTGCACAGTGAGCTGGCCGAGCACGCCGAGGCCGATGACGACGAAGGTCTCGCCGAGCGTCGGGTTCGCCCGCCGCACGCCCTGCAGCGCGATGGCGCCGAGCGTGACCGTGCTCGCGTGCTTGAGCGATACGCCGTCTGGAACCTTCACGACGAGGTTGCGCGGCACACGGACGACCTCGGCGTGGTGCGCGTACTGCGCCCCGGCGCACGCGACGCGCTCGCCCGGCGCGATGTCGTTCACGCCCTCGCCCACCGCGAGCACGACGCCTGCCGCAGAGTATCCGGTGGGATCGCCCGACTGCAGCCGTCCCTCCACGACGTCCTTGGTGTGCCCGAGGCCCTGCGTGGCTGCCATCTTCAGCACCGCGAGCACTTTGTCGGGGTTCTTGAGCGCGCGCTTCCACAGCGGCGTCTGGCTGGCTCGCATCCCCGCCATCTCGGTGCCGATCGAGATGCAGGAGTGGTCGACGGCCACCAGCACGGTCCCTGGCTCGACGCCAGGCGCCGGCACCTCTTCGACGACGGCTTGGCCCTGCTTGATAAGCACCTGCTTCATCGAGCGCTCCTTGAAATCTCGCGGCCGTTCAAGTCGAGCACGGGCACGTGCGGTGCGAGCGCGACGAACGCGCCTGGGTCGACGGCCGGCGACGCAGCGACCGCCGCCTCGACGCCGGATGCGGCTGCTTCACGCGGCCCCACCACCGGCACGCCTGCCAGGGCGTCTGCGATACGCCTCCCGCCGACGTCGACGATGGCGCACACCTCGAGCCCGGCGTGCGGGGCGATCAGCGCCACGAGCTCAGCGGCCTCGTCCGCCCCAAGCACGGCGATGCGCTTGAACCCGCGTGCGGCGATCGCCTCCAGCTGACGCCGCACGCGGCTACGGGCGGCGGCGTAGTCGTTGATCGTGTTGTTGGTCCACTCGATCGCGAGCGCCGCCTTGCGCAGGACGCCCTCCCGCGTAAGGTGGTAGGTGATAGAGCGGTTGCTCTCACCGCGGACCTTGACGAGCCCTTTGCGGACGAGCGTGCGCACGCACGCGTTCGCGACGCCGAGCGCCACGCCGAGCTCGCGCGCCAGCTGCCGCTGCGAGATCGCAGGGTTGCGCTCGATGTGCTCGAGCACGAGGAGCTCGCGCTCCTGCGGGATGCGGTGCGCCGCGCCGTCTCCCATGTCGCTCCGACTGTTCGCGGATTGAACGGTCGATGTGTATCGTCGCGCACGGGAGCGCGGTTGTCAAACGCAGCGGCGGCTGGCACGCTTACGGCTGCTCGTTCCTTCGACGCACGGAGGATGCGTGGACGAGGCGCTGCTCGCGAAGATCGGCGAAGTGGAACGCGACCACTGGTGGTTCGTGGTGCGGCGCGCCATCGTCCTGCAGTCCCTCGAGGCGCTCGACCTGCCGCCGGACGCTCGAGTCGTGGAGGTCGGCTGCGGCACCGGCGGCACGCTTGCGGAGCTGCGCGCGCGTCACCCTGGGTGGCGCTGCCTCGGCGTCGAGCCGAGCGCTGGTGCCTGCCAGGTGGCTCGCGGACGGGGATGCGACGTCGTACAGGCAGCGCTGCCGGACCTGCCGCTTCCCAGCGCCGCTGCCGAGTGCGCGGTTGCGCTGGACGTGCTCGAGCACTGCGAGGACGACGTCGCAGCAGCCTCCGAGATGGCCCGGGTCCTCGCCGACGGCGGCCGGCTGGTCGCGACGGTGCCGGCCCTGCCCTCTCTGTGGAGCGTCCATGACGTCGACAACGCCCACTTCCGCCGCTACACGCGCCGGACGCTCGCTTCGGCGCTCGAAGGCGCCGGCTTTGCGATCGAACGCTTGACCTACTTCAACACGCTGCTCTTGCCGCTCGGCTATGCGTCCCGATGGGTGTCGCGGCTGACCGGCTCGCGTAAGCCGCTCGGCGTCGACCTGCCGCCCCGACCGGTGAACGAGGTGCTGCGAGCGGTCTTCGGGCTCGAAGCCGTCGCACTCCGCCACGCCGACCTGCCGGTGGGCATGTCGTTGCTTGCAATAGCACGGAAGGAGCCCGCGTCGTGACACCCGGCATCATGGAGTTCCGCCTGGGCGAGCTCGCTGCAACGCTCGCCGGCTATACGGAGACCGGCGTCCCTCTGGTCGCGAAGACTGCAGACGTGCTGCGGGCGGCGGGATTCAGCGACGACCCCGGGCTCTACTTCTTCGTCCCGCTGATCGCGCGCATCCTGAGAACCGACGCTCAGACCGCATACAGCATCTTCGTCATCGGCTCCATCCTTCTGGCCGCCTCCGTCGGCCTCGCTGGCTTCTTCGCGCTCACGCGCGACACGCGCGCCCGTGCATACGCAGTACTCGTGCTCGCGGTGTTGAGCGCAGGCGCCTACCGGGTCGCCGACGTCTACACGGTCGGATTCGCATATCCGACGGCTCTCGTGCCTTGGATGCTCTGGCTGTGGCGCCGCGAGCAGCGGCTGAAGGTTGCTGGACCGCTGCTCGCAACCGTCGCAGGCGCGCTCGGCGCCTGCGCGCATCTTGTGCGCAGCCACGCCGCCACCTCCATGCTGCTCTTCATCGGCGTCCTCGTCGTCCTCACGCCGCGCCGCGACCTGAAGACCCGCGTCGCCTGGCTGCTCGCATTCGTCCTCGGCGCGAACGCAGTGCTCGGCGGGTTCACGCTCCTGCTCGATCACCGCGATGCATATCTCGAAGCCCACGTGCCCGGCTACGAGAAGACGCCGGTCGGCCACCCCTTCTGGCACAGCGCGTACATCGGACTCGCATACCTGCCGAACCCGTACGTCTCCGCGTGGGACGACACCGTCGCCGCCCGCAAAGCGGCGGAGCTCGACTCTGAAGCGCCCTACCTCTCAGAGCGTTACGAGGCGGTCCTGCGCTCGGAGTACCTGCGGATCGTGCGCTCCGACCCGCTGTTTGCAGTCCGAACGTACGGGGCGAAGCTGCTTGTCGCGCTTGCGCGGGCGCTGGCATGCATCGGGCTCGGGCTGATCGCCCTGATGAGACGTCGGCCGCCCACTCCGCTGCTCGCCGCGTTCGGTGGCGCGATCGCGTTCGAGACGCTGCCCTCGCTCATGACGATGCCGTTCCATCCGTACATGCTCGGGCTGTACAGCTGGTCTGGCCTGTTCGGAGCCGCCTGCGTCGCGTACGCGGTTGATCCTCAGTCCTTCGCCGGGCTCGAACGGAACACCCAGAGCGTCGCGAGCATGTAATTCAGCACGACGGAGGCCGCCAGCACCAGCGCTTCGAGCACGGCTACTCCGGCGGCTCCCGACGCCCCAGCGCCGACAGCCGCAGCTCGCGCGGGTCCTGCCGCCACGCCCAACGCAGCCGCGCCTGCGCCCATCACGACGAGGTTCGCCACCGCGAACCGCGGCAGAGCTCGCGACAACGACACGACCCTGTCGCCGAACGTCCAGAGGCGGTTGAGCAGCCACGAGGTCGCCATGCCAGCCAGCCAGCCCGCGGCGTGCGAAGCTGTCGGGGGGACAGCCAGCCCGAGAGCGAGCAGGAGGAACACCCCATACGCCACGGCTGTGTTCACGACGCCGACCAACCCGAACTTGACGAACCGCATCCGCCCTCCTCGCCGCCGCGCTGGACTATCATGGTACCGCTCGGGTCGAGGAGGACGCATGGCTTCAGATGAACTCCACAGCATCGTCGTGCCGATGTACAACGAGGAGCATGTCGTCGGCCTGTTCTTCGAGCGCCTCGTCGCCGCGCTCGCAGACGTGCCGTCGTACGAGATCATCGTCGTGGACGACGGCAGCTCGGACCGCACCTGGGAGCTGCTGCTTGCAGCCCGCGAACGCATACCGCAGCTCCGCCTCATCCGCTTCTCGCGCAACTTCGGGCACCAGACCGCGATCACGGCCGGCATCGACGCGGCGCGCGGCGAGACGGTGACCGTGATCGACGCCGACTTGCAGGACCCGCCAGAGCTCATCCCGGACATGATCGAGCGATGGAGAGACGGCGCCGACGTCGTGCTGGCCGTCCGCAAGGCGCGCCGCGGCGAGAGCGTGTTCAAGCGTGCGACGGCCCGGGTCTTCTATCGCCTCGTGCGGAGACTCGCCGCGATCGACCTCCCTGTGGACGCGGGCGATTTCCGGCTGATGAGCCGCCGAGCCATCGACGCCCTCATCTCCATGCGTGAGAGGAACCGATACGTCCGCGGCATGGTGGCGTGGGTCGGCTTTCGCCGTGATGCCGTCGAGTACGAGCGCGACCCCCGCGCGGCCGGCACCACCAAATACCCGCTCGGCAAGATGCTCCGGCTGGCGATGGACGGCATCGTGTCGTTCTCGCTCCGCCCTCTGCAGCTCTCGGCCGCGCTCGGCGCCCTGGCCGCGCTGCTCGGCTTCGGCGTGCTCGTGTACGCCATCTTCGAGCGGCTCGCCGGACACGACGTACTGCCCGGCTGGACGTCGCTCATGGTCGCGATCCTGTTCATGGGAGGCGTGCAACTGCTCTCGCTCGCAGTCCTCGGCGAGTACGTCGGACGCATCTACGAGGAAGTCAAGGGCCGGCCGCTGTACGTGGTGAGCGAGCGTGCCGGGTTCGAGGAGAGCGCCCCGGGCGACTGAGGCGTGCTTCGCCCCACCCCTACCCCAGCATCCGCTCGAGCATCTCGCGCAGATCGGCTCCGAACTCCGCGCTTTCGAGCCCGAGCGCGACGTTGGCCTGCAGCCACGAGAGCACATTGCCGGTGTCGTAGCCCTCGCAGTCGAGCGAGATGGCGTACAGCTCCTCGCTCTTCAGAAGCTCGCGCAGCGCGTCGGTGAGCTGGATCTCGCCGCCTCTGCCGGGCTCGACGTGCGGCAGGATCTCCATGACCTTGGGGGTGAGCAGGTAGCGCCCGAAGATCGCGAGGTTGCTTGGCGCGGTGTTCACGGACGGCTTCTCGACGAGGTCGGTCACCTTCCACACGCCAGGCTCGACCTCGTGACCGGCGATGACGCCGTAGCGGCTCACGAGATGCTCCTCGACCGGCGTGACTGCGAGCACCGAGGCCCCGTAGCGCTCGTGCACCTCGCGCAGGCGCTTCAGGCACGAGGGGCTCGGCACGATGACGTCGCCCAGAAGCACGTAGAACGGCTCCGAGCCGGTGTGCGCGCGACCGCAGAGCACAGCGTGGCCCAAGCCCCGCGGACGCTTCTGCCGCACGTAGAAGACCTCGCACAGCTCGGAGATGGCGCGCACCTGGCGCAGCTTCTCCGTGTCGCCCGCGCGCTCGAGCAGGTCCTCGAGCTCCACCGAGCGGTCGAAGTGGTCCTCGATGGCGCGCTTGCCGCGGCCGGTCACGATGAGCACGTCTGTGACGCCCGCCGCCACCGCTTCCTCGATCACGTACTGGATGACCGGCTTGTTGAGTACCGGCAGCATCTCTTTCGGCTGCGCCTTGGTGGCCGGCAAGAACCGCGTGCCCAGACCAGCTGCTGGGATGATCGCCTTCATCGAACGCTCCTCACACACTCACGCACACGCGCCGCTTCGAGGCGCGAACGGCAACCAGGAAAGCGTACACCAGCAACCGCCCTCCCGCACGCGCGGCCGCCCTACCGCAGCGCTTTCAAAACCTCGGCTGCCGCGGACGTCATCGCGTCGACGTCGGCGTCGGTGTGCGCCAGCCCCACGAACGTCGCTTCGAACTGGCTCGGCGCGAGCATGATGCCGCGCTCAAGCATGCCGCGGAAGTAGCGCGCGTAGCGCTCGGTGTCGCTCGTCGCCGCCGTCGCCCAGTCGCGCACCCGCTCGCCGGTGAAGAACATGCACGCCATCGAGCCCACGCGGGTGAGGCACGCCTCGACGCCCGCGTCCTCTACCGCCGCGCGCAGCCCCGCTTCGAGCCGTGCGCCGAGCCGCTCGAGCTCGTCGTAGACGCCCGGCTGCTTGAGCGCCTCGATGAGCGCGAGGCCCGCCACCATCGCCACGGGGTTGCCCGACAGCGTTCCTGCCTGGTAGACGGGCCCCACCGGCGCGAGGCGCTCCATGATCTCTCGCTTCCCGCCGAACGCGCCGACGGGGAACCCGCCGCCGATGATCTTCCCGAGCGTCGTCAGGTCCGGCATCACGCCGTAGCGCTCCTGCGCGCCGCCGAGCGCGACGCGGAAGCCCGTGATGACCTCGTCGAAGATGAGCAGTGCCCCGTACTCGTCGCAGACGGCCCGCAGTCCCTCAAGGAAGCCCGGCTCCGGCGGCACGACGCCCATGTTGCCCGCCACAGGCTCGACGATGACGGCCGCGATCTGCTCGCCTTGCGCCGCGAACGCCTCGCGAACCGCCTCGATGTCGTTGTACGGAAGCACGATGGTATCGGCGGCGGCGCCTTGCGTGACGCCCGGCGTGCTGGGGATGCCCAGCGTCAGAAGCCCGCTTCCGGCGGCCACGAGCAGCGCATCGGAGTGCCCGTGGTAGCACCCGTCGAACTTCACGAACTTCTCGCGCCCGGTATATCCGCGCGCGAGCCGGATCGCGCTCATCGTCGCCTCGGTGCCGCTGGAGACCATCCGCACCATCTCGATCGACGGCACCGCCTCGACGACCGCTTCGGCCATCAGCACCTCGGCCTCGCACGGCGCGCCGTACGAGGTGCCGCGCTCCAGCTGCTCGCGGACCGCGTCGAGCACTGCGTCCGGCGCGTGCCCGAGGATCATCGGGCCCCACGACGCGACGAAGTCGATGAACTCGTTGCCGTCGGCGTCCCACACCCGGCAACCCTTCGCGCGCTCGTAGAACACCGGCTCGCCGCCGACGCTCTTGAACGCCCGCACGGGCGAGTTCACGCCGCCCGGGATGACGCGCCGGGCGCGCTCGAGAAGCTCGTGGGAACGGTCGGTGCGCATGCTCAGCAGCTCCCTTCCGGGGTCTTCGGCTCGTACACGCAATACGGCTCGGCCTCGAGGTAGTCGCCCGTGATCTCCAGCGCGCGGGCGCGGCACCCGCCGCACACGGCCTTGTACTCGCAGCGGCCGCACTTGCCTTTCAGCTTGCTGTAGTCGCGCAGGTCGTTGAAGACCGGCGATTCAGTCCAGATCTTCGAGAACGGCTGCTCTTTCACGTTGCCGAGCTGCATGTCGAAGTAGCCGCACGGCTGCACGTCGCCGATGTGGCTGATGAAGCAGAACGTGATGCCGCCCAGGCACCCGCGGGTCATCGCGTCGAGCCCGTACTCCTCGCGCGTGACCTTGCGGCCCTCGGCCTTCGCCAGCTGCCGGATGATGCGGTAGTAGTGCGGCGAGTCGGTGGGCTTGAAGTGCAGCGGGCTCGTCTTCTGCCGGTGGTACGCCCACGTGAGCACGCGCTCGTACTCCTCGGGCGGGAGCTCCTTGTCGAGCAGGTCGGCGCCGCGCCCGGTCGGGACGAGCATGAAGATGTGGAACGCGTCCACGCCGAGCGACTCGGCCAAGTCGTGCACCTCGGCCACCTTCGTGTGGTTGAGCGTGGTGACGGTCATGTTGATCTGCACGCCGATGCCGTGGCGCTTGGCGATCTTGATGCCCTCGATGCTCGCTTCGAAGCACCCCGGCTGGCCGCGGAACGCGTCGTGCTCCTCGGCCGTCGGGAAGTCGATCGAGACCGAGATGCGCGGGATCTTGTGCTCCGCCATCTTGGCCGCGATCTCATCGGTGATCAGCGTGGCGTTGGTGCCGATAACGGGCATGCAGCCCTTCTCGTGCGCGTAGTCGACGATGTCCCAGATGTCGGGCCGCATGAGCGGCTCGCCGCCGGTGAGGATGAGGATCGGGTTGCTGATCGTGGCGATGTCGTCGATGACCGCCTTTATCTCGTCGAGCGACAGCTCGCCCGGGTAGTAGCCGAACTCGGCCGCAGCGCGGCAGTGCGCGCACGACAGGTTGCACGAGCGCGTGATCTCCCACGCGATGATGCGCGGCGCCTTGATGCCGGTGCGCTCCTCGTACGCGAGCGCCTGCGGGCCGCCGCCCGGCCGGAAGCCGACCGAGCGCGCCCCGCCGTGCCGCTGACGCTCCATCGGCGCGCCCGCCGAATGTCCTCCGGGGCCGCCGGGCACGCCCGCAGGGTGCCCGCCCGAGCCCCCGCCCGGGTGACTCATCGGAATGCCGACGCCCTCGGCGCCGCATGGCGCCATGGCCTCGGCCATCTCCTGCTCATCGATGGTCGGCCGCTCGTCCCCGAACTCCTCTTCGAGCTCGAGGTCCGGCCGCGCATCCGCATTCCCGACGTTGTCAGCCATCGATTCCCTTCCGGCCTCGTCACGCCTCAGCAAGCCAGCGCGCGGCGTCCTTGGCGTGGTAGGTCAAGATGAGGTCTGCGCCGGCGCGCTTCATGCTCGTCAGCGTCTCGAGCACCACACGCCGCTCGTCGATCCAGCCGTTGCGCGCGGCGGCTTTCACCATCGCGTACTCGCCGCTCACGTTGTACGCGGCCGTCGGATACCCGAACTCGTCTTTGACACGCCGCACGATGTCGAGGTACGCGAGCGCCGGCTTGACCATCACGATGTCGGCGCCTTCCTCGATGTCGAGCAGGACCTCGCGAAGCGCCTCCTCGGCGTTCGCCGGGTCCATCTGGTACGCGCGGCGGTCGCCGAACGCCGGCGCGCTGTCGGCCGCATCTCGGAACGGCCCGTAGTAGGCGCTCGCGTACTTGGCCGCGTACGACATGATCGGCACGTCCGTGAAGCCCTCGGCGTCGAGCGCCGCGCGGATGGCCGCCACGCGCCCGTCCATCATGTCGGACGGCGCCACCATGTCGGCGCCGGCCTCCGCGTGGCTCACGGCCGTCTGCGCGAGCATCTCCAGCGTGACGTCGTTCATCACGCACCCGTGCTCATCGAGGATGCCGCAGTGGCCGTGCGAGGTGTACTCGCACATGCATACGTCGGTGATCACGAAGAAGTCCGGATCGTGCGCCTTGATGGTGCGCACGGCCTCCTGCACGATGCCTTCCTCGGCGTAGGCGCCGCTGCCAGCCTCGTCCTTCGACGGCGGGACGCCGAAGAGGATCACCGCAGGGATCCCGAGCGACTTGAGCTCGTCGATCTCTGCGGGCAGCTGGTCGAGCGACATGTTGTAGACGCCCGGCATCGACGGGACCTCGCGCTTGACGCCTTCGCCGAACTCGACGAAGAGCGGGTAGATGAGGTCTTTCGCGTCGAGCGAGGTCTCGCGCACCATGGCGCGCAGCGTCTCGCTCCGGCGCAGCCGCCGCGGACGGTACGTCGGGAACTCAGGCATCGCTATCCGCCTCGCTTCCGTGTCGTAGGCTCTTACTCGACGAATGGCTCGATGTCGACCTCTGGCTCGCCGGGCGTCTCGCCGCTTGCCGCCGCACCTTCGCCGCTCGTCGCGTGGTCCACCCAGCGCTTCAGCAGACGGACAGCAGCCACGGCGCACACGCTGATCACCGTCCAGTACAGGACCTGGACGATCGGCCCAAGGTAGAACATGACCTGCTCGAACCGCATCGCGAAGCCGCCTGCAGCCATCGGAGCCTCCTCTTCCGTCCCAGCCTCTCAAGCAATCGAGGCGCCCTGCGAACACAGGCCGCCTCGACATCGCATACGTTGGTGGAGATGAGCGGACTCGAACCGCCGGCCTCTACCGTGCGAAGGTAGCGCTCTCCCAGCTGAGCTACATCCCCGCTGTGCGTCCCGGCCGTGCCGGGCAGGTGTATACAATGCCGACCTCGGCGCGCTTTGTCAATCCGCTAGCCGCAGGACGCGACCCTGCGCGCATGCTTCACGATCGCCTCGACGAGCGCCGGGGCGGTGTACTCCTGCGGCTCGATCACCACGTCGAAGCCGTGCTCGCGGGCGGCCTTCGCCGTCACCGGCCCGATGCACGCCGCAACCAGGCGCGAGCGGTCCACCGCAGGCGCCAGCTCGACGAAGTTGCGGACCGTCGAACCCGAGGTGAACGTCACGTACGTCACCTCGCCTGCTTCGAGGGCTGCGAGGGTCGCCGGGTCGCCCGCGCCCTTCACAGTCCGATAGGCGACGACCACGTCCACCCGCGCTCCGGCCTCGCGCAGCGCATCCGGCAGCACCTCGCGGGCGTTCTCGGCGCGCGGCAGCAAGACGCGCGTGCCGTCGCGCACGCCGCGCGCGAGCAGCCCTTCGGCCAGCGCCTCGCCGATGTGCTCCTCTGCCACGTAGTCGGGGCGGATCCCATGACGCTCGCAGGCGGCGGCCGTCGCAGGCCCCACGCACGCGACCCGCACGCCCGCCAGGTGGCGGGCATCCCTCGCCGTCGCGTAGACGCGAGCGAAGAACCGCTCGACCGCGTTGCGCGACGTGAACACCACCCAGGAGTAGACCTCCAGGTGACGGATCGCCTCGTCCAGAGGCTCCGTGTCCTCTGGATCGGCGATGGCGATCGTCGGGAACGGGAGCACCCGCGCGCCTCGCTCCTCGAGCAGCGCGACGAGCTCAGCCGACTGGTCGGGGGCACGCGTCACGGCGACTGTCACGCCGGTGAGGGGGCCTTCGATCCGGTCGCTCACGGCGTCCACCGCCTACGTCCCCAGCAGCTCGTCTGCGCGCTCCGCGCCGCGGATCGACGCGAGGATCTCGCCCGCGCCGCCGTCGAGCAGCTCGCGCACCATGCGCTCGCCGAGTCCGACCGGGTCCTCCGCCGGACCTTCGACGCGCCGGCGCACGATCGTCGAGCCGTCCAGCGAACCCACCATGGCGTCCATGACCATCGTCGCGCCCTCGATGCGGGCGTACGCGCCGATCGGCACCTGGCACCCGCCCTCGAGCCGCCGCATCACGACCCGCTCGGCAGTCACGCACTCCATGGTCTCCGGGTGCCCGATGCGCTCCATGACGTGCCGCATCTCCTCGTCGTCCTCGCGGATCTCCACGCCGATGGCGCCCTGCCCGACCGCGCTGATCATCTGCTCGGGCTCGACGTAGTGCGTGATGCGGTCCGCCCACCCCATGCGCGTGATGCCAGCCGCCGCAAGGATGACGGCGTCGACCTCGCCCTCCTCGGCCTTGCGCATCCGCGTGTCGAGGTTCCCGCGCACGTCGACGATCTCGACGTCGGGGCGCAGGTGCCGGACCTGCGCCACGCGCCGCAGGCTCGAGGTGCCGACGCGCGCGCCTTCGGGCAGCGTGTCGAGCGTGTAGCCCTTGCCGCTCACGATGACGTCGCGCGGATCGACGCGCTCGGGCATCGCCGCGATGAACAGGCCTTCGGGGAGCTCGGTCGGCACGTCCTTCATCGAGTGAACGCACATGTCGACCTCACCCGCCATGAGCGCGACCTCGAGCTCCTTGGTGAACAGGCCTTTGCCGCCGACCTTGGCGAGCGGCACGTCGAGGATCTTGTCGCCGGTGGTCTTGATGACCTTCAGGCGCACCGGCAGACCGGTGATCTCTTCGACCATCGCCTTGATGTGCTCAGACTGCCACAGAGCAAGCTTGCTTCCCCGCGTGCCGATCACGAGCTCGGTGCGCTCAGCAGCCAAGTCCGTCTCCCGTCTCCTTCGCAGCGTGCGTGTCGTGGATCTCGCGGGCCTTGCGGTTGAGCAGCGAGCGCAGCAGGCCGCCGCGACCCGCGTCGTGCTCGTCAAGCCCGTACAGCTCCCGCGCCGTCTCGACCACGAGGTAGCCGTCGGCCTCCTCCGCCGCCGCCTTCAGCCGCGCGGTCGGCCCGTGAAGCATCTTGTTGACGATGGCGCAGGTGAGCGCGTCGATCGTGGCGAGCTCCTTCTCGGATAGCCCCCCGAGCCGCTTGAGCGCGCGCTCGAGCTCGGCCTGGCGGATCGCCTCGGCCTTGGCGCGGATGGCGGCCACGGTCGGCACCACTTCGAGCGACTCCTGCCAGCGCAGGAACTCGGCGACCTCCTCTTCGATGATCGCCTCGGCCCGCTCCGCCTCGCGCATGCGCTCCTCGAGGTTCGACTCGACGACGCCGTTGAGGTCGTCGATGTCGTAGACGTAGACGTCAGACAGGTCGTTGACGGCGGGGTCGATGTCGCGCGGCACTGCGATGTCGATGAAGAACAGCGGCCGGCCGCGGCGACCGCGCATCACGCCGGCCACGTCGTCCTTGCGCACGACGTACTCTTGCGCCGCCGTCGAGGAGATGACGATGTCGGCGTCGCGCATCCGCTCGAACAGCGCGCCGTACTCGATCGCGCGGCCGGAGAAGCGCCCGGCCAGCTCGACCGCTCGCTCGTAGGTGCGGTTGGCGACCAGCACGTCGACCGCTCCGTTGCACACCAGGTGCTTGGCCGTCAGCTCGCTCATCTTGCCAGCGCCGATGATGAGCACCGTGCGGCCGGCGAGGGAATCGAACACTTTCTTGGCCAGCTCGACGGCCGCGTAGCTGATCGACACGGCGTTCTCGCCGATCGCCGTTTCCGTGCGGACGCGCTTGCCGACCTCGAAGGACTGCCGGAACAGCCGGTTGAACGCCCGCCCCGTCGCCCCGTTCTCGAACGCGTGCTCGTACGCTTCCTTCACCTGGCCGAGGATCTGCGCCTCGCCGATGACCATCGAATCGAGCGACGACACGACGCGGAACAGGTGCCTGACGACGGCCTCGCCCTTCACGATGTAGAGGTACCGCACGAGGTCGTGGCGGTCGAGGTCGTGGTAGTCGGCGAGGAACGACAGCACCGCATCGACGCCGCAGTCAGCGTCGGAGGACAGCGCGTAGATTTCCGTGCGGTTGCACGTCGAGAGGATGACGGCTTCTGCGACGGCCCCGTCCGAGGTGAGCTGCGAGAGCGCCTCCGCCTGCCTGGGGGCAGGGAAGGTGAGCTTCTCCCTCATCTCTATGGGCGCGGTCTTGTGGCTCAGACCGACGAGGACCAGATGCATGCCGCCTGCTTCGTCACGCCTATGCCTATCTCACAAGAGAAGGGTCGCCCCCGCCGGTGCGGTGCGTTGTTGTTCAGGCAAGCAGGCCCGGCGGGGGCGGTGTACGCCTCGCATGTTCGCACACGCTTCGCTTGCCTGAACGCACACATCCTACCACCAGCGAGGACGCCCGGACAACGCACGGACGCAGCGGAGCGCGCTCGGCGCGTCAGTCGAGCCATTCCACGACGTCTGCCTGAAGGAAGTCAGCAAGCGGTATGCCGTCCGCGCCGCCGACGACGAGCGCGCGCGACCCCGGGAAGCGCTTCAAGAACGCGTCCAGCCCTGAGCGCCTCGGCCGAGCCATCCCGCTCTTGACCTCGATCGCGACCAGACGGCGATCGCCGTCCCGCACCACGAAATCGACCTCGTCGTTTCCGTCACGCCACCACGAGACCTCGAGCAGCCCAAGGTATGCGAGGTTCACGAGGTGCGCACCCACAACCGATTCGACCCGCCGGCCCCAAGCCTCGCCGTCCGAACGCACGCTGGCGAACGACCGACCCTCGACCGCCGAGATCAGCGCGGTGTTGAAGACCTGCAGCTTGGGACTGGAACCGCGCTTCCTCGCGATGTCGCCCGAGTGTTTCGACAATCCGCACAGCAGGCCCGCACCCGCAAGAAGCTGCAGATAGTGCGCCAGGGTCACTGTGTTGCCAGCGTCCTGCAGCTGCCCGAGCATCTTCGTGTACGACAGCACCTGACCGGAGTACGCACACCCGAGCTCGAACAGGCGCCGAAGCAGAGCCGGCTTCTCGATGCGTTGCAGGAGAAGCACGTCCCGCGAGATCGCCGTCTCGATGAGCGAGTCGAGCACGTAGGCGCGCCACCGGCTCTCGTCCGAGACGAGCGCTGCCGCTCCCGGGTAAGCGCCGAAGTAGACGTACGCGTCCAAGTCGAAGCCGAACGAATCCGCCATCTCCCCGTAGGACCAGTGCGGGATCCGAATGACCTCGAACCGGCCAGCGAGGCTTTCGGACAGGCCGTGCCCGATGACGACCGGCGCAGAGCCGAGCAGGACCACGTGCAACGGAAGCCCTTCCGAAGCGTCCTCGTCCCAAAGCCGCTTGACGGTCTCGCTCCATCCGGTGATCTTGTGCACTTCGTCCACGGCCAGCACCGCCCGACCGTCGCGACGAGCGTCGATCCGTGCCCGTTCCCATTGGACCGACAGCCAGGCGCTGTCACGAAGCGTCGGCTCGTCCGCGGAGACGAAGACGTACGGCAACCCGGAATCGACGAGAGCTTGACGCACGAGGGTCGTCTTGCCCACTTGACGCGGACCGGAGATGACCTGGATGTAGCGCCGTGGCTCACGCAAGCGATCGAGCAGCGTGCGAGCATACGGGCGACGATACTCAGGGATGTGAACCGTCATGCTCATGACAGTGAGTATTTTTACTCACTGTGCTGAGTAAATCAACTTCCTGTCTCTTGGCTTGTTTTCCGCACCGCAGCGATCTGGCGGTCGAAGACCCAGAAGAAGAGCTCGGGCCACACGCCTTTGAGCCGATACAGCAGCGCGTTGCCGAAGCCCGGGACCCACAGGTGCTTCCTGCTCCGCGCTGCCTTGAGCACCACGCGGGCGATCTCGTCCGCGCTCGCCGCCTTAGCGGACCCCGCGATCTTCGCGGTCTCGGGCGGCCGTATCGCGCGTTCCTCGGCGAACCCCGGCGTGTCGACGTCCGGCGGGCACACGACGCTCACGCGCACCCCGTGCGGCGCAAGCTCGCTTCGCAGCACCTCCGAGAAACCCATCACGCCGAACTTCGCGGCGCTGTACGCGGAGTAACCGTACACCCCCACGAAGCCCGCCATCGAGGAGATGTTCACGATGGCGCCGCTTCCGCGCGCGACCATGCCCGGCGCGACTGCCCGCGTCACGTTCACCACGCCCATCAAGTCGACCTCCACGTGCGCGCGGAACAGCTCCGGCGGCATGTCGAGGAACGCTTGCGGCACGTAGATGCCGGCGCAGTTCACGAGCACGCCGATGCGCCCAAGCGCGTCGGTCGCGCGCGTGACGGCGTCCCGCACGGCCTGCTCGTCGGCCACGTCGGCCGACAGCGGCAGGACGACCTGCGCTTCGCTCCGCCGCGCGGCGCGAACCGCTTCGGCCGCCTCCTCGAGCTTCTGGACGTTGCGCGCCACGAGCGCGACGTGCGCACCCTCCTGCGCGAACGCGCGCGCAGTCGCTAGCCCGATGCCCTGAGAGGCGCCGGTGACGAGGACGCACGCGCCGTCGAAACGGGCCGCGGGCACCCTACACCCCGAACACGTGGAAGCCAGCGGGCACCGTCCGCGCCACGACCGCGAGAACCGCGACCAGCACGATGCCGGCGAGCGCGATGCGGGCCGTCGTCCTCGCCGTCGCCCGCTCGGAGTAGTGGAGCGCCAGGTAGGTGCCGAAAGCGCCCCACACCAGCCCGGCGAGCATCACGCGCGGGTCGGCCCACCACCCCTGCTGGTCGGTCTCGTACGCCCGCACGATGCCGAGCATGAGCCCCGCTGTGTACGCCGGAAACGCGAACGCGATCGCGCGGCGAGCGAGCAGGTCGATGCTCGCGAGCGGCGGCAGGCGTTTGAACAGCACGCTCGCCTTCTTGCGCTTCAGCTGCCGCTCCTGCAGCAGGTACGCGAGCGAGGCGACCGCGCCGACGATGAAGCCGGCGTTCGCGAAGACGATCATCGCCACGTGGATGCCGATCTTCCAGTTCTCGACGAGCGGCGAGACCGGCGCCGCGCCTTTGCGGGCGAAGAACTGGGACACCACCATCAGCAGCGTGCCCGCGGGAACGAGCAGCACGCCGTAGACCTTGAACTTCACGAGGTGCTCGACGACGAAGTACACGAGCACGAGGGCCCACGCGAGCAGGATGAGCTGGTTCTGGCCGTCCAGCCGCGTGCCGTCCTCGGCCACGGACCGCATGCCGATGGACGCCGTGTGGCACAAGAACCCAGCGCCTGTGAAGAACGTCGCGTACCACGAGTACGACGGCCGCTTGCTCAAGAAGAAGTACGCGTAGAGCACCGTCGCCCCGCCGTACAGGACGGTGGCGAACCAGAACGCGATGACGGCCGCTGTGGCCACGCGCGCCCCCTACTGCTGCTCGCGGCGCTTGATGGCTTCCTCGAGCGCCTGCATCTGCTTGTCGAGCCGGCGCAGGCGCGCGAACACCATTCCGACGAAGCCGAGCAAGGAGACCCAGATCAGCGCGTACGCCCAGATCACGTACGGAGCCTGGGGAATGACCTGCGAGTAGATGTCCTGCATCGCGTCAGCCTCCTAGCGCGACCTTGAGCGCCTCGAGACGCTCCTTAAGCTCTTCTTCTTTCAAGCGGAGCTGGTAGAACGCGTACCCCAGCATGAGCATGCCGATCTGCCCGACGATGAAGGTGATGAGCATCGGCGGCTCCAGCCCGCCGCTCTTGAACACCACCGGGTGCGTGCTCTGCACGACGCGGGTGATGAAGAACGAGATCGGGGCGTCGATGAACGCGAGGATGCCGAACACGGCCGCATACGTGGCGCGGCGCTCCTCGTCCTCCACGGAGTTGCGCAGCACGAAGTAGCCGATCACCAGAAGCGTCATGATGAAGTAGGTCGTCAGACGCGGCTCCCACTGCCACCAGACGTTCCACTCGACGCGCGTCCACAGGATGCCGGTCGCCATCGTGAGCAGCACGAAGAAGAGCGTCACCTCGGTGGCGATGCGCGCCTTGACGTCGTACTCCTTGCGCTTGGTCATCAAGAACCGCACGCCGTAGAACGCCGTGAAGAAGAAGACCAGGAACGACGCCTCGGCCACCGGCACGTGGAAGTAGAAGATCTTCTGCGCGAAGTCGACCCGGCCGTCCGGATAGAGGCTCGGCGGCGCCCAGAAGAAAGTCATGAGGAACGCCGCGGTTGTGATGACGGCCCCAAGCGCCAGCATGACCTCAGCGAGGTAGCCACGCTTCATGCAGGGCTCCTTCCTGCGTCTAGGCTTCGATGACGAACTCGTACAGCCCGAAGGCCGCGAGCACCATTATGATATCGAATCCCGCGATCCAGCCCATCCAGGTCCAAAACGACGACGTCGCGCCCTCCCCGCCGATGACGCCCGCGAAGGTCGCGCCGACGGCGGCTCGTAAGAGCGGGTACTGCAGCGGGACGAACAGCACCGCGAGCATGATGTCCTTGCCGGTCGTGTTGACCGAGATGGTTGCGAGCAGCGTTCCGATGCCGGCGATGCCGATCGACGCTCCGAGCAGCACGAGCGCGAGCATCCACAGCCCGCCTCCGAAACCCGCCCGCCCTTGCAAGAAGAGGAACGCGAAGACCGGCAGCGTGAGCGCTTCGACGACGAGCAGGAACAGCAGGTTGCCCGCGAACTTCGCGAAGAAGATCACCGGGCGGTCGACCGGGGACAGCAGGAGCGCCTCGAGGCAGCCCTGGTCCTTCTCGTGGACGAAGGAGCGGTTCAGCCCGAGCATGGACATGAAGATGAAGGCGACCCACACGAGTCCCGGCATGATCAGGCGCACGTCGAGCCCCTCGCCCGCCTCCGCGAGCGCGATCTGGTAGACCACCATCGTGAGAATCGCATACAGCCCCATCGACGTCAGCATCTCGCGCGTGCGCAGCTCCATGACGATGTCCTTGCGCAGGATGGCCGTGAACTGCCTCCAGCGGAGCGAGCCCATCACGCCACCCCCATCCCCACGACGCGCCGGTAGGTCTCTCGGAACTCGCGTTCGTCGATGTCCTCTCGCCGCTCGAAGAGCACGACGCGCCCTTTGGACAAGATGAGCGCGTGCGTGCACAGCTCGAGCCCCTTGTCGAGGTCGTGGCTGACCATCACGAACGTGTGGTGCTGCCGGATGCTCGCGATCAGCGAGTCCAGGATGTCTGCAGCGTGCGGGTCGAGGCCGGAGTACGGTTCGTCGAGGAACAGCACCTCGGGGCGGTGCAGCAGCGCGCGGGCGATCGACAGGCGCTGGAGCATGCCGCGCGAGAAGGTCCTCGTCGTGTCGAGCCTCCGGTGGTCGAGCTCGACGGCCTCCAAGAGCTCTCGCGCACGCTCGCGCGGGTTCTCGACGCCGTACATGTCGGCGAAGAACAGCAGGTTCTCCTCTGCGGTGAGGTCAGGGTAGAGCAGGGGGTTGTGGCTGATCAGCCCGATACGCGCCCGCAGCTCGACCGCGCCCTCCACGACGTCGAGCCCGCAGACGCTCGCAGAGCCCCGGGACGGCGCCACCAGCGTCGTGAGCACCTTGAGCAGCGTCGTCTTGCCGGCGCCGTTCGGCCCGAACACGGACAGGAACGCGCCTTCTGGTATCGCGAAGCTCACGCCGTCGAGCGCCTTGCGGGCGCCGAATGAGCGCTCGAGGGCGCTGGCTTCGACGGCTGGCTGCTCGGCGGCCTCTGTCATCGCACCCTCACGCCGCCTGGAGCTGCCGTTTCGGCCACGCCGCGAGCGCGCTCCCGACGATGGTGACGATGAAGCCCGCCCAGACCCACCACTGCATCGGGAAGAACTTCACGGTCACAGACGCGGCGTCGTTCTGGTCCACCCCGTGGAACGAGACGAACACATCCTTGAGCGGTTCTTGAATCAACGCGACCTTCTGGGTGCTCTGCCGCTGGCTTTGGAGCTGGATCGGGAAGACGATCTTTGGCCGCAGGACGCCGATGTCACGCGAGCCGCGCTTCGCGTCCATCTCCAGCGTGTACACGACGTCGCCGTTCGGCTCGGTCGTCTCCTTGAGCTCGCGCACCGTGAAGGAGTACCCGTGCGCCTCGGCCGTCGTGCCCGGCTTCGTGGCGATGGTCAGCTCGTGCGTCTCCACGAACATCGTCGAGCCCACGAGACCGACCAGGATGATGCCCATGCCGAGGTGCGTCAGGTAGCCGCCCGACTGCGTCCTCGCCTTCGTGAAGATGCGGCCGAGCGCGACCCCGAAGGTCTCGTCGCGAGCCGCAGCGCGCTTGCGGGCGCCGTCGTAGAACAGGTACAGCGGCAGCGCGACCGCGAGCCCGGCGGTGAACAGCCCCGACACCGCGATGAAGTGGTGCCAGAACAGGCTCTCGCCTGTCGGCTGGTAGTACGGGATCATCGCCGTGAAGAACGCGAGCATGAGCAGCCCGAACACGACCGTCCCGCCGAGCAGCGGCCACTTCGCGCGCTTCCAGAACTCCGCGGCGCCTTGGCCGCCCCACGACAGGATCGGGCAGACCGTCATCACGAGGATGTAGAAGATGCCGAGCGGTCGCGCGAGCAGGTTGTAGTCGTCGACGCCGTACGTCTTGCCCCCGCCGATGAACGCCGGCAGCGACTGCGCGAGCGTCATGTACGCGATCAGGACCGTCGCGAGCAGCATGATCAGGTTGTTGAAGTAGTACGAGCCTTCTTTCGAGAACACGCGCTCGAACGAGTCGTTGCCGCGAAGCAGGTCCCGTCGCCAGACGATCGCCGCGATCATGACGGCGAGCGACCCGACCATCATCGACAGGAACAGCCAGAACGACAGCGGGTCCTGCTCGAACGCGTGAACCGACTGCACGATGCCCGACCGCGTGATGAACGTGCCGAGCAGCACGACCACGAACGTCACCGCTGCCATGAACATCGTCCACGCTTTGAAGCCCTCGCGCCGACGGTAGACCGTCATCGAGTGGATGAGGGCGACGCCCGTCAACCACGGCAGCAAGGACGCGTTCTCGACCGGGTCCCACGCCCAGTAGCCGCCGAACGCGAGCTCTATATACGCCCAGATGGCACCCAACCCGATGCCGATGCCGAGCATGAGCCATGAGAACACGGTGATGCGGTCCGACATCTGCACCCAGCGCTTGGACGTGTCGCCCAGGAACAGTGCCGCGAGTGCGAAGGCGAACGGCACGGCAAGCCCGGCGTACCCGATGAAGAGGGTCGGCGGATGCGCGATCATCGCCCAGGTCTGCAGGAGCGGGTTCATGGCCGCCTCGATGAGCAGCCTGCCCGTCTGCGGGTCAAGGTACTCCGGCGGAAGCAGCTTGAAGGGGTTGTTCAGCGGGATGAACAGCGCCGCCAGGAAGAAGATCTGGATGAAGTTGAGCACGCCCGTGGCCGCGTAGCCCAGATCGTCGTCGTGCTTGAGCGCCTTGTACGCGACGTAGGCCGCGTACATCGCGACGAGCCACTCCCAGAACAGGAGCGATCCCTCGCGGCCGGCCCAGATCCCCGATACGCGGAACAGCCACGCCCACGGCCCGACGAGGGTCGGATGGTTGTACGCGACGTACTCGAGCGCGAAGTTCTCGCCGAGGAACGCGGCGACGATCAGGACGACTGCCAGGGTGGTGAACGCGAGCGTCCCGAAGGTCAGATACGCCGACAGCGAGCGCATCCCTGTCCCAGACGAGGAGCGCAAGAACGCGACGCTCACCAAAGCTCCGAGCGCGCACATCGTCGCGAACGCGAGCAGCAGGTTGCCGAGGGTGTCGAGGCCCATCAACGCTCCAATCGTGAGGGGGCGGGCGTTCGCCGGGAAGCCCGAGGGCTACTTCTCCTTCTCGTCGACGGCGACATCGGTGGCCACGAACACGCCTTTGATCAACTCTCCAGAGATGACCATCTTGGCACCTTCGGTCGCGCCCTGCGGCATCGCGCCGGACCACGACACCCCGATCGTCTCGCCGCCTTTGGACGTCGTTCCGAGCAAGAACCGCGGCTGCGTCCCGGAGGGCTTGACGCTCCCCTCGACGACGTAGCCCGTGATCTTCACAGGCTTGCCCGCGAGCTCGCTCTTGAGGAGCGCGTCGACGGTGAGCGCGTCCTTGGACGACGCGTACTTGCTCGGGCACTGCGTGATGAGCTGCTTGGCCTCGATCGTCTGGCCCTCGCCGACGATGCCCGTGACGATCGCGACCGTTCCGTCACCGAACGCGCTCGGGACCGGGCCGCCCCACACCACCTTGAGCGTCGGCCCGTTCGGGTCGTCCTCCTGACGGATCGAGAACGTCAGCGGCTTGGCGTCCGGCGTCCACGAGCCGGACACGACGGGTCCCTGCACCTGCACCTGCTTGCCGACGAGCGACGGATCCGAGACCACCTCGGCGACTGACTTCTTATAGGCGCCGCCCTGCGTCATCACGAACAGGACGAGTCCTCCCACGACGACGAGGATGAGCACCGTGACGCCGATCAGGCGCTGCTTGGCTCGCTTGTTCAACGGGCCTCACTCCAATCGCATGCCGCATGCCGACCACGGCAGGGGAAGATGCTCGCACATCTGCGTGTGCAGAGACGGCACCGCTCGCCTGCCTGCTTGCCTGAACACCCGGATGGTACCACGCCCCACCCGTGCCGCCAACGCTGGCGCGTCGGCACCGGTGAGAGCAAGGCGCGTGCCGTCTATGCGTTGCGGCGGTACAAGACGAGCAGGCCGCGCAGCGTGAGGTCGGGATCGACCGTCTCGATCGTCTCGCACAGCGGCGCCATGCGCGCCGCGAGCCCGCCTGTGGCGACCACGCGCGCGGGGGCTCCAAGCTCGGCGCGGATGCGCCGCACGAGGCCGTCGACCATCGCCGCTTCTCCCAAGAGCAGGCCGGCCTGCACAGATTCCGTCGTGTTGCGGCCGATCGCGCGGGCCGGCGGCTCAAGGTCGACCTTCGCGAGCCGCGCCGCGCGGGAGAACAGCGCCTCCGCGCTCGTCTCGACGCCAGGCGCAATGGCTCCTCCGACGTACGCGCCCGCGGCATCGACGACGTCGAAGGTCGTGGCCGTGCCGAAGTCCACCACGATGACGGGCGCGCCGTACGCTTCGATCGCCGCGACGGCGTTGACGATGCGGTCGGCGCCGACCTCGCGCGGGTCGTCGTACTTGATCGGCATACCGGTCTTGATGCCTGGCCCGACCACCATCGCCGGTCGGCCGGTGGCCCGCTCCGCCATCGCCTCGTACTGCTCGGTCAACGCCGGCACCACAGACGACAGCACCACGCGCTCGACCTGCGCGAACGAGACTCCGGCCAGGTCGAGCAAGCCGCTGGTCTTCACACGGAGCTCGTCTGCTGTCATCGAGGCGTCCGTGGCGATGCGCCAGTGCCCGCCGAGATCGTCGCCCTCGAACAGGCCCAGCACCGTCTGCGTGTTCCCCACATCGATGCCGAGGATCATCGCGCCTCCCGCGTCACATGACTCCCGTACCATACCACCCCTCGCAGCACGACGGCGAGGCGGCCCTCCACGGACAGCGGCGCGACGGCAGCCCTACGGCACGGCAACGGCGCAGGCCAGCACGCCTGCCCGGTGCTATCATCGGCTCGTCCGGGACCGCGATCCGGGAGGGACCCATGACGCTGCCGCAGGCCCGCATCCTCGTGGTGGACGACGAGGACTCGATCCTTCAGTTCGTCTCGTACAACCTCAAGAAGGAGGGGTACGAGGTCGAGTGCGTCCACGACGGCGACGAAGCGCTCGCCGCGTTCGAGTCCCAGCCGTTCGACCTCGTCATCCTCGACATCATGCTGCCAGGCACCGACGGCTACGAGGTGTGCCGCCGCCTGCGCGCTCGCAGCGCCGTGCCCGTGCTGTTCCTGTCGGCGCGCGACACGGAGCTCGACAAGGTCGTCGGCCTGGAACTCGGCGCGGACGACTACCTCGCGAAACCGTTCGGCATCCGTGAGCTGACGGCCCGCGTGAAGGCGCTGCTTCGCCGAGCGGCCGCAAGCGCAGCCGCGCAGCACGCATCCGAGCACCCGACCTTACGCGCGGCAGGCATCACGCTTGACGAGGACGCGCACGAAGCGCACTTCGGCGAGACGCCGATCGACCTGACGCCCCGCGAGTTCGAGCTCCTGGCTTGCCTCATGCGCCACGCAGGCAAGGTGCTGTCTCGCGAGCACCTGCTCCGAGAGGCATGGGGCTGGCAGTACCTCGTCGAGACCAAGACCGTGGACACCCACGTCAAGCGCTTGCGCGACAAGCTTGCGCAGGCCGGCGCTGACCCGAGCGTGGTCGAGACGGTCCGCGGTTACGGCTACCGCATCGCTTCCTGAGCCTGCGATGCCGCGCACCTCGATCCGCACCAGGCTTCTCGTCGCGCTGCTTGCGGTGGCGGTCGTGGCGGCCGTCGGACTGTCGGCGTACTTCCTGCGCGAGTTGGAGTCGTTCGCGCTGCGCAAGCTCGAGGAGCGGCTCCACACCCAGGCGCGCATCACGGCAGCTCTCGTAGCCGAGACCATCCTCGCAGACGGACGGTCCCTGGACGACCGCGACGCAGCGGCGATCCAAAGGGCGCTTGACGCTTCGGCGCCGTACGCGGCGTCCCGGATGCGCGTCCTGGACGCCCGCGGAACCGTCCTCGCCGACTCGGGGGGTGAGCCCGGAACGTCGTACGCGGACCGACGCGAAGTCCGCGCCGCTCTCGCCGGAGAGTACGGCGCTGCGACGCGGATCACCGAGCGCGGACGGGTCGCGCTGTACGTGGCCGTGCCCATCAAAGCCGGCGACGAGATCGCGGGGGTCTCGTACGCATCATCGACGACCTTCTCGATCATGAGCCTGCTGTCGGACTACCGGACGCGCCTGGCGATGGTGGTGGCCGCGTTCATCGCCGCGACCTTCGCTCTTGCGGAGCTCCTGGCGCGATGGCTGTCACGACCCCTCACCGGCCTGGCCGAGACAGCCGCCCGGTTCGCGAGCGGCGACCACTCAGCGCGCGCCGTCCCGTCCGGTTCCGCGGAGACGGAGGCGCTTGCGCGCGCGTTCAACGCGATGGCCGACGAGGTCGAGCGCGCGATCGCCGAACTGAGAGAAGAGGAGCGGCGCAAGAGCCGCTTCGTGTCCGACGTCAGCCACGAGCTTCGCACGCCGCTTACAGCCATACGGGGCGCAGCGGAGACGCTGCTCGACGGGGACGTGTCGGAGGACGACGAGCGTCAGTTCCTCGCGACCATCGTGCGAGAGGCCGATCGCCTTACCCGGCTCGCGAACGACCTGCTCACGCTGCAGCGGATCGAGGGCGCCACCGGCGAGCTCCCGCTCGGCCGGGTGCGGCTGCGCGACGCCGCTGAACGCGCTGCCGAAGCGTTGCAGCCGCTGACGGAGGCGCGAGGCGTCCAGGTCGACGTGACGGGCGACGACCCCGTGGTCCTCGGAGATGCCGACCGCCTCCAGCAAGTCGTCGCCAACCTGCTCGACAACGCCACCCGCGTCACCCCGGAGGGCGGCCGGGTGGAGGTGCGCATCAGCGAGGGCGCCGACGGGGTGACGCTCGAAGTCCTCGACGAGGGACCCGGCATCCCTGAGGATGCGCTGCCCCACGTCTTCGAACGCTTCTTCCGCGCGCAGACGAGCCGGGACCGATCGACGGGAGGCGCGGGGCTCGGGCTGGCGATCGTGGCCGCGATCGTCAGGGCGCACGCGGGTGTCGTCACGGCAGCTAATCGGCCAGAGGGCGGCAGCGTCTTCGCGGTGCGGCTGCCTTCCCTGGCTCCGAGGCGGGAAGAACCCGAAGGCTAGCGTCGTTCGGGCAGCTCGATGCGCACGGTGTCCGGCGGCCCGGCCGACGCAAGGCGTGCGGCGACATCCTCGTGGCAGGTGAAGTACACCACCTGCCGCTTCCGCGAGAGCCCTGCAATCGCCTGAAGCGCCCCGTCAAGCCGCTCGGGATCGAAGTTGGCCAGAACGTCGTCGATGAGCACCGGAAGGCCCGGCCCCACGCCGTCCAAGCGCCCGATGAGGCCGAGCCGCAACGCCAGATAGAGCGCCTCTGCCGTCCCTTTCGAGAGCGTGCCCGAGTCCTTGACCGCCGCACGCCGATCGTAGACTTCTATGCGACCCGACCCGATCGGCACGACGATGGCCTCGTAGCGGTCGTCGGTGATGCTGCGGAAGATGCGCTGCGCGTCCTTGACCACGTCCGGCTGACGTTCTCGCTCGTACCGTTCTTGCGCCGCGGCAAGCAGCCGCACGCCGAGAGCCAGGACGACGTACTCTTCGGCCGCCTCCTCGATCCGCCGGACCAGCGCTGCCTCGTCCAGCCGCGCCTGCGCCGCCTCCTCGTCGCTGCCGAGCGATCTCAAGCGCTCATCGAGGCGCGAGATCTCGGCTGCGACCTGCTCCTTCCGAGCGAGGAGGTCCGCCTCGACCCGCCGCGCGTCTTCGAGCAGGGCACGGAGCCCGTCGACCGACGCATACGCCTGCTCGTAGCCTTCGAGGACCTCTCGCGCCTGCGCCTCGGCCTCCTCGCGCTGGCGCCGCAGCTCCGCCGCCCGCGCGTCGAGTTGCGCGACCTGAGCCTGCATCTCGCGAAGGCGTTCCGTGCGCTCGCGAAGCTCCTTCAGGCGCTCGACGAGCACCGACAGCGCCGAGGCCGCATCGTCGAAGGACTCGACCGGCCGCGCGAACCCTGCGTCGCCCACGACGGAACGCGCCTCTTCGACGAAGGCCGCGACCCCCGCAGAGAGGCGATCCGCCTCCTGCGCTGCTGTCTGCGCCTCAGCGTCGTGGCGTTGCGCCTGCCTCACGGCGTCGAGGGCGGCGACCGCCTGCGACGCATCGAGGTCTCTTGGAAGCCCATGGGCCGCGAGGTCTCTCGCGAGGATCTCCTTGCGCGCGTTCAGCGCAGACTCAGCCGATTCGACTTCGATTCGCGCCTTCTCGGCCTCGGCCTCTGCGGCGTCGCGACCGAGCACGGCTGACCGCGCGATGTCGATGAGCCGGCGGCGGCGCGAACCTTCCGGCCCCATCGTCGCCACGCCGCCCGCTCTGCGCTGCCGCAGGTACGCCAAGACGCCGAGAGCCGCCGCTATCGGCCCGGCTACCAGCGAGACGGTCTCCTTCAGCCACAGCCCGCCGACGGCGAAGGTGAACAACCCGAGCGCGACCATCACGATGGCCAGGATGCGTTCGCGTGGCGGTGCCGCGATATCTTCACCGACGTCGACGTCGGCAAGGATGCGGTCGAGGTCTTGCAGCGTCGCGACCGCATCGAGGCCTGCCGGCTCGAGCGCCCGCGCAGCCGCGGCCCGCGCCCGCTCGGCCTCGGCTTCCGCACGCTGCAGAGCCTCTCGGCGCGCAGCCAGCTGGGCCTCAAGCCGCGTGATGTCTTCCAGCGCCGTCCGCACCGACACGGCCAGCGGGCCGTCCGCCGCCACGGACCGGACCACCTCCGCTTCGAGACCGGCGGACGCGCATACGCGCTCGAACTCTGCGGCGGCAGCGCGGGCGCGCTCTTTCAGTCGCTCCGCGTCTTGGGCGGCCTGTGCGACAGCCGGCAGCCGATGCGCGAGCGCTTCGACGGCATCCGCTGCGGCCGACAGCCGCTCGTCGACCTCGATCGAGGCCGCCTGCGCCAGGAAGTCCGCGCGCTCTGTCTCCACTTCCTCTTCGGCTTTCGCGAGCGACCCCGCTCGCTCGAGCGCGGCAGAGGCGCGTTGCAGGTCGAACGAGATCCGCTGCGTAGCGCGCTGGGCTTGCTCGGCCTCCGACTTGAGCGACTCGTGCTCCCGCACCAGATCGTCGAGCCTCTGGCGATCGTCCGCGAACCGCTGACCCGCCTCTTTCGCTTCCCGGATGCGTTTCCGGACTTCGGACAGCGCCTCCAACGATTGGTTGATGGCTTGGGTGCGCCCTTGCCGCTTGTACAGCTCGTTTTGCTGACGCTCAAGGAGCTCGCGGATATCCTCGGGTCTCACCCGCAGCCCGGCGCTGGCGGCATACAGCGCACCAGAGACGGCGTCGCCGTCCTTCCGTGCTTCCTCGATCTTGGCCATCTCATCAAGCCCGAACCCGAAAACGACGCGATACGCATTCTCGTCGACCCCACGCTTCATCTCTTCCAGCAGGTCCGGGCGGTCGGGTCCGCGCAGGGCCCGTACGGTCACGACGCCACGCTTCCGGCCTTCCTGCCGCTCGACGACCCACTGGCCGCTCTCGTCCTCGAAGACGAGCCTGCCCACGCGCGACCCCCCCGCAAGAGGCACGTAGATGGGCTCCTTGCTCCTGGCGCCCTGGAAGCCGTACAGGACTGCGCGCACCAGGGCGATCAGCGTGGACTTGCCTGCTTCGTTCGGTCCGTGCACGACGGTGAGCGTGTCCGAAAGATCTCCCACCGTCACGCCTTCGAGCGCGCCGAACCGAACCGCCCCTATGCGCCGCAGCCTCACAGCCCCTCCTTCGCGAGCACGGCGTCCAGCACCCTGTCGCGTGCGCGCTCGACAACGGAGACCGGATCCAGCGCAGCCACCGCGTCAATCCCGGCCTGCCGGAGCTTCGACGAGAGCGGCTCCACGAGGGACTCGATCGCGGCACGGGCAGCATCCGGGTCCGCGAGAAGCTCGTCCGCGATCCGGACGATGTCGGCGGCGAGATCCGCGCCTTGACGAACCGCCTCCAGGTCGATGGCCGGAGCGGTGCGATCCGAGATGCGGTCGACCCACACCCACGGGTCGAGCCCGAGAGCCCGCTCGCGCACGCGCGCGAGAAGCTCGCCTTGCGCCCCGGCGGCCGACAGCGCGGCGTGCGCCTCACCTCTGCCTGTCAGCGTCAGCCGCACGATCGACGGGCGGCCCCACGCCCTGGACACGAAGGCGCACGTCTCCGCGATGCGGTCCTCGACGACGTCCAGCGTGTCCGCCTCGCCCAGCTCGACCGTGCGAGCATCCCAGATCAGGCTCGCCAGGGGCACGAACTCTGCGCTCACGTGACCGGGCTCCGCCGTGACGAGATAGCACCCGCGCTCACCCGTCTGGGTGGGATCCATCCCCTGTGGCGCCCCCGCGTAGACCGCCCACGGCGTCTCGCTCACGACGCCGGGTTCGTGGATGTGCCCCAGCGCCCAGTAGTCCATGCCGGCGGCAGCGAGATCCGATGCGGAGCACGGCGCGTAGTCGTCGTAGCCGGCCCGCGCCCCCACGTTGGCGTGCAGCACCCCGACCGCGAGCGCGTCGCCCGGCTCGCGCGAGAAGCTGCGGGCCAGGTTGTCCTTGACGTCGCGCCGCCCGAAACTGCGGCCGTAGACTGCGCACAGCGGCTCCCCGTCGCGCTCCACCACGACGCGGTCGACGCGCGCATGCGCGAACACGTGCACGTTGCCGGGAAGACCGACCAGGGCAGGCGCATCGGCCGCAGGATCGTGATTGCCGTGCGCGACGAAGATCCTGACGCCGGCGTCTTCGAGCGCCCGAGCGGCGTCCATGAGAGCCAGCTGCGGACGGATCGGACGCTCCGCGCTGTTGTAGACGTCTCCCGCGATCACCAGGAAGTCCACGCGCTCACGCACGCACAGGTCGACAATAGCGCCAAGAGCCGTGTATGGCGCTTCCACGAGCGCGTGGCGCACCTGTTCGTCGTCCGCTGCAACGCCCTTGAACGGCGCCCCCAGGTGCAGGTCCGCCGCATGCACGAATCTGACCGTGCGGCTCACATGCCCTCCATCCGCCGCGCAACGGTGCTCGCGACTATCCTACGCGGAGGGTCTGACAGAAAGAAGCCGCTACGACGAAACGATCCGCGCAGACCGCAGCACGCGGGCCACGGCCATGGCTCCGACGGCCTTCGCCGCGTCCAGCGCAACGAACGGAAGCACGCCCGAGGCGAAGGCAGCGACAGGACCAGCGCCCAGCACGAACGCGATGTGCGCCCATCCGAACAGATAGACGGTCGCGATCGCTGCCGCGGCTGCGGCCGCATCGGCCGCGAACGCGGCCGTCCGACCCGCGAGCGCCCGGCGCAGCCACGATCCCGCGACCGTGCCAAACAGGAACCCGACGAGGTAGCCGCCGCTCGGACCGGCGAAGACCTGAAGTCCGGCGCGCCCACCGGAGAACACCGGCGCACCGATGGCTCCAGCCAGCAGGTACACCGCCACCGCCATCCCCGCTTCGTACGGCGGAAGCACGAGGGCGATCAGCACCACGACGAGCACTTGCAGCGTGAACGGCACTTGGCCGATCGGCACGGAGATCCACGCGCCGGCGGCGATCAGGGCGGCCGAAAGCGCGATGCGCGTGAGCGAGCGGAGGCGAGACTGCATGGCTGGCTCCTTCGTGCGATTTGGTAAACCACTATTGTCGTGTGGTTTACTCTACGGGCCGCAAGCCGCCGGGTCAAGCACGCGCATCGCCTCTCGCTGAGACCTGAACGCCGTTACGGCCGCGTATAGGAAGCGCCCGCGCCCGGATGGCACGACCCGACGCACGAGCCCCCGCTCGGCGCCCGCGTCAACCCGACGTCGGCCCTCGTGAGGCGATCCTCCGTCGGCGACCCGTGGCTCACGTGGCACGCTGCGCACGACAGCCCGGCTCCGAGCGTATGTCGCGCGTGCAACGCCCCCTCAGCGGCGTCGTAGAACAAGCTCGCGGTACCGGTGTCGTCCGCACCCGTGTAGTAGATGGAGCGCTTGTGGCACGCGTAGCAGAGCATCCCGGAGTCGCTGACAGTCACGCCGAAGACGGGACGCTTGAGCAGCGGCGATGCGCTCGAGACGTGCGGCCCTGCCGGGATTCCCGCATCGGCCGTACCGTGGCAGTCGCCGCAGTACAGCACCGAATCGGGCGCCCATCCCGCTTCGAACGTCGAAGCCGGCGCGCTCGCCAGCCGCGACGCCTCGACCGCGTGGACAGAGACGTTTTGCGTGTTCACCTCGCTCGCGACGTCGCGCACGCCCGGCCAGCCGCCGTACCCGGAGTGGCACTTGAAGCAGACCTCGTACTCGTTGGCGATAGGCTGCGCCTGCGCATACGTGATCGCTGAACCGGCCCCTATGTTCGTCACGGCGACGCCGAAGACGCCCTTGAGGGCGCCGTACACCGCCGGCGCGGCCGCGACGGTGCTGGTCGCCTCGTGCGGGTCGTGGCAGTCGACGCACTCGACGTGCCGCGCGAACGGCGCGGTCTCCGTCGAGTTGTGAGAGCCCGCAACCGCGCCCACGGGATGCCGCGACAGGCCGATCGCGCCGAGATCGCCCACGGCGAGCGGCACCGACCCCGCGCGCTCAGTGCCGCCGAGCGGAAGCGTCTGGGCCAGCGCGAGCACGCCGTCGAAGACCTGCGCGCTCGGCCCCACGCCGGAGGCCCACCAGCCGCCGTTGCCGACGATGAGCTCGGGCGTGCCGTCGCCGTCCACATCACCCGCCGCAAGCGAGCCGGTCGCGCGGGCGAGGCCCGTGTCGAACCGCGTCGGAGTCGCGGAAAGCCCGCCCCCCGACTGCCGGAAGACGTTCACGGTGCTGGTGCCGTCGAAGCCGTTGACGGCGACCGCAAGCTCGACGCCAGGTGACGCGCCATCGAGCTCCACGGGCAGCGTGTACCAGGCGCGAGAGCCTGAGGCGAGCTCCGCGTCGACCGTCGCCGTCCCAAGCAGGTCGCCGCTCCCGTCGTACACGGCCACCGTATCGCTCGTCTCACCCGCATTCGCGACGACGATCTCCATGCCGGGGGCCCCGCCCCACACGTCGCCGACGCTCGGGCCGCGCGGAGCAGCGAACGCGCTCGCCACCGTCGTCGCGACCTGGAGCTGGTCGACGCCGGTCTCGGTGATGATGCGGATCTCGTCTGTGCCGCCGTCGGTGACGATCACATCGTCGGACAGCCCGCCGGTGACGTCGCCGGTCGCCATGCCGGAGGTCGACAGCCCGACGCTCACGGAGGTCACGAACCCAAGCCCGCTGCCGTCCCACCGGTACACCCGCAGGACGCCCGCGTCGGCGTCGAGCGCGAGCACCTCGGGCAGCCCGTCCAGGTCGCCGAGCACGTCCGCCACCGCCACGAACTCGGCGCTCGCCGGGATGGCGACGTCCGTGCGGGCGAGCCCCGAGAGCGCGTCTTCGCGCAGGATGCTCAACACAGCCGCGTCGGAGTACCCGACAACGGCTTCCCGCTTCCCGTCGCCATCGACGTCGCCGATGGCGACGTCGGAGACGGCCCCTGCCGGCTCGAACTCCCGCAGCCCCGCAAGCGGCCACGGCGCCACCGTCGCCTCGCTCACCACGACCGCGAGCGTCGAGTACGCCGTGCCAGTCGCGTCCGGAGAGACGCCCGCGAGCACCTCGAGGTGCGGCGCCGCCGCTGCCGGGTACGCCGTCGCAGAGACGTCGGCGCTCGCCGGCCCGTCGGCGTCGTGGCACCTGTCGCAGAGCGTGCGCCCCTCGACCTCGAGCAGCTTCGGCACCGCAGTACCGGAACCGTCGTAAGAGCCCATTGGCGCGTGGCAATTCTGGCATTCGCCCACCAGACGCGACGCGCCCGCAGCCGGCCACTCGCCCGCGATCGCGACCGTCGCCGCCGAGCTGCCGTGCGCCGAGAACGGATACGCCGCTTCGCCGGGATAGGTCCCTGAGGGACCCGGGTGGCACGCGAAGCACAGCGTCCGGTCGTTCGCCGTGATCGTCACCGTAGCAGGCAACGCCGGCGACGCGATCTGGCTCACGATGAGCGGAGCGATGGGCGAGCCGTGTGCGACGTGGCAGTTCGAGCACCGGATCCTCGTTCCGGTCGCAGGCTCAGGCAGCGCGGCGAAGTGCGCGGTCTGGCGGTAGATCGCAAGCCCGTCCCAGACGTCCTTGGGCCGGTCCTGGAAGTGGCACGTCGCGCAGTACTCCTCGCCTTGGAAGAACGCCGTGCCGGTGGAGGTGCGGGCACGCAGCAGGAACGGATACGGCACGCCTGTCGCCACCTCGTCGGAGCCGTGCGAGTCGTGGCAGCTGCTGCACTGGATGACGCTCGGGCCATACGACGCTGGCGCTGGAGCGAGGTCGTGCGCCGAAGTCGCGAGGAACGAGGACTGCACGTCCGTTCCTGACCCGAGCGCGTCAACGCCGTGGCAGGCGTAGCACAGCATGGTGTCGCCGGCGGTGCTGGACGCGTCCACGGCGGCCAGGACGAGCGCGTTGCCCGTCGGCTCCCAGCTGTCAGCGGCGCTGCGCCCGAACGGCGCAGTCGCGGTGTGGGCCCGGTGGCACATCGCGCAGGTGTCCGGTGCCGTGCCGGTAGCGACGTGAGGAGCAACCTCAGCGAACGCCGGAACCGCCGCCACACAGACGGCGACCGCACCAGCGAATACCCCCATGACGAGCTGCCGGACTCGCATGACCACCTTGGCTTCCGGAAGCCGAGGCTTCCGTTCACTGACTTCGCTGCAAGTATACGCGAAGGACTTCGCAGCGACGACCGTGCTGCTGTGTTCGACGATCCTGCTGCTCGTCCTGCCACCCCCGCTCAAGGATGTCCTACCTTATCGCGCTGAAAGCAGCGGCCCGCACCGCGGACGTCAACACACCAGTGCCGCCGAAGAACCCGACCTCGGCGATGAACCGCTTATTCGACGCAAGCTTCGTCTGCACGATGTCTGAGAGCGCCGTCGACTTCGTCAGCAGCACCACCGAGCCCCACTGCCCTTGGCACGGGCCAGCCGCAAGCGCGTCCGGGAAGTTCTCGCCTGTGGCGAGGCCGCACCGGTTCCACGACAGACCCTGCGCCACGCCGTTCGCCGCCACGGTCGCGGCGGTCCCGTAGCGGTCGAGACCTGCCCATCGATCAGTGCTGCATCCCACGTTGCGCTCGAGCGCGCTCTTGACGTCATCCGAGACGGCACCCGTGCCGCCTAGAAGCACGACCCGCTTCACCCCTGCGGCCCTGAGGGCCTCGATGAGCGCCTGATCGGCCCCGATCCGCGGGTCGACCAGGAAGATCGGCCACCCCTTCGCCGCCGCGATCGGCGACGCTCCGAGCGCGTCCGGGAAGTTCGCGCCGGTCGCGACGAACGCCGTCCCGTCGTACGAAGCGCCTTGGAGCGAGACGACCTTTGCAGCGATCTTGCGGGCCGTCTCGTAGCGGTTCACGCCGCCAAGACGTTCGACGTTGGACCTGCCCACGATGCCTGCCAGCTGCGTCTCCACCTGCGAGGCGACCGCCCCCGTCCCGCCCAGCACGTACACTTTGCTCGCGCCGAGCCTGCGGATCTCAGTGGCGACTTCGTCGGGCAGCCGGTCGGCGTACGTGAGCAGGATCGGAGCGTCAGCCACCCCCGCGAGCGCCGCTCCGCCGAGCGCGTCCGGCCACGACCATCCCGTCGCGATGACCACAGTGTTCGCGCCATTCGGGAAGCCGCGCCGCGCCGCCTCGATGGCGGTGAAGATGCGGTTGGAGCCGGCCACGCTTACCGAGGTCGGAACAGAGCCCGCAGGGCGCACCACCTCGAACGCCGCAGTCTTCGTAGCCTCGGCGTTGCCCGCTGCATCGACCGAGCCGAATCGGAGCGTGTGGGCACCGAGGACGTCGACCGCTACGGCCGTCCCAGACCGCGCGGCGCACCCGTCCAGCGACCACCAGGTGCTCGCGACGCCCGAACCGACGTCGTTCGGGACGAGCGCGATGGACGCTGAAGACTCGTAGACAGACGAGACGCTCGCCGCGGTCGCGGGGGCATCCACGTCGACACGGATCCGGCGGTGCGAGGCTCCGCTCCACGAGCCGTACGCATCGACGGCGCGCAGGTGGAACCAGTGCTCGCCGGTGGAGAGCCCGGAGAAGGAAGCCGACAGCGCGGTCGTCGCGATGTGCTGCGGGGGAACGGTTCCAGGAGCGCCGTCGAGCGCCCACGAATACCCGGCCACGCCGTTCGCGTCCGCCGCAGACCAGGCAAGCGATACGTTCGTGATGCGGTACCAGACGCTCTCGTCCGGATGCGAGGGCGACAGCAGCTGCAGGATGGTCGGCGGGGTGCTGTCGATCAGGACCTGCACCGTCTTGGTTGCTTCCGCGTTGCCCGCGAAGTCCTCAGAAGCGTACGCCAGGGTATGCAGCCCATCTCCCTGCACGAAGACGCTCGTGCCTGTGCCAGGCACCCCATCGAGCGTCCATCGCGTAAGCGCGACGCCGGAGTGGGCGTCCGAGGGCGACAGCGTGACGACGGCTGTCGTGGCGGTGCAAAGAGCGCTGGCGTCGTCCGTCGTCACTGGGGGCACGCGGTCGACACGCACGGCTCTGCGCTGCGTCGCGCCCCAGCGGTCGAGCGTGTCCTTGGCCCGCACGCAGAAGTACCACACGCCGTCGGTCGGCACTGACACCGACGCTTGCGGCTCGACGGTGTCCACCGCTTGATCGGGCACGCACGCCGGATCGGCCGAGAGCTCGTACGAGTAGCCGGCGATCCCGACCCCACTGCTCGCGGTCCAGGTGAAAGAGGCGTCCATAGACCGGTACCACGAGACTGCATCCGGGTGCGTGGACGACGCGATAGCGTCGACGGTCGGCAGCACCGTGTCGATCACGAACGAGACCGTCTTGGTGGCCTCGGCGTTGCCCGCCGCGTCCACGGAGGCGTACGAAAGCGTGTGCGTGCCGTCTCCGGAGGCCGTGACGGCGGTGCCGGTGCCCGGCGCGCCGTCGAGCGTCCAGCGCGTGAGCGCCACGCCGGAGTGGGCGTCAGCGGGCGAGAGCGTGATGGTCGCGGCGCCGCCGTACAGGCTGCGCGCGTCGTCGGCCGTCACGGGCGGCGTGACGTCGACGCAGACCTTGAGGTGGCTCGCGCCGCTCCAGTTGCCGGCCGCATCGACCGCGCGCAGGTGGAAGTACCACTCGCCGCTTGGAAGCCCGGTGAACGAGGCGGAGGAGGCCGTCGTGTCCACGACGGCGTCGGGGGTGGTCGTCGGCGAGGCGTCGAGCACGTAGGAGTACCCCGCCACGCCGCCGGCGTCCGAGGCCGTCCACGAGAACGACGGAGAGCCGCTCGCGTACCAGACCGCCGCGTCGGGATGCGTGGGAGAGGCAAGCGCGGTGATGGCGGGCGGGACGAGATCGGGCTGCGGAGCGCGCCACGTCGCGCCGTCCGGGCACAGCACGATGGTGCTGTACCGGCCGACCGCCCACGCCTTCGTGCCCGAGGCCGTGACGTCGTACAGGTCGTTGACGGTCGGGCTGCTGACCTGCGTCCAGGTCTGGCCGCCGTTCGTCGTCTTGAGGATCCTGCCGCCGGCGCCGACAGCCCAGCCGGTAGAGGCATCCACGAGCACCACGGCGTTGAGCGCCGTCGTGACCGGCGAGACGCCCTCCGACCACGTCGTTCCGCCGTTGCGCGTGTAGAAGACGCGGCCCTGCGCGCTCACGGCGACGCCGGTCGCAGTCGTCGCGAACGATACGTCGCGAAGCGTGACCGGGGCGCCAACGGACTGCTGCGCCCAGCTGCCGCCGCCGTTGATCGTCGCATACACGGTGGCGGTCGCCACGGCCGGGAAGTAGTCGACGCCGACGGCCCAGCCTCGAGCAGCATCCACGAAGTCGATGCCGAAGAACTCGCCCTTACCGACGGGGTCGCCGCCGGTCTCGCCGTCCGGATCGGGGTACCGGCACGGGCGCAGAACCGGCTGATTGCCCCAGTACACGCCCCCGTTGCCCGTCGTGCGCCAAACCTGCTCCGGCACATACGGCAAGCCGCCAGCCACGTTGTAGCCCCCCGCTGCGAACGCCAGCGTATCGGTCGGCCCTGGCGGTACAGCCAACCGATTCACGTTGATGAACTCGGGATACGCCGAGTATTGCGTGAAGTCGTTGTTCAGCAGCGTCCACGTGTTGCCGCCGTCGGTCGTGCCGAGCGCCTTGCGGTCGAGGCTCACGGCCACACCCTGTGACGCGGTCCAGAACGCGACTCCGCGGAGGCTTTCCGTGCCTGTCCGCACTGCCCACCAGTTCTCGCCGCCGTTCGTGGTCTTGGCGATGAGCCCGTTCGCGCCAGCGGCGAATCCGGTCGTACCGTCGAGGAAGACGACTGAGTGCAGGTCCACGGCGGGAATCGCCGCGTAGGCGGGCGCGGACAAGACGGGCGCGAGCCCTGCCACGAGGACTGTAGCGAGAAGCGCCGCCATTGCGCGGCGGGCGCGAGCGGGTCGCACAGCAGTTCACGTCCTTTCGGCGTTGCCGGCCGCCTCAAGGAAGGCGAGCGAGATCCGTGCCTGTCATTCTAACACCGGAGGGTCTTCTTCCGCCCGCTCCGGCACCCCTTCAAGCCGGTCCCTCCTCCACAGCGATGCCGCGACGACGGCCGACGCCAACGCAGCGATGAACGACACAAGCGCGGCAGCGACGTACGGCGCCCGATTCGAGGCGTCAGCCCCGAACACCCGCTTCGCCGCAGTCTGCTCGCTGCCCCACTCGACGCGCCAAACCTGGATTCGGCGATTGCCTGTGTCTGCGACGTACAGACGGCTCCCGTCCGCAGAAACGCCGACGTCGTTCGGAAACTGCAAGCGCCCGGCCGTCGTGCCGGACTCACCGAAGCGCGCTATCTCCTCGCCTTCGGTGCCCCACAGGACGATGTCGTGGCCGAGGGCGTCAACGCCCGCCACGGCCGTGACCTCGCCGCTGGCGTCTGGAATCGCAGCGATTCCGCGGACGAGACCGCGCAGGTTCATCGCACGCAGATACCGTCCTTGCAGGTCGAACACCACGACGCGCCCGTGATTGCTGTCGGAGACCCAGAGCTCATCTCCCACGAGCGCGACGTCGTTCGGATAGTCGAGAGCCACGACGACCGGCGAGGCGCCACCTGTTCCGCCGAGCTCGTGCACGACCCTCCCTCGCGCATCCAACGCAAGCACGCGATGCCGGGCCGATACGTCCGTCACCCACAGCGCGCCGTCCGCGCCGACCGCGACCCCGAGCGGCGAGAACGACGTCGCCTCGACGCTCCCAGTGCCGGGCCGAGCCGAAGCAGCCCACTGTGGCTCGAGTCTTCGCAAGTCCGTCGCATCTGCGCTGAACACGAACAGCGCGTCCCGCTTCCGGTCGGTCACGTAGACGCGATCGCTGCCGGGATCGCACGTCACGTACGTCGGCGCCAGGAGCGTGCCGCTGCCGACGACGCTCTCAGGAATCCCGCGCTCGTCGAAGACGCGCACCACGCCCGCGACGGAATCGGCGACGAAAACGCGCCCGTGCAGCACGGCCACGCTCACGGGGCGCTGCAACGGCTCGTCGCCGGGCGTGGGGAAGGCTGACTCATAGTAAAGCCGCACGTAGCTCGAGCCGGCTGATGTCGAGGGCACCAGACGAAGCGGCTCCGGCATCGCGACGACAGCCACGACGCCCAATGCGGCGAACACGACCGCGGCTGCAGCCAGACGCCTCACGATCCTGCGAGCGCGGCCTGCGTCGTTCCCGCCGCTCTCGAGCCGGTCTCCACTCACGGCGCTACAAGCCGATGATCCCGCCGACCTTCAGGACCGCCGGCTTCAAGTCGATGGGCTTGCCCGTCTTGACGTGCATCTCGATCGTCACCAAGAGCGAGCCGTCCACGAACGCAGCGGCCGCGTAGCCCGTGCGCGTGCCGAAACGCCCCTGCTTGCCCGCGATCGTTACCGCCGCGCTGTTCTCGGGGTACGTCTGCTTGAACGACTCGAGCGCCGCTACGGCCTTCTTCGCGTCCACCATCTGCTCCACCATGATGACCATGAGGTCTGCGTTGCCGGAAAGCGGGATGTAGTCCCGCGTGATCGATGTCGGGTCCGCGGTGATCCCCTGCGCGGTGTAGCCCTCGATCGAGTCCGGGACGTACTTCAGCAGGTTGGCGACCGGCCCCACGGGCTCCTCGCCGCCTGCGGTCGAGGTACCTGGCTGCGAGCCGCCCGCAGAGGGCGAGCCGCCGCCCTCGATCTCGTCGAGCTGCTTCTTGGCCTGCCCGCCGGCGTACGTCGGGTCCTTCGCGACGATCGCCGCAAGTTTCGCGCGCGCGGCGTTGGTATCCCCGGCCGCCAGCGCCTGCTGCGCGGCCTCCCAAAGCCCGGCGAGGCCCTGGTGCTGCTCGCAGGTGATGACTTTCGTCTTGACAGAGTACTTCGAGACCTCGGAGACCGGGACTTGGACCTCCTTGGTATTGTCCTCGATCACTTCTCCGGCGGTGCACAGCACGACCTCGCCGGTGCGCACCGTCACCATCTTGCGCGCACAACCGATAGACCCTGCCGCCATAAGCACGACCGCCAGAACGACCGCAAGCAGTCGCTTCACGATGCATCACCCCTGTCTTCGCGCGTCGCGAAAGTTGCCCGACGCGAACGCCACCACACTAGCGCGGCCGCAAGCGTCGCGCCACCCGCCGCCGCCCACAGCCAGGGCACAGACAGCGCCTCGAACCGGATGTTCGCGAACTCGCTCCCATAATCGACCTGGATCTCGGAAGGGATCGCCGAAGAAAGCGTATGGAGCGGCGTCGGCCAGACGACTACGAACGCCGCGAAGCAGGCGAGCGAGACGATCAAGAGGGTGCGCACATCCACCCTGTGTTGGACCGCAGCTGCGACGGAGACAAGCGCGAGGCCGAGAGCCGCCCAGCCGCCCACGGTCTCGAGCCCCAGCAGCGTGAACGACACCTGGAACGCAGAGCCGTCCGCACGCGTAGCCGCGACACGCGCGAGAAGCGCGGGCGTGGCCAGCGCAACGACCGCGCATGCGAGCGCGACGGCGGCGAGCACCGCGGCGGGACGCTTCGAGGCGTCGAGGGCACCCGCATGACCGTCGCCGGCCTTCGCCACCAGCCACACGCCGGCGACGGCGATGACAGCGCCTGCGGCTGCCTGCTCGAGCAGGATCGGCTGGATCCCGAACGGCTTGAACGCCTGCTCGACGACCGTCAGACCCATCAGCGCGACGGCCGGCAGGAACCAGCCCGCCGCCAGCAGCCGCGCTCCGCCGCGCTGGAACGCTGCGGCGCTGGCCATCCAAACCACCGCCGATGCGGCTGCAACCAGCCACCAGGCGGTATCACCCAAGACCTCAGGCAAGGCAGCGGCATTCCACCGCGAGAGCGTCAGAGCGAGCGCTCCCACGCCCGCTCCCGCAGCAGCGGCGGCCAAGCCGGCCGTCAGCGAGCCTTCCTGGCGCGCGCGCTCCAGTCTCACCCACAACAGCGCCCACGCGAATCCCGCCGTGAGCATCCACATCTCCTCGGTGCGATAGCGGACGAACAACGAGAACGAGCTCGGCCGCTCCCAATTCGCGACGACGCCCATGACGCCGGCCAGCCCGAGAACCGAGCCGGCAAGAACCGCAGGCTGCCCGCCACGACGCATCGAGAGCAGCGCCAAAGCGGCGGCCCAGCACGCTGTCGTGAGGAACAGCACCTCGCTGCCCGGCGGAGCGTCGCTGTACCGGTGAACAGCCACCGCAAGCGGCGCACCGACGGCCGCGATGGCTCCTGCGAAGAACAGCACGAGCACCGAACGCCGGTCCAGGACGTGTCCAGCCCTGCGCCAGGCGGTCGCCAACCCAAGCCCGATCGCTGCTCCGACGGCAGACGCGAGCGCCAGTGCGCTTGGATCCATCCGCGCCGTCGCCGCGGACTCGAAGGCGAACCGGGCGGCGACGGCGGTTGCAATCACGACGACGAGCACCCACGGCCCTGCCGTCATGCGCGACAAGGAGGGGCCGGTCGCCCGGCCCCTCCTTCCGCTTCGGCCGCCGAGAGGCGAGCCTGTGCGTGTCGCTACTTGTTGTGGCATGCCTCGCACACGTAGCGGTTGTTGCCGCGCAGCAGCGCATTGCCGTCTGCCGGCGGAACGCTGCCGGAGCCCGAATCGGGCTGCGGATCGGTCGCATCCGCGATGTTCGCGTAACCCGTCATGATGGCAGACGAGCCGTGCGCGACGTGGCAGGTCAGGCAGTCCAGCCAGTCCGTGTCGTCGTTGCTGTTCGCATCCGCCCAGCTATCATGCGCGAGCGGCAGCAGATTATCGGTCACGATGAGCGAGCGGTACCCTGCGTAGTTGGACAGCGGGACGTTCACGGGGTGGCGGTGCCGCACGACGTAGCCATAGCCGTCCGCTGCATCGTAGGTGCTCTCAGCGCTCGTGTACTGCGTGTGGCACGCGGCGCACCACGCGCTGATGCCCTTCGAGGCGTTCGCACCCGGCGCCTTGGCGTACCGCGGCGTCGTGTAATCCGGACGGTAGGTCGCCACCTGGGACGCACCCGGCTCGTGGAGCAGCCACCCGATCGTCGGGTAGTTCTCCTCAGCCGAGATGACGTACGGCTGCGGGGTCGGGTTCTGCGGGTCGACCGTGCCGTCGTAGCCGCCGACCGTGACGTTGTTGACAACGTCCTTCAACAGGCGGTAGTTCGACGAGCCGTGCACGTCGTGGCAGACGGTGCACGAGATCTGCACCTGCACGCCGCCCACGGAGATGATTCCGTCGCGGCCGGTCGTGCCGCCACCGTACGCCACCCACGTGGTCCCGTTCGGGTAGTGGATGGTCGGGAACACCGCCGGATCGAAGCCGCCGCCGTTGAGCGGCTCGCCAAACGTGTTGTACACGCGGTCAGACGCGGTGTCAGCGCCGTCGTCTGCCTCGAACACGCCGTCGTAGACGTTGGTGTCCGCGCCGAGCATGGCCGAGCCGTGGCAGGTGTAGCAGAACTCGTCGATTGTCGTCGCCGTGCCCAGAAGCAGCGCGGACTGATTGACGGAGTTCTGGTCGACCCACGTGATGGGGCTTGCCGCCGTGTGTGCCCGGTGGCAACCGGCGCATGCATCGGTCGACATCGTGTAGCTGCCGTGCACTGAGTAGTTCGCGAACGCGACGCCGGGCGCGAGAAGCAGGCCGGCTGCGACCGCGACCGCAAGAACGATGAGCGCGTGTCGCTTCACAGTCATCACACCTCCTTCTCGACGCCAGAGGCCATCTGCTGCCGGCGGGCGATGACGGCCATCAGGCCGCCCGCGAGCAACGTCGGCACGAGCGCCGCCTTGGCGAACGGGCTGGAGACCAAGGACGAGATGAGCGGGGTCACATGGTCTTCCACGTACGGGTCTGCCTTCGGCGGTGCGAGCAGGACCTTCCGGCTCGCCCAGAACATGCTACCGTCGCCGACGGCCGAGATGAAACCGTTCGCGGGATTGTTGATGTACGCGATGATGTTGTCCCTGGTGTCCCACATCATCGCACGCGCAGGACACGTGAACACGCAGCTCGGCTGGTGCGCCTTCTCGGGAACCGCCGCGATCTCGGCAGCTGTGGCCTTGGTCGGCAGCGGCGTGCCGTACGAGGAGATCAGGCTCTCGCCGGCGCCCGCACGGCCGTAGCACAGCGTGCACTTCCACGCCTTGGCCGTGGAGTACTGGTCCGAACCCACACCGATCTTCGGGTAGCCGCCGCGTCCGCAGTCGATCTGGCACTGGTTGATGCACTTGACACCGCTGGCGTTGGTCTGACCCGGCTTGCACAGGGTCGGATCGATGGCCACGGCGCCGTTCGGCATCTTCTTGATGGCGCCGAACGGACAGCGCTTCACGCACGGAGGATTGACGCAGTGCCAGCAGCTGAACCGCATGAACGGGCCCATGTCGACGCGCTTCTGGGACTTGATGATGACCCGCTGGTCCGGAGCGGTCTTGTGGACGCCCGGGTTGAGGGCCTTCATCTTCCAGGTCCGCTTGCAGGAGATGACGCAGCCGTTGCAGCGCATGCACTTGTCGACGTCCTGGAGGATCGCCATCACGTTACCCATTGCTCATCACCTCCTTAAGCCTTCTCGATTCGGCAGAGACAGGCCTTGTACTCGGGGATCCTGGTGTTCGCGTCCCATGCATCGATGCACAGGTCGTTCGCACGCGAGCCCGTGGACAGGCCGCGCTCGCCCCAGTGCCACGGGATGGCCACGACGCCGGGGGCGACGCGCTGGTTGGCCAGCGTGCCGACGCCCACGCGCGCCTTGAAGCCCTTGGCCCAGCCGGACGGCGCCGTCGAACGGCCCTCCTGCTCCGCCGTGCTGCCTGAGCGCGCCGTGATGACGTTCACGTAGTCCCCGTCCTTGATGCCGTACTTGAGCGCATCGACCGAGTTGATCTCGATCCACGGCTCGGGCTCGGCCTCGTGGTTCCACGGGTTGTTGCGGGTGATCGGGCCGCCCTGGAAGTGCTCGACGCAACGGATGGTGGTGAGCACGAGCGGGTACTCAGCGACCGTCCCGCGCGCCGTGTCGCTCATGATGAGAGCCGAACCGTTGGCCGTGTTGTAGCCCCACCGGCTGACAAGGTCCGGCCGCGGCGATTCGAACGGCTCGCAGTACGCGGGAAACCTGCCAGGCAGGTAGTGCGGATCGCCAAGACCGCGATCCGGCTTGTCCGCCAGCGTGTTGTACGCGCGATACAGCAGCGACCAGTCGGCCAGCGTGTTCGTGTTGAGCACGAACAGCCGCGCCATGATGCCTGGCGCCACGAACACGTCGGGTACATCGCCCGGGACCTCGCTGTTGTTGTAGAACACGCGGCGGTTCAGCAGCCACGCCCAGCCGTACCGCGGATACTGCATCGAGGTATGCGCGTACTCCGGCGCGCCGAGGCGAGACTTCGCACGGTTGCACTTCGCCCACGCGCCCCACGCAGCGCCGATCGTCGGCTGGACGTCGGTCTTGCTCGTGTTGTACGCGCTCACCGCGCCCGTACCCGAGTAGATCCAGATCGTGCCAGCGTTGGCGGTGCTGTCACCGTTGTTGCCGTCGAGCGGGGACGCCATCTCCTTGAAGATGTTCTCCGCCACGACCTCGCTGCCGTACATCATGACGCCTTCCGCGTCGGCAGCGGCCAGGCTCTCGAAGTCGCTCACGCCGTCCCAGCCGTACTTCTGGTAGAGCACCTGCCACGCGTTGCCCGACGGCGGCGAGGCCATCGATGCCCACTGGGCCTCGATGTGGCTGAATGCGCCCGCCCCGTGCAGCGCTTTCGCGAAGCGCAAGAGCAGCTCGAGGTCGGACTTGCTGTTGCCCTTCGGCGGCCGCGCGCGGTCGCGCCACTGGATCCAGCGCCCGGAGTTGACGACAGAGCCTGCCTCTTCGACGTGCGAACAGGCCGGAAGCAGGTACGTCACGCCCGTGTCCTTGCGCTTGCACTGCGCGGTCTCGGTGGCGAACATGTCGACCACGACGAGCAGGTCGAGGTTGTAAAGCCCGGTGCGCACCGCGCTCTGGTGAGGCTCGGTGACGGCCGGATTCTGGCCCCAAACCACAGCGGCCTTGATCCGCGGCTTGCCGTTGGCCGTGGCCCACGCCGGGTCCATTCGCCGGAAGGCCTCGATGTGCTGCACGCCGTTGCCCTTCGGCCAGCACGCATACAGCTTCTCGAAGTCCGAGTTGCTGTAGCGGCCGTTCACGGACTTCCGCTCGCCGAACCACTCGACCGTCATGTTGTAGAAGCCGCGCTGCTGCAAGCCGAGCTGCGACGGGTTGTACGGGTCCTTCGCACCGGTACCGAGCACACGGTTACCGAACAGCTTGTTCGAGTAGTCCGCATACGTCTGGCCCTCGCCCGGGTTGCCCGAGTAGCCAGGGATCAGGTCGAACAGCACGCCCATGTCCGTCGAGCCCTGGACGTTGTGGATGCCGCGCAGCGCGTCGATGCCTCCGCCGATGCGGCCCATGTTGCCCATCATCGTCTGGAGGATGGCGTACGTCCGGACGCCCTGCGAGCCCGTGGTGAACTGCGTCGCGCCCATGGCGTACATCATCACGGTGGCCCGATAGCCGGCAACCGTCGGCGTCGCGGTAGCGGCGCCGAAGTCCACCGACGCGAAGCGGCTGTTCTCGATGAACGCCTGCGCCACGGCTTCGATGTCGGCTTCGGTGCACCCGCAGATGTCGGCGACCGTCGCCGTGTCGTACGGCGCCAAGTGGGTGCGCAGCTTCTGGAACACGCAGTCCGGATCGTCGATGTCCGCAGCGAAGACCAGCATGTTCGAGAACGTCCAGTAGCCGCCGGACCCATCGGGAACCCGCATCGTCGCACGCTGGTAGTCGTCGCCTGCCGCGTTCACCTTCACGCGGGAGTCGCAGTACTTCGGCCACCCGGTCGACAGCGGCGCCGAAACCCACGAGCCGCCGATGAAGTACTCGGCGCCCGCGAGCTGCGTCGTGTCGAGCGTCCTCGTCGTACCGGTGTCGTCGATGAACGTGCGCGCGAACGACCCGGCGTTCTTCCCAGCCGCGGTGTTGTGCCATGCGAAGAAGTTGTCAGCGATCGTGCTGCTGCCCCGGTTCGCGTACATCCAGTCGATGATCGCCTTGGTCACGCCGTTGGTGAAGGCGATGTTCGTGCCCGGACGGATGCGGACGTACCGGTCGTGCTTGCGCATGTCGTTCGGGTTCGAAGCATCGTACCCGGCGTTGATCATGCGAGCCGTGCGCGTCTGCCGTGGGTCGATGACGATCAGGCCGGCGTTGCGCCCGCGCCCGTACGCGTCGAACCGCGCCAGGTTCAGGTGCCCGATGGCTGCGGGGTGGTTCTCAGCGGGGTTCGCACCCTGGACCACGAACAGCGTCGAGTGGTCGAGGTCGACCCAGCTGTTGGTCATCGCGCCTCGTCCGAATGTGCGGCCAAGACCGGCCACAGTGGACGAGTGTCATATACGGGCCTGATGTTCGATCAGGCTCGTGCCGAAGTTCGCGATGATCTTGCGATAGAGGTAGTTCGCCTCGTTGTTCAGATGCGACGACCCGAAGAACTGCACGGTCTTGGCGTTCGAAGCCGCCGTGTCGCCCGGCGTGACCGTGCCGCGGATCGCAACCAGACCATCATGGTTGACGCCGTCGCCCGCTGCGATCTCCGTCATCGCCTGCTCGAGCGACAGCTCCGTCCACGCACCGTTGCCGATGCGCTTCCACGCCCGGCCGGTGAAGTCGTAGCCGTCGACCGACGCCGTGTGCTCAGGGACGCCGAGCCGCCGCGGGTTGGTGACGAGCTGATAGGAGCCTGCGCCCTTGGCGCACAGGCCGCCGCGGTTCGTCGGCGAGTTCGGATCGCCGTAGACGTCGAGGACGGTGCCATCCGCCGCCACGTCCACCTTCTGGCCGCACTCCGCCGAGCAATACGGGCAGGTGGTGGTGTAGGTGGCCGCGACGTCCGCCGCATTCGCTCTCGACGGCGTGAACACGAGGTCGGCGCCAGCTGCCCCGACGACAGCCGCTGCGGCGCCCGCCTTCAGGAAGTCTCGCCGCGAGAGCTCGAGCTTCCCTGTAGGTTCTTTGTCGTGTGTAGCCATACCTTTCCCTCTCTCAATCAGCGGGTGCTCTCGCGGGCGTCTTGCCCGCCTCCGAGCCCTACCGGTCCACACTCGACAACCTCTTCGGCGCCACCTCCTTTCACGGGGCCGTCATCGGGGGGAAACAAAGACCGGCCAGCTCGCCGTCGATCAGCGACTGACCGGTCCTGTCATCCGTATGCGGCCTCCCTTACCCCACATCGCACGCACGGGTCGTGTGCCGGGACCCGGCGCTGCGCTCGTCCCCTTTCCGATGCGGGAGGCGCCGCGGTTTCCCGCGACACCCTATCGGCCCGAAGTCCATGGCTCTCGCTGTAGGCGCTCCGGGCTCGGAGACGTCAACGGCCTTCTTCTGTTCAGTTCGGCAGCACCTGCCGGGGCTCCTGCCGAACGGGGGCTTGTAACTGCTGTTACAAGACCCCGCTATCAAGCCTAGCGGCATCGCATCGGCTTGTCAACAACCCGTCGCCGAGCAGCTGCGGTCGTACACCGCTCAGCTACGCTTTGAACGCCGAGCGGCCCGCGCATCGTGCGCGTCCACGAAGGCCTCGGCGTCGAAGACCTCGGCGTCAAGCGCCCGGGCAACGCGGGCAAGCTCCGGATCCTGCGTGCCGAGCCGTCCGACCCGCTGGACGATCGAGAGCAGGATGGCGGTATCCCGGTCGACGCCGGACTTCTCGACCAGGTCGTTCACATCGGAGTCCGAATGCGGCTCACCGTGCAGCAGCTCAGACGCCTGCACGCCGCCATACTGCTTGCTGACGAGACGCTCGTATTCCGCCATGGGCACGAGAAGCCGCAGGCGCTTCTCCTGGAGCACGTCCATCCGCTCCATCGCAGCCACCGCGTCGAGGAAGTCCTCCGTGACGACCATCCTCCGCTTGCGCAGCGCCAATGGGAGCAGGAGCAACAGCAGCGGCGACAAGCAGATGCCCCACTGCACGGGCTTTCGCGGCGGCTCGACCGGCGGCACCACCGCCATCGGCCAGCCCCACACCTGCACCTGGTGGTTCTCACGGTCCGTGATGAACATCCGTCCGCGCTTGTCGAGCGCGATGTCGTTGGGGTACTGGAACTGGCCCGGCCCGACGCCCGGGCCGCCGAACGAGACGATGCGCGTCCCCTGCAAGTCGTACGCGTCGATGGCGTGCGCGAGCGGATCGACGACGAGCAGGCGCTGGTCCTTGTCGATGACCATGCCGCGCGGCGTCCCCGACGTCGCAATCAGGCGCAGAAACTTCCCATCCTTGTCGAACACCTGCACACGCCGGTTGTTGCCGTCCGAAACGAAGAGCTCGCCTTTCGGCCCGACGACGACGCTGTTCGGGTAGTAGAACGCCCCAGGAGACTCCTGCATACGCACCGCCTGGACCGTCCTCCCGAAGCGCAACACCTCCGTGCCGTCCTGCTCGAACACGAGGACGCGATGCTCGCGGGTCTGACCGACGTCGCACACGTACACCTTGCCGTCTGGCCCGAACGAGACCGCGATCGGCGCCCACGTCTGCGCCGCGTCGCTCTTCGGCACGAAGCGCCGCTTGAAGGTGCCGTCCTTGTCGAACACGAAGATCCCGCGCAGCATGCGGTCGGTCACCCAGATCTCCCCGTCCGGGCTCTCGGCGACCCGGCCCGGTTGCGCGAGGTGCGTCGCCTCGTCGCTCGCGATCGCGCCGAAGCTGAACAGGTACGACCCGTCGACCCGGTAGACGCGCACCACGTCGCTCTTCAGGTCGGTCACGTAGACGCGGTCGTCCTTCGTAACCCATACGCCGATCGGCTTCGCGAGCGCGTCCTTGCCCTCGGGTCCAGCGATGGCGTACAGGAACTGGGGCGGCTCGACCGCCTGAGCGCCTCCACCGATGAACGGTATCGGCAGACGCCGGTTGGCCTGGTAGTAGAGCGCCGAGTACGTGAGCAACGCGAGCAGCAGCAGGAGCAGCGCGAGCAGGATCGCCTTCCTGCGCCTGCGGCCGCGCTCTCGTTCAGCTAGGTACCGGTCGAGCCGGACAGACGTCTCAACCACTTCGCACGCTCCGGGTTCTCACTTGGACTTCGTCAACTGGTTCAGCGCCGCGACGGCTTCAGGATCCTCTGGCGCCAGCTGCAGAACCTTCTCCCACGCATCCGCGGCCTCTTTCGCACTGCCGAGCTCCTGCAACAGCCGCGCCTTGATGCGCGCTGCCTCGACGTTCTTCGGATCCAAGGCCGCCGCGATGCGTGCTTCGACGAGGGCCGCCTTCTTGTCGGTGGCCAGCAACGACTTGGCCTTCGCAAGCCGCTCGTCGAACGGCCCAAGCTTTTCCAGCTCCTCGAGCGGCTCAGGCTGGCCCGGCGCGCCGTCGACGGCTCGACGGAACGCCTCGGCAGCGCCTGCCAGATCTCCGTCCTTCACGAGCAGCCGCCCCAGGTCATAGTTCGCTTCCGGCAGCAGCGGGTCGAATGCGAGCGCAGTCTCGAGCTCCTGTCTCGCCTTGTCGGCGATGTCGAGCTCGCGGTACGCGACCGAGAGCGCATAGTGCGTGTCGGACGCATCCCTGCGGATGCGGAGCGCCTCTTTCAGGTTTGCCACCGCGTCCTCGTACTGCTTGCGCTTTATGAGGGTCACCCCGAGGTAGTAGTAGGCACGCTCCAGACGCTGGTCCGCAGCAGCGAACTGCCCGCCGCGCAGCTGGTCGATGATGCGCCGCCAGTAGCCCTCGGCAGTCGCCCACTCCTGCTGCCGCATCGCGATCATGCCGAGGCCTTCGAGCGCTGCTGGGTTGTTCTCGTCGAGCTTGAGCGCCGCCTGGAACTGCTCGATGGCCTCGTTCAGCCTCCCCTGCGCGGCGAGCGCCTGCGCGAGCAGGATGCGAGCATTCGGGTTCTTCGGATCACGGCGGACCGCCTCCGCGAGGTTCTCCACGGCGCGGGCGGCTATCGTCGTGGTCTGCGTGCGGCGCTGGTAGTCCCACGCCGTGTAGCCCAGATACACCAGCGCCACCACGATCAACGCGACCACTGCCTTGAGAGCGACGTCGAGCTGGCGGCTTGTGAGATGGAACTTCACGCGGATCGCTCCTGTGTCAGATCTTCAGGTCGGTGTGGCAGCGCCGGCAGAGCTCAGAGCCCGGCCACGGTGCGATCTGGAGGCGGTTCACGTCCAGCGCACCGTGGCAATCATAGCAGGCGCGCAGGTCGTGAGGGCCTGAGAGCTGGCTCGCGACGTGCACCTCCGAAAGCCCGAAACCGACGTGGCACTCTGAGCAGCTGTATGGCTTGCCTTTCTTCTTCGCCACCTCGAAGTGCACGGCGTGCTCCGCGAGCGGCGCGTTCTTGATCTTGGTCGCCGGTTTCGTCTTCACCTCGGGGTGGCACTTCACGCAGTTCTCTTCGATCAGCTCGGCGGTACGCACCGACGTGTGGTGGCACTCCTGGCAGGTGCGCCGGTCCTCGTGGCAGACCGTGCAGTCCTTGCCGAGCGCACCGTTCTGCTTCGAGTGGGCTGCGAGCCAGTCCGCCGGGTGCGGCATCGGGGTCTGGTGGCACTTCGTGCACGACGGCGAGTCGTGGCACACGGCGCACAGTCCCTCTTGCGCGAGGTACTTGCCGCCATGCTCGGCCCGCCACTGAACCTTGCGGTGGTCCGCAGGGATGACTTTCAGGCTCGTGCGGCCGTCGGCCATCTTCACGCCGCCGTTGTGGCACTTCACGCACGCGCTCGACTTGTGGCACATCGAGCAGTAAGTCGGCTCGGTGCGTGCGCGGTCGCGGTGGCCGCCGCTCAAGAACTGCTTCGTGTGGTTGGCGGGGACGAGTTGGAACTCCTTCGGATGGCACGCCTCGCACTTCTCGGGAGCGACCTCGCCGTTCGCGGAGTGTACCAGCCCGTGGCAGCGGTAGCAGTCCTGCATGGTGTTCCGGATGGTTCCCTGCGGCTGGTGCGGGAACTTCGGATGGCAGCTCACGCACTTGTACGCCCGCTTCAAGTGAGTGTCGTGCGTGAAGATGATCCGGCCCGGCGTGATCCCGTTGATGTCGGCGTGGCAGAAGACGCACTGCCCCACCGTGACCGGCTCGTCGACGTCGACGAAGACGGACGGCTCCTCGGGCTTCACCGGGACGGAGCGCAGGTAGACGCTCGGCATCCGTCCGACCTCTGGGACCTCGCGGGCATGGCACGCGTCGCAGTCCTTCTTCGGCTCGTGGCAGAGCAGGCAGCCGTTGACGTCCGGCCGCGCGGCGACCGCGTGCGGCTTGCCCTTCCAGTCCTTGGAGTGGCTTGCAGGACGGAGCGCGAAGTCCTTGGTGTGGCAGTCCCGGCAATCCCCGCTCGCGATCAGCCCGGAGGGGCCGTGTTGCAGACCGTGGCACGAGAAGCAGGTCTGCATAGCCGGGCGTGCCGTCTTCCCGTCGCGGTGCGGCGTAGCCACGTGGCAAGCCGAGCATTCCACGGTCAGATGAGCCGCATGGCTGAAGACAAGCCCCGGGCGCTTCGCAGAGCCGATCGACGGATGGCATGGCACGCAGTTCCGTGGCTCCACGGGACCAGTGAGGTCGATCGGCGGCGTGTCGGTCTGCGTGAGCGCCGTCTCGGAGGCGCTCGCGATGAAGGCGGCCGCCAGGAGCGCGGCGGCCGCCACCTTCAACGCTCGCCTCACGACGACGCTCGTGCGCATGCGGTCAGTCACGGCCTCCGAATATCGATCCGACGAGCTTGAGCAGCCCGTTTTCCTGGCGCACCGCGACCTTTTGGTGGATCAGGTCGCGCGACGCACGCACGAACGACTCGTTGGAGTCCTTGTGCTGGTGGCAGCGCGCACAGGTCTTCGGCAAGTTGGCCGGGTCGACCGGCGAGGCGGGATCGCCCGCAGCCTTCACGTCGTGCGCGTCGTGGCAGTCCCAGCATGCCGGCGCGTCCTTGGCGCCGCGCTTGTACGCCGCGCCGTGGTAGTAGTCGTCGTAGGAGTCCCAGTACTCGCGGTGGCACTCTCCGCACATCTGCTCGGCTGAGGCGTGCAGCGCCTCGCTCGCCTCTTGCGTGTCCAACCGGACGATGCCGTGGCCGCCGTGGCACGACCCGCACGTCGCCGAACGCAGGTTGCCCTTCGCGATCTCCTTGGCGTGCACGGAAGCCGCATACGCCTTGGCCTGCGGCTCGTGGTCGTGACATTCGGCGCACGCCATGCCGGCGTTGATGTTCCAGAGCGGCGTCGCCGGCTTGACCTCGGCGTACGCGAAGTCGACGTGGCACGTCTGGCAGCTAAGGTCCCGGTGAGCCGAGCGCTCAAGCCCGGTCACCTGGAACGACTTCACGCCCGTGCTCGTGGTCTTCACAAGGTTCGGATTGCCGTGGCACGCCTGACACCCCGCGCCCGAGTCGTACAGCATCGGTACCGGCGGTTTCCACTGCACGCCTGTCTTGAGGTGGCAGTCGTCGCAGTCCTTCAGCGTGTGGCACATCGCGCACTTCGTCGTGAGCTCGTCGCGCGCCGGCTGGACGTGCGGCTTCTCGGCCCAGTCATCGGTATGAGAGACCGGGCGAAGCGGCTTCCCGGTCGAGTAGTGGCAATCGAAGCACTTGCCTGAAGCCAGGACGCCCTGCGGCCCATGGACGAGCGCATGGCAGTTGAAGCACTGCTTCATGTCCATCTTGAGCGTGCCCTCGGGCCTGTGCGGGAACTGCGTGTGGCAGCTCGAGCACGCGTACGTGATGTGGTTGCCGTGGCTGAACCGCACCGGGAAGGTGGCGGGGGTCTTCGCGACGCTGCCATGGCAGGGCGCGCACTTGTCCGCGAACACGGTGCCGCCGATGTCGATGGTCAGCGCGTGCGCCGTCGCTGCTGCGCTGACGAGCAGCAATGATGCCAGCACTGCCGTGACAGCGGCTCGTGAGACATGCTTGCCGGAGCGTGTCTCTGTCTTCACTGTCCGATCCCCTACCCTTCGACCATCAGTCTCTGCTCTGCCCCTTAGCGCATCAGCTCTTGAACATGAATCCGAACACCGACCGGAGGATCCGGTACAACGGGTTGTCCTGCTTCGCGACGCGCTTGTTGTGGATCGCGTACGCATAGGAGGCAAACTCCTCGTCGACCGTGCTGCGCTTGTGGCAGCCCTCCTGGCCGCACGTCTCGACCAGGTTCGCCTCGCTCACGCGCGACTTGCGATCCTTCGACGGCAGGATGTCGTGCCATCCGTGGCAGTCCCAGCACGCAGGTGCGTCTTCAGCGCCGCGCTTGTATGCAGCGCCGTGGTAGTAGTCGTCGTAGCTGTCCCAGTAGTCCTGGTGGCACCGTCCGCACACCTGCCAGCCAGAGGCGTGCATCGCCGCCTTGCCGGCCTTGGAATCGGTCAGCTTCCGGATATCGTGGCTGCCGTGGCAGTCGCCGCACAGCGGCTTGGACGCCTCGACGCTGGCCCGGGTCCCGGTCGCATCCACCGCACGCTGGTGCACGCCCTTGCCGAAGGCGATGAACTGCTCGTCGTGGCAGTTCCGGCACGCAGTCTTGGCCGTCGTCTGCCACGCCGCGTCCGTGTCGTGCGGAAGCTTGTACGCGAAATCGAGATGGCATCCGACGCACTGCTGCTTGCCGTGGACGGACGCCGCATACCCGTCCGGAGCGACGTAGTAGCTCGTGATCTTCCCGGCCTTGAGCCTCACCAGATCCGGGTCGCCGTGGCACACCAGGCAGCCGGACTTGCTCTGCGTTGGCAGCGTGAAATCGAGGTCGTAACCCGAGGTGGCCGACGTCGACGCAGCAGGCGTCGCGACGAGCGACGCGGGCTGCGCGTGCGCCGCTGCCGCACACGACCACGCGATCGCCACCGCCACGCACAGCGCGAACGCCCGAGCGGTCCCCCAGGATGCCTGTCGCCGCGACCTCACGCGTCAGTCTCCTTCGGCGTGCGCTGCCGATAGACCCGCCGGCGCCTCGTCGTGCCCTTCGTCGTGGTGCGCGTACGCATCCGGGTAGATGGTCAGCTTCTTGATGCCGAAGAAGTCCAGCGAGCACGGCAGGTCCTCGGCAACGGCCAGATACATGTGGACCGTGACGAGGATGATGAAGATCCAGTTGATGCTGTAGTGGATGATGCGGACCCACGCGCCCGCCATGGCGACGCTGCCGGGCAGCCAGCCGAGCAGCACCTCTCGCGGCGAGAGCCCGAAGAGGATGGGCTGTGTCAGCAGCGCGATGCCGGTCAACCCTTGCACCAGCATCAACACCGCGAACAGGTCGTACGTGATCTTCTGCATGACGTTGTACTTCGCCACGTGCGGCTTCTTGTTGCTCAGGTAGAAGTAGTACATCGCCACGCCGAGCATGGACTGCAGGTCCTTCTTCGTGATGGCGAACTCCTTGTAGTCGCGCTCCTTCGAGAAGAACGCGTACCACAGCCGCCAGAAGTAGTTGACGCCCACGATGAACGCCGCGACGTAGTGGAGGTACCGCATCGCCGTCCGGCCCCCGTCGAAGAACGGGAACCGGATGTACATGCCGGAGAACCCGAGCAGCCCCATCATCGCGAGGTGCTGGAAGTGCATGAACTTCGGCAGCGCCGGCGGCGCCCAGTCGTGCTTCGGCCACTCGTGGAGGAACCACTTCTTCTGGAAGCGTCCTGTCGGGATGCCGAGGACGAACAGGTGGACGACGAAGAACGCGAAGAGCACCAAGACCCAGACCGTGGTGAACACCACGTCGAGCCACACGTTGACCTGAGTCAGCAGAATCGCCAACACCCCCTACCCATCGTGCGCGGCTCCGAGCCGCACGCCAACCTGGATGCGAACCTGGATGCCAGGCCCCCCGGCGCTGCCGGTAGCTCGGAGGACCCCGTCGTGCCGAGTACAGCGTACGGTTCGCTGCAAGACTGTGTCAACGCGAGCAGATCAGCGCTCGACTATCTCCACGAGTTCTATCTCGAAGGTGAGAGTCCTGCCGGCGAGCGGGTGGTTGAAGTCGAGCGTGACGGTCATCAGGTCGTCGCTGATGGCGCTCACCGTGGCCGCAAGCTGCGTGCCGTCGTCAGCGATGACGCTCACCACGTCGCCGATGTCCGGCGCGGCCTCGCCGAACAGGTCGATCGGGATCTCCTGGACGGCCTCTTCGTATCGCGGGCCATAGGCCTCTTCCGGAGGGATGGTCGCGATCGCCTTCTCGCCGACCTCGAGGCCGAGCACCGCGGCCTCGAAACCAGGGATGACGTCGCCTTCCCCAAGCGTGAACAGAAGCGGTGCGCGGCCTTCGCTGGAATCGAAGACGGTCCCGTCTTCGAGCGTGCCGCGGTAGTGGACGGTGACCGTGTCACCATTGCGTGCTGGCATCGCGTGCCTCCTGTCGCCTCGTGCGGACGGGCCTCTCGCCCGGCTGCGGGCGACACACGCTACCCTAGCCCGACGGGTGGTCCGCGTCAATCTCGCCGCGAAGGCCGGTCAGGTCAGCGAGCCGCCCGGCGATGACCGGCTCGTCCCACCCCGGTTGCGGGGCCTCTCCGAACAGCGCGAGCAGCTCGACCGCCACCTGGTGGCGAGCGGCTGGCGTCAGGGCAGGCCGCCGGTCGAGGAACTCCTTGACGAGCTGCACCTCCTGGCTCCGCAGCGCTGCGGCATCGGGGAGCTCGAGCTCGCCGGCGTCGCGAACCACGACCGTGCCCGCCGCCATGTCGCCCAGACGCTTGCCATGCCGCGACAGCAGCGCAGCGACGATGCCGACCGCGTAGTAGCCTGGAAGCATGTCCACCATGCGGATCACGTTGCGGACGACCGAGTCGGTGAAGCGCACCGGCCCGCCGTCGTCTCTCACCACGCGGATCCCCATGTACCGCTTGCCGGGCGTGCGGCCTCCACGCAGCACCTCGCCGAACACGAAGTACCCCCAGTACGTGGCGAACGCAGCCAGGACGAATGCGCCGATGATCCACGGCACCACCGCGTCGGACAGACCGGCAGCGTCCGCGAGCGACCCGGCGAGCGTGGCGACGCCTCCCTCGACCGCCACGAGCAGTGCGAGCAGCAATGTGTCGATCACGATCGCTGCGCCACGCGAGCCGATGCCCGCCAGTTCGTAGGAGAACGCCACAGCCTCAGGCGTCTCGACAGAGAGCGTCGCGGCGTGGGGCCGCCCGTCCTGCACCACGGCTCCTCCGTTCGCTCGTACGATGCTGCCGGGTCCCGACGATGCTAGCATAGGTCCGACCCGACGGACGGAGGAGCCCGTGGACGAGCGGGAGTTCGTGGAAGGCTCGCGCGAGGCCTGGGAACGCCTCGCCGGCATGACGAGAGCGGCGCGCGCCCGCGGCATCGGAACGCTTAGCGCTCAGGAGCTCAAGCGCATGCACGAGGACTACCGCCGGACGGCCGCCGACCTCGCGTACGCGCAGACGCACTTCCCCGGCTCTGAGTCCGAGCGGTCGCTCAACCTGCTGGTCTCGCAGGCGCACGGGGTCCTGTACGGACAAGAAGCGGGCCGCCTGTCCGCCGCGCTCCGGTTCATCGCCGTCGGCTATCCGCAGCTCGTCCGCGCCAACTGGCGGACGATCGCGCTGTCCGCGCTGCTCTTGTTCGGGTCCTGCCTCGCCGGGGGGATCGTCGCGCTCAGCGACCAAGCGCTCGCGCGCGCGCTGCTGCCGCCGATGTTCCGGGAGGTGCTCGGCGAGCAGGACTGGTCGGCGCCCACCGGCTCGTTCGCAGGGATCGCCCCGCTCGTGTCGGCCGCGATCATGAGCAACAACATCCAGGTCTCGCTCTACGCGTTCGCGGGCGGGATCACGTTCGGTGCGCTTACCGTGTTCGCGCTCGTGCAGAACGGGCTGATGCTCGGAATCCTCGGCGGCGCGCTCGGGACCGGGCGTCACGCGCTCGAGTTCTGGTCGCTCATCGTTCCGCACGGCGCGCTCGAACTGCCGGCTATCGTGCTCGCGGGCGCAGCGGGGCTCACGCTCGCTCGCGCGCTCGTCGCGCCCGGCGACCTGCCGCGCGCGGACGCGCTCCGGGCGGCGTCGCGCCCGGCGGTGCTGCTCGCGCTCGGTGCCGTGCCGCTGCTCGTCGTCGCGGGTCTGATCGAAGGGTTCTTCACGCCAGCGCGCCTCGACCCCGGCACGAAGCTCGCGTTCGGCGCCGCCATGACACTGGTGCTCGCGGGCTACGTCCTGCTGCCGGGCCGTCCGAGGCGCACGCGCCCCGGCCGAACCTCCTAGAGCAGCCCGCGCGCCTTCACTTCCAGGTACCGGTTGACCGCGGCCACAGACAGCCGCTCAGAGTCGACGTCGAGCGCGAGCGCGCCGCGCGCCGTCAGCAGGCGCAGCGCCTCGGCCTTGTCGCGGAGCAGGTCTTCGGCGACCGCTGCCGCGAATGCGTCGTCGACGTCCGCCACGTCTGCCATCGCTCGCTCTTCGAGCCCCCGGTTGCGCTGGGTCGCTATGAGCGGCAGGTGCCTCGGCATGAGGCCGCCGAGCACTGCGAGCAGGCGTTTCGACGGTTCGAGCCCAGCGATGTCGGTGAACAGCACGACAAGAGCGCGGCGTGACAGCCGCTGGGCAAGGTAACGCATCGCGCGGTCGTAGTCCGGCTCCTCCACTCGCGGATGCACGTCGTAGAGCGCTTCGAGGAGCACGCTGAGCTGCCTTCGGCCCTTGCGCGGCGGCACGAACACGTCGATGTCACGGCCGAACGCCAGCAGGCCGACGTGGTCGCCCATCTCAAGGCCGAGGTACGCGAGCAGCAGCGCGGCGTTCACGGCCGCGTCGAGCTTGCTCAGACGGCCCGACCTCGCTGCCATCAGGCGGCCCGCGTCGACCGCCAGCACGAGCGTCTGGCTGCGCTCCGGCTCGTAGCGCCGCACCATCGGGCGGCCTCGCCGGGCGGTGGCTTTCCAGTCGATGTCTCGGTACGGGTCGCCCGGCTGGTACTCGCGCAGCGACTCGAACTCGGTGCCTGATCCGGCGAGACGGGCAGCGCGCACGCCGATCTCGTGCAGCTTGCCGCGCCGGGCGAGCAGCGCGTACCCGCGCACCGCCGTGATGTCCGGATAGACGGCGCATCGCTGTGAGCACGGGAACGCCGACTGTCTGAATGCGAGCCCCAGCGGACCGAGCGTTCGCACGCCGATGTCGCCGAACACGAAGGAACCACGGGACGGCGGGACGAACGCGAGCGAGGCTTGGGCCTCGCCATGCGGCGGGACTTCCAGCGGACCCGCGAGACGTTCGCCCGCGAAGCCGGGCGGCGGCGTCTCGCGCAGGAGCAAGCGCGCGGCCTGCCCGCTCGCGTTGCGGACCGTGAGCGTCACGGCATTCGGGACGCCGATCGAGAGGCGCTCAGGCATGCCGCGCTCGATCGACAGCGCGCCTGTCGGCGGCATCTGCCTCGCGTCGAACGCCACGAGCGCCGCCCATCCCGCAAGGACTGCCGCCGCGGCGATCCATGCGCCACGGCCTCCGACCGCCAGCGGCGCGGCCGCGAGCAGGGCGAGGGCGAGCGCCGCTCGCCTCGTCGGCAGCGGCAGGGCGGCAAACGCGTCTTTCAGACGGCGGATCATCGAGGCACGGGCACGCTCTCGAGCACGTCAGCGATCACGCTGTCCGGCTCGGTCCCCTCGATCTCGACCTCGGGCCTGAGCAGGATGCGGTGGCGGAGTCCCGTGAGCGCAGACGTCTTCACGTCGTCCGGCGTCACGAAGGTTCGCCCTGCCATCAGGGCGCGCGCCTTCGCCGCCACGAGCACGCTCACGCCCGCCCGAGGACTGGCGCCGAGGAACACCGACGGGTGCTCTCGGGTGGCCCGCACGATCGCGCCCACGTAGTCGAGCACGCCGTCGTCGACCAGCACCTCGTCGAGCGCCGCGCGCGCTTCGAGCACGTCCGCGCCGCTGGCGACTGGAGCGAGCCCGAGCGAGGCGAGGTCCGGCATCTCCATGCCGCCCGCGTGCCGCGAGAGGATCGCCCGCTCCTCCTCGGCCGACGGGTACGTCACCACGACCTTCTGCGAGAAGCGGTCGAGCTGGGCCTCGGGAAGCGGGTAGGTCCCCTCGTACTCGACCGGGTTCTGCGTCGCCACGACGAGGAACGGCGACGGCAGGGGGTGCACGACCCCGTCGATGGTGACCGACTGCTCCTGCATCGCCTCCAGCAGCGCAGCCTGCGTCTTGGGGGGCGTCCGGTTGATCTCGTCGGCGAGCACGACGTTCGCGAAGATCGGCCCGCGCCGCAGGTAGAACTCCTGTTGCTTGGCATCGAAGACGTTCGTGCCGACGACGTCGGCCGGCATCATGTCGGGCGAGAACTGGATGCGCTTGAACGACACGTCGAGCGCGTGCGCCATCGCCCGCGCGATGAGCGTCTTCGCGGTGCCCGGCACGCCCTCGATGAGCACGTGGCCGCCGGTGATCAGCCCGACGAGCAGCGCGTCGACGACCTCGGTCTGCCCGACGACCGCCTTGCCGACCTCCGCGCGAACCGCCTCCGCGAGCTTTACGACCTTGCTGACGTCTGCCACTGCCGCTCGACCTCCCGTCGCGCTCGTGCCACGAGGCGCGCCGCCTCGCGGAATTCGTCTTCCGGTATCGTATCGCGCCCGAGCAGCGCGTCGGCGCGCGAGAGCGCTTCGGCGGCCGCGGGATGCCGCTTGAGCCCCGCCACTGGCGAGCCGTACCGGCGCACGAGCGCGCGCGACAGCCCGTCCCGCAGCGTGGAGAGCGCCTCCCTGTGCGCGCCCGCTCGACGGTAAAGGGCGGCGAGGGAGTCGATGTACGTCAGCGTGCGCGCCTGCTGCTCAGCGGGCGCTGGCACCGGCGGACCGCTGCGCCGAGACACGCTCGCGAGCAGCAGCACGAGGCCGAGCGCCGCGAGCACCGTCGCCGCCTGACCGCCCGGCCCCAGCCGCTCGAAGGCGCTTCCGCCTCGCGCGAAACCCTGGTGGTACTCGTCGAACCACACGGGCTGCCGAGCGCTGGCGAGATGCAGCGCAAGCACGGCGTTGTCCGCCTCGCCGATGCGTTCGTTCGTGAGCGGCCCTGCGTCGGCCAGCCACAGCACCTGGCCCCCGTCGACCCGCGCTGCCAGCAAGGCCGCGCCGGCTTCGTCTCCACAAAGCTCCACCCATCGAGGATCGCCCGCGATGGCCCGGCCCGGCCCGAGGGCCACCCGGCCGACGCCCTCCGTGAGCGGGACGCGGACTCGAGGCCGAATCTCCGCTTCCGAGCCGCGTGCGACGGCCGCTGGAAGGCCGAGACGCTCGACGATCGCGACGCCCGCATCGCCGGCGATCACGAGCCTGCCGCCCGCACGGACCCACTCCGCGAGCCGCTCGACGTGCTCGTCGGACAGGTCGACCTGCAGCGGCGTGTCCCCGACGACGACGAGCGACCCGGACCGCGGGAGCGCGTCGAACTGCTGGAGCGGCCGAACGTCGACCCCGCTCTCGTCGAGGTACCGGTACAGGACGCGGAGCCCCTCGGGCGCGGAGCTGAAGATGCTCGGCACCGGGATCCGCTCGCTCGCGCGGCTGAACGCTGACGACACCGCGACCGCGTACAGGACGATCACCGTGAGGGTGACGCTCAGCGCGACGGCCAGCGCCGGATCGACTTTCAGCCGCAGCTTCATGGGCGATCACCCGCCGTGGCGGCAGCCTGATCCACCTCGAGGTACGCCGTCCGCGCAGCCGCGTATCCGTCCGCACCCGGGTCCACGTGCCCATACCACGCGGGCTCGAACACGCCCGCCAACGCAGCGAGGGGCCGGTGGGCCGCAGGGGCACGGTCGAGCACGTCGTGGAGGATCTCCGCGGTCGTGCGGGTCCGAGCCACGGGGATCGCCCCGCGCTCGACGAGCAGACGCGCGGCGCCGCCGAACAGCGCGCGGACCGCCTCCCGGAAGCGTCCGGCCCTGGCCTCGGCCTCGGCGTACGCGAGAGCGTCCGACGGGAGGTCTCGGGCGGCGTCCACGACCGGCTCCGCCGGACCGGCGGCACGACGGCGCCGGTCTGCGCGGCCGCGCGACGACCGGCCGAGGAACGCGCTGAGCACCCGCCATACCAGCCAGGCCGCCACAAGCGCGCTCGCGGCAAGCACCACGTAGTAGACCGCCTCGAGCCCTGCAGAAGCGGCGTCCGAGCCGAACCAGCGCGAGACGACCCGCTCGAACCAATCGAGCACCTGCTGCTGGAGGCGCCGCAGGAACGCCTGCGCCGCCGCCCCCTCGGCGATGCCCTCCTCGGCCATAATCCGCTCCAGCAGCTCACGGTCGTGCTCTACGCGTTGAGCACCGCTCGACTCGAGAGACACGAGCGAGCGCAGGTGCGCCTCGAGGTCGTCCTTGGCGCGCCTGCGTTCCTCCGCCGACCGCGCGGTACGCAAGCGGTCGGCGAGGTCGAGGCCGTCTTCGTCACGCACGGCTGCAAGAACCGGCTCCACCTCGCCCGCGAGCTCGGCGGCCGCGGCCGCGTCGAGCGCGCTGGCCTCGGAGACCGCGCGGTACGCCTCCTGAAGCGATGCCGCCGGAGCGGCCCGGCCGGGAGCCTGCCAGGCTGCGAGCGCGAAGACCGCCGCGCACGCGGCCAAGACGATCGATGCGGCTCGTCGCATCATGCCCGCTGGGTCGCCAACCGCCGGGCGCGCACGATGAGGTCCATCCCTTCCGAGCGCGCACGCAAGTCCATGTAGAGCGTGAACAGCCCGAGAGCGGTGATGGGCGAGACGAACGTGATGGCCGCCGCGAGCACGAGCCCCTCGACGATCTTCCACGCGAGCGGCGTCTGGTGGAAGATAGCCTCCGGGTTCTGCGCGGCGACGACCACTTGCCTGACGATGAGCGGCGACGCGATGGCCCCTTCGAAGAGACCGACAAGCACGGTCAACAACACCAGGAACCGCAGCGCGCGCCAGAAGTGCGGCTTCACGAGATCGAACGAGCGCCGCAAACCGTCCGCAGCGTTGACCTGCTCCAGCACCGTGATCGGCGCGGCAAGCGCCAAGAGCACCCACAGCACGAGACCGCCCGCGAACAGCGCGAAGAAGCTGAAGAGCGCCGCGAGCTGCACGACGATCTGCACGAGCCAGCTCGTCAGCAGGTACCAGCCGTACCGCCGAAGCCCGCCCTTCAAGAAGGCTTTCGCGTCCGCGACCCGCCCGAACAGCATCTGGGGGGCGGCCGCGAGCACGGTGACGTCGAGGTAGGTCCGCCCGAACAGCATCAGCCACAACCCGAGGTTCGTCGCGGCGTACGCCAAGAAGACCCCGAACGACGGAGTCTCCGGCAAGCCGTCCGGCGCAGACGCCATCGCTTCGAGGAAGCCGCGGAAGTAGAACTCCTGCCCCAACCCGACGAGCAGCGCAGCAGGAAACACCCCGACCAGCGCGGCGAGCAGGATCGGACGCGCGTTGGCGCGGTACAGCTCGATCGCGTCGTCGATCAGGACACCGACAGGCCGCGGCTTGAAGTCACCCATGACGCAGCCCCTCTCCTGCCAGCGTCACCTCTCCGGCCGCGACGGCGCGAGGCCCGTCGGCCGTCAACACCAAGAGCCGGCCCATGCCGTCGACGCCCATCACCTCGCCCTCCGCGACGACCGCTCCTGCGAGGTCCTGGACCTTGACCTCCCGTCCAGACAGGATGTGCCGCTGCTCGTACTGCTCGAGCAGCCCCGCGAACCCCGCGCGCAGGTGCTCGCGATAGGCCTGGGCGATGCCGTCGAGGGCGAGCGCGGCGACCTCTGCCGGCGCCATGCGCGCAACCTCCTCGAGCGCAGCGGCTTCCGGCGCGAGTGCCGCGGAACGCCGGACGTTGATGCCGCAGCCTGCGACGACCCACTCGACCATGTCCGCCTCGGCCGACATCTCGAGCAGCACTCCGCCGAGCTTCCTCCAGCCGAGGTAGATGTCGTTCGGCCACTTCAGCGCGACGGGCGCCCCTGCCGCCTCCAGCGCCATCGCGACGCCGAGCGAGCAGACGAGCGCCAGCGGCGGGACGTCGATCGCAGCCAGAGGCGGCCTCAGGAGCGCCGAGAAGTACGCTCCCCCGCACGGCGAGACCCACTGCCGCCCGAGACGCCCCCGTCCCGCCGTCTGCTCGGCTGCGACGACGACCGCCCCTTCGGGCACGCCGGCCCGCGCGAGCGCCTTGCAGTCCTCGTTCGTCGAGCCCGTCACGCGTCCGCCCTCGAACCGGTTCCAGAACGGGTCCGTGACGAGCCGCTCCACCTCGGTCGGAACGACCTCGTCAGGCACGGACGCGAGGCGATAGCCCTTGCGGTTCGCAGAGTCGATGACGTATCCGAGCTCGCGCAACGCTTCGACGTGCTTCGCGACGGCCGTGCGGCTGATGTCCAGGACACGCGCGATGCGCTCGCCAGACACCCAGTCCCCGCGTGCGCTCGCAAGCATCCGTGCGACTTCAGCCCTCCGGCTGCGCATTCCGCTCGGCCTCCTCCTCCTCGGCTTGTCGCGCGAGCTCTGCCACCTTGGCCCGGAGGTACCGGCGCCGCCCCATCAGAAGCGCCGCCACCATCGCCACCAGCAGCACGAGCCCTGCCCACGTGATGTTGCGCGCGATCTCCAGCGCCACGTCGAAATTCTCTCCGAAGACCCGTCCGAGCACCACCATGAGCGTCGTGTACGCGAGCGCTCCCAGCAGCGTGTAGGCCTCGAACAGCACGATCCGCATCTTGGACGCGCCGGCGATCACGGGCACGAAGTTCTTGAACACCGCGGCGAAGCGAGCGATGAGCACGGTCTTGGGACCGTGACGCTCGAAGTACTCCTCAGCCGCGAGGATGCGCTCGGCGTCGACGAACCTCCCGCCGTACCGCTCCAGCGCCTGGCGTCCGCCGCGACGGCCGAAGAAGTACGAGATGTTGGAGCCCGTGAGCGTCCCCACGATGGAGCAGACGAACACGATGCGCCAGTCCAGGTGGCCTTTGACCGTCAGGAAGCCGGCGGCCATGACGATCGTCTCTCCCGGCGTGAACGAGCCGATAACGAAGAGGTTCTCGATGATGGTGAACACGAACACGAGCAGGTAGCCCCAGCTGTCGAGCAGCGAGAGCACCCAGTCGAGCGGAGGAATGCCGGTATGCGGGGTCACGCGTCACCTTCGCTGCCGTGGCGGACTCCGATCCAGCGCGCCCAGTCGGAGGCGCGCGGGAACATCGTCGCACATCCGAGCAGCGAGAAGCCAAGCGTCAGGTACAGGTCGAGCGCCGATCTGGTCATCGGGACGAGGACGGCACCGACGACGCTCGGCGCTACGGCCGCCACGGCCAGGTCACGCGACAGGCGGCGGGCCGCAACGAACACGTCGCCCCCAGAGCCGGCGTCGACCGCACGCTTCTTCAGCGCGCGCCCGAAGACGACCGAGCCGGCCGCGAGCGCGAGCAGCATCGACCGCAGGCCCGCTGGCGGCTGCGGCCACGCCGGCAGCGATGCGATCGCGAACTGGCCCCACGCAAGCGACGCAAGCGGCACAGCGACCGGGGGCGCGTGCCTGCGGAACCAGCGGAGGTACTCCGCGCGGATGCGCTGCGCCTCTGCGGAGATCTGGACCTCGGACTCGGACATCGCGCTCACTCCTCGTCCAGTCCGAAGTCGATCGGCGGCGCGAGCGTGATGCGGCTCGTCGAGACGCGGTCCATGCCGAGCGCCGCAAGACGCGGCAGACGCTCGATCGTCACACGCCCTGAGGCCTCGATCTCGACGCCGCGGCCGGCTCGCGCCGCGGCTTCCCTGACCGCCCGCACCGCAGCGGCCACCGCATCGTCGTCCATGTTGTCGAGCATGACGACGTCTGCGCCTGCCTCGACCGCCGCGATGGCGTCGGCGAGGCTCTCCACCTCCACCTCCACCAGCAGGTCCGGCCGAGCGGTCTTCGCTCGCCGCACCGCTTCGGCGACGCTTCCGATGCGCGTGACGTGGTTGTCCTTGATGAGCACCATGTCCCAGAGCCCCGCACGGTGGTTGTGCGCGCCGCCGGCAGCGACGGCGTGCTTGCTCAGCGCGCGGAGCCCCGGGTAGGTCTTGCGCGTGTCGTAGACCTTCAAGGCAGGTCCAGCCGCTCGCTGCCACCGGCGCGCTTCGGTCGCGATACCCGAGAGCACCATCAAGAAGTCGAGCGCTGTCCGCTCTGCAGCGAGCACGACGCGGGCAGGCCCTTCCACCCACAGCACCGAGGTCCCCGCCTCGACCTCGTGTCCGTCCGCAGCGAGCGGCGTCGCTCGCAGCTCGCCAGCGAGGCCTGCGGCCTCGGCAAGCATCGTGAACGCGCGCTGCGCTGCCGCCACGCCGCAGACCACGCACGGTTGACGAGCGTTGACCGCGCCCCGGAACCGCTCCTTAGGGTCGAACAACGCTGCAGTCGTCGCGTCGCGCTCCAGCACCGTTGGCGATGCAGCGAGCAGCGCGGCGGCCTCGACTCCGAGGTCCTCGGCGAGCGCCCGCGCCACCGCGTCGTCGACTTCGCGTGCGAAGCTGTCCGTCGTCATGTCCCCGCCTCCGTGGCTATCGCGGGCACAGGCACCGCGGCCGCGGCCGCCTCGCCTCGCTTCCACGCCAGCCGCACCCTCCAACGCTCGTCGTCGCGCTCCGGAAAGTCCGAGCGATAGTGCACGCCCCGGCTCTCGGTGCGCGTCCGGGCGGAGCACGCGATGAGCGCGGCAGCAGTGACGAGGTTGCGAGACTCCATCCCAGCCACGTCGAGCGCAGGCCCACCAAGCCCTGCCGCAAGCGCCTCGATCTCTGCACAGGCCATGGCCAGCCCCTCTTCGCTCCGCGTCATACCCACGCGCTCGCTCATGAGCGCCTGCAGGCGAGACCGGAGGAGCGGCGTCCCGCCAGCGCTAACTCCGTCGATCCGCTCGACGATGCGAGCGCGAGGCGGCGCCGAATGCCCCCGCTCCAGCGCCCGCGCGATGCGGCGGCTGAAGACGAGCCCTTCGAGCAGCGAGTTGCTCGCCAGCCGGTTCGCGCCGTGCAGTCCCGTCGCCGCGGCCTCGCCCGACGCATACAGCCCCGGCACGGAGGTGCGGCCGTCCAGGTCGGTGAGCACGCCCCCGACGGCGTAGTGGGCCGCCGGCGCCACCGGCACGAGGTCGCGCGCGAGGTCGTAGCCCGCCTCCTCGCACGCCCGCCAGATGCTCGGGAAGCGCTTCTTCAGGAACTCCTCGCCCAAGTGCCGCGCATCGAGCCACACGTTCGGCCGCTTGCAGCGCGCCATCACCCGCTCGATCTCGCGGCTCACGACGTCGCGCGGCGCGAGCTCCGCGAGCGGGTGGGCATCGAGCATGAACCGGCGCTCCTCGCAGTCGAGCAGGTACGCGCCTTCTCCCCGCAGCGCCTCGGTGATGAGGAACTTGGGGCTCGCCGCGGAATCGAGCGCCGTCGGATGGAACTGCACGAACTCCGTGTCCGTCACGAGCGCCCCCGCTCGCCACGCCGCAGCGACGCCGTCCCCGGTCGCGACCTCGGGATTCGTGGTGACGCGGTACACCTGCCCGCAGCCCCCGGTCGCGAGCACCGTGGAGCCCGCCCACACGGCCGTCGGCCCAGAGGCGCCGTCCTCGAGCACCAGCGCGCCGACGCAGCGGCCGTCATGCGTCAGGACGTCGACCAGGAACGCCCGCTCGAGGATCTCGATCCCCCGATGGCCTCGCACCGCAGCGGTGAGCGCGTCTTGCACCTCCGCACCGGTCGCGTCGCCGGAGTGGAGAACCCGCGGAAGGCTGTGTCCGCCTTCGCGCGCGAGCGCGATGCGCCCGTCCGGCGTCCGGTCGAACGCGACCCCGAACGCCTCGAGCTCCGCAAGCGCTTCCGGCGCTTCCTGCACCACCGCGCGAACCACGGCCGGATCGCAGAGCCCTTGCCCGACCACCAGCGTGTCTGCGACGTGCAGCTCGACCGAATCCGCTTCCCCGACCGCGCCGGCGATGCCGCCCTGGGCGTACCACGTGTTGGTCTCCGTGAGCGGCGCCTTCGTCACGAGCAGCACTCGCGCGAACGCCGCGGCGTGCAACGCGGCGGTCAGCCCGGCGATGCCGCTGCCGACGACGAGCACGTCGCACGCGCGGGACGGCAGCTCGTCCGTGTCGAACGGCAGCAGGTAGCGCCTGTCGAGCGGGCCCAAGTCGAGCGCACCGTCCATGGGCGGGCTCACCCGATCGCCACCATGCGCTCGACGGCGCGCGCCGCGCGGACCCTGACGCCCTCAGGCACCTCGACCGCCCCTGTCATGTCCCGCAGGCAGTCCCGCAGCTTCTGCAGCGTCGTGAGCTTCATGTTCGAGCACAGCATCGGCGGACAGAGACCCCGGAACCGCTTGCCAGGCGCCGCCTTGTCCAGAGCGTGCAGCAGACCTTCCTCGGTGACGACGATGAATTCCTCGGATGCCGAGACGGCCACGTGCCGAAGCATCCCCGACGTCGACAGCACGGCATCCGCGAGCGCCACGACCTCCGGCCTGCACTCTGGATGCACGAGCACCTCGGCCTCCGGGTGCTCGCGCTTCTCTGCCAACACTGCTTCGGGAGTCACCCTGTCGTGCGCCGGACAGAACCCGTCCCACGCGACGACCTCCACGTCAGGCACCTGCGACGCCACCCACGCCGCGAGGTTCCGGTCCGGCGCGAACAGCACGCGCTCGACCTCGAGCGAGCGGACGACCTCGGGCGCGTTGGCCGACGTGCAGCACACGTCCGAGACGGCCTTGACTTCGGCAGACGAGTTCACGTAGGTGACGAGGGGCGCCCCCGGGTGGGCGGCCTTGAACGCCTCTGCCTGCTCGGCCGTGATCATGTCGGCCATCGGGCAGCCCGCCGCGGGCTCTGGCATCAGCACGGTCTTCTCAGGCGAGATGATCTTCGCGGTCTCAGCCATGAAGTGCACGCCCGCGAACACGATGACGCTCGCCTCTGTGGCCGCGGCCTGCCGGGACAGCCCGAGCGAGTCACCCACGAAGTCGGCGGCGTCTTGCACCTCGGGACGTTGGTAATTGTGGGCGAGGATGACCGCGTCGCGCTCGGCGGCCAGCCGCCGTGTCTCCGCAACGAGACTGCGCACGTCTTCCAGCTCGCCCAACGCCCTCCCCTTCCCTGCGCCGTCACGCCATCGAAGGCATCGCCATGTTGTCGATCAGCCGAGTCGCGCCCACGCGCGCTGCGATGATCGCCCGGGCACCCGGCGCGGCAGCTGCCGGCTCGAGCGTGCGCGGGTCGACGAGCGCCGCGTAGTCGAGCGCTGCGAGCGGCTCCGCCTCGATGGTGTCGCGCATCGCCCGCTCGACGAACCCGGCATCCGTCTCGCCGCCGCACACCAACGTCTCGGCCTCCCGGAGCGCCCGGTACAGCACCGTCGCCGCACGCCGCTCCCCGGGCGAGAGGTAGGCGTTGCGGCTAGACAGCGCCAACCCGTCCGCGTCGCGCACGATCGGGCACCCCACGATCTTGACCGGGATGTCGAGGTCGGCGACCATCCGCCGGACGATGACCAGCTGCTGGTAGTCCTTCTCGCCGAAGAACGCCAGGTCGGGACCCACGAGCGAGAGCAGTTTCGCGACGATCGTGCACACGCCGCGGAAGTGCCCGGGGCGGGACGCACCCTCCCAGACGTCGCCGAGGGGGCCCGCCGATCTGGTCACTTGCGCCCCCGACGCATACATCGCCTCGGTGGTCGGCGTGAACGCCGCATCAACGCCTTCCGCTGCGAGCAGCGCGAGGTCCCGGTCGAGGTCCCGCGGGTATGCCTCGAAGTCCTCTCCAGGCCCGAACTGCGTCGGGTTCACGAAGATCGACACGACCACGACGTCCGCGCGCTGCTGCGCCGCCCGCACCAGCGAGAGGTGCCCCTCGTGGAGGGCGCCCATCGTCGGCACCAGCGCGATCCGCTTGGACTCGCGCCGCGCCTCGAGCACGAGCTGACGGACCTCTTCTTTCGAGACGGCCTGCTCCACGCGCGCTCACACCTCCTCAGCGTCGCGCTCACCCGCGAGCGGCAACACGGTCTCGAGCTCGGCGACGACGTCCTCCGACGCATGGGACGCGTTCTCCTCCGCCGGGAACGAGCCCGAGCGCACGTCGTTGACGTATGCGCTCAGCGCCTCTGTCATGAGCCGCTCGGCGTCGAGGTAGCGCTTCGCGTGGCGCGGCGTGAAGCCGGAGAGCCCGACCAGGTCGTGGAAGACCTGCACCTGCCCGTCGCAGCCGGCACCGGCGCCGATGCCGATCGTCGGGATCTCCAGCTCCTCGGTGACGATCGCGGCGACCTCCGCCGGCACCAGCTCGAGCACCACCGCGAACGCGCCCGCGGCTTCCAAGGCCAGCGCGTCCTCCACGAGCCCGATGGCCTCCGCCGCCTCCTTGGCGCGCACCCGGTAGCCGCCGAGCACGTTGACCGACTGCGGCGTGAGCCCGAGGTGCCCCATGACCGGGATGCCCGCGGCCACCATGCGCTCGACGAGCGGCGCCACGTGACGGCCGCCTTCGAGCTTGACGCCAGCCGCGCCCGCCTCCGCCAACAGCCGGACTGCGTTGGCGACGGCGTCGTCCGGCGACGCTTGGTACGAACCGAAGGGCATGTCGGCGATCACGAGCGGCCGCGTGACGGTGCGAGCGACCGCCGCGGTGTGCCGCAGCATGTCCTCGAGCGTGACAGGCAGCGTGGTGGGATGACCGAGCACCACCATCCCGAGCGAGTCGCCCACGAGGATCGCGTCGGCTCCGGCCGCTTCCGCGACGCGCGCCGACGGCGCGTCGTACGCGGTGACCATCACGATCGGATCGCCCGAGCGCTTCATCTCCGCGAACGTCGCAACGGTGACGCGCTCAGAGCCGCTTCGAGCGTTCATCTCGCCGCTCCTTTCCGGCAGTCCCGGCCTCGTCTCCCGAGGTCCAGGCAGCCTCCGCAGGTGGGCGTTCAAGTATAGCACCGGCGAGTTTGCAGAAGCGTCGCCCAGGAAATGCATGAAACGCGCCGGTTCGGGCATACACAGTGTTTGGACGCGCGCACAGGGGGTGCGCGGCGGACGTAAGGAGGCGCCTATGAAGAAGATCGTGCGCGTCGACATGTCCGATCTGAGCGTGAAGACCGAGCCGCTGCCCGAGAAGTGGTCGCGCTACGGCGGTCGCGCTCTGACGGACGCGATCGTGTTCTCCGAGGTCCCGCCTGCGGCGGATCCGCTCGGCCCGGAGAACAAACTCGTCTTCGCACCAGGCATCCTCGGCGGGACGACCGCACCGAACGGCGGTCGCCTCTCGGCCGGTGCGAAGAGCCCGCTCACCGGCGGCATCAAGGAGTCGAACTCCGGCGGCCAGGCGGCGCACGCGCTCGCGAAGCTCGGGATCGCGGCGCTGGTCATCGAGGGCGCTCCAGCAGACAAGGATGCACGCTACCTCATCAAGATCGCGTCGGACGGGTCGGTCTCGCTTGAGCGCGTGGACGAATGGGCCGGCGCCGGCAACTACGCGGTTGCCGACGGCATCAAGCAGAAGATGGGCGACGTCAAGCGGTACGCCACCATCACGATCGGCCCGGCCGGCGAGATGGGCATGAAGATGGCCGGCATCGCCGTGAGCGACCCAGACGGATATCCCAACCGCTTCTGCGGGCGCGGCGGCCTCGGCGCCGTCATGGGCTCCAAGGGAGTCAAGGCCATCGTCGTCGTGGACGAGGGTCTTCCCACGGTCGAGCACGCCGACCGCGACGCCTTCAACGCGGCCGTCAAGAAGTTCGCGGCGGCGCTGCGTGAGCACGCGGTGACGGGCCAAGGCCTTCCGACGTACGGGACGAACATCCTCGCCAACATCATCAACGAGGCGGGCGGCTACCCGACCCGGAACTTCTCGAGCGGACGGTTCGAGCTCGTCGAGAACATCTCCGGCGAGAAGCAGCGGGAGGTCACGCTCGAGCGCGGCGGCAACGTCAAGCACGGCTGTCACACCGGCTGCGTCATCCAGTGCTCTCGCTACTGGGTCGACAAAGCGGGCAACTACCTCACCAAGGGCCCCGAGTACGAGAGCGTGTGGTCGCTCGGCGCTGACTGCGGCATCGGCGACCTCGACGACGTCGCGGCGCTCGACCGCGCGTGCGGCGACATCGGCATCGACACCATCGAGACGGGCGTCATGCTGGGCGTGTACATGGAGTCGGGCCGGCTCGCGTTCGGCGACGGCAAAGGCGCGCTCAGGCTGCTCGAGGAGGAGGTCCGCAAGGGCACTGACCTCGGCCGGATCCTCGGCGACGGGGCGGAGGCGACGGGCCTGGCGTTCGGCGTGAAGCGCATCCCGGTCGTCAAGCACCAGGGTCTGCCGGCGTACGACCCTCGCCCGATCCAGGGCATCGGCGTGACGTACGCCACCTCGCCGATGGGAGCCGACCACACTGCCGGCTACTCCATCACGGCCAACGTGCTCAACGTCGGCGGTTCCGTGGATCCGCTCAAGCCGGACGGGCAGGCCGAGCTCTCCAAGGGCCTGCAGATCGCGACCGGCATGCTGGATTCCATGGGCCTGTGCATCTTCGTGGCGTTCGCAGTGCTCGACATCCCGGCTGCGTTCGACGCCATCTTCGAGATGGCGACCGCGCACACCGGCCAGAAGTGGGACGCGGACGCTCTCATGGAGCTCGGCAAGGAGACGCTCGCGATGGAGCGCCTCTACAACGAGGCCGTGGGCTTCAAGGCCGAAGACGACCGGCTGCCGAAGTTCTTCTACGAGGAGAAGCTGCCGCCGCACGAGGCGGTGTTCTCGGTGCCGGACGGCGACCTCGACGCGGTCTTCGACTTCGTGCCGGAGACGGCTGCCAAGATGGGCATCTCCAAGCCGGGTGCGTGAGGCGCGGCCGTGCGTGTCGAGCTCGCGCTGTTCGCGTCGCTGAGGCGCTACCTGCCTGAGGGCGGAGCGGGTCACGAGCAGACGATCGACCTGCCCGACGGGACGACCGTCGGGCAGGTCATCGCCATGCTCGGGCTTCCCGACGAGCCTCGCGTCGTCTTCGTCAACGGCAGGCATGCTCCAGACGACCTGGCACTGCACGACGGCGACCGGCTGGCGGTGTTCCCGCCCGTCGCAGGCGGGTGAGGCCGGTGGCGCCGTCCGAGGCAGAAGCCATCCGCGGCCGCCTCGCTCGCGCTCGCGTAGGCGTCATCGGGCTCGGCGGGCTCGGGTCGAACGTCGCCTGGATGCTCGTGCGTGCGGGAGTCGGAGCCTTGGTGCTCGCCGATCCTGACGCCGTCGAAGCCGGCAACCTCGACCGACAGTTCTACTTCCTCGACCAGGTCGGCCTCGCGAAGACCGACGCGCTTGCGGCGAACCTGCTGCGCATCCGGCCGGATGTCCGGCTGGAGATGCATCGGGTGCACGTGACCGAGCACAACGTCGCAGCGATCTTCGAAGGCTGCGACGCGATCGTGGAGGCGGTCGACACCGCTGATGCGAAGGCTGCCGTCATCGCCGCGTGCTGCGACGCTTTGCCGGACACGCCGCTCGTAGCCGCGTCAGGGATCGCGGGCGCAGGGCCGGCAGACCGCATCTGCACCCAGCGGCTCGGCGATGCCGTGTGGCTGTGCGGGGACGCGGAGACGCCGGCGGACGGGCATGCGCTGGTCGCCCCTCGCGTCGCGCTGGTCGCCGCGCACCAGGCGCTCGCCGTCGTGCGCATCCTCCTGGGCGAGCCGGAGCCGTAGCGGCCTACTCGTCTTCGAGCGACTCCAGCTCGTGCCCCGCTGCCCGCGCCTCCAGCAGCAGGCGCCGCGCTTCGGCCTCGCGGTCCTTCGGGACGAGCAGCCGCACGACGCCAGGGAGCGGAAACACGCCTTCAGGCGGCTCGGTCACCACGGGGATGCCGGCGCCCTCCAGCAGTCCTTTGTGGAGCAGGGTGCCCAGGTCTCCTCGCGGGCGCTCCTCGATCACGACCCAGCCCGCGGCGCCCCGCTCGCCGCTTGCCTCGGCTGCCTCGCGCGCAGCCGCTTCGCCGCCGCCGGAAGCCTCGCCGTCCAGGATAAACTCCGCAGCATCGCCGCGGCTCGGCTCAGGCGGCGTCAGATGCTCGAAACCGGGAACGCGCCCCATCACGCGCGTCACCCGGCCGTACACCGCGTCCTCGCGGCGCAACTCCGTGCCGTCCGGCAGCGTCACCTCGGGCACGATCTCCAGAAGCGGCACCACGACGAACTCCCGCTCGCGCATGCGAGGGTGCGGGATCGTCAGGCGCGGGCTGTCCCACTCCTCGTCGTCGAACAGCAGGACGTCGAGGTCGATCGTGCGCGGCCCCCACCGCGTGCCGTCGCGCACGCGCCCGAGCTCGCCCTCGATCCGCTGGCACTCTTCGAGGAGCTGGTCGGCCCGAAGCGCCGTGGCCACGGCGGCGACCGCATTCGCGTACGGCGGCTGGTCGGGCGAGCCCCACGGCTCGGACTCGTACAGGTGGCTGACGACCGCCACGGTGGTGTCAGCGATGGCGTCGATGCGCCGCAGCGCTTCAGCGATCGTCGCGGCGCGGTCGCCCAAGTTCGAGCCGAGCCCGAGCATCGCGAGCGAGCGGTGCCGCACCTCCTCGCTTACGGGCCACCGCAGGAGCGCGCGCCAGTGCGGGAGCCTCGGCTCGCCGGACGCCGCACGCACCCGCGGCACGCCGGGCTTCTGGCCGCGCACCGCAGCTTCAGCGGCCTCGAGCGCTTCGGGGTCGTCGACCTCCGCGTCCCCGAAGCCGCGAAGCGTGCGCCGATACGCGTCGTCGAGCTCGCTCACGCCACGCCTCCCGGCTCGCCGCTCGCGAGCGCCTCCCACACGGCGAGCGCCTGCCGTGTCTCGCGGACGTCGTGCACGCGCACGATGGACGCGCCGTGCGCGGCAGCCCAGACGGCGACCGCCACGCTCCCGCCGAGCCGGCGCTTGGGCTCCGCCTCGCCGGTGATGTCGCCGATCATGCGCTTGCGGGACGCGCCGACGAGCACGGGGTAGCCGAGCTCCCCGAGCTGCGGCAGCGCGCGGAGAAGCGCGAGGTTGTGCTCGAGCGTCTTGCCGAACCCGATACCCGGGTCGACGCAGATGCGGTCCGCCCCGACGCCCGCCGCCTTGAGCGCTTCCGCACGCTGCGCAAGGAACGCCTTCACCTCGGCCACCACGTCGCCGTAGCGCGGGTCCGCCTGCATCGTCCTCGGCTCTCCGAGCATGTGCATCACGACGAGGCCTGCGTCGCTTCCCGCAGCCACCTCGACCATAGCCGGGTCGCGGAAGCCGGAGACGTCGTTGACGATGCTCGCGCCTGCACCGAGCGCCGCGCGAGCGACCTCCGCGTGCCGTGTGTCGACCGAGATGGGCACCCCGGTTTCGCGCGCGAGCCGCTCGACCACGGGCAGCACGCGGGCCGCCTCCACCTCTGAGGGGACCTCCTGCGAGCCCGGCCGCGTCGACTCGCCGCCGACGTCGAGGATGTCCGCGCCCTCCTCCACGAGCCGAAGCCCGTGCTCCACCGCGGCCTCGGCCGTGGCATAATCGCCGCCGTCGGAGAACGAGTCCGGCGTCACGTTCACGATGCCCATGACGAGCGTGCGCTCAAGCGCAAGCGCGTGCCGCCCGCAGCGCCACACTCCGGCCATCGCGCCTCCTACCGCGCTCCCTTGATGAGCGACATCGCTTCGGCCCGCGTCGCGATGTTGCGCGCGAAGATGCCGCGCACGGCCGAGGTGGTGGTGATCGCCCCCGGCTTCTTGACGCCGCGCATGGACATGCACAGGTGCTCGGCCTCGATGACGACGAGCACGCCTTGCGGGTCGAGGTGCTCGACGATCGTGTCGGCGATCTGCGAGGTCATCCGCTCCTGCACCTGCGGACGGCGCGCGTAGACGTCCACGACGCGCGCCAGCTTCGACAGCCCGCAGATGCGGCCGTGCTTGCCCGGGATGTACGCGACGTGCGCGCGGCCCATGAACGGCACGAGGTGGTGCTCGCACACGGAATAGAGCGGGATGTCGCGCACGAGGACCATCTCCTGGTGGTCCTCGGAGAACGTCACGCAGAAGTGCTCCGCGGGGTCCTGTGCAAGCCCCGCAAAGATCTCCTCGTACATGTCGGCGACCCGCCGCGGCGTCTCGATCAGGCCCTCGCGCTGCGGATCCTCTCCGATGCCTTCGAGGATCAGGCGGACGCCGCGCTCGATCTTCTCGCGGTCCATGCGCGCTCCCTTGCGCTCGACGACACGCCGATTCTAGCGCACGGGAGCGGCGGGCTCCTCCAGGAGCGCCCCGGCGGCCGTGATAGCGTCGCGGGCCGCGAGGATACCGGGCGACCCGCTCGCCAGCACGTCTTCGAAGGCCGCACCAGCAGCGAGATCGTGCAACGTCCGTGCGAGCGTCTCGTCGAAGGGGATCTCGCCGAGAAGCGGGAGCCCTTCGCGCGCGGCGAGGTCACGGATGCGGTCCGCGCCGATATCCGACAGGTCGGCCTTGTTGAGCACCACCGCGACGCCGACCTTCAAGCGCCGTGCGAGGTCGACGAGACGCGCAAGGTCGTGCTCGCCCGAGATGGTGGGCTCGGCCACCGCGACGAGCAGATCGACGTTGGTCACAGACGCGATCACGGGGCAACCCACGCCTGGCGGGCCGTCCACGAGGACGAGATCGGCGCCGCTTGTCTCGGCGATGCGGCCAGCAGCGCCTCGCACCTCCGTGACCAGCTTGCCTGAGAGGTCTTCGCCGGGCTCCAGCTCGCCGTACACGATGGGGCCGGCCGCCGAGACCGCCTCCACCACCCTGCCGGCGATCGTGCCTGTCATCGAGATGGCTCCGTCCGGGCACTGCTCGACGCACGCGCCGCACCCTTCGCACGCGAACGCGTCCACCATGAGCGTCGGCCGCGACCCGCTGCGGCCAGGGACGATCGCGTCGAAGCGGCAGACGCGCGCGCACGCGCCGCACCCGCGGCAGACGTCCTGGTCGATCACGGCGACCCCGCCGCCCGCGAACGGCCGAGCGCTGGTCTCGCGAGCGCCGAGCGCGATCGGCAGGTTCGCGGCTTCCACGTCGCAGTCGGCAAGCACGATCCTCCGAGGAGCCCACGCGTGCGCCGCAAGCGCCGTCAGCGTCGTCTTGCCGGTGCCGCCTTTGCCAGACGCGAAGACGACCGTCCTCATCCTTCGGCCCTCCCGACCAGCACGCTCACTGCTTCGAGCAGAGTCGAGAACCACCGCGCCCCATCCGGGTGCTCGTCGATCACCAGGCCGCCGCGCGCGTATATCTCCGCGACCCTGCGGTCGAACGGGATGCGCAGCAGCACGGGCAGCCCTTCTGAGGCCGCGAACCCGTCGATGTCGGCCTCGCCGGAACCGTCACGGTTCACCACGATCCCCATCGGGACCTCGAGCGTCTTCCCAAGCCTGACGGCGAGGGCCAGGTCGTGCAGCCCGAACGGCGTCGGCTCGGTGACGAGCACGAGCGCGTCTGCGCCGCGCATCGCGGCGACCGCCGAGCACGAGACGCCGGGCGGCGAATCGAGGACGGTGAGCGGGCGCGCGAACACAGTTCCGCGCTTGCGGGCCACGCGGATGACGTCCGGCGACTTCACCTGCCCGACGTCGAGCCTGCCGGTCACGACCTCGAGCACGCTCGGCGCGGCGACGCCGCCGGCGACGCGGCTCCACTCGACCTCCCCGACGCGCGCCGGTACCTCCCCGATCGCCCCCGCCGGGCACGCGCGAGTGCATCGCCCGCAGCCGTGGCACAGCTCCTCGAACACCACGGCCTTCCCGCCGAGGATGCGGATCGCGCCGTACGCGCACACGTCGCGGCAGACACCGCAGCCGGTGCACGCATCCGCGTCGACCTCAGCAAGCGGGAACGTCACCTCGGATGAGCCGAGCGGCTCAGCGTCGAAGAACAGCGCGTCGTTCGGCGCCTCCACGTCACAGTCGACGAGAGCCGTGGGCGTGCCTGCGCGCGCGGCCGCGACCGCCAGGTTCGTCGCGACGAGCGTCTTGCCCGTCCCGCCTTTCCCGGAGGCGACAGCGACCTTCGCTTTGCGGAGCGAAAGGCTCGAGCCCAGCATCGTCTAGTGGCCGCCGCAGACGTAGCTCGGGTCGATGAGCTCGACCTCGCCGGCAAGGAACGCCTCGACGGCGTCGCCGACGATCGGCCGCTCCACGTCGAAGTACACCGCGATGCCGGCGTCGTTGAACCCCGCGAGCGGACGCGCGCCGATGCCCGCTACCATGAGCGCATTCACGCCGTGCGAAGCCAAGAGCTCCACGGGGCGCAGGCATCCGCCTTCGACGTGCGGCGGGTTGTCGATGACACGCACGGCAGAGACGCTACCGTCCTCGATCTCCACGAGCGTGAAGCAGTCGCACCGGCCGAAGTGGCCGGAGCGCTCGGCGTCGAGCCCCCCTTCGCCGACCGACGGGACCGCCAGGACGACCTTCTCGCTCATCTGAGCTCCTTCCGTATGCGCCGCGCTCACCCTGCGTGCGCCTCTCCGGCCTCATCGATGCGCTCGAGCTGGCCGCGCTCGTACGCGGCCACCGCCTCCGCCACCGTCATGCCGCTGCCGACGTACCCTTCGATGCCGAGCGAGGCCAGCACGCCGAAGGCCTTCGGTCCGAGGTGGCCGGTGATCACAGCTGCGGCGCCGGCGTTCGAGACGGTCTCGGCCGCGCCGATGCCTGCGCCTTGCAGAGCGTTGCGGTTCGCGGCGTTGTCGATCGCCTCGTACGAGCCGGTCTCGGTATCGTACACGACGAACCACATCGCCCGACCGAACTTCGCGTCCACCGGGCTGTCGAGGTCTGGCCGGAGAGCGGACACGGCGATCCTCACCGCACATCATCTCCTTCATCGAAGCGGCGAACCGCTTCGTCGACCGCTTCCACAGCTCGCGCGAACAGGTCACGGCTCGCCTCCAAGTGGCCTCGCCAGTGCCTGAGCATCGCGACGCCGTCTTCGGTGACCTCGTAGCGGCGTCGCTGTGGCCCCGCCTCCGCGTCCTCCCACTCGGACGTCACGAACCCTTCCGCCTCGAGCCGACGAAGCGTCCGGTACAGCCCTCCCAGGTCGACCGGGAGCGCCCCACCCGTCATGTCCTCGATGGCCTGCGCCAGCTCGTAGCCGTGGCGAGGCTCGGCGACGAGAGCCGCGAGCACGAGCGGCTCGATGAGCGCCCACCTGCCGCGCCCCGCCTGCCGCTGCGTGCCGTCGGCCGCTTCGCAGCACCTGCGCCGTCTGTGGAAGCCGTTCGGCATGTGGTTCCCCCTTGATTGCGTCATGTATATGTTTACATCATATAGCGGGACGCGTCAAACCTCACTGAGGATGTCGTGGCGGATGGCGCTACGCCGGGGTGACGGGCGGCACCGTGGGCGGCGGCATGTCCACGAGGGGCCGCGTGTCCTCGGGCTGTTCGGGTTGCTCGTCGCCGCGGTCGCGCCGCTTGCGCCCGTGCTTCTTGCCCTCGGCCTCGGCCGCCGCAGCGCGCTCCTGCTCCTGCTTGAGGTACTCCTCCCACCTTCCCTCAAGCAGAGCCGCGAGCTCGTCCTTGTCGACGGTCTCGCGCTCGATCAGCACCGAAGCGATCTGGTCGAGCTGCTCGCGCCGCTCGGTGAGGATCGCGTGCGCCTTCTCGAACGCCTCGTCGATGAGACGCCGCACCTCTTTGTCGATCTCGTAGGCGATCTCAGGGCTGTAGTTCGGCGTCGCGGTGAAGTCGCGGCCCAGGAACACCTCGTGCTGGTCCTCGCCGAGCGTCATCGGGCCGAGCCGGTCGGACATGCCGTAGCGCGTGACCATCTGGCGGGCGAGCTTCGTCGCGCGCTCCAGATCGTTGCTCGCGCCCGTCGTGATGTCGCCGATGGCGATCTCCTCGGCCACCCGGCCGCCGAGCAGCATCGCGAGCTCGTCGAGCATCTCGCCCTTGGTGTTGAGGAACTTGTCCTCTGTGGGCAGCGCGAGCGTGTACCCGAGCGCGCGGCCGCGCGAGATGATGCTGATCTTGTGGATCGGGTCGGTGTTCGGCAAGACGTGGCCGACGAGCGCGTGCCCTGCCTCGTGGTATGCGATGACCCGCTTCTCCTTCTCCGAGATCAGACGGCTCTTCTTCTCCGGCCCAGCGATGACGCGCTCGATGGCCTCCTCGAGCTCCTCCATCTCGATGCGCTTCTTGCCGTGGCGCGCGGCGAGCAGCGCGGCCTCGTTCACCATGTTCGCGAGGTCGGCGCCGGTGAAGCCGGGCGTGCGGCGCGCGAGCACCTCGAGGTCGATGTCGTCGGCGATCGGCTTGCCGCGCGTGTGGATCTTCAAGATCTCGACGCGCCCTTTGAGGTCGGGCCTGTCGACGACGATCTGCCGGTCGAACCGGCCGGGCCGAAGCAGCGCGGCGTCGAGCACGTCGGGCCGGTTCGTCGCCGCCATGATGATGACGTTGTCCTTGATGTCGAACCCGTCCATCTCGACGAGCAGCTGGTTCAGCGTCTGCTCGCGCTCGTCGTGCCCGCCGCCGAGGCCGGCGCCGCGCATGCGGCCGACCGCATCGAGCTCGTCGATGAACACGATGCACGGCGCCGCGGCCTTCGCCTGCTCGAACAGGTCGCGCACGCGGCTCGCGCCCACGCCCACGAACATCTCGACGAAGTCGGAGCCCGAGATCGAGAAGAAGGGCACGCCGGCCTCGCCGGCGACGGCGCGCGCGAGCAGCGTCTTGCCGGTGCCTGGCGGACCGACGAGCAGAACGCCCTTCGGGATCTTCGCGCCGAGCGCCTGGAACTTGCCCGGGTTGCTCAGGAACTCCTTGATCTCCTGGAGCTCCTCGACCGCTTCATCCACGCCGGCGACGTCTTTGAAGGTGATCCGCGGCATGTCGCGCGTCATGCGCTTGGCGCGCGCTTTGCCGAACGACATCACCTTCGAGTTGCCGCCTTGCATCTGGTTCAAGAAGAACAGCATCACGCCGACGATGAGGATCGCCGGGATGAGCTGCGCGAGCACCGCCACCCACCACTGCGAGTCCGCGGTGTTGGCCGTGTACTCCTCGAGCGGCGGGTTCTCGGCGATGACTTGCGCGAACCAATCCTCGCCCAGGTACGTCGTGGTGTACTGGCGCGGCTCCTTCTTCGCCTTAGCCTCGGCTGTAGGGTAGTAGTCTCCTCGGACCCGTTGCTCCCGGACGATGACCTCAGCGTTCACCACGCGCTTCTCTTCAAGCGCCTTGACGAAGCCCGACGTCGGCAGCTCGTCCACACGGCCCTGCGTCTCGAAGTTGTTGGCGACGAACAGAAGCGCCACTGCGATGAGCAGCAGGTACAGCAGCGCCGTCCGCAAGTTCCGGTTCAATCTCGACACCCTTTCAGGAGGCCGGCTGTGAGTAGACCTCCGGTTTCAGCACGCCGATGTACGGGAGATTCCGGTACTTCTCCGCGTAATCAAGTCCATACCCGACGACGAACTCGTCCGGCACGGAGAATCCCACGTACTTGCAGTCGATCGGCACACGCTGCTTGCCTTCTTTCGCGAGCAGCGTGACCACCTCGAGGCTCTTGGGCTTGCGCGATGCCAGGTTGCGCAGCAGGTACTTGAGCGTCAGCCCCGTGTCGAGGATGTCCTCGACGACGAGCACGTCGCGGCCGGAGATGACCTCGTCGAGGTCCTTGATGATGCGGACGACCCCGGACGACTTGGTCGAGGACCCATACGACGAGACCGCCATGAAGTCGATCTCGACCGGTCCGTCGATGGCGCGCGCGAGGTCCGCGACGAACAGCGCCGCACCCCGCAGCACCGCCACGAGCAAGAGCGACGAGCCTTCGTAGTCGTGCGCGATCTGCGCGCCGAGCTCCCGCACGCGCTGCTGGATCTGCTCTTCGGTGAGCACGACGTGGTCGATGTCGGGGTGGATCCGCATCCTGTCCGTTCCTTCCTTATGTCTCGCTTGTCGCGCCCTCGCTGGGCCGCCTCCACTCCAGGACTGCCGCCCGCACAGTCCGCTCCGTCACCTTGAACCGCTCGCTCACTACGAGGCCCGCCACCCACGCGATCTCGTCTCCGCTGCGCACCACCGGCGTGAGCGCGCGGAGCCGCCGCGGCACCTTCGCATCCACGAACACGTCTTGCAGCTTCTTGGTGCCTCGCATCCCGAGCGGCTGGATCCGGTCACCCGGCCGGACCGCATCGACCACGAGCGGCGCCGCGAGCAGGTCCGCGTCGAGCACCGCCACGTCCCGCGAGGCGGGCGCGTCGCCTGGCTCGCCGAACCGCGCGACGATCGTCCCGGCCGGGCCGAGGTCGGCTTCCCCAGGGATCTCGAGCAGACAAGGTGCGACCGGTGCAGGCGCAGACCCGCGCCGGGAAACTGCAAGTGTACCGTACTCCGTCTCTGCCCGCAGGCCGTGCGGCAGATCGCGCGCGAAATCTTCACACGCGAGCCCCTCGACGATGGCTTCCACGTGCTCCGCCTCCAGGCGCCCCGCCTCCGGGAATGCCTGCGCGATGGCGGCGCGCACGGTCCTGCGCGCCATCGCCGGCGAAAGCGTCGTCATGCGGCCCCGGTCGAACTCGACGCGGCCAGCTTGGACGCGCGCGAAGTCGTTCGCGAACGCCTCAGCCATCTCTTGGAGCAGGTCGTCTTCGTCTCGAAGGATCTCGAGCATGCGGCCTGCCGTGCGCACGAAGGCCGGGAATCGGGACTCGACAAGCGGCAGCAACTCCGCCCGGATCCACGCGCGCGTGCGCGCGAGGTCTTCGTTGGTGGCGTCGTCGCGCCACGCCCAGCCGTTCGCGGCCAGCCACTCGCGCACCTGGCGGCGCCGGACGCCGATGAGCGGCCGGACGACGCGGCCCCGCACGGGACGGATGCCCCGCAGCCCGGATGCGCCAGAGCCCGCGAGCAGGCGCATCAAGAACGTCTCGATGTGATCGTCGAGGGTATGCGCGACCGCGATGCGCGCCACGGAGCGCGGCACGCCGAGGTCGTCCGCGAACGCGTCGGCTTCCTGCTCGGCGAAACGGTAGCGCACCTGGCGGCCTGCGTCTTCGAGGTTGAGCCCTTCCTGCTCAGCGAACGCCGCGACGTCGTAGCGCACGACGCGGCATTCGACGCCGAGGTCGTCGCAGAGCCCCTGCACGAACGCAGCGTCGGCTTCAGCTTCTGCGCCGCGCAGCATGTGGTCGACGTGCAGGACGCGCACGCGATCGCGGGTCACGCCGAGCGCCCCGGAGGCGAGCACGCGCAGCATGGCCACCGAGTCGCCGCCGCCGGAGACCATCGCGACGACGACCGTCCCATCCGGGAACATGCCGTGCTCGACAGCGGCAGCGCGCACGATGTCGGGAAGAGCGTTCACACAAGAAGCGTACGCGCCAGCGAGTGCCGGCGCTAGATTGAGGTCCGGACCCAGCGGCCCTCGTGCTCGCGCACGATCTCGACGACCCAGCGGGCCGCAAGCCCGACCAGCTCGGCGCAGTGCGCCCACCGCTCAGGCGACTCCATGCCGCCGTGACGCTCCGCCACTTCCGCGCAGGTCTGCGCGCGCTCGAACTCCGTCCACCTGCGCCTCAACTCGGCGGCAGCGTCGTAGCTCGGCTCCCAGGGGTCGTGCACGTCATCGCGGCCGAGCGCGATCCCGCACGCCATCACTGCCCCAGCGAGCGCTCCGCAGATGCACCGCGACCCGCCAAGACCCTCGCAGAACCCGGAGGCCAGGCGGTGGATGCCGTCGGGCATCGGCATCCCGAGAGCTTCGTTGACGGCCTTGACGACCGACTCCCCGCACCAAAGCCCGCTCTGATACGAGGCGGCGGCGGCCCACTCGGCATACGCAGCCGGATCCAGGTCGGCGAGCGCACCGGCAGGCGCTCGATGCGCCTCCACCGCTTTGGGAACCCCATCAGCCACGGCCTGGCGCCCGGTCACTCCGCCTCCCTCGACTGAATACTATAGCCATTTGCTATGCCCTGCATTATGGTGATTCATAACACGCGCTTGAGGTCTTGTCCATAGGACGGGTACGAACTGGACAACCGAGGAAGGGAGCCCCGATGGCACGACGAACGACCTTCGCCTTGATCGCCGGCGTCCTTGCCGCGATGCTCGCGCTGGCCGGCTGCTCGGGCGGAGGCGACCGAGCGACCGAGGGCGGCCAGAGCGAACAGGGACCGACGGTGCGCGTCGCGTCGCTGCTCGACTCCGAAGGCGTCGTTCTTGGCTCGATGGTCATACAGATGCTCGAGGCGAACGGCATCCCCGTCGAGGACAAGACGAAGTTCGGGACGCCGGACGTGGTGCGCAAGGCGCTGCTCGCCGGCGACGTCGACGCCACCATCGACTACACCGGGTCGGGACAGTACTACGTCGGTCCCGAGGGCGACCCGTTGTGGAGCGACCCCGAGAAGGGCTACGAGACCATCAAGGAGAAGGACCTCGAGAACGGGCTCGTGTGGCTCACACCCGCGCCGGCGAACAACAGCGAGTACTTCGGCGTGAAGAAGGAGTTCGCCCAGGCCAACGGGCTGAAGTCGATGGAGGATCTCGCCCGGTACGTCAACGGCGGCGGCGCCGTCAAGCTCATCGGCGACCAGTCGTGGATGGACAACCCAGCCGGCCTCAAGGCATACGAGAAGGCGTACGGCTTCACGCTCCGCGACGACCAGAAGATCGGGCTCGCGAACGGCGTCACCGCGCAGTTCATCCAAGCGCTCGTCAACGGCACGGACGGCGTGAACGTGGCTGAGGTGTACGCGACCGACGGGGGCCTGGCGGAGCAGGGGATCCTGGTGCTCGCGGACCCCAAGAACGTCCCGCCCGTCTACCGGCCCACGCCCGTGTTCCGCAAGGAGATCGTGGAGGCGTATCCTGAGATCGAGGCGATCTTGAAGCCGGTCTTCGAGTCTCTCACGACCGAGACGCTGCAGGAGCTCAACCGCCAGGTCGCCTTCGCGGGCAAGAACGGCAAGGACGTGGCCCGCGAGTACCTGGTGTCGAAGGGGTTCTTGAAGCAGTGACGCTGCCGAAGGGCCGACGTGAGCCGGACTGAGGCTTCCCTGCACGAGCGGGCCAGGGCTGTGGCGGTGTCGGGCGCGGTGCTCGGCATCGTGGCAGCCCTGGCTCCCTTCGGACTCGTGCTGCGCCAGACGCGCATCGACCGGGGCGCCGGGGTGTCGCTCGTCGACGCCCTCGGGGCATGGTGGTGGGCCATCGTCGCGTGCTGGCTGCTCGTCGCGCTCCTCGCACGCTCGCGCCTCCCGCTTCGCCCGCGAGGCGTCGCCGCCTCGCTCCTCAGCGGCCTCGCTCCGGTCCTCGCGCTGTGGCAGGCCGGCGTATTCGCTGCCGCGTACGCCACGAAGGCCGGAGACCTCTCACGGGTGTCGTTGGGACCGGGGTTCTGGCTCACTGCCGCTGCAGCCTACGTCGCCGTGTTCGCCGCGACGGCGTGGCTTGAGCCAGGGCTGCTGCGAGCGGCGCTGTCGTACGGCCCGTTCGCCGGCGCAGGCGCGCTCGTGGCCGGTGGCGCGCTGTCAGACCTCGGCATCCTCAAGGAGTACGCGAACAACGCTGACGCGTTCGGGAAGCAGTTCGCGCTGCACCTGGGATACGTCGGCGCGTCCGTGGCCGTCGGGCTCGCGCTCGGGCTCGCGCTCGGGCTGCTTGCCGCACGACGGCCTGCGTCCGAGCCCGCCGTGTTCGGGGCGCTCAACGTGCTGCAGGTGCTCCCCACGCTCGCCTTCATCGGGCTGCTGTATCCCGTGCTCACGCGCCTGTCGGAACGCGCGCCTGTGCTGGCGTCGCTCGGAGTCCGCGGAGTCGGCTGGGCGCCGGTGGTCATCGTCTTGGCGGCATACGCCGTCTACCCGATCGCACGGAACACCCACGCCGCCTTGACGAGCCTCGACCCAGCCGTGATCGACGCGGCCCGCGGCATCGGCATGGCGCCGGTGCAGGTGCTGGCGCGCGTGGAGCTGCCGCTCGCGACACCGGTCATCCTGGCCGGTCTGCGCGTCGCCCTCGTGCAGACGACTGCGGGCGCGATCATCGCCGGCCTCGTCGGCGGCGGCGGCCTCGGCACCTTCGTGTTCTTGGGCGCGAGCGAGACCGCGAGCGACTTGATGCTCCTCGGCGTCGTGCCGATCGTGGCGCTGGCGCTGACTTTCGACCGAGGACTCTCGGGCATCGAGACTGCGCTCACGCGGTGGAAGGAGCCGGCGTGATCGAGATTTCCGGGCTGACGAAGGAGTACGGCGGGCACCGGGCCGTGGACGGCCTCGACCTCACGGTGGCCTCGGGCGAGCTCACCGTGCTGCTCGGGCCCTCCGGAGCGGGCAAGACGACCGTGCTGCGCTGCATCAACCGCCTCATCGAGCCGACGAGCGGCACCGTGTGCGTCGAAGGCGTCGACGTCGCGACGCTCGACCCGGTGGAGCTCAGACGCCGCATGGGCTACGTCATCCAGAACGTCGGGCTATTCCCGAACATGACCATCCGGGAGAACGTCGCGGCGGTTCCGCGGCTGCTCGGGTGGGACAAGCGGCGCATCGCGGAGCGCATCGACGAGATGCTCGAGCTGGTGGGGCTCGACCCCGAGCGGTACGGCGGCAAGTATCCGCGCCAGCTGTCTGGCGGCGAGGCGCAGCGCGTGGGCGTGGCGCGCGCGCTCGCCGCGGATCCGCCGATCCTGCTCATGGACGAGCCGTTCGGCGCGGTCGACCCGCTCACGCGCGAGCGCCTGCAACGCGAGATGCGGCACCTGCAGGCGCGCCTGCGCAAGACCGTCGTCTTCGTCACCCACGACATCGACGAGGCGGTGCTCTTGGGCGACCGCATCGCGCTCATGCGCGACGGGCGCCTGGAGCAGCACGACACGCCGGAAGCGCTCTGGCGCCGGCCGGCGAACGAGTTCGTGCGCCGCTTCTTCGGCGAGAACCTCGGGCTCCGCGTGATCATCCGCTACTGCCTGGCCGACGTGCGCTTGAAGCCGCTCGAGGAAGGCGCCACGGCGCTGCCCCGCATCGACGCGGGCGTCACGTTGAAAGAGGCGCTCGCCGAGCTTGTCGGCCGGCGGGCGCGGGCGCTCGCCGTGGTGCGCGACGGAGCGCCGATCGGGATGTTCGACTTCGACGTGCTCCTGGCGTCGCTTGCGGAGGAGGGCGACGGTGCGTGCTCGTAGCGTGGATCGCCAGGCGCTCACCCGCTGGCTCGGCATCGCCGCCCTGGCCGCCGCCACGGCGTGGATGACCTTCGACGCGCGCGGATTCGAACGGCTCCTGCGCGTCCTCGCTCCAGGCGAGACGTCGTGGCTGTACCCGACCAAGCCGCTGACGACCCTCATGGCCGAGCAGATCTGGCTCGCGGCGGCGGCGAGCGCGCTCGCGACCGCAGCCGGCTTCGCGCTCGGGGCGCTCGCGCTCACGCGCTTCGGCATCGCGTTCCGCGACCTCGTGCTGAGCGCGGGCAGCCTCGCCCAGACCGTGCCGACGGTCGCGCTCATGGCGCTGCTCGTGCCGCTCACCGGGTACGGGCCGGAGCCCGTGATCATCGCCCTCACGCTCTACGGCATCCTCCCGATCGCGCTCAACGTCATCTCCGGCATCGAGAGCGTGCCGCCCGACGTCCGCGACGCGGCGACCGGCATCGGCATGCGCCGCTGGCAGCGCGTGATCCGCGTCGAGCTGCCGCTCGCGTGGCCGGTCATCGTCGGCGGGATCAAGAACGTCGTCGTGATCAACGTGAGCGCGGCCACGCTCGGCGCCGTCGTGGCCGCCGGAGGGCTCGGCATGCCGATCCTCGCCGGCTTCCATGACTACAACGACGCCTACATCCTCCAAGGAGCCCTGCCGTCGATCGCGCTCGCGCTGCTCGCCGACCGGCTGCTCACGGTGCGGCCGCGGTGGGAGCGAGGCTGAGATCAGGCGCAACCCGCTTGCCGTAAAGGTCAGCCACGCCGCGCGGCACCCCTAGCGCCCAGTCCGCCTCCGTCCTACACTGAGCGCGTTTGCCGTACCCGAGACGAAGGTGATCCGCGTGCCGTTCCACCTTGCAGACCCAGCCCTTGAGCCCATCGCGACGAAAGTGCTCGCTGGCGAGCGCCTTTCGCGCGACGACGGGCTTGCGCTGTACGCCAGCCACGACCTGCTCGGCATCGGGCAAATGGCCGACCACGTGCGCCGGCGCATCAACGGCGACCGCGTGCACTTCATGGTCAACCGCCACATCAACCCCACCAACATCTGCGAGAACCGCTGCAAGTTCTGCGCGTTCTCGCGCAGCAAGGGCCAAGACGGCGCCTACGAGATGACGCTCGAGGAGATCGTCCGGGCCGCCGAGGAGTGCGTGCCACAGGGCGCCCACGAGGTGCACATCGTCGGCGGCCTGCACCCGGACTGGCCATTCGAGTTCTACGTCGAGATGGTGCGTCGGCTGCGGCAGGCGCTCCCTGAGCACGTCATCATCCAGGCGTTCACCGCCGTCGAGATCGAGCACTACGCGAAGATCAGCGGGCTTTCCACGCTCGAGGTGCTGCGCACGCTCAAAGAGGCAGGCCTGCAGGCCCTTCCCGGAGGCGGCGCGGAGATCTTCTCCGAGCGCGCGCGGCGGCTCGCGTGGGACAAGAAGACCTCGGCCGACGACTGGCTGCGCATCCACGGCGAGGCGCACGCGCTCGGCATCAAGACGAACTGCACCATGCTCTACGGCCACATCGAGACGCTCGAGGAGCGCGTCGACCACCTGATCCGCCTGCGCGAGCAACAGGACGCAAGCGGCGGCTTCCTCGCGTTCATCCCGCTCGCGTTCCATCCGTTGAACACCGAGCTTTCGGACCTGCCGCCCACGACCGGCTACGACGACTTGAAGACGCTTGCGATCGCACGCCTCATGCTCGACAACATCCCGCACATCAAGGCGTTCTGGATCATGCTCGGGCTGAAGGTCGCGCAGCTTTCGGTCGCGTTCGGCGTGGACGACCTCGACGGCACGGTCGTCGAGGAGCGCATCACGCACATGGCCGGCGCGGCGACGCCCGAAGCGCTGTCGAAAGACGAGCTCTTGGCACTCATCCGCGAGACCGGCCACACACCAGTGGAGCGTGACACGCTGTACAACGTCGTGCGCGTCTACGAGGAGGCGTGATGCGCCCGCGCGTCGGCCACATCCAGTTCTTGAACTGCCTGCCGCTCTACTATGGGCTCGTGAAGAGCGGAGACCACCTGCTGGAGATGGAGCTCGTGAAGGGCGCCCCCCGCGAGCTTGCCGAGCGCATCCGCGCAGGCGAGCTCGACGTCGCGCCGATCCCCTCGATCGAGTACGCCAGGCACGCGCACGACTTCGTGCTCCTGCCAGACATCGCGATCTCCTCTGACGGCGAGGTGCAGTCGATCCTGCTCGCCTCGACCGTGCCTGCCGAAGAGCTCGGAGGTCGCACCGTCGCGCTCACCGACACCTCGCGCACCTCGCAGGTGCTCGCGCGCATCCTGCTCCAGAAGCGCTGGGGCGTGGCGCCCGCATACGTCGAGATGCCGCCCGACCTGCCCGCGATGCTGCGGGAGGCCGACGCGGCGCTGCTCATCGGCGACGAGGCGCTCCGCACCTACTGGGAGCGGCCGGGGGGCGTGCGCCTCTACGACCTCGGCGCCGAGTGGACCGCCTGGACCGGCCTGCCGATGGTGTACGCGGTGTGGGCGGTGCGGCGCTCGTTCGCCGAGGAGCGGCCGGAAGCGGTGCGGGCAGTGATCGACGCGCTGTCAGGCTCGCTTGCGTACTGCCGCGCGCACCTCGACGACATCAGCGAGTACGCGGCACGCTGGGAGCACTTCGGGCCGGAGCGATTCCGCTCGTACTTCGACGCCTTGCAGTTCCGCTTCGAGCCGCGGTTCCGCGACGGGCTCGCCCGCTACTTCGCCGAGGCCGTCGCGATCGGCCAGCTCGATACGGTGCCCGCGATCGAGGTGTTCGGCGAGTGAGCAGCCTTGCCGACATCGCCTTCGCCGCCGCGGACGGCGAGCGGCGGCTGACGCCCGACGATGCGCTCGCGCTGCTCGAGCGTGCCGACCTGCTCGAGCTCGGCGTCGCCGCCTCGCGCATGCGCGAGCGGCTCCACCCAGACCGCGAGGTCACGTTCATCGTCGACCGCAACGTCAACTACACCAACGTGTGCGTGAGCGGCTGCCGGTTCTGCGCGTTTTACCGAGACGAGAGCGCGCCCGACGCGTACGTGCTCTCGCGTGACGAGCTCTTCGGCAAGATCGAGGAGACGCTCGCGCTGGACGGCACCGCGATCCTCTTGCAGGGCGGCCTGCACCCGCACCTCGGCATCGAGTGGTACGAGGACCTGCTCCGCTCGATCAAGGAGCGCTACCCCATCCACGTGCACGGCTTCGGACCGCCGGAGGTGGTGCACGTCGCGAAGGTCTCCGGCATCTCGACCCGCGAGACGCTCGAGCGCCTGATGGCCGCCGGGCTCGACTCGCTTCCCGGCGGCGGCGCGGAGATCCTGGTCGACCGGGTGCGCGGGCACGTCTCGCCGAAGAAGGCGACGAGCGACGAGTGGCTCGGCGTTATGCGCGAGGCGCACGCGCTCGGGCTTTCTACGACCGCCACGATGATGTTCGGCGGCCTCGAGACGCTCGCTGAGCGCGTGGAGCACCTCGCGCGCATCCGCGCGGCGCAAGACGAAGCCGTCGCTGCCGGCCGCGTCGGGTTCCGCGCGTTCATCGCGTGGAGCTTCCAACCCGGCAACACCGAACTGGAAGGCGAGGTGACCTCCGGTTCCGGCAGCGGCTGGCAGTACCTTCGGACGCTCGCCGTGGCGCGGCTGTTCCTCGACAACGTGCGAAACGTCCAGGCGTCGTGGGTGACGCAGGGCCCGAAGGTCGGGCAGATCTCGCTTGCCTTCGGCGCGAACGACATGGGCTCGACGATGATCGAGGAGAACGTCGTGGCCGCCGCGGGCACGCGCTTCGTGATGGCGCGCGACGACCTCGTGCGCTTGATCCGCGACGCCGGGTTCGTGCCGGTGCAGCGCGACACGCTTTACCGCGAGGTGCGGCGGTTCTGAGACGCCTGGCGCTCCGCGGCGACCATCAGCGACGCACGCGGTAGATTCAGGTACGGTGACATCATGCGGATCATGCTCGTGAGCCACGCGTACCCGCCGACCATCAGCGGCGTGACAGTCCTCGTGCACAAGCTCGCCCATGCGATGCGCGCACGGGGCCACGAGACGCTTGTCGTGGCGGCGAGCGACACCGGCGCGCCGTACGAGCACGACGACGGCGACGTCCGCGTGGTGCGCGTCCGCTCGGCGCCCAACCCGTACTGGCCGGAGGGGCGTCTGCCGATCGCCGGATCCGAGCACCTCGCTGAGGTCGTCGCGGGCTTCGCGCCGCACGTCGTGCACTCGCATGAGTCCGCCTGGCTCGCGTGGCAACTTTCGCGCCTTCGGGAGGAGATTCCCGTGCCGCTCCTGGCCACCTGCCACTTCGTGCCGCGCTTCTTGTCGCACTACGTCGGCCGCCCACTGCGAAGCGAGTCCCGCGAACGCATGGCGTGGCGGGTCGCCGTTCGCCTGCTCGACCGCTTCGACCGCGTCATCTTCCCCACGGAAACCCAGCGCGCTATGTACACCAGTGCAGGACTGCTCGCCCCGACGGCCGTGATCTCCAACGGCGTGGATCTCCAGCGCTACCGGCCCGACAGCCCCGACGACATCCCCCCAGGACTGGATCTCCCGCCCGCTCCTCGCGTGCTCGCCGTCGGGCGGGTCGCACGCGACAAGCGGCTCGACATCTTGCTCCACGCTCTCGCGTACCTGCGAGACACGAAGGCTTCCCTTGTGATAGCAGGCGACGGCGCCGACAGGAGCCGGCTGGAGCGGCTGGCCCACGAGCTCGCGCTGGAGGACCGGGTGCGCTTCCTCGGGAAGGTCGCCGAGGCCGCTATGCCGGCGCTGTATCGGGCATGCCAGACGTACGCCATCGCATCGCTCGTGGAGGTGCAGTCCATCACGACGCTGCAAGCGCTCGCGTGCGGCGTGCCTGTCGTCGCAGCGGCGGCAGGGGCTCTCCCGGAGATCCTGCGGAACGGTGAGTGCGGCCTGCTCGTGCCGCCCGAGAACCCGGCTTCCACGGCCGCTGCGATCCGAAGCGTGCTGAGCGACGCCGCGCTTGCCCAACGCCTCCGAACCGCCGGTCTCGATGCCGTCCGTTCCCACGACGAACGCCTCACATTCCACTCATACGAGCAGGTATACTTCGACCTCGCGGCAGCTGCGTGATGCACGCATGCGCGAGGAGGGCTCATGGACCTGCAGTCGTTCGGGAAGATCCTGGTGGCGCTCGGTGTAGGCATCGCCGTCCTCGGCGCTCTCGTGTGGGTCGGCGGGCGCCTGGGGCTCGGCTCGCTTCCCGGCGACGTCCGCATCGAGCGCGAAGGCTGGGGCTGCTACGTGCCAATCGCGAGCTCGATCGTGCTGTCGCTGCTGCTCACGCTGCTGCTCAACCTCGTCATCCGCCTGCTGCGCAAGTAGTCGCGCCAGCAGCCGGGTAAGAACCACCTCGAGGGTCCGCCCCAGGGTCAGGAGGCCGTATGCAGACGTGCGTCAGCCCCACCGAGAAGCGCCGCATCGTGATCGCCGGCGGCGGGTACGCAGGCACCACCCTTGCCGTGCGGCTGGGAAGACGCATCAAGCCGAGCGACGACGTCGAGATCTTGCTCATCGAACCGAACCCGTGCCAGCAAGCGCTCTCTGAGTTGGATCTTGTGGCGGTCGGGCCGCCACGCCCCGAGTTCTGCGAGCTGTGGCTGCCGACCATCTTCAAGGACCTCCCGGTGACGGTGTGCTACAACCGCGTGCACTCGGTGCTTCCTGACGAGCACGCGGTGCTCGTGGGCCCGCGCGAAGGGCCGCACGAGAAGGTTCCGTACTGGCGGCTCGTGCTCGCCACAGGGGCGGTCGCGTTCGTGCCGCCCGTGCCCGGACTCAAGGAGCACGCGACCACCATGTGGTCGGTCCACGACGCCCAGGAGCTGCAGCGTCGCATCGAAGGGCAATTCCGGATCGCGGCTAAGACCGTCGACCGCGAGGCGCGCGTCAAGGCGCTGTCGTTCGCGGTGATCGGCGGCGGAGCGACCGGCCTGGAGATCGTCGGCACGCTCGGCCAGATGCTTCCGAAGCGCATGCGCGAGCACGGGCTCGACCCCGCCGACCTGCGCGTGCACCTCGTGGAGGGCCGCCCGGACATCCTGTACGACCTGCCGGAAAGCCTGCGCAAGAAGGCGAAGGCGCGTCTCGCGAAGCTGAGCGTCCAGCTGCACCTCGGCTCGATGGTGGCCTCAGTGGACGAGACCGGCATCACGCTCGAAGACGGATCGCGTGTCGACGCCTCTGTCGTCGTGTTCTGCGGCGGCGCCAAGGCCGATCCCGACGCCAACACGTGGGGGCTCGAGGTCGATCCCTCCGGCCGCCTCACGGTCGACGAGTCGCTGCACGCGAGCGGCCGCTCTGATATCTACGCCATCGGCGACGTCGCAGCGTTCCGCGACCCCGAGTCGAAGCGCACGCTGCCGATGCTCGCGCAGTTCGCCATCCGCGAGGCCGAGCACACCGCCGACAACTTGCTGCGCGAGCTGCGCGGCGGACAGCCCGAGCCCTTCCATCCGCACATGCACGGCGAGTTCGTGAGCATCGGCCCGGGCTGGGGAGTCGGCTGGATGTTCCGCTGGCACCTGAGCGGGATCCCCGCCATCGTCATGAAGCGGTTCACCTACGCGATGTACTGGTACGAAGTGGGAGGCTTGCGGCTCGCCTGGAAGCGGCTGCGCGAGATGCTGGCGATGCAGCGATAGGCGCGAGGCACTCCTCCGCTGCTCCGCCGCCTCCCCTGCCTGCCGTGCTTGCGCTACCCTTGTGCCGAGGAGGTCGCGATGCCTGAATCCACGGTTCCATCCGCCGACTTCGGCGTGTGCGGCGGCTCGGGCTCGCTGTCGCTCGCGTTCCCGCGGGCGCTCGAAGACCCGCGCGTCGAGGTGCTCGCCGAGCGGCTCGTGTTCGACACGCCGTTCGGCCGCTCGCCTGCTTTCACGCACTTCCGCGTGACCGGAGCGCACGGCCCACGCGAGGCGCTCGCTGTACGCATGCACGGGTGGCGGCGCGGCGTGAAGCGCGCGGACGCGAGCCTGCAGGTGTTCTGGGTCTTCCACGAGGCAGGCGTCCGCAAGGTGCTCGCCGACGGCGGCGTGGGCGCGCTCAACCACCTGCTGGATCCGCGCGACGTGGTCGTGCCGACCGACTTCATCGACCTGTCCATCAAACAGGACATCTACGTCCGGGGCGACCACCTGCTCATCATGCGCCGCCCTATCTGCCCCGACCTGCACTCGCGCCTGTACGCCGCCGCAAGCGAGCGCTTCGCGCGGGTGTTCCGCCGGGGCATCTACCTCGTCACCGACGGCCCCCGCTTCGAGTCGGTCGCCGAGATCGACTACATGAAGCGGCTGGGCGCGGACGTGATAGGCCAGTCGCTTTCCCCCGAGGTCTTCTTGTCACGCGACATCGGCGCGTGTTTCGCGGGCCTGTACATCGTCGTGAATCACGCCGAAGGGGTCGTCCGCGAGTGGGAGCACGAGGAGCTGAAGGCCATCTTCTTCGACGAGTCGGAGAAGATCGCCGCCTGCGTGCTCGACGTCATCGCCGACGCGCCGCTCGACGCGCAGTGCGGCTGCATGGACCTGCGCAAGCCGAGCCTGCTCCTGAAAGCGGAGGAGTAGCGCGTGCTCATCGCTGGCGACTGGGTCGTACCCGTCCTCGGAGAGCCGATCCGTGACGGCGCTGTCGTCGTACGAGCGCCGGTCATCGCTGACGTCGGCCCCCTGGAGGCGATGCGCGAGCGCTACCCGTCGCTGCCGGTCCGCGAGCACCCTGGATGCGTCATCGCGCCAGGCCTCGTCAACGCGCACACGCACCTCGCGCTCACGTCGGTCGCGCGCGTGGTCGGCCGGGCCCCGTTCCCTGAATGGCTGGGCCGCGTGGCTGCGGTCATGCGCGTCATGGACGCCGACGACATCGCCGCCTCGTGCACCCACGGTGCCCTGCTGTCGATCCGCGCAGGCGTCACCACCGTCGGAGACGTCGCATACGGGCCCGAAGCGCCTGCGGCGGCAGCCGACCTCGGGCTCGACGGAGTGTTCTTCTTCGAGGTGCTCGGAATCGAAGCCGAGGAGCTTCCGCAGCGGCTCGCGGAGATGGAGTACCCGCAAGACGGCGAGTCATGCCGTGCAGGACGGACCGTCTGCGGCTTGACCGCCCATGCGCCGTACTCCTCGGGCCCCGGTCTCATCCAGGCCGCATACGGCCTTGCCCAGCAGCGCGGCGTGCCGTTCGCGATGCACCTCGCCGAATCCGACGCCGAAATACGTCTTCTCGACTCAGGCTCGGGCCCATTCGTCTCTCTCGCGGCCCGTCTCGCGCACGGGTTCGCGCCGCCGGCCTGCGGCCCCGTCGAGTACGTCCATCGTCTTGGAGCGCTCCGCGGCGTCATCGCCGTCCACTGCACGAAGGCGACCGAGCGCGAGATGAGCTTGCTCGCCCGAGAAGCCGCTGGGGCGGTGCTGTGCCCGCGCTCGAACCGCATCCTCGGCAACGGCGCGCCGCCGGTGCGCGAGCTGCGCGCCCGCGGCGTGCGGCTCGCGCTCGGCACCGATTCGCTGGCCAGCAACGACGACCTCGACCTGTTCGAAGAGGCACGGGCGCTCAGGCGCCTCGACGCGACCATCGAGCCGCAACGCCTGCTCAGCATCCTCACGATCGAAGGCGCATCGGTGCTCGGGGTCGAAGACCGCGTGGGCGCACTGACGCCGGGGCGCTACGCGGACGTCATCGCCGTCCAGACCGGCCCGACAGACGACCCGGTGGGCGCGCTGCTCGAACACGGCCGCGCCGCGACCGTGCGGACGGTAGTCAGCGCGGGCGTGCTGCGGGTCGCCGACGGCAAGCCGACGGTCCTCTCGCGCCCCATCGAACATGCGAGCGCGCGGGTCGCCGAGAAGGCAGCCCGCGCGCTGGAATCGGCCTGAGAGACGCCACGCCTAGAAACGCGGCCCTCCGGCGTCACGCCTCGCCGAGGTACGTCTTGCGCACCTGCTCGTTCCCGAGCAGCTCTTTGCCCGAGCCGGTAAGCGCGACGCGCCCCGTCTCGAGCACGTAGCCACGGTCGGCGACCGCAAGCGCCATCGCCGCGTTCTGCTCGACGAGCAGGATGGTGATGCCTTCTTGGTGCAGCCGCTCGATCGTCTCGAAGATGGTCTCGACGACCACGGGAGCAAGCCCCATCGACGGCTCGTCGAGCATGAGCAGCTTCGGCTTCGCCATCAGCCCACGAGCCATCGCAAGCATCTGCTGCTCGCCGCCCGAGAGCGTCCCGCCCTTCTGAGAGCGGCGCTCTTTGAGCCGCGGGAAGAGCTCGAAGACCATCTCCTTGTCGGCAGCGATTCCGTCTGCGTCGTTGCGCAGGTACGCGCCCATCTCGAGGTTCTCCTCGACCGTCATGCGCGGGAAGATGCGGCGCCCTTCCGGCACCTGCACAACGCCTTTCGCGGCGACCTGGTGGGCGGGCATTCCCTGGATCTCCTCGTCCGCGAAGACGATCTTCCCCTCGCGAGGAGCGAGCTGGCCCGAGATCGTCTTGAGCGTCGTCGACTTCCCGGCGCCGTTCGCGCCGATCAGCGTGACGATCTCGCCCTCGGCGACCTCGATGTCGATGCCCTTGAGCGCCTCGATCTGGCCGTAGAACGTGTGGAGGTTCTGGACTGACAGCAGCATGGCCTCTTACCCTTCCGCGGCCATGAGCGCTTCCGCGCCCTTGCCGAGGTACGCCTCGATGACTTTCGGGTTGCGCTGGATCTCCGCCGGCAGCCCCTCGGCGATCTTCTCGCCGAAGTCGAGCACGACGATGCGGTCGGCGATGTCCATGACCACCTTCATGTCGTGCTCGATCAGGAGCACCGTGATGCCAGTGTCGCGGATCTTGCCGACGAGCTTGGTAAGCTCGGCGCTCTCCTGCGGGTTCATGCCGGCAGCGGGCTCGTCGAGCAGCAGCAGCTTCGGCTCGGTCGCGAGCGCCCGGGCGATCTCGAGCTTGCGCTGCTCGCCGTACGGGAGGTTCTTCGCCAACTCGTTGGCCTTCTCCGCCAGCCCGACGAACCGGAGCCACTTCAGCGCCTCGTCGACGATGTGCTGCTCCTCGCGCTTGAACTTCGGCGTGCGGAGCACTGCGTGCAGCGGGCCGGCGGACGTCCGCGTGTGGCGCCCGACCATGACGTTCTCGAGCGTCGTCATGTTCTGGAACAGCCGGATGTTCTGGAAGGTGCGGGCGATGCCCATGCGGCATATCGCGTGCGGTTTGCGTCCCGCGAGCGGCTTGCCGTCGAACAGGAGCGTGCCCTCCGTCGGCTTGTAGATCCCAGTGAGCAGGTTGAAGAACGTCGTCTTGCCGGCGCCGTTCGGGCCGATCAAGGCGACGATCTCGCCTTCGTCTATGTGGAAGTCGATGTCGCTCAGCGCCTTCAGGCCGCCGAACCGCATCGTGATCTTCGTGGCTTCAAGCAGTCGCGCCATCGTCTGGCCTCTCTGTCCGGCCGCTTACAGCTTGTGCGGCAGGTCGTGCTTGTGCTCGACCTCCCACAGGTCGGTGTTCTCTTCCTCGATGATCGGCTCTTCGGCGGTGAGCTCCCTCGCACGGCGGGTCGAGGGCAGGATGCCCTGCGGCCGGATCGCCATCATCACCACGAGCAGCCCGCCGAAGATCAAGAAGCGGTAGTCGCCTATGCGCGATGCCTGCTCAGGGGTGAGGAACTGCGACAGCGCCGTGGACTGAGCCAGGCCGCGGATGATCTCCGGCAGGCCGGCGATGATCACCGCGCCCATGATGGAACCCGGGATCGACCCCATGCCGCCGAGGACGACCATGCAGACGATCAGCACCGACTCCATGAAGTTGAACGACTCGGGGCTGATGAAGCCGACCCAGTACGCGTACGTGATGCCGGCGATGCCACCCCACATCGCGCCGAGCGAGAACGCCCAGAGCTTGGTCGTCATGATGTTGATCCCGGTGGCCGCGGCAGCGACCTCGTCCTCGCGCATGGCGACCCACGCACGGCCGAGACGCGAGTTGTCGAGGCGCCGGATCACGAAGATCGTGAGCAGGCACAGCGCGACGACGATCACGTACCAGAACAGGTCCTTCGAGAACGTGAAGGTGGACGTGCTCAGGTGCATGAACGCCCACTTCTGGCCGGCCGCCGGCACGATGATCTCGCCGACGCGCGGCAGACCCGCCGAGCCGTTCGTGAGCCCGAAGATGTCGTTCTGCAGCGCGATGCGCACGATCTCGCCGAACCCGAGCGTGACGATCGCGAGGTAGTCGCCGCGCAAGCGCAGGACCGGCGTGCCGAGCGCGATGCCGGTGAAGGCCGCCATCAGCGCCGCCACGGGCAGCAGCGCCCAGTACGACAGCCCCGCCATCGGCGCATCCGGTCCGCCGACGAGCTTCTGGAACGTGTAACCGAGCAGGACGCCGGAGTACGCGCCCATGCCGTAGAACGCCACGTAGCCCAAGTCGAGCAGGCCCGCGTACCCGACGACGATGTTCAGGCCCAGCGCGAGCATCACGTAGATGCCCACGAGCGCGAAGATCCGCACCATGAACACGTTGCCGACGGACTGGAAGTACAGCGGCGCAGCGACGAGGAACACCGCGATCGCCGCGTACAGCGCGATCTTCTTAGGAGTCAGACGAGCGCTCTCGACGTTCGTCTTGACGTCGACCTTGCTTCCGCCCATGGCCTACACCTTCTCCACAACCGACTCGCCGAGCAGGCCGCCCGGACGGAAGATGAGCACCAGGATGAGGATCACGAACGCGATGACGTCCTTGTACGCTGTCGAGATGAAGCCGGAGGCGAGCGCCTCGGCCATCCCCAAGACGAAGCCGCCGAGCATCGCGCCGCGCAGATTGCCGATGCCGCCGAGCACCGCAGCCGTGAACGACTTGATGCCCGGGATGAAGCCCATGTTGTACTTGATGTTGCCGTAGTACATGCCGGAGAAGATGCCGGCGACGGCGCCCATCGCGGGGCCGATGAAGAACGTGATCGCGATGATGCGGTTGATGTCGACGCCCATGAGCCCCGCGGTGTCGCGGTCCTGGGCGGTCGCCCGCATCGCCTTGCCAAGCTTCGTCCGCGACACGAACGTGTCGAGCACGAACAGCAGCACGAGCGTCACGACGATGATCATGATCTGCAGCGTGCTGAACTGCACGATCGCGTGCGCGCCCTGACCCAGCTTATCGGCGAGCTTCTCGGTCGCGCCCAGCACGGTGAACGCGAGCGAGCCGGAGGCGTCGCGCGCGAGCGTGTACTGGTAGACCGGGAACTTGATGGGGAACGGGATCGAGCGCGACGAGACCCACAGCAGCACCGCGTTCTGCAAGAACAGCGACACGCCGATCGCCGAGATCAGCGGCGCGAGGCGCGGCGCATGCCGGAGCGGCCGGTATGCGAACCGCTCGATGAGCACGCCCAAGATGCCCGTCATGACCGCCGACAGCAGGATCGAGACGGCATACAGCGCGACGAGCCCCAGCGCGCTCGACGTGAAGAAGGTCTGCTTGCTCAGGACCTTGAGCCACATCAGCCCGAAGTAGGCGCCCATCATGAACATCTCGCTGTGGGCGAAGTTGATCATCAGCAAGATGCCGTAGACGAGCGTGTAACCCAACGCGATCAGCGCGTACATCCCGCCGAGCGTCAGGCCGTTCACGAGCTGCTGCGGCACGTCAGCGATGTTGAAGTGCACGGTCGCTCCATCCGTGGCTCATGCGCGACTTTCGCGGGGCGCCTCGGCCTCTCCGCACCGGACCCGGGCGGGGGTCGCACCCCCGCCCGGGCCTCGGGTCGCGCCTAACGCGGAATCGTACCTACTGCTCGTACGGGACGAACGCGCCGCCCTTGACGATGTACGCGGTGATGGCCTTGTTGGTAGTGTCGCCGTACTCGTCGAACGCGACCTTGCCGGTCACGCCGTCGTAGTCGGTCTTGGCGACCGCGTCGATGATGGCCTGCTTGCCGGCCGGCGTCGCGAGCTTGTCAGCGCCCATCTCCTTGGCGACCTTCTTGATCGCCTCGACGATGACCATCGTGGCGTCGTACGCGTAGGTGTCGTACGCCTCGATGTTGGTGCCGGGGAACTTCTTCTCGAACGCGGCCTTGAACTCCTGGCCCTTCGGCTGCTGGTCCAGCGGCAGGCCGACGGAGGTCGCGATGTCGCCCTCGGCGTTCGCGGCGCCCGCGATGTCGATGAACTGCTGCGTGTACAGGCCGTCGCCGCCCATCAGCGGGACGCGCAGGCCGGCTTCCTTCGCCTGCTTGCTGATCAGGCCGCCCTCGGTGTACATGCCGCCGAAGTAGATCAGGTCCGGCTTCAGGCCCTGGATCTTGGTCACGAGCGCCTTGAAGTCCTGGTCCTTGAGCTGGATCTTGTCGCGCGAGACGACCTTGCCGCCACGGGCCTGGAACTGCTTGGCGAACTCGTCAGCAAGCCCGTCGCCGTACGGCGTGGAGTCGCTGATGACCGCGACCGACTTCGCGCCGAGCTTGTCCACGGCGAAGTCGCCAGCGAACGAGCCCTGCACCGTGTCGATGGTGCACACGCGGAAGACGTTCTTGAAGCCCTGCTGGGTGAGCTTCGGGTTGGTCGACGCCGGCGAGATCTGCACGATGCCGGCCTCGTTGTACTTCGCGGACGCAGGGATCGAGCAGCCGGAGTTCAGGTGGCCGACGACGCCCACGACTGCCGGATCGGACGTGAGCTGCGTTGCGCCGTTCACGGCCGTCTTCGGATCGGCCGCGTCGTCGACGAACATGCCTTCGATCTTCACGCCGAGCTCCTGGAGCTCGGGGTCGGCATTCGCCTCGTCGATGGCGAGCGTCGCGCCATTCTTGATGCCGAGGCCGAGCGCCGCGACGTCACCGGTGAACGGCGAGATCACGCCGATCTTGACGGTGACGGTCTCCTTCTCGCCGCCGGTCCCGCCGGTCTCGGTCTTGCCGCCGCAGCCAGCGACGACGAGCGAGAGCGCGGCGAGCAGAGCGACGAGAGCGACGAACCGCTTGCTTCTTGCCATGCCTCCTCCTTCGCAACACACGACCCTACGCACGAGCCGGCATGCCGCCGGCGCGCGCACCGCCTGAGATTCCCGGAATGTAGCACAAGTGACGGCTATGCAACAGATGGCGGAAACGATACATCGCGCTGTAGCGGCGAGCACGAACGGCCGCCCAGCGGCCTCGGGGCGGCAGAGGCGGCGCCGCGCGAGCCGTGGTCGCCCATCACCTGCCGACGCGCACCGTCACGAACACGTGGCCGTCGCGGACGCTCACCGGAAAGGTGCGGACGTCGGCGTCCGGGTGATCGGTGGTGCCGTCGCGCACGTCGTACCGCCAGCCGTGCCACGGGCAGATCGCGAAGTAGCCGTCCATGAAGCCGTCGGCGAGCGGCGCGAACGCATGCCGGCAGATGTTCGACAGCGCGAAGAACTCGTCGCCCACGCGCGCGACGGCGACGTCGTGCTTGCCCACCTTCACGTGCCGGATCTGGCCCGGCGGCAGGTCCTCGACCCGGAACACCGGCACCTCGACCTCGCCGGAGGGCTCTTCGATGACGCCGAACAGCTCGCTGCCGTCCTCGACGTCTTTGAGGATGAACAACCCGCACCAGCACTTCTTGACCGCCGCGAACTCGTCGCGGTGGAACGGGATGCACGGGCAGATGATCTTGACGTCTTCCTTCGGGTCGCCGGTGCGCACGCGGCACGGACAGAACACGTCGCCCGTCTGCTCCAGGATCTCGAGCTCGGCGGCAAGCACGTCGTCGACGAACTCGGCGTCCGTGTTGAACTTGTAGCCGAGCCGGTCGGCAAACGGCCCCATGTACGCCTTCAGGTCCTCTACGGTCGTGCCGGGGTGGAACCGGCGGCGCACCTTCGCGTCGCTCACAGCCCGAGCTCCTCCTTGATGCGCTTCTTGTTGAAGCCGACGATCACGCTGTCGTCGTCGATGACGATGACGGGGAAGGCCGTTCCCCCGGAGATGCGGCGCACCTCCTCGACCGTGGCCTTGTACTCGTCGCCCTCGAGCTTGTCGACCTCGACGACGTCGTGCTCGACGTCGTTCTCTTCCAGGTACTTGCGTGCTGCACGGCAGTACGGACAGGTCGAAAGCGCGTACACGAACACCTTGTGCATCGATGCCTCCTAGGCTGTCGTAGCGGCCGTCTCGGCAGGCTCGGACTTCTCTTCTTCGATCTTGCGCCAGTGGTAGACGTAGATGGGGCCGGCGATGATGACCAGCGCGACGTTGCCGACGAGGTTGAGAATCGCCCAGCGTCGCGAGGACTCCTTAGCGACCGCCTGCTGCTGCTTCCACTGCTCTTCGTCCATGACGGGCTTGCCGCTGTCGTCCTTCGGCAGCGGTTCCATCGTGGCCGTCGGCTCGGGGTAGAGCAGCTCGACGCCGCTGCGGATCACGCCGACGGCGCCAACGATGACCATGATGAGCGTGATGAGGCAGACCAGGTACAGGTAGATGTTGCGGAGCGACCATCGCGAGCTTGCCATCGCGCTCTCCTCTCGCGGGCGCCGCGGCCGCGGCGCGTGACGTAGTCAGATGATACCCTTGGCGCGTGACGTCCCCTCACCGCATCGAGACCGGTTCCGCCGCCCGCCTTCCGCGAGAGGGCGTGGCGCTGCTCGCGTCCGGCTCGAGCGGCAACGCCGCGCTCGTGTACGCGGGCGATGCGGGCGTGCTCATCGACTGCGGCATCTCCGCTCGACAGGTGCGGCTCCGCATCGAAGCGGCGGGGCTCGCGCACGTGCGTATCGAGGCGGTCGCGCTCACGCACGAGCACGTGGACCACGTCGCGGGCGTGCGGGTGCTTGCGCGACGCCTGGGCGTGCCGGTGCTCGCGACCCGAGGCACGCTCACGGCTGCGCGCGACGCGCTCGCGGACGTGCCGGAGCGGGCGATGGTGCGACCGGGCGAGACCGTCCGTGTCGGCGGGCTCGCGCTGCTGCCGTTCCGCTCGTCGCACGACGCTGAAGAGCCCGTAGGTTTCCGGGTGGCGTTCCCGTCGGGGCGCGTGCTCGGCTACCTGTCGGACAGCGGGACGCTCGGCGGCGAAGCGGCCGAGGCGCTCTCTGGGTGCCACACGCTCGCCATCGAGGCGAACCACGACGTGGAGATGCTGGAGCGGGGCCCGTATCCGCCGTTCCTGAAGCGGCGCATCCGTTCGACGGTGGGGCACCTGTCGAACGACGACGCGGCCACGGCGCTCGCGCTGCTCGCGCACGACGGGCTCGCGACGGTGGTGGGCCTGCATCTCTCGCAGCAGAACAACACCCCGCACGCGGCCCTGGCGGCGCTCGTCGAGGCGCGCGACCGGGTCGGGCTCGCCTGCACGGTAGCGGCAGCATCGCAGCACGAGCCGCTCGTGTGCGGAGTGTGAGGCGGACGCCCGCTGCAGGCAGGGTCTCGCTCGCTCGGCCGGCCGATCTGATCGCGCCCGCTAGAACTCGATGCCCTTGCGAGCCGGCACGCCGCGCTCGTACGGGTGCTTGTGCGAGCGCATCTCGGTGACGAGGTCGGCGGCCTCGAGAATCGCCTCCGACGCGCCGCGTCCAGTGAGAACCACCTCGACGTGCACGGGGCGCGCCGCGATCGCATCGAGCAGGCGGCTCTCGTCGACGAGCCCCGCCGCTGCCGCCACGCACGCTTCGTCGAGCACGACGAGGTCGTACGCGCCGCTCGCGATTGCGTCCTCGGCGACCGCGAGCGCCTCGGCGGCCGCCCGGCGGTCCTCGTCCGTCGGGCCGCCCCCAAGCAAGCCTGTGGACGCCCGTGCGGGGCGCTCGACGCGCACACCGAGGCGCTCGAGCATCGCAAGCTCGCTCGAGCGCTCGCCGCCCTTCACGAACTGCAAGAACAGGACCTTCAAGCCGGCACCGGCCGCGCGCACCGCGAGCCCGACCGCCGCGGTCGTCTTGCCCTTGCCATCACCCGTGTACACCTGCACCAGACCTACGCGGTCAGCCTCGCTCACGGCCGTCCCTCCTTCGACTCGACGAGCGCGAGCGCAGCCGCCACCGCCTCGCTCTCGCTCGCGACGACGCGGGCACCGCGTTCGCACGCCTCGCGCGCGAGCGCACGCGCCTCGCCGCCAGTGTAGTCCCGATCCGGCGTCACGTCGTCGAGCAGCAGCATCGGCGCGCCCGAGCGCACCGCCGCCCGCAAGTTGGCGACGTTCGCGCGACCGAACGGGGTCGGAGCCACGACGACGGCCGCGCACGCCGCGAAGCGCTCCGCCGCCCACGCCTCGGCGTCGGCGCCCGCCTCGCCGAACGGCGGCAGGCGGAAGGACTCGTGCCCGAGCGCGTCCGCCACCGCAGCGTCCACGTCGCCTTCGTTGAGTGCGCCGCACACGGCGCGGCACCCGGCGCGCGCGAGCTCGCGCAGGAGGGCGCG
>FWPV01000274.1_pt1 | contig 174145 bp, 160 predicted proteins | sample 2228371 | NCBI WGS metagenome assembly FWPV01 (sample SAMEA103939776, study PRJEB20133) | metagenome | reverse complement strand
ACATCAGCAGCCGAGGGTTTTACTGAACAGATATTAGAAACTGCCGATGTTGTATCTGAGTTGGCTGAACCAGAGGCTTTAGAAATGGCGGATGTCTTATCTGAGTTAGAAGATCAGAATCCCTCAACGGCTGAGGCCAGTTCCTTCCCACCCCTTGCAGATCCATGGTTAGAGGCGGATCCCAGTCCAGCGCCAGCAGCGACGACGACCGCAAACGCACCAGAAACCACCCCTGAACCTCCTACAGAGGCTTCCGAAACCAAAACAGCAGACTATACGACTCCTGTCATCGAAAAAGTGCCCCGGGATGGTCAATCAAAAGTGGCAGGGGTGGCTGGCATGGTTATGGGCTTGGGGTTTTGCGCCACCGGTTTGGGTACAGTCATTGGCTTACCCATGGTTGTCGGCGGCATGTGGATGCTAGGGGATGAAGAAGTATGGCGGGGCGATTGTCCCCACTGTGGCCAAACCTTAAAAGTCCCTGTAGGAAAACTGTGGCGATTTAGCTGTCCCAGTTGTCAAGGGCTGATTGAAATTAAGCATGGCCGCTTTTACCGCCGCTTTGCTGCTCAATCGGACACACGATCGTGAACTAATTCTGGGCAAGAAGCCCCCAAGTCTGCAGTTTGATATAATCCAAACTACCTTGACGGCGATCGCCCTCAAGCCAACGCCAACTAGCATCAGTTCTAAAATCTAAAAATTGGCACGCCTTTGCAGAGAACCCCAGACCAATGACTTCAAACACAACAGTACTCAACGACTATCGCCAACACACGCAAGAGCGGGCTGCCCTTGGGATTCCGCCTTTGCCGTTAACCGCAGCGCAGGTGTCAGCAGTTTGTGATTTACTACAGCAACCACCCGCAGGGGAAGAAGATTATCTGTTGCATTTGTTGCGGGATCGCGTGCCCCCCGGCGTTGATGAGGCTGCCTACATTAAAGCTGGCTTTCTGACGGCGATCGCCAAAGGAGAACTCACCAGCCCCCTCATTTCCCCTGTAGCCGCCGTCGAACTCCTCGGCACCATGTTGGGGGGCTACAACGTCCAGTCGTTGATTGATCTGTTGCGCCACCCGAATGATGAATTGGCAGTCGCCGCAGCGCAGGCACTCAGTCACACGCTACTGGTCTATGATGCCTTTCACGACGTCCAAGACCTGATAGGGCAGGGCAATCCCTATGCCCGCCAAGTCATGGAATCTTGGGCCAATGGTGACTGGTTTACTCGCCGTCCTCAATTACCAGAGGCGATTACGGTGACCGTCTTCAAAGTGCCCGGTGAAACCAACACCGATGATCTGTCACCCGCACCCCACGCCACCACCCGTCCCGATATTCCTCTGCACGCCACCGTCATGCTGGAAAATCGCCTGCCCGGGGCTTTGCAAATTATTGCCGAACTCAAACAAAAGGGGCACCCCTTGGCTTACGTGGGGGATGTGGTTGGCACTGGCTCCTCACGCAAGTCAGCAACGAACTCCGTCATTTGGCACATTGGCCGTGATATTCCCTACGTGCCCAACAAACGCACGGGTGGCGTGTGCTTAGGGGGCAAAATTGCACCAATTTTCTTCAACACGATGGAAGACTCCGGTGCCTTGCCCATTGAGTGTGATGTCACCGCCATGGCCATGGGGGATGTCATTACGATCTATCCCTACAAGGGCGAAATTACCAATGCGGCAGGGGAGGTCATTAGTACCTTTACCCTCAAGCCCGACACCCTGCTGGATGAAGTGCGAGCCGGTGGTCGCATTCCACTGCTGATTGGTCGTACGCTCACTGACAAAGCCCGAGCCGTTCTTGGCCTTGATCCCAGCCCCTTATTTACCCGACCCACTGCGCCACAAAACGATAGTGGCAAAGGCTACACCTTGGCGCAAAAAATCGTTGGTAAAGCCTGCGGCTTAGCGGGTGTTCGCCCGGGTACCTACTGCGAACCGGTCATGACAACGGTCGGCTCCCAAGACACCACAGGGCCAATGACCCGCGACGAGCTGAAAGAGCTGGCCTGCTTAGGCTTCGGTGCAGATTTGGTGCTCCAGAGCTTCTGCCACACCGCCGCTTACCCGAAACCGGTGGACATCAAAACCCACAAAGAATTACCGGACTTCATCCAATCCCGTGGCGGTGTGTCCCTGCGACCCGGGGATGGCATCATCCATTCTTGGTTGAACCGGATGCTGCTGCCGGACACGGTGGGTACTGGTGGTGACTCCCATACCCGTTTTCCCTTGGGGATTTCCTTTCCGGCAGGCTCGGGGCTGGTGGCCTTCGCCGCTGCTTTGGGTGTGATGCCGCTGGATATGCCCGAATCGGTGCTGGTGCGCTTTAAGGGCACTTTACAACCGGGGGTGACGCTGCGGGATATTGTTAACGCCATTCCCTACGTAGCGATTCAGCAAGGGAAACTCACCGTTGCCAAGGAAAACAAGAAAAATGTTTTCTCTGGCCGGATTATTGAAATGGAAGGGCTGCCAGACTTACAACTAGAACAAGCCTTTGAACTCACCGATGCCACGGCGGAGCGATCGGCGGCGGGGTGTACCATCAAACTCAGCGAAGAGACAGTCGCCACCTACCTGCGATCGAACATTGTCTTGCTGAAAAATATGGTGGCACGGGGCTATGGGGATGCCCGCACAATTTTACGGCGGGTGAAAAAAATGGAAGCTTGGCTGGCAAATCCCACCCTGCTTGCAGCGGATCCGGATGCTGAGTATGCCGATATTTTGGAGGTGGACTTGGATCAGATCCGCGAACCTCTAGTGGCGGCTCCCAACGATCCCGACAACATCAAAACCCTTTCCGAGTGCGCTGGTGATCCGGTACAAGAGGTCTTTATTGGCTCCTGTATGACGAATATCGGCCATTATCGCGCTGCTGCCAAAGTTCTCGAAGGGGAGGGAGCCGTGAAAGTTCGCCTCTGGATTGCGCCGCCCACCCGTATGGACGAGCAGCAACTACGGGAAGAAGGGTACTACGGCATCTTCGCTGCGGCCGGGGCACGCATGGAAATGCCGGGTTGCTCGTTGTGCATGGGGAACCAAGCGCGGGTAGCAGATAATACCACTGTGTTTTCTACGTCAACCCGCAATTTCAACAACCGCATGGGTAAGGGGGCTCAGGTCTATTTGGGATCGGCGGAACTGGCCGCTGTCTGCGCGCTGTTGGGGCGTATTCCCACGCGGGAAGAATATCTTGAGATTGTCACTCGCAAAATTGATCCTTTCGCTGCCGATTTGTACCGCTACCTCTACTTTGACCAAATTCCAGACTACGAAAACCAAGGTCGTTTAATTCCGGTGGAGGAAGAAAACAAACTCATGGCCAGCGTTACCCTCTAAGGTTACCGAACAGTGATTAATTTGCTAACATAAGCTCACAATTAACCACTTTTACCCATGTGGCATACGTTCCCCTAAGAAAAGCTGTCCAGTCTCTGGGGTTGCACCCCAACACGCTCCGCAAGTATGCAGACCAAGGCAAGATCGACTCGATTCGCAACGAAGCAGGACAACGCCTGTTCAATGTCGAGTCCTACCTGCGGCGAACAACTCAGCCTACCGTTGTTTGTTATTGCCGTGTCAGTTCCCGTAAGCAAAGAGACGATCTTGCAAGACAAGTCCAGTTCATGCGCGAACGCTTCCCAGCAGCCGAAATCATCCAAGACATCGGTTCTGGACTCAACTTCAAAAGAAAGGGACTGCAAACCTTACTGGAACGACTTATGCGCGGCGATAAGCTCACGATTGTGGTTGCCCAACGAGACCGGCTCTGCCGATTTGGGTTCGAGCTGTTCGAGTTTATGGCACAGCACAACGGTGGCTCAATCGTGGTTCTCGACCAGACTGTTCACAGCCCAGAATCTGAGCTTACCGCCGATCTTCTCGCCATCCTTGACGTCTTCTCGCGCCGAATCTCAGGGCTTCGCAGCTACCGCCAGAAGATCAAGGAAGATTCGTCTCTTCCCAAACCCTGAGCAGCGAGCCATGCTCAAGCAGTGGTGGGGACGCGCTTCGCGAAATGGTGTTTCCCGATACGTTTACAACAAGACAATTGAACATCTGCAGCAGCCCGATACAAAGGCTCAGTGGATGGCTGTAGCTCAGATTATCCCAAGAGCTTTGCCAGAGTGGGCAACATCGGTTCCGTACCAGATTAAGAAGATTGCCGTAAAGGATGCCTGGGAAGCCAAAAGGAAATACAAAGAAGACGGGAAAATCCCCCGCTGCAAGTTTCGTAGCCGCAAGGATAAGCAACAGACGATATTCATCCCGCTCGCGAAGCGTGTCCCCAGACGGCTATCAAAGATTGTGGCGTGTATCACACGCTCTTGGGAAAATGTGTTCTCAAAGAGCCACTCCCTCAAAGCTTCAGTGATGGTCGGTTAACACTTGCCTATGGCGAGTATTACCTGCTCTGAGGAAGTGCAGCCCCAGCAGACCGAGAACCAAGGTCGCGGGGTTGCCTTGGATCCCGGTGTTCGCACGTTCATCAGGTTCTTGTCTGAGTCGTCCTACGGGTGGATTGGAGAGGGCGCTAATCTGTGTATCCAGAAACTCTGTTTCAAGCTGGATAAGCTCATCTCCACGATGAGCAAAGCCAAATCTGAGCAGAAGCGGCGACTCAAGAAAGCGGCTGACCGGATAAGAGTGAAAATCAAGCACCTCATCGAAGAGTTGCACCACAAAACAGCAAAGTTTTTGGTGGACAACTTCGATGTGATTTTGTTGCCCTCGTTTGACACCTCTCAAATGGTGAGCCAATCGCGGCGCAAGATTCCCTCTCAGTCGGTGCGGCAGATGCTTTCTTTATCCCACTACCAGTTCAAGAAGCATCTGGAGTGCAAAGCTTGGAAGTCGGGGAAGATTCTTTTGTCTGACATCAAGGAAGCTTATACGTCCAGAACAGTTTCTTGGACAGAAGAGGTGAAGCAGATTGGCGGTTCCCAGACTATCACTGATAGTGTTGGGAACTCTATGAACCGGGACTTGAATGGTGCTCGCGGGATTTTCCTGCGGGCATTGGTTGATACGCCTTGGTTGAGAGAAAACCTCAATTTATGTATTCGTTAGCGTTTGTTAGCGAAAAAGTATCGGGATGTCTTGGTTGGATTTTCTAATGCGGCTGCTGGCGGCATCGTCTTTTGGCATTGCGGTGGGGCTGGAGCGCCAGTGGCGACACCGTATGGCAGGGTTGGTCACCCACACATTGGTGGCCATGGGCTCGGCTATGTTTGTGATGTTCTCACTAATGTTTCCCAGAGAAGGCAGCCCAACACGGGTGGCAGCACAAGTGGTCTCGGGGATTGGCTTTTTGGGCGGTGGTGTGATCCTGCGGCAAGGCTTGACGATCCGCGGCCTCAATACAGCAGCAACCCTCTGGTGTGCGGCAGGGCTAGGCATTCTAGCAGGGGGTGGTTATGTTGTGCATGGCTTAGTTGCAACAATTTTTGTTGTTATGGTAAATGTTGTCCTACCGATTTTGGGCGATCGCCTCAATTTGCACAGCCAACCTTATACTGGGTTGGAGTACAGCTACCAGTGCGAAATTATTGCCCGATTGCAGGAGGAAAGTCTTATCCGAACCATTTTGCTGACCAGTATTGGGGGTGACTTACAAGTACGCTCGCTTTGGAGCCAGCACCCGATTGATGCCCCCGATCGCGTGGTGATTTGTTTGGAACTAACTTGTCATGAACGACAGGATACCGCAGTAGAGGTTCTGATGAATCGCTTAAGCCTAGAGCCTGGTGTCTTAGCCACTCGCTGGTCAGTGCAGGAGCGGTTGATCTAATGGTAGATAGCAAAACAGTAACGGCGATTTATACCGATGGTGCTTGCGAAGGTAACCCGGGGCCAGGGGGCTGGGGCGTCGTCATTTATTTCAGTGATGGTTCAGTGCATGAACTGGGGGGCGGGCACCCGCAAACAACGAATAACCGCATGGAGTTACAGGCGGCCATTGAAGCCCTCAAGCTGTGGCAACAGTTGAATCCGGAGGGGGCGATCGCCCTCTACACCGATAGCGAGTACGTCCTGAAAGGGATTACGGAATGGATTCATAACTGGAAACGGCGAGGCTGGCGAACAGCCAGCAAAAAACCAGTGTTGAATCAGGATTTGTGGCAGGAACTGGATGCTCTAAACCATGAGTCAATTCGCTGGCATCACGTGCGTGGCCACACGGGGAATGTGGGGAATGAACGCTGCGATGCGATCGCCCGCAGTTTTAGTCGCGGTCAACCGATAGCCCTAACACAGCAGCCAACACTGCTGGAGTAATATCCCGGGTGGCTTCAAAGACGGCAGTGGCACCCGCTGCCCGCAGGCGATCGCCATAGGTTGGCCGATCCGATGGCTTAACGTGGGGAGGAATAACGCCAAGGCCACACCAGGGGGCAGACATTTCTTGGCGAGCATTGACCACGGTTTGCATGTCGGCGACGGTATCCCCAATATAAACTGCGGGAGTTTTGGCATCCGTTGTTGCTTGCCAGTAGGCGCGAATCAACCCCTCCGGATTTGGTTTGCCCGGCGCATCTTCCATGGCAATGAGGAGGGGCTGCTGAAGTTTTAGGCGCTGTTTGAGCACATACTCTGCCGAGTCGCGGGTAGCACCACTAACAAAGCCCCAAGCCATACCTGCTGCGCTCAGCGCCTGAAAATACTCCAAATCCACCAACAGTGGCTCATCTTGGATATAGCCCGACCACTCTTGACCGGTGTAGCGATCTTCAAAAAACGTGACAAGAGCCTCATAATCTAGCGCCACTGCCGCACGGGGTTGTCCCTGCCGTTCAAAGTAGCGGTAAATCAACTCTTGGGAGCCTTCCCAGTCATTGTTCCAGCAGCCTTCCGCTTTAAGTTCGTCAATTTCCTTTTGGCTGGGGCGGTAGGCGCCTTGGGTAAAGTGCTCCACCGTATCGGCCAGTGCCCGGCGGTAAGAGCGGCTGACATCGCGGACAACGCCATCAATATCAAAAAAAATACAGGCACGGGGGTTCAATCGTTTCGGGCTCCCAGAGGATCAAAAAATGACTTGTAACCATTTGAACTCATTCGCTATTATAAAAGATGGTTTATTTTCAAAAACTTGCTTGGGAGGTTCCAGTTGTCCCGCTTCACCCTTAGAGTGCTCTGGTTAGAAAAAGATGTCGCGATCGCGGTTGATCAGGTGGTCGGCAAAGGCACAAGCCCCCTCACCTCTTACTTTTTCTGGCCACGCACCGATGCTTGGGAACTCCTGAAAGCTGAGCTAGAAAGTAAGTCATGGATTTCGGAAGCGGAGCGCATTGAACTGTTGAATCGCGCTACCGAAATCATTAACTACTGGCAAGAAGAGGGCAAAAATCTTCCCGTGTCCGAAGCTCAAAAACGCTTTAGTGACATTAGCTTTGTGGGCACTGCCTAGGCTTTAACTTGCAGTACTGAAAAAGATTCAAAACGCAAAGGAAAAACAATTATGGGTTTGGTTTTATATGGGATTGTCGTTGCCGGGGCGATCGCCCTCGCGGTTGGCCTATACTACACGCTGCGTGCCGTTAAGCTCATCTAGTGAGCTTAGGTCACGTCTCCTTGCGGGTATTGCTGCCACAATTGAGTGCTTTCTCGCAAGCTGCTATAGTCACCATTTCCCAGAATCAGGTGATCCAGCACCGGTATCCCCATGAGTTGACCCGCTTGTAAAATTTGCTGGGTTAGTTCAATATCCGCTTGACTGGGTTCCAGATTGCCTGAGGGATGGTTGTGGGCAATAATCAAGCGGCTGGCATTGCGACGCACTGCTTCCCGAAAAATTTCCCGTGGATGAGCCAAGGTTTCAGTGGCTGTCCCAACACTGACCACATGAGCGCCCAATAGGCGATGCCGCACATCCAACAACAGCACCGCAAAGCGTTCAGTGGGTTGCCACATTAAATCCGCACTCAGGACTGCCGCCGCAAGAGCTGGATCGCTAATGATCGTCTGTTCCGCTGGCCGTGACTGAAACACCCGCTTGCCTAGTTCAACGGCGGCCAAAATTGTCGTTGCCTTTGCCGGCCCTACCCCCGGAATAGCCATGAGTTCTTCAGGGGTAATGTCCCGCAAGCGACTCACGGCATCCCCCCCCTCCCCATTGCCCTCTGCCAAGTGCTTCAGAATAAACTGCCCTAACCCAATTGCTGAAAGCTTCCCCGGCCCTTGCCCTGTCCCCAACAAGATCGCTAACAGCTCGGCAGAACTCAGATAACGCGCCCCATGGCTCATGAGTTTTTCGCGGGGGCGATCGCCCACAGGTAGATCCGTAACGCGCAATGAGTAGGACGACATTGTCTAGACAACAGTAGCAACAGCATTAGGACACTCCCCTCAGCATACCAAGGCACGATACCGATATGCCGATGGCTGAACTGGCGCAGGTTAGTGGTTACTAGTTGACTTTTATTTTCATTTGATTAACACTGATACAAGTAAAGAGCAGAATTTTTTTCTGTTTACCCTCAATGAACTTGCTGCGAATCATCTCCTTACTTTCATCTGAAGGAGGGGTATATCCTCCTAACCCTAAGTGATGGCGATCGGGAAACCTGATTGCTTAAACTGTCCTGAAAACAAGTCTTTGAGGTGACTACGTACAACGCAATTGTAAGTTGAGGAGTGAATCATGGTGCAACCGTTACGGGTTTGCTTGGGGCTAGCTGTTGTTCCGGTAACAATGGCCTCATCTGCATTAGCTGCAAATCAATCTCAATATACCTTAGAAAGCAATTTGTCAAATTTGGGAGGCAATATTGAAATTCAAAATCAACAACTGCCCACCTCGAGTACAGTCATTGCCCAAAATCGGCGCACGCCAGCTCCCATGCCCTCGGTGGCGGAATTAGAATCTGGCTCTGTGGTAACTCCGGCTACCGCACAATCTCAAGAGCGCAGCCTTGCCATTCCCCAAGCCCTGCCCCAAGTCACCTCGGTCAATCAGCTTTCCGATGTGCGTCCCACTGACTGGGCCTACCAAGCCTTGGCCTCCCTTGTGGAAAAATACGGCTGTATTGCGGGGTATCCCGATGGCACGTTCCGGGGCAACCGCGCTGCGACGCGCTACGAAATGGCGGCAGCGTTGAATGCCTGCTTGGATGTGGTGAGCGATCGCTTTGCCACCCAAGAAGACCTTGCCACCCTGCAAAGGCTGGTGCAAGAGTTTTCTAATGAACTAGCAGGGGTAAAAGGGCGGGTGACGAACTTAGAGGGGCGCGTGGCTAACCTTGAAGCAACACAGTTTGCCACGATCACCAAGCTGCGAGCTTCAGTGCTCTTTAACCTCTCGGATGTGTTCACCGGGGATGTGGCGGTGCCTGCCCCCGGTAGTGGACCGAGTATTAACGATAATCCGGTGTTTACCTACCGCGCCCGCTTCAACTTCGACACCAGTTTTTCCGGTAAGGATGTGCTGCGAGTGCGGCTGCAAGCGGCCAATATGCCAGCTTATCAAGCGGTTACTGGCACCAATATGGCTCGCTTGGCCTATGACACCAATACTAACGGAGCCTTTGGCTTAGACGACCTTTACTATCGCACCCCCATTGGTAACCGTCTCTTCCTTGCCTTCGATGCGAATGCCGGTAACTTTGATAAAAACGTTTTTGTTTTTAACCCACTCCTGCAATCTGATGAGACGGGTTCCATCTCCCGCTTCGGTCGTTTTAACCCCATTTACCGGATTGGCGGGGGCGGCGCTGGGGTATCGCTGCGCTACAAAATCCTTGAAAACAAAGATCGTGGTACCGGTCTAGACTTTAACATCAGCTACCAAGCACCTCGGGCAGGCTTGCCTTTTGATCGGTCAACTAATCCTGCGGGTCCCAACAACGCCCTTGGCAATGATAACGGCTTCTTTAATGGTGCCTATGCTGCTCTGGCGCAACTGGATATCCGACCCATGAAGAATCTGGCCCTTGGGCTAACCTACGTCCGCTCCTTTGGTACAAACATTGCTGGCGGTACCGGTAGCAGTGGTTTTGCTGGGTCAGCCGCTAATCCAACCGGTGTGAACGATCGGAATACGGCGGCGGATAGCTTTGGCTTCCAGTTTACCTACCGACCGATTCCTAAATTTAACGTTGCGGGTTGGGTGGGGTACTCCGATGTCCGCGTTGTCCAAAATGCCACTGACTATACAGCTGGTGCCAGGAATGCCGAAGTTCTCAACTGGGCGATTAGCGCTGCTGTACCGGATATTTGGCAAAAAGGAGACGTGTTGGGGCTGATCTTTGGTCAACCACCCCAAACCATTAGTGTCAGCAATACCTTTGGTGGGTTTGCTCCTTCCACCGCCTTTAATTCCTATCACATTGAAGGGCTATATCGTTTCCGGCTGTCACCCAACATTGCTGTTACTCCAGGAATTATTGCCTTGGTGAACCCCAACAGCAATAGCAACAATGCCCCAATTATCTTGGGGGTTGTCCGCACCACCTTTACCTTCTAGCCACGAGCCACTGAAAACCTAATAAGCTCTATTGCCCCGACAGAAAATGTCCGGGGTTTTTTATTGTTGTCGATGCTTCACACCCCAGTGGTGATTGTTTCCTCCTGTCACGAAAACACAGATTTTTGAATAAAATACAGGTGCCTTGAAATTTAAGGGGGGCGCTTGTGTCTGTAGGAATTGAGTTCAAAACAGAGAAGAAATTTTGGTCAGATGAAGCGTTTATGGCACTGCCTGAAGACGGGGGTCGCTATGAAATTATCAATGGGGAATTAGTGCAGATGGGCAATTCAGGAGCATTACATGGTTATGTCTGTAGTCTCCTCATTACCGCCTTAGCTAGCTATGTGATGTCCCAAAAGCTGGGTGTTATTTTAGACTCCAGTACGGCATTCAAAATGAAAAGTGGCAACTGGCGATCGCCCGATGTTTCTTTCTTTGCCAAGGAGCGCTTGCAGGGGCTGACCGAACTGCCCACAGGATTTCTCGAGGGTGCGCCTGATCTCGCCGTTGAAGTGCTATCTGCGGGAAATACCGTGGCCGAAATCCACGATAAGCTGGTTGACTACTTCGACAATGGCACCCGGCTGAGTTGGGTTATCCACCCGAGTGAGCACTATGTTTTAGTTTATCGCTCTGCCCAAGAACCGGAATGCCTTCTGAAATCGGTTGATATTTTAGATGGCGCAGAGGTCGTTCCGGATTTTAGGTTTCCTGTAGCGAACCTGTTTCAGCAACTGTCGTTTTAGATGAGTCAAAGATCGCGATGCTGAAAGGGCTTTGCGCCCTCACCGCTGTAATCAGCAACAATGTGCCCGTTGCCCACTAATTGATATTTATAAGTCACCAGACCCTCAAGACCCACCGGCCCCCGCGGCGGCAGCTTATGGGTGCTAATGCCCACTTCGGCACCAAAGCCGTAGCGAAAGCCATCGGCAAAGCGGGTGGAGCAGTTATGGAAAACGCCTGCGGCATCCACTTCTTGTAGAAAGCGGGCAGCGGCGGCTGGGTCTTCGGTGACAATGGCTTCGGTGTGACCAGAGCCATAGGTGGCAATGTGCTCGAGGGCAGCGTCGAGATTGGGCACAACCTTGATGGCCAAGATGCGATCGCAATACTCTGTTGCCCAGTCGCTTTCGCTGGCTAAGGCCATGGGGACCAGATGACAGGCAATGGCATCCCCCCGCAGTTCCACTCCTGCTGCGGTGAGGGCAGCGGCGACTTTGGGTAAAAAAGTTTCAGCAATGCCCCGATGGACAAGGAGGGTTTCAATGGCATTACAGGCGGCGGGGTACTGGGTTTTGGCATCGACGGTGATGGCGATCGCCTTGTCCACATCAGCGGCAACATCCACATAGAGATGACAGAGGCCATCGGCATGTCCTAGGACTGGAATGCGGGTGTTGTTTTGAATGTAGCGGACAAACTCGTTGGAGCCGCGGGGAATAATCAAATCCACCCACTCCTCTAGTTGCAGTAGCTCGGTAATTTCGGCGCGCCGCATGAGCAGGGCGATCGCCTCGGTGGGAACCCGAGACTGGCTTAAGCCTCGGTGAATGGCCTGCATAATGGCTTGACAGGAGTGACTCGCTTCTTGTCCCCCTTTGAGGATGGCACCATTCCCCGATTTAATGGCTAATGCCGAAATTTGCATGACCGCATCGGGGCGAGCTTCAAAGATCACCCCCAGTACCCCAAGGGGACAGGTGACGCGGCTCAGGATTAACCCTTCATCCAGTTGCCGATGGAGTTGGCGTTGTCCTAAGGGATCCGGCAGCGCTGCCACCTGCCGCACACCGGCGATCGCCGATGCCAGTTTATTGGCACTGAGTTCTAAACGGGCGTAGAGGGATGGATTCAGACCATTTGCCTGCGCCTGCTCACAGTCGGCTTGGTTTGCCGCCAAAATTTCTGGGGCTGCTGCCTCTAGCGCCACAGCAACTGCTTCGAGGGCTTGATTGCGGGCTGTGGCATCAAGGAGTGCCAACACGCGGGCAGCGTCATGAACCGCTTTTACCCGCTGCACAAGGGAGGATTCCGTAACCGCCATAAGTTAGGGGGGAGGAGAAGAAGTATCTAGACAGATCCTACGGCAAATTGCTCCGTAGGTATGGTAGGTTAACGGCAATTAGGTTGCCCTAGGGGGTATTTCGTTACCATTGCCCAAGGTGGAAGTTTAGGAGGATCATGCGGATATTATTTGTTGCTGCCGAAGCCGCTCCCTTAGCCAAGGTGGGGGGAATGGGGGATGTTGTCGGTTCCCTGCCCAAGGTGTTACGGCGGATGGGTCACGACGTGCGCATCTTTATGCCCTACTACGGGTTCTTGCCCGACAAGATTGAGATCCCCAAAGACCCTGTTTGGGTGGGTTTTGCTATGTTTCAGACGTTCCATGTCTATGAAACAGTTCTCCCTGGGTCAGACGTACCCCTATACCTCTTTGGGCATCCCAGCTTTAACCCCCGTCGTGTTTACTACGGTGAGGACGAGGACTGGCGGTTCACCCTGTTTGCCAACGGGGCGGCGGAGTTTGCTTGGAACTACTGGAAACCCCAGATTATCCACTGTCATGACTGGCACACGGGTATGATTCCAGTGTGGATGCACCAATCTCCCGATATTACAACCGTCTTCACGATCCATAACTTGGCCTACCAAGGACCGTGGCGCTGGCGGCTAGAACAAATCACGTGGTGTCCTTGGTACATGCAAGGCCACAATACAATGGCAGCAGCGGTACAGTACGCCGATCGCGTCAATACCGTCTCCCCCACGTACGCGGAACAAATTAAAACCCCTGAGTACGGCGAAAAGCTGGAAGGGCTGCTCTCGTTTATTAGCGGTAAGCTTTCGGGTATCCTCAACGGTATCGATACCGAGATGTTTGATCCGAGCACCGATCGCGCGCTTGTGCAAAACTACTCCGTCGATAGCTTGGAAAAACGCAAAGCAAACAAAATTGCCCTGCAAGAAGAGTTGGGGCTGGAGGTGAATGCTGGCCGCTTTTTGGTGGGCATGGTCACCCGCCTTGTGGAGCAAAAGGGGTTAGATCTGCTGATACAAGTTTTAGATCGCTTTTTGGCCTATACCGATAGTCAGTTTGTGCTGTTGGGCACGGGCGATCGCTACTACGAAACCCAGATGTGGCAAATTGCTTCCCGTTTTCCGGGGCGCTGTAGTGTGCAGTTGCTCTACAGTGATGTGCTCTCCCGGCGCATTTACGCTGGCGCTGATGCCTTCGTCATGCCCAGCCGTTTTGAACCCTGTGGCATTGCCCAAATGATTGCCCTGCGCTACGGCTGTGTGCCGATTGTGCGGCGGACTGGCGGACTAGTGGATACGGTCTCCCATCACGATCCGGAGACCCAAAAGGGAACGGGCTACTGTTTTGATCGCTACGAACCACTAGATTTCTATACCTGCCTCGTGCGGGCATGGGAAGGGTTCCGCTACAAACCGGAGTGGCAGGCTTTGCAACAGCGGGGGATGCGGGAGGACTTTAGCTGGACGAAATCGGCGCTGGCCTACAATGCCTTGTATAACTCCATCTATGGCTTGCCACCGGAGGCCATGCCTACTCCTCCTGTGCATCTCCCCACGGGTGTTGCGGCCTCCTAGTGCCCACGAACAGTGATCATTCTGGCCTACGAGTATGTGGACCCCCTCTGGCAGCCGCTCCCAGAGGCTTCCCAGTGGGGCAGTGAGATTGATCGCTGGGTGTTGGATGTGGAACCCCAGCGACCCCAATTGCGCCAGTTACTGGCTCACCTACAGCCCGGCTATTGGCTACTGCCCAGCTTGAGTGCTTTGGGTCGGAACATTTTTGAAGTGAGCGATCGCCTCAAGAAATTGGAGGCAGCCGGTATTACGGTGATTGCCTTGGCGGAAGGCTATGTGAGCGATCGCCCCGTTGCCGCTGAGCGCTTACTTGACCTCTGGCAGCAGGTGAAAGACCAACTGCACCGGCAAACCCTCTGCCATGGCCATGCCCGCAACCGCCTCAGGCATCAACCGCCACCGGGGCGGGCACCCTACGGCTATCGGCGGGGCAAAGATCATTACGTGGTGGATCGGGGCGCGGCAGTGGTGGTGAAGGATTTGGTGGAGCACTTTTTGCTCTATGGCTCCCTGAGTGCGGCGGTTCGGTTTATTGCCACTGCCCACCAGAAAAAAATTAGCGTCACCACCGCGCGCCGTTGGCTGACCCATCCGGTTTATCGGGGCCATCTGCGCTACCAAGGCCAGACGGTGATTCGCAATACCCACGCGCCCCTGATCTCCGCCGACGAAGCGGCACAAGTGGATCGGCTGTTGCGTCGCAATCGCGCCTTACCCCGCCGCAGTGCCAGTGCCCCCCATCCCCTCGCTGGCTTGGTGGTGTGTGGCCGCTGCCAGCAACCCTTTGGCCGCACCCAAGTGAGTGGCTATCGCCAAGTCCCGCAGTACTCCTATCTCCGTCCCCTCCGCTGTCCGGAAATACCCAAGTGCCGCAGCATTCCTTACCCCCATGCCCTTGCAGCGGTGATTGAAGAAATTTGCCGCTGTTTACCGCCAGCGATCGCCCAGTTGGCACAACCCCCTGACCATCTGAGGGAGGCGATCGCCCAAGTGCAGCAGCACCTTGAGCAACTCCAAGCTCTCGAAGCCAGTGGTGTGTTAGATGCTGAAACCGCTCAACTGCGACGCTATAAACTCCAAGCCCAGCTCTCGCAACTTCAAGATCAGCAGGCGCAACTGCCTCCCAGCAACCTCCTTCAGCTAGCAGTGACCCTCGGCCAATCCCAGTTTTGGTATCAGCTTTCAGCCACTGAACAGCGGTTTTACTTCCGCGAATTCTTACGCGCCATTGAAGTTGTCAGCCGACCTCAGGAACAATGGCATGTCCGCCTCCAGTTCATTTTCTAGCGCCGTGCAGTGGCAATGGTTCGTTTACTGTGAACCGTTACGGCAACCCCTCGTGACCAGTCAGGGCATCTGGCGATCGCGCCAAGGCATCTACCTCCGCCTTCAGGACGCGGCGGGACGCTTAGGTTATGGCGAAATTGCCCCCCTTCCCGGTTGGGGCAGCGAATCCTTAGCCGCCGATATTGCCCTGTGCCAGCAATTACCCTCCCACTTGACCCCAGCGATCATCGCCCGCATTCCCGATCATCTGCCAGCGGCTCAGTTTGGGTTTCACACCGCTTGGCAGAGTGTGGGGCGCTTACCCTATGTCCTTGATCCTCCCCAACAGTGGCCGCAGTGTGCCCTCCTCGGCAGTGGTGAAACGGCGCTCCACGCGTGGTATCCCCTTTGGCAGCAGGGGTACCACACGTTTAAGTGGAAAGTGGGGGTTGGGGCGCCACAAAGGGAACAGGCGATTCTCCGTGAACTCTTACAACAGTTGCCGTCAACCGCAAAGCTCCGCCTTGATGCCAACGGGGCTTGGAATGAGCCGACTGCCCGCCAATGGTTGCAGTGGTTAGACATGCAAGACGATAGGATTGAGTTTGTTGAGCAGCCGTTGCCCCCTGAGGATTGGCCGGGTCTGCAAAGACTTGCCCAAGCGGTGAACGTGCCCCTTGCCCTAGATGAAAGTATCGTCAGTTACCAACATTTAGAAATATGGCAGGCGCGGGGCTGGCCGGGGCTGTACGTCCTCAAACCCGCTTTGATGGGGAATCCCCAGCGGCTAAACCAACTCCTTGTGCAAGGACTGCGGCCTGAGCGATTGGTGTTCTCTTCCGCCCTCGAAGGGGCGATCGCCCGCACGGCCATTTTCGCCCACTTCCCCGCTTGGCAGCCCCAACGCGCCCTCGGCTTTGGCGTGGAACGCTGGCGACCAACAACTCTCCTCACCTCCCTTGCGGATTATGCCAGTGAATGGCAGCGCCTTGACAATTATGGTAAAAATCACTATAAATAGAACAGCTTCTTTCTCGCCAGTGCCATGACCGATCTGACCCTTGCCGCCAGTGATTACAGCCTGCTCACAGATTTATACCAAATCACGATGGCGGCAGCTTACGCAGGGGAAGGTTTGGCCATGCTGCCCGCTAGTTTTGAGGTGATGGTACGACGGCTCCCCCGCGGGCACACCTACCTAGTGGCGATGGGTTTAGCCCAAGTGCTCGACTACCTGAGCCAGTTTCAGGTTACCCCAGCGCAAATTGACTATTTACGGAGTTTGGCGGTTCTTCAGCGGGCACCAGCGCAGTTTTGGGAACTTCTGCAAAAGAGTCGCTTTCAGGGCACAGTGTGGGCAGTACCAGAAGGAACAGTGGTGTTTGCCCAAGAGCCGCTGCTGCGGATTGAAGCCCCCCTGTGGCAAGCCCAGTGGCTAGAAACGTTTATTTTGAATACGCTCAATTACCAAACGCTGATTGCCACCCGCGCCTCGCGACTGCGGCAAGTGGTGGGGGAGGGTGTCCCCTTGCTGGAATTTGGCACCCGCCGTGCCTTTAGTCCCCAAGCCTCCCTTTGGGCGGCACGGGCTGCCTTAGCGGCAGGATTTACGGCTACTTCTAACGTCTTGGCGGCGCAGCAGTTGGGGGTGGTTCCCACCGGGACGATGGCGCATTCGTTGGTGATGGCGATCGCCACCCTTGCGGGCAGTGAGCAGGAGGCGTTCACGGTATTTTTGCGCTACTATCCCGATGCGGCTCTGCTCGTCGATACCTACGATACCCTCAGTGCCGTGGCCACCCTTGCCCAACGCCAAGCGGCAGGGGAACTGCACGTGCAAGCGGTGCGCATTGACTCCGGCGATTTGGTGAGCCTCTCGCAGCAGATCCGCCAATACCTCCCCCACGCCAAAATCGTTGCCAGTGGCGATCTAGACGAAACGGAAATTCGCCGCCTCATCGCTGCTGGTGCCACGATTGATGCCTACGGCATTGGCACCAAGCTCGTGACTGGTGATCCGGTAAACGGGGTGTACAAACTTGTCGAGATGAATGGCCAAGCAGTCATGAAAGCTGCCAGCGGCAAAATGACTCTGCCGGGACGCAAGCAAATTTACCGCCGCCCCAGTGGCGACTGTTTAGCGTTAGCCGATGAAGCCGATGTCTGGGGAGAGCCGCTGCTACAGCCGGTGATGAAAGCGGGGGAACGGCTGCACCCTCCTGAGTCCCTCAGTACCATTCAAGCTCGTCATCGCGCGAGTCTGAGCGCCCTACCGCCGAGCCTACAGGACACCCCCCAGCCCGTAGTCTATTCCCCTGCCCTTGAGGCCTTAGTGCAGCAGTTACGGAGCCAGCCATGACCTTCGCCCTCTTTGGCACAAGCGCCGATCCCCCGACCGCTGCCCATGGCGATATTTTGCGGTGGTTGAGCGATCGCTACGACCGGGTGTTGGTTTGGGCCGCCGATAACCCCTTCAAAGAACAACAAACGCCCCTGCCCTTGCGGCAAGCCATGCTCGACCTCTTGGTGCGCGACTTAAACTGCCCCAATGTGGAGCACCATCCTGAGCTTAGTTTTCCCTACACCCTGCACGCCGTTGAAGCAGTACGTCAGCGCTGGCCGGATGAACCGCTCACCCTCGTTGTCGGCAGTGATGTCATTGCTAAGCTACCCCACTGGTACCAGGCCGAACAACTCCTGCAACAGGTGACCCTACTGGTCTTGCAACGCCCGGGAGTTGTGATTAACCGCGAGGACTGGCAAACCCTGCGCCGCCTGTGTCGCCGTTTAGAGTTAGCCAACTATCGAGGCCCCCAAGTGTCTTCGACGGCCTACCGCGAACAGCGAGATACCCAGCAGCTCCTGCCAGCGATCGCCCAGTACATTCAACAGCAAGGACTGTACTCTTGAGCTATGACCCCGCCCCTTGCCGAATTTGTGGTTGGCGTTGACAGCGTCATTTTTTCGGTGGACACCGATGGTAATCGCCTCTTGGTGCTTTTAGTGCAGCGGCAGCATTGGCCGTTTGCGGGGGAATGGAGCTTACCGGGTACCCTTGTGCGTCAAGGCGAGTCCCTAGAAGCAGCAGCCTATCGCATCTTGGCGGAGAAAATTCGCGTCAATAACCTTTACCTTGAGCAGCTTTACACGTTTGGTGAGCCGGGGCGAGACCCACGGGAAGCAGACAGCGGCTACAGCAAGCGCTATCTCTCCGTAAGTTATTTTGCCTTGGTGCGCTTTGACGATGCTGAACTGATTGCCGGAGACACTTGGGTACAGTGGTTTGACGTGCAGGCCTGCCCGCCCCTCGCCTTTGACCACAGCACGATTTTGGCTTACGGTCACCGTCGCCTTTGCAACAAGCTAGAGTATAGCCCCGTGGCCTTTGATGTGTTGCCGGAGTACTTTACCCTGAATGACCTCTACCAACTCTACAGCACGGTTCTGGGTGCCAACTTTGCCGATTACTCGAACTTTCGCTCACGGCTCCTGAAGTTAGGCATCTTGCAGGAGACCAACCAAAAAGTCGTGCGCGGCGCTGGCCGACCCGCGACCCTCTACCGCTTTGATCGGGAAGCCTTTGCCCCGCTGAAGGATAAACCCCTCGTCTTTGTATAGGATTTGCGAGTTTCTCATGGCCGTGCATCTATGGATTGCCCAACTTAACCCCATCGTGGGTGACCTCAAGGGGAATGCCCGTGCCATTGCCGCAGGGGTAACAGCGTTGCACCAGCGCCAGCCCGTGGATTTAGTGATTACCTCAGAATTGGCGCTGTGTGGCTACCCGCCCAAGGATCTCCTCCTGAACCGTTATTTCATTGAAGATATGCAACGGGAATTAGCCGCCCTTGCCCAAGCCTTACCGCCGTCGGTGGCAGTGCTAGTAGGAACAGTGCTCCCCAACCCGGAAGCAAGCCGTAACGGCGAAAAGCCCCTTTACAATGGCGCTGCTCTGTTACAGGGGGGGAAGATTCAACAGGTCTTTGCCAAGCAACTGTTGCCCACCTACGATGTGTTTGATGAAAGCCGTTACTTTGCCCCTGGCCGCACCGATAATTTGTGGACGTTGGCAACCGAGGGCGATCGCCTCAGAATTGGTGTCACGATCTGCGAAGACCTCTGGAACAATGAAGCCTTTTGGGGACAGCGCCACTATCCGAAAAATCCCGTAGCGGAGTTAGCCGCCCAAGGGGCACAACTGATTGTCAATCTCTCGGCCTCCCCCTACTGCGTGGCAAAGCCCAAGTTGCGCCAAGCTTTGATTGAACATACAGCACAGCAGTACGGTTGTCCCCTCATCTACGCTAACCAAGTAGGAGGCAATGATGACCTGATCTTTGATGGCACTAGCCTTGCGGTCAATGCAGCAGGACACATTGTTAGCCAAGCCCCAAGTTTTCAGGAGGATTGGTTGCCGTTAGTCTGGTCAGATGGGGACTTACAACCCACCACCCGTGCCCCCTTGCCAACAACAGAAGCTGCCGAAATTTGGCAGGCATTGGTGCTGGGGGTGCGGGATTATGCCCGTAAGTGTGGGTTTAGGCAGGTGGTCATTGGCCTCAGTGGCGGTATTGACTCGGCCTTCGTGGCGGCGATCGCCACCGCTGCTGTCGGGTGCGAGAACGTCTTAGGAGTCCTCATGCCCTCCCCCTACAGTTCCGACCACTCGATTCGTGATGCCAAAGCCTTGGCGGTGAATCTCGGCATTGCCACGCAGGTTCTGCCCATTGCTCCCCTGATGGAAACGTACCAACAGGTCTTGGCTCCCCTGTTTGCTCAAACCCCTGCCGGCGTGGCCGAGGAAAATATCCAAGCTCGTATTCGTGGCACCTTACTGATGGCGATCGCCAACAAATTCGGTCATCTCCTCATTTCCACTGGCAACAAGTCCGAGTTAGCCGTGGGCTACTGCACCCTCTACGGCGACATGAGTGGCGGCTTAGCAGCCATTGCTGATGTCCCCAAAACCCGGGTCTATGAACTTTGCCGCTGGCTCAATCACCAAGTTGCTCAAGGAAAACCCATTCCTGAATTAGCGGTGCAAGGTCGCAGTGTCATCCCTGAGCCTATCCTCAGCAAGCCTCCCAGCGCCGAACTCAAACCCAACCAAACCGACCAAGATAGTTTACCCCCCTACGACATCCTCGATGGCATTTTGGCGCTGATGATCGATCGCCACCAGTCGGATGCGGAGATTGCCAGCCAAGGTTATGATCTTGCCCTTGTGCAGCAGGTGCGACGGATGGTGCAGCGGGCGGAATTTAAGCGCCAGCAAGCTGCGCCCGGCCTTAAAATTACCGATCGCGCCTTTGGCTCCGGTTGGCGAATGCCCATTGCTGCTCGCTGGTGAGCCATGAATCAAAGCACTGGAGGATTGGTAGGGCTGGAATGGGAAGCGGTATAGTTAAGAAACGATGGGAAATATGAAGTTTAGTTAAGAGCTATGCTAATTGCGCCGTTTGCCACAAACCCGCCGCTGATGGCGGAAGCTGTGCGGTCGAGTTACCAAGCCCTGCAGTGGGGGAAAAACCTGTTTGCGATCGCCCATAAGACTCTAAGTGCTCGCCTCTTGGGCACCTTGTTCCCCACTGAGGAGCGCACCCAGCCCTTGACCCCAGAGCTGCAGGCGTGGATCAAAGAGCGTTATGAAGCCCTGCTCAACCAAGATTGGCAAGATGCTGACGCTGGATTTTATCCGGCCAGCTTGCTCTTTGATGCGCCTTGGCAAGAGTTTTTCCAGTTTTATCCCACCCTCTGGCTAGACTTGCCCCAGATGTGGCAGCGGGCGCGATCGCGGCGGTTTCAAGAATTTGCCGCCTCCATTCCCCTTGAGGCCTATCCCCCGTACTACCGCCAAAACTTCCACTACCAAACCGACGGCTACCTGAGCGAAACCTCGGCCAACTTATACGACGTGCAAGTGGAAATCCTCTTTGGTGGCACTGCTGATGCCATGCGGCGGCGCGTCATTGCTCCCATTGCCCAGCACTTGCAATGCCAGCCCCAGTTGCAGCCCGTGCGCATTCTCGATGTGGCCTGTGGTACCGGACGCACCCTCAAGCAACTGCGCTATGGCTTTCCCAAAGCCGCCCTCTTTGGCATCGACTTGTCCCCCACCTATCTGCGCAAAGCCAACCGTTTGCTAGCCGAACAAGTGGGTGACCTGCCGCAACTGATCCAAGGCAGTGCGGAAGCCTTGCCCTACGTTGACAACTACTTCAGTGCCATCACTTGTGTGTTTCTCTTCCACGAGCTACCGGCACCAGTCCGGCAGCAGGTGATTAACGAGTGCGCGCGGGTGCTGCAGCCCGGCGGTATTTTGGTAATCTGTGACTCCATTCAAGCGCTAGATTCCCCAGAGCAACGCCCAATGATGGAAAACTTTGCCAACCTGTTCCACGAACCTTACTATCGCAACTACATTGAGGATGACCTGAACCAACGGCTTGAAAAGGCTGGGCTTCTCCTCCAGCAAGTGCAACATCACTTCATGAGTAAGTACTGGGTTGCCCTCAAACCCGAATCAGTGCCACTCCCTAGACGCTAGGGGCTGCTGTACGGCAAGATCAATTGAGCCATGCAACCAAATGATGCAAAAAGATAATGCAACTGCAAACGATTTCTACGCCCATTCCCGACTGGTCTGGTGATCTGTTGACGATCGCCGTCTTTCAAACGGAAGGTACCCTCACGCTCACTGCCCCCTATAGCGAGCTGGATCAGCGCCTCAACGGTCTGCTGCAAGAGCTGATTAACGATGGGGAATTTCAGGGCAGGTCCGGCACCTCATTGCTGATGCGGTTGCTGCCCAACTTTCCCATTAAAAAGCTGCTCCTTGTAGGCTTAGGGAGTCGCAACGAATTTAACCTTGACGCTCTGCGGCGGACAGCGGCCACAATTGCCCGCACGGCGCGGCGCGAAAAAGCAAAGACCCTTGGGATTGCTGTCCCCAGTGAAGCGGGTGATCCCAGCGAGCTCACCCAAGCAATTGCTGAGGGCGTTCTACTGGCGCTGCACACGGATGTGCGCTTTAAGTCGGATCTCGAGGCGCGCAAGCTCTTGCCCTACCCAGAAACGGTCAGCCTTCTAGGGCTTGGCGATCAAGCAGCGGCCATTGCCCGTGCCCAGCAGATCTGTGAGGGGGTGATTCTGGCGCGAGAACTGGTGAATGCCCCCGCCAATGAAGTAACGCCGGTAACCTTGGCGGAAACCGCGCAAAGCATTGCCAATCGCTATGGTCTCACCGCTAAAATTCTCGAGCGCGAGGACTGTAAAGCACTAGGCATGGGAGCATTCTTAGGCGTGGCGCAAGCCTCGGATTTGCCGCCCAAGTTTATCCACCTCACCTATAGTGGCTCACCCCCCATCCAGAAAAAAATTGCCCTCGTTGGCAAAGGGTTGACCTTTGACTCTGGCGGTCTCAACCTGAAAACCCAAGGCGGCATTGAAACCATGAAAATGGATATGGGCGGAGCCGCAGCGGTCTTGGGAACTGCCCAAGTGATCGGCCAACTCCAGCCCGCTGGGTTAGAGGTGCACTTTATTATTGCCGCCACCGAAAATATGATCAGTGGCCGTGCGCTGCACCCAGGGGATATTCTCACCGCCTCCAATGGCAAAACCATTGAGGTGAACAACACCGATGCCGAAGGCCGCCTCACCCTTGCCGATGCTCTGGTCTATGCGGAAAAGCTGGAGGTGGATGCCATTGTTGACCTCGCGACTCTCACTGGTGCCTGCATTGTTGCCCTAGGGGACACGATTGCCGGACTCTGGAGTAGCAACTCTGAGCTAGCGGCAGCACTGCAGAAGGCCAGCGATCGCAGCGGTGAAAAGCTCTGGCAAATGCCCCTTGAGAGCAAATACTTTGAGGGTATGAAATCCCAAGTGGCGGACATGAAAAACACCGGTCCGCGCTCGGCAGGCTCAATTACGGCTGCCCTCTTCCTGCAGCAGTTCGTGAACAGTACGCCGTGGGCACACTTGGACATTGCCGGTCCTGTTTGGGCAGAAAAAGAGGATGGCTACAATAACCCCTGCGGTACGGGCTACCCCGTTCGCACCCTTGTGGAGTGGTTGCTGAGTTATACCCAGCCTTAGACAGCGATGCGATCGCCCCAACGCTTGCTGGTGCATCCCTGTCAAATTCGGGATCAGCAGGTGCACCTAACCCCTGAACAGGTGCATTACCTCTGCCATGTGCTGCGCTTGAAACCCACCGATACCGTTTGCATCCTCGATGGCCAAGGGCATCGCTGGCATGGCCAACTGGGGGGCGATCGCGCCACCGTCCATTTGCTAGAGATTCGCCCTCCTTCTGGTGAGCTGAAAACCGAACTCATCCTCTGTTTGGCGCTCCTGAAAGCCCCTAATTTCGAGCAGGTATTGCAGCAGGCCACCGAGCTAGGAGTGCGGCAAATTGTCCCGATTCAGACAGCGCGATCGCTTCTGCAACCCAGCGCGAATAAATACCAACGCTGGCGGCGCATTGTCCAAGAAGCTGCCGAGCAATCCGAACGCCTCTATCTGCCGACCATTGGCCAGCCCCTCACCGTCTCCGAGATGATCCAGCGCCTGCCCCAAGGCTATGTGGGTAGCCTCCGCAGCAACGTTCTCTTGGCAGACTATTTCCCTACGATCCCTTGGCAGGCCCCCCTCGCGGTGGCGATCGGTCCGGAAGGGGGTTGGACAACCGCTGAACTCGATCACATGGTGGCCGCTGGTTGGCAAGAATTTTCCCTTGGTTCTCGCCCCCTGCGCGCTGTTACTGCGGCGATCGCCACCCTGAGCCTCCTCAGCCATGCCTGCCAACAGCAGCGTTCCTGATTTAGCAGCAGCATTGACAACGTCACTTTAACCTCGATACACTAGAAGTTCGGTGAAATTAACGTAAGCAGCAATGCCCACCATCCAGCAACTTATCCGCCAAGAGCGGGAACTGTTGAAAAAGAAAACGAAATCCCCTGCCCTCAAAAGCTGTCCACAGCGACGCGGTGTCTGCACACGGGTATATACAACCACCCCTAAAAAGCCTAACTCGGCACTTCGTAAAGTTGCTCGGGTGCGTCTCACCTCTGGCTTTGAAGTCACCGCCTACATCCCCGGTATTGGCCACAACCTGCAGGAGCACTCCGTTGTGATGATTCGCGGCGGTCGGGTCAAGGATTTGCCGGGCGTTCGCTACCATATTATTCGTGGCACCCTAGATACTGCGGGGGTCAAAGATCGCAAGCAAGGTCGCTCCAAGTACGGCGCTAAGCGTCCAAAACCCGGCGAAGCTGCCGCCACTGGCAAGAAAAAATAGTTCTCACAATTTTTACCCTCAGTACCCATCCACATTTCTATTTACTAGAGCAAAGCTAAAATCCCTATGTCTCGTCGCACGCGCGCTCAGAAACGCCCTACCTCTCCCGATCCGGTGTACAACAGCATCTTGGTCAACATGCTGATTCAACGGGTTATGCTCAACGGCAAAAAATCCCTTGCTAGTCGTATTGTCTATAGCGCGATGAAAACCATTGAAGAGCGCACTGGGGAAGATGCGCTGCAACTCTTTGAGCGCGCTGTCAAAAATGCGACTCCCCTCGTGGAAGTAAAGGCGCGGCGGGTTGGGGGTGCCACCTACCAAGTACCGATGGAAGTTCGTTCGGATCGGGGCATTGCCTTGGCGCTGCGTTGGTTAGTGCAGTTCTCCCGCAAGCGGGCAGGTCGCTCTATGGCTGCTAAATTGGCTAACGAGCTCATGGATGCTGCCAACGAAACAGGTAGCACCATCCGGAAGCGAGAAGAAACTCACAAAATGGCGGAAGCGAATAAAGCCTTTGCCCACTATCGCTATTAAGCCCCCAAACATGCAACAACCCGTCAAAGAGTTGGATACAATTAGTTAAGAATTCTAACGCAATGCAACAAGTAAGGAGGTAGCTGTGGCACGGACAACCCCGCTAGAGCGAGTGCGAAATATTGGGATTGCCGCTCATATTGATGCGGGTAAGACAACCACAACCGAGCGTATTCTATTCTATTCCGGTGTGGTGCATAAAATTGGTGAAGTGCACGAAGGCAACACCGTAACCGACTGGATGGAGCAAGAGCGGGAGCGGGGCATTACAATTACTGCAGCAGCCATCAGCACCTCTTGGAAAGACCACCAGATCAACATTATTGATACTCCTGGCCATGTGGACTTCACAATTGAAGTGGAACGCTCCATGCGGGTGTTGGACGGGGTCATTGCCGTCTTTTGCTCCGTAGGTGGTGTACAGCCCCAATCGGAAACCGTTTGGCGGCAAGCGGATCGCTACAGCGTGCCGCGGATTGTCTTTGTCAACAAAATGGATCGCACTGGTGCCAATTTCTACAAAGTTTATAATCAAATTGTTGATCGCCTGCGGGCGAATGCCGTGCCGATCCAACTGCCCATTGGTGCCGAAGATCAGTTTGTCGGCATCGTAGATCTTGTGCGGCTGCGCGCCAAAATTTACAAAGATGACTTGGGCAAAGAGATTGAAGACACCGAAATTCCCGCTGAGATGGCGGAGCAAGTGGAAGAATTCCGCACTAAGTTAGTCGAGGCCGTCGCCGAAACTGACGATGTGCTGATGGAGAAATACCTCGAAGGGGAAGAGCTGACGGAGGAAGAAATCCGTACGGCGCTGCGCAAAGGCACAATTGCCGGTACTATTGTCCCCATGCTTTGCGGCTCAGCTTTCAAAAACAAGGGGGTACAGCTTCTGCTGGATGCCGTCGTGGACTACCTCCCCTCCCCCATCGATGTGCCCGCCATTAAAGGGCATCTCCCCGATGGTACCGAAGTGGAGCGAGCTGCAGATGACGATCAGCCCCTAGCCGCTCTAGCCTTTAAGATTATGGCGGATCCCTACGGTCGTCTAACCTTTGTGCGAGTCTATTCTGGCATTCTCAAAAAAGGGAGCTACGTGCTCAATGCCACCAAAGGCAAAAAAGAGCGCATCTCGCGCTTGATTGTGCTCAAAGCTGACGAACGTATCGAAGTTGATGAACTGCGTGCTGGCGACCTTGGGGCAGCCCTTGGTTTGAAAGAGACCTTTACAGGTGACACCCTGTGTGATGAAAGTGCACCGGTGATTCTGGAATCGCTGTATGTGCCGGAACCGGTCATTTCCGTGGCTGTGGAGCCCAAAACCAAGCAAGATATGGAAAAGCTCTCCAAAGCTCTGCAGTCGCTGGCGGAAGAGGATCCCACCTTCCGAGTGAGTGTAGATCCAGAAACCAACCAAACCGTGATTGCGGGCATGGGGGAGTTGCATCTTGAAATCCTTGTGGATCGGATGCAGCGAGAGTTCAAGGTAGAGGCGAATATTGGTCAACCCCAAGTGGCCTATCGTGAAACGATCCGCAAGCCCGTCCGCGCGGAAGGCAAGTTTATTCGCCAAAGCGGTGGTAAGGGTCAATACGGCCATGTGGTCATTGAAGTGGAACCCGCAGAGCCCGGAACCGGCTTTGAGTTTGTGTCGAAAATTGTCGGTGGTGTTGTCCCCAAAGAGTACATTCCTCCGGCAGAACAAGGGATGAAAGAAGCCTGTGAGTCGGGTATTCTGGCAGGGTATCCCGTGATTGACCTCAAGGTCACCTTGGTGGATGGTTCCTATCACGAAGTTGACTCTTCGGAAATGGCCTTCAAAATTGCGGGTTCCATGGCCATCAAAGAAGCGGTAATGAAGGCCAATCCGGTACTGTTGGAGCCAATGATGAAGGTGGAGGTCGAGGTTCCAGAAGAATTCCTTGGGACAGTGATGGGAGATTTGATTGCCCGTCGCGGTCAAATTGAGGGGCAAACGGCGGAAGGTGGCATTGCCAAGGTAACCGCCAAAGTTCCTCTCGAACGGATGTTTGGGTACGCCACTGATATCCGCTCGAACACCCAAGGTCGGGGCATTTTCTCGATGGAATTTAGCCATTATGAGGAAGTCCCCCGCAATGTAGCTGAGGCAATCATTGCCAAAAATAAAGGGAACGCATAGTCTAGTACGAGGAACAACATGGCACGCGCTAAATTTGAACGGACAAAACCGCACGTTAACGTTGGAACCATTGGTCACGTTGATCACGGTAAAACGACGCTGACCGCAGCAATTACCATGACGTTGGCAGCCTTGGGTAAGGCCACTGCCCGTAAGTACGATGAAATTGATGCTGCCCCTGAAGAAAAAGCTCGTGGGATTACCATCAACACCGCTCACGTTGAATACGAAACCGAAAAGCGCCACTATGCCCATGTGGACTGTCCCGGGCACGCTGACTACGTGAAAAACATGATCACGGGTGCAGCTCAGATGGATGGTGCCATCCTTGTGGTGGCGGCTACTGATGGTGCCATGCCCCAAACCAAAGAGCATATTCTGTTGGCTCGTCAGGTCGGGGTACCCAGCATCGTTGTCTTCCTGAACAAAGTCGATATGGTGGATGACGAGGAACTGCTGGAACTGGTGGAACTGGAGTTGCGGGAGCTCCTTAATGAGTATGAATTTCCCGGTGATGACATCCCCATTATTCGTGGTTCGGGCTTAAAAGCGCTGGAAGCGATGACCGCCAATCCTAAAACCCAACGCGGTGAAAACGAATGGGTGGATAAAATCTATGAGCTCATGGATGCAGTGGATGAGTTTATTCCCACGCCTGAGCGGGATATTGATAAGCCCTTCCTGATGGCGGTAGAAGACGTGTTCTCGATTACGGGTCGTGGGACAGTGGCCACGGGTCGGATTGAGCGCGGTAAAATCAAGCTCAATGAAACGGTGGAACTGGTGGGTCTGCGGGAAACTCGCACCACTACGGTGACCGGTATTGAGATGTTCAAGAAGAGCTTGGAGGAAGGGATTGCTGGCGACAACGCAGGTCTGCTGCTGCGGGGTCTGAAAAAAGAAGACGTGGAACGCGGGATGGTGTTGGCCAAACCCGGTTCGATCACACCCCACACCCAATTTGAAGGCGAAGTTTATGTCCTCACCGAAAAAGAGGGGGGTCGTAAAACTCCTTTCTTTGCTGGTTATCGTCCCCAGTTCTATGTCCGTACAACGGATGTAACGGGTACTATTACTCACTTCACTGCGGATGATGGTAGCCCAGCAGAAATGGTGATGCCGGGCGATCGCATCAAAATGACAGTGGAACTGATTCAGCCCATTGCCATTGAGCAGGGGATGCGCTTTGCCATCCGTGAAGGGGGGCGCACCATTGGTGCAGGCGTGGTCTCCAAAATCCTGAAGTAGTTCATGCAGGCCGTTAGCCGGTCAGTGTTAGCGGCCTTCTTTGTGGCCTTGTTGGCTGAACCTTGACAATAAACGGTACTTTCTATGGCAACGCTGCAACAACAAAAAATTCGTATTCGCTTGAAAGCCTTTGATCATCGTTTACTGGATACCTCCTGCGATCGCATTGTGGATACTGCTAAACGAACCGGTGCGTCGCCCGTAGGCCCCATTCCTTTACCCACACGGCGGAGAATTTACTGCGTCCTGCGATCGCCCCACATCGATAAGGATTCTCGGGAACATTTTGAAACTCGCACCCATCGCCGCATTCTGGATATTTATCAGCCTTCTCCTAAAACGATTGATGCGTTGATGAAGTTGGATTTGCCCGCTGGTGTTGATATTGAAGTGAAGTTATAGCGGCAAAAGCGGCTGAGATCTGCCAAGGTTTGCTAAACTACTCAGGCAATGACTCACGTAACAAGTGATCCTGCCCTGCCTTTGAGGCAAGTGCCGCCGCCGGCGATGGCTTACCACATTGATTGTCAGGAAGGGCACACTCACCTATTACACGTCACGCTACGGTTGACAGTACCAGAGACGGATGTATTAGACTTGCATCTGCCGGTGTGGACGCCCGGCTCCTACCTTGTCCGGGAATACGCTCGCCATCTGGAAGCCTTTACGGTGACGGCGGCAGACGGTACCCTCCGCGAGTGGTGGAAGTGCCGTAAAAATCAGTGGCAGGTGGCTTGCACTCCTAGGGAGGAACTGGCGGTGCACTACCGCATCTATGCCCATGAGCTTTCGGTGCGCACCAATCATTTTGATCGCACCCATGCCTACTTTAATCCGGCAGCCCTGTGCCTTTACGCCCCCGAATATCGGGATCAACCGCTGACAGTGACGGTAAAAGCCCCCGCCAATTGGCAGGTAACAACGCCGCTGGATGCCGTTGGCGATGATCCCTTTACGTTCTGGGCAGCTAACTACGACGAACTGGTGGATAGTCCCTTTGAGGTGGGCACTCACCCCATCTATACCTTTGAAGTGGCGGGCAAACGCCATGAATTAGCGGTTTGGGGGGAAGGCAATTTTGACCCAAAGCGGGCGATCGCCGACCTGCAAAAAATTATCCAGACGGAAGCCGCGCTTTTGGGGGGACTGCCCTACGAGCGCTACGTGTTTATTTTGCACCTCAGCCACAAAGGCTATGGTGGGCTAGAGCACGCCAACAGTTGCTCGTTGCTCTTTGATCGCTTTGGGTTTCAGCAACCGGAGCAATACAATCGCTTTCTGTGCTTGGTGGCGCATGAGTTCCTCCACCTGTGGAATGTCAAGCGCATTTGCCCACAAGCCTTGGCGGAGTTCGACTACGACAACGAGAACTACACCACAAGCCTCTGGTTTGCCGAGGGAGTCACTAGCTATCTTGATCAACTCATTCCCCTGTGGGCGGGGCTATTTGATGCCCAGCAGTACCTGAAGCTCTTGAGCGAGAGCCTGAACCGCTATTACCACACCCCCGGTCGTCAGGTGCAATCCTTAACAGAGGCCAGCTTTGATGCTTGGATTAAGCTCTATCGCCCCGATGAAAACAGCATTAACTCCCAGATGTCCTACTACCTGAAGGGGGAACTGGTGGCACTGCTGTTGGATCTGCGAATTCGCCTGAACTTTAACCATCAGCGCTCGCTTGTGGATGTGCTACGACGGCTGTGGCAGCCGGAGGGGGCGATCGCCCCCTATACGCCCGATGAGCTGTGGCAAACCATTGAAACCGTGGCCGATGAAAATTTAGCTGACTGGCGGCAAGCTTTTCTGGAGGAGACAGCGGAGCTGCCCCTAGTGGATTGGCTCCAGCGGGTTGGCTTAGAACTGGTGCCCCAGGAAATGCTGCCCTACACGGGGTTACAGTTTAAGCGGGAGCAGGGGGCATTATACCTCAAGGCTGTTCTCCGGCATTCCCCAGCAGAAGCCCTTGGTTTGGTGGCAGGGGATGAGATTATTGCCCTCAATGGCTGGCGGGTGCAAGGGGAGGAGTGGTCAGAGCGCCTGCGGGAGTATGCTCCTGGAGAGGTGGTTGAGTTGACTTGGTGCCACGATCAGCGCATCTATACGGGCACGCTGGTGTTAGGGACACCACAACCACGTTACCAACTGCGGCCTAATCCCCAGGCCACCCCGGAGCAGCGGGCACATCTTGCAACGTGGCTAGGGTCAACCGCACACAATCTTTAAGGATGGTGGCGAATGCTGGAGCCTTTGATCAAGGATCGCGATCGCCTCGAACAAGTTCTGCGGCAGATTCCCCTAGAGCCGGGGGTTTATTTCTTCAAGGATAAAACCGATCAAATTATTTACATCGGCAAATCCAAACGCTTGCGATCGCGGGTGCGCTCCTACTTTCGCCAACCGGTTCAGTTGGGGCCGCGGCTAGAGTTGATGGTCTATCAGGTGGCCGAAATTGAATATATTGTCACGGACACCGAAGCCGAAGCCCTTGCCCTCGAAGCTAATCTCATCAAGCAGCACCAGCCCCACTTTAACGTGCTGCTCAAGGACGACAAAAAATATCCCTACGTTTGCATCACCTGGTCGGAACCCTACCCGCGTCTGTTTATTACCCGTAAGCGGCAATTAGGTGCCGTGGGCGATCGCTACTATGGCCCCTACGTCGATAGCTTTCGACTGCGGCAAACCCTTGCCCTTGTGAAACGCCTCTTTCCCTTACGGCAGCGCCCCCGCCCCCTCTTTAAGGATCGTCCCTGCCTCAACTACGACATGGGACGCTGTCCGGGCGTGTGCCAAGCACTCATCTCGCCCGCAGCCTATCGCCAGACCTTACAGAAAGTGGCCATGATCTTTCAAGGCCGCACGGCTGAACTGGTAGGCCAACTCCAAGCCCAAATGCAGGCGGCGGCGGAGGCATTGAACTTTGAGCTAGCGGCACGGCTGCGAGATCAAATTCGTGCGCTTGAGACCTTGGGAGCCGATCAAAAAGTGACCTTGCCCGATGATACGGTCTCCCGCGATGCCATTGCCCTCGCCAGCGACGATCGCCATGCTGCCATTCAGCTTTTTCAAATTCGCGCTGGTCGCTTAGTGGGGCGCTTAGGCTTTTTGGCGGATGCCCAGAGTGGCTCGCCGGGGGCAATTTTGCAACGGGTTCTGGAGGAGCACTATGCCCATGTAGAGGGGGTGGAAATCCCCAGTGAAATTGTTCTGCAATATCCGCTGCCGGAGGCGGATCTGCTACAGGCCTACCTGAGCGAGAAAAAAGGACGGCGGGTGACCTTCACAGTGCCCCAGCGCCAAGGCAAGGCGGAACTCATTGAGATGGTGCAACGGAATGCTCAGTTGGAACTCGAGCGCATTCAACAGGCTGGCGATCGCACCCAAACAGCGCTGGCAGATTTAGCCGAACTACTCAACCTCAGCACCCTACCCCGGCGCATTGAAGGCTACGACATTTCCCACCTTCAAGGTGCCGATGCGGTGGCTGCGCGGGTGGTGTTTATTGATGGCTTGCCCGCCAAACAACACTATCGCCACTACACCATTCGCCATCCCGACGTGAAATTGGGGCACTCCGATGACTTTGCCAGCCTTGCCGAAGTCTTACAGCGTCGCTTTGCCCCCTACGCACAGCCCAACGGCAACCTACCGGATCCAGCCGATTGGCCGGATGTGGTCTTAATTGATGGCGGTAAGGGGCAACTTTCAGCCGTTGTCAATGCCCTTGACCCCCTTGGTATTCTTGAACATCTCACGATTATTAGCTTGGCTAAGCAGCGGGAGGAAATTTTTTGCCCCCATGCCCGCCAACCCCTCGCCAGTGACCCGGAGCAGCCGGGGGTGCAACTGCTGCGGCGGGTACGGGATGAAGCCCACCGCTTTGCTTTGAATTTCCATCGCCAAAAACGCAGCCAACGGCAACGGCGATCGCAACTGGATCAGATTCCTGGATTGGGGCACCACCGCCAAAAAGAGCTGCTGGCAACGTTTCGCTCTATTGACTATATCCGTATGGCCACCCCCGAACAATTGGCACAGGTGCATGGGATTGGCCCTCGTTTGGCAGAGAAAATTCACCGCTACTTTCACCCCTCCTAAACTGAGGTGCGGTTGACCCTGTTACAACCGCTAGGGGATAATGGTAAAGATTCATAACATTTTGCCACCCCAACGCTTGTGCAAACACCCCGAACGGTTTCTGATACTAAACGCGCCTTTTATGCGGCTCACACCCGCCCGATTCACTCCATCTATCGCCGCTTCCTCGAAGAATTGCTGGTGGAAGTTCACTTGTTGCGGGTCAATGTGGAGTTTCGCTACTCCCCCCTCTTTGCCCTCGGGGTGGTGTCCGCCTACGAGCAATTTATGGAGGGCTACCGCCCAGAAGGCGATCGCGCCCATATTTTTGAGGCCTTTTGCCGGGCGGAGGAGATGGATTCGCAGCAAATCCAAGCGGATGCCGCCAGTTGGCAGCAGTATCAGGGGCTGCCGCTGCAACAGATCATTGACGAGCTTAACAGTGATGCGGTGAGTGCTCCTTTGAACAGCCTTAAGGACAACGGCAAGTATAGCCGCCTGTTGGCGATCGGTCTTTATAGCTTTCTGGGAGAGTTAGCGGGTGACCTGACCAGCGATGTCAATGCCACGTTAGATCAATTGGCTCCGGTGATCAGCCTACCCATCGAAAAAGTCAAACGGGATCTCGAGCTTTACCGCAGTAATCTTGAAAAAATGAATCAAGCTCGTAGCCTTATGCAGGAATTGGTGGAACAGGAGCGCAAGCGGCGTGCCAATGCAGCCGCCCCCCCCGCCGATGCCGTTGATGCTAGCTCCGACACCCCAGCCTAACGGATGGCTCTCTCAGCACCGCAACTAATAGCCTTCGATGCCGTCGGCACCCTCTTTGGCTTGCGGGAACCCGTAGGTACAGTTTATGCCCGCTTTGCTGCCCAAGTGGGGGTTCAAGTCAATCCTGAGGTTTTGAATCAAGCCTTCTTCCAAGCCTTTCAGGCAGCGCCCCCCTGTGCCTTTGCCAATTTAAGCGCGGCAGAGCGTCCTCAAGCGGAATTTGCTTGGTGGCAGGCGGTGGCCGCCAATACGTTTGCCCGAGCGGGGGTTCTGGATCAATTTCAGGACTTTAGCGCCTTTTTTGCCCCCGTCTTTCGCTACTACGCAACTGCGGCGCCATGGCATGTGTACCCTGAGGTGATTGCCGCATTAGACCTGTGGCAGCACCAAGGGATTCCCCTGATTGTGATTTCCAACTTTGACAGCCGCCTTTACGGTGTTCTAGAGCACTTGGGTCTGGCGCATTTTTTCCAAGCCGTCTTCATCTCCAGTGAAGTGGGTGCCGCTAAGCCCCATCCAGCTATTTTTGAGCGGGCGATCGCCCCCTTTGGCATCGATCCGCAGCAGGCGTGGCACATTGGCGACAGTTGGCAAGATGACGTCGGAGGTGCCCAAGCCGCCCAATGGCAACCGATTTGGCTGCGGCGATCCACACCGCTGTTGCCAGAGTCTGAGGGGAAACAGCAGGAGGCAGTGGTGCAAATTGCCGACCTCTTGGAATTGCACGGTATATTGGATTCTAGAACGGCATCTCAACTGGAACATCGGTGAGCCAACAAATTTGTATTCTCGGCGGCGGGTTTGGGGGTCTTTACACTGCCTTGCGCCTCAGTCAATTGCCTTGGGAAACACCCCCGCGCCTTACCCTTGTGGATCAACACGATCGCTTTGTTTTTACTCCCCTCCTTTACGAATTGCTGACGGGGGAATTGCAAGCATGGGAAATTGCCCCCCCTTTTGCCGAATTGCTCAAAGATACACCCGTGATCTTCCATCAGGCAACCGTCACAGGCATTGATTTAGCTGCCAAAACCGTTCAGTGCAATGATGATCAGGTTCTCCCCTATACAGCCTTAGTTTTGGCTCTTGGCGGTGACACCCCTCGCAATAGTATCCCTGGCGTTGCCGAGTATGCCCTAACATTTCGCACCTTGGCCGATGCCTACCGCCTAGAAGAACAACTACGGCTGCGGGAGCACTCGGGCAGCGACAAAATCCGCATTGTCATCGTAGGAGCTGGCCCAAGTGGAGTTGAGCTTGCCTGCAAGTTAGCCGATCGCCTTGGCAGTCGGGGTCGCATTCGTTTGGTGGATCGCAATACCGAGATTTTGCAGTCCTCCCCCGCGTTTAATCGTCAGGCGGCCTTGGCAGCGCTAGAGGAGCGGAGGGTTTGGATTGATCTGGAAACCACTCCCGTGGCCGTGCATCCTAGCACGATTGCCCTGCAGTACAAAGACCGCGTGGATGAATTGCCAGTGGATATTGTCCTGTGGACAGTGGGCACGGCAGTTTCCCCGGTAATTGCGGCCCTCGACTTACCGAAAACTGCCAGTGGTCGTCTGCAAGTGATGCCAACCCTGCAAGTCGTTGATCATCCCGAACTCTTTGCCTTGGGGGATGCGGCGGATGCCATTGATGAGCAGGGACAGGGGTTGCCCCATACCGCCCAAGCCGCCTTTCAGCAGGCGGACTATGCCGCATGGAACCTGTGGGCTACTTTGAACGATCGCCCCTTGCTTCCCTTACGCTACTCCCATTTGGGAGAAATGCTTACCCTTGGGAGCGATCGCGCCGCCTTAGCCGGGCTAGGCCTTACTCTTGATGGCCCTTTAGCCTATCTTGCTCGCCGCTTGATTTATCTATACCGCATGCCGACGCTGGAGCACCAACTCAAGGTGGGGTTGAACTGGATGACCCGTCCCCTCATCGACCTACTATAATAGCCAAAAACTAGTTTTAGAGTGATTATGGCAATTTGTCTTGAAAGAAAGAGCACGTTTCAAAACTATGACTCCCTTAATCCAAACACAGCCGAGAGAAAACTCTGGGAATCTCTGAAGAGAGCATTTGATGATGAACCCTGTGTAGCCTATTTCAGATACCCAATTTTTACATCTACGGGTAACCTCCGCAAAGAGCCTGATGTTCTTTTTGTCCACAGAGAGTTGGGTCTCTGGATACTGGAATGCAAAGGATGCCATATCGACAATATTCAAGCTATCCAAGGTCATTCATGGGAAATGAATGATTGGTACAGGGAAGAAGAATCACCTGCTTTGCAAGCTGAAGATGCAATGTTTGCAATAAATTCCAAGCTTGACCAGCGCAGAGAAACCAGACGCTTACTGTCATGTCACTATAGAGTTGCTTTACCATTTGTTAGTGCCCAAGAATGGAAAGATAGAGGCTTTTCAGATCTCCCATGTACTCAAGGTGTTGTTTTACTTGAAGATGATCTAAAGCCATCAGTTCTTCGAGAAAAATTCCGATTAGGTTCTTGGGAGAAACCACAAACACCACTATCCGATGAGCAGTGGCAAAATATTATTGCTTTTCTAGGTGGCTCACTGCCAAAACAAGACCCTCGAGGCATTCCTAGTGGCACCCCCTACAATAGTCCTGTAAGAGTTATTGGTTACATAGAGTCCCAGTTTCGCTTCCTTGATGAGGAACAACAAAAAGTTGCCTTTGAAATTCCAGATGGCCCGCAACGAATTCGAGGGCTGGCTGGCACCGGCAAGACTGTTTTACTGGCTAAAAGAGCTGCCAAGATGCTCTCTGCCCATCCTGATTGGCGAATTGCCTTTGTTTTCTTCACACGGTCACTTTATGAACAGATCAGAAATCTAATCAGAACTTTTTACCTTGATATGAATGGAGGAAATATAAGCAAAGAAGAATTAGAAAGAATAAATAAAATAGTCATGCATGCTTGGGGTGGACACACTCAAAGAGGTTTTTACTCAAAGTTAGCCCTGCGAATGGGAGAAAGGTCTCTAATTGTTGACGATCTTAAAGAAATTTTTAAGCATGCAGTCTCTCCAGAAAAAGGGTTTCGATACGTCTGCGAGACCTTAGAAAAGAGCGGAAAAGAGGTACCTGAAATTTTTGATGCGATCTTAATAGACGAAGGACAAGATTTGCCACCCTCATTTTACCGGTTAGCCTACAAGAGCTTATCTGATCCGAAGAGACTGTATTGGGCTTATGATGAAGCTCAAGGCATCGGTAGTCTGATTGTACCCCGCCCGCTGGAAATTTTTGGCCTAAATCCAGATGGAACGCCTGTAGTAGATTTGGGGGGAAATAAGCTACCGGATGGCACAACCACCAGTCCCGTCTATGCAGGAGGGCTACGCAAGGCGCACAACCTCAGTAAATGTTACCGAACTCCTAGGATGATTTTGATGGCTGCTCATGCTATCAATATGGGCTTCCTTCGACCGGAGGGGTGTTTACAGGGCGTCAGTAATAAAGCGGATTGGGAGGCTCTGGGTTACACGATTGTAGATGGAGACTTTTCAGACGCTAGTGTTAAGGCGGGTAAAACAGTTACAGTCACGCGCGAGATAGAATATAGTCCTCACCCAATTGATCAAGATAATTTTCCCCACAAAGATGCGTTGGGGTCACCTTTGAGAATCGTGACTTTTACAAATGCGTGGCAAGAACAAGAATGGATAGCCGAACAAATTCAGGAAGATTTAAAATTAGGTTTTCAACCTTGGGATCTGATGATTACCTGCCCTACTGGTAATAACGAAAAAGAATATTTCCAACAACTAAAGAAGCAGCTCTTAAAAAGAGGAATTAAAAGCATTATTGCTGGTGTTGATACTGACCCAAACACCTTTCGCGTAAAAGAAAACATCACCATCTCAACCATTGCTCGAGCAAAAGGAAATGAGGCGTGGAAGGTTTATGCCTGCAGATTCCATTATGCAACTCGACCCTTAGCTTGGAAGCAGGAATCAGAGGTGCACAAGCGGAATGAAGCTTTTGTTGCACTGACACGGGCTCGGGTTTGGTGTGTGGTCACTGGTATTGAAGGAGAAAGCTCAATTTTTCAAGAGTTAAGGGATGTTTTACAGCAGTATCCAAACATGACGTTTAAATCATTCAATAAATCTTCCTTAGAGAGAATTCACGGAATTAACGATGAGGAACCTAAGTAGTATATCAATAAAATTTGAAAATTTGATCTAGCACAAAGTTTAGTAAAAAACAATGCTTTAAGCTGCTTGAAGTTGCTATCAATGGAGAGGTCCTGCTGAAAAGGCTTTGTTAGACTCAGCCGCAGAAATGTTGAAAGCTGCAACGAAAGGTTACATTCTAAGTGACACGGAGCTCCGGCTGCCAATCAAAGCTCCAATGCACCACCGAACACCGCCGACTCATCTTCAGAAACTCAGCCCCTGCGACTACCCTGTCACTCCTCTTCAAAATCTGGTTGACCTACATTTTAGACCACGGATTAACCAGCATGAGAGCCTTGTTTTATCGCCTGCATCATGGCGGTATTCCGGTAGCCATGTCCACCTTTTCAAAGCCAATAAAAGGAACTGAATCACAATCGGTATCGGGTGATAGCATTTTGCGATGTCGAGATCGGAACTGTTTTGCAGTCTCAGGGCTACCGAAAGCCATTGATCTATCGCTTAGCGATGATGAATGGTAGTTTATAGACAGCACGTCAAAGAAAAGTGAAAGGAGTTAGGCACTAGGTGTGGCGTGATGCCAGTGGGCGGCTAACCTGTAACTTACCTAACGTGGCTGCTGCAGACTATGTGGCAACTTGTGAGGCACTAGCAGCGGCTTTCAGCTTATCCCCCGTCAGCAAATTAGTGATTGGTCCAGATCAAATGTTCTGGGACTTTGCCCAAGGGCAGAAGGTTATTGGTTTGGACTGGGATATCTGGATGGGATTCACGATTGTTGCCTTGTCGCCAGCAGCGGAGCCCCTGCTTGAGGCAATTGCAGCACAGTTGGGTTTACACTAACCACGGAGATTACCAGAATTTTCCTCATCTGGATCACTGAGCGCCATGCCATTGGCTTCACGGCTAAAAGCTTGGCGCTGCTGCTGAGTCACTTCAATGCCGACGGCGATCGCCTCCTTCAGGCGATCGAGAGTCGCCTGCCAGCGTTCTTGCGTGGTTTCTGAGAGGCGGCCACGGTGTTGTTCAAAGCTGGTGCTAATGTCTTCGAGCAGTTCCGGCAGTGCATCCGCCGATTTGCGCAGCAGTTGTCGTGTTTCTTTGCCAGAGCGTGGTGCAATTAATAGCCCGACTACTGTCCCAATTGCACCCCCGAGGAGTAGCCCCCCCAAAAAGGCACCGCCACTCCCTTGTTGATTTGCCATCGTCTATCTCCTTTGTCGCCGTAGCCACGGGGTACTGTACCGACTGATCCAGCTTACCAAGGTTAAAAACAGGCGGACATTGCGCTGCTGCCGTTGCCACCGGGGCAGTTGCGATCGCAACCCTGCCACCCCGCGCTGACCAATAATAATCACCTCCGGTGCCCCGCCTAATACCCCATGGGTGCTGCGCTCAGCATCCAAAAGGGCACGCGCCACCCCCCGTAACGTCTGGCGCAGTTTCACCAACTGCCATGCCACCCACAGGGCGCAGAGGGCAATGAGGCAATTACAGCCAATTACAATCCAGATCATGCCAGTGGTGGGTATCATTGCGGTTTTTAACTATTGTTTCATCTTTTTTTCAAAAACCTGCGGCGGCTAAATCTGCGAGCACCTCTGCTGCACTCTGGTAGCGATCGCGAAAATTGTACTTAATCATCTTGTTCAAGATCCTCACAAATGCAGGTGCAAGGTGTGCTCCGGGCTCCCACACAACATCTCCCGTTGTCGCATCGTTGGGCAAGTCCATGGGTGCCAAGCCAGTTAAACCTTCGATAATGACCATTCCCAAGGAATAAAGGTCACTGGCAATGACCGGACGACCCGCCATCTGCTCACTGGGGGCATAGCCACGGGTGCCAATTGAGATGGTATATTTGCCGTGCTTTTGTAAGTCTTCTGGTTGCACATGCCGCACTGCCCCAAAATCAATGAGAAACAGTTGCTGATCACTGCGGCGGCGCATGATGTTGGCGGGTTTAATGTCACGGTGAATGACACCAAGCTGATGCACGTACTGCAAGAGTTCAAGAATGCTTTTGAGGATGGCGATCGCCTCGGCTTGGGAAAGGGTTATCTTTTGCTCAAACTCTTCTTTCAGAGACTGCCCCTCCACGTACTCTTGCGTGAGATAGAAGATGCCGTTTTCCTCAAAATAGGCTAGTAAACGGGGAATACGCTCGTGCTGTCCCAACTGGGCAAGGGTCTCAGCTTCTCGCTGAAATAAGCGGCGGGCAATGGCTAAAAACTGCTGGTCATTGCGGGAGGGCACCAACTGCTTGACGACGCAGAGAGGATGGTCAGGCAAGTGCTGATCTGCCGCTAAAAAGGTGCGGCCAAACCCCCCTTCCCCCAACTGACGCACCACCTGATAGCGCCCCCCCAAAGTATGGGGCAAATCCGCTGCCCCTGCCGCAATGTCAGTAATCACTGTTGTTTTGGGGCGGGTGGCAGGAGGCTCAGCGCTGGCGGGCACAAGGGTATCGGTTGTGTCTGGGGCAACATGGGGCAGCAGCGTGGCGGGAGTTGCCGTTGGCTCAGCGCCTAACTGGGTTTCCACAGCATCTGGGTCAAGGGGAGCAGCGGTGGGGCTGCCGGTGCTGGGCATTACCACTTGGGTTTCAGGTAGGTCAGTCAAGGCAGGACTCGGCTCATCCGGGAGTGAAAATTGCGTTTCCGGTAAATCTGCTGCTGTTGTGGGGGCGGGTTCCAGCTGTGTTTCTAGGGGGGTGGTTGAAATAGGCACATCCGTCTGAGGGGGAGCCGTCAGGTCAGTTGTCTGTGCCTCTAAAGACCCTTGCGTTTCGGGGGCATCGGTGAATCCTTGAACCATGGTTTCTGCCTCAGTGCCCGGCTCCACCACCAGAAAAGTTTCCATCTCTGTTGGATTACTGGGTATTGTGGCGGCTGTCGGAATCTCTGTAACAGGCAGTTCCTCCACCACAGGGGTAAGCAAGGTTTCCGGGGGTGTTGGGATCACAGTGGCGGACTGCGGACTCACGGTGGTTTCAGCCGATGCTGTCACCGAAGCAGGGGTAAAGGGGATTTCAGGTTCTGGCTGCACAACTGTGGCGTTGCTGTCGTTTGCAGGCACCTCCAACATCGCAGGATGAGTGCCTGATTCGCTGAGGGGTGCGGTGGAGGCGCTCTCCTCAACCAGTACGAGGGGTGTTCCCACGTCCGTGCCGGTTATCCCATGGGAAGATGTTGGCGCAAAGGCGCGGTAAGCCAGCATCAATACACCCGCCCCCAAGAACCCCAGTCCGGGCGCCATGAGGGGAATCCAGCCGGATTGTAAGAAGAGCAAAAAGGTAAGGCCACCAAGACTGGTGCCAGCCGTGAAGAACAGAGGTAACACCCACCAGCGCCGACCTTGGAGGACAATCAGGGCACCGACCGCTGACCAACCCAAAATCCACAGGGCGATCGCCCCCTGCGGCCATGTCCACAAGGGAGGTCGGTTATCTAGGGCAGTTGCCAAGAGGTTGTCTAAAATCGCGGCTTGCACCACAACGCCTGCCGTCAAACGATTGCTTTGATCTGCGGCAGTGATCGGCGTGAGAAACTTATCGTTACTGCTGCTACCTGTGACCCCAATCAGGACGGCTCGATCGCGCACTTGTGAGGGCAACACCCGCTCCGTCAGCACCTCTGTGAGACTCACTGTTTCATAGGAGGGAGGAGTGCTGCTGTAGTTGATGAGAATTTGAAACCCTGCCGCATCTAAGTTATTGTAGCCGCCCCAGTTGGGCGTTAGGGCTTGAAAGTGAGCCGTGCCCAACTCAAGGCCGTGGCTGCCACGGCTTTGGGGGGAAGTTCCTAAGAAAATACTGGCCAAGGCAAGGGCAAAGGACTGGGGGGTATTGCAGCGGGCATTAGCTTCCGGTGTAGTCGCTAGGATGGCACGGCGGACAACGCCATCATCGTCAAGGGGAATATCGGCAAATCCCACTTGGTTGGCTAGCAGTCCCGCTGGCGGGGCAATATCCGGCTCATTGCCCTGTCCCACCTTGCAGACAATCACGGTGTTGGGTTGGCTCATCATAGCTCGCCCCAAGGAAGGCAGCGGGTCGCTGGCAGGGGTAAAGCGATCTGGCACTGGAAAATCCCGAAAAATGTCAATGCCAATCACCTTAGGTTGGTGTTCTTGGAGTTCCGCTAGGGCTTGGATGAGTACCTCATCGGGAACGGGGTATTGCTTCAGGTTTTGAATATCCGCTTCTCCCACCGCCACAATTAAAATTCGGTCGGCCACTGCTGGGGTGGGCCGCCACCGCAGCCATTGGTCATACACTTTGAGTTCAAGGGGTTCTAAGATCCCCAGCATTCGCAACCCCAAGACTCCTGCCGTGGCGATCGCCGCCGCTAGACCAGCAAAAATATATTGCCGAACACCGAATTGCTGTGGGGATGGTTCCATCGCCAAGCACCAAACCTAATAGCGGTTGTGACTTTGTCGCTAAACACAATCTTGGTTCCTATGGTGAACTACACCTCGAAACTTTGGCAAATTCATAGAGCACAAACCCTTGTCAAGGGATGTAATAAGTTTTAATACCTAGGCAGCAAAACTTTGCAATTTGTTACCGAAGGGGCGCAAAGTCGCTCTACAGCTTGATTTTCTGCTACAACCACAAGAGGTACATCCCGCTTTTTGGGTTTGTTATCGATCGTTACAAGGAGTCCGAACGCATGTTCACCCACGTCAAGTCCACGATTCGGCATATCGCACCAGGGTCGCTCCAGGGGCGATCGCTGTTGCGAGTGGTGTATGTGGTACTTGAAGCACAATACCAAAGTGCCCTGTCGGCAGCCGTGCGCAGCATTAACGAGAATCATCCCCACATTGCCATTGAAATTAGTGGCTATCTTCTCGAAGAACTCCGGAACCCTGAAAACTACGCCGCCTTTTGTGAAGATGTGGCGCGGGCCAATGTGTTTATTGCCTCCCTTATTTTTATTGAGGACTTAGCCGACAAAGTAGTAGAGGCGGTGCAGCCCTACCGCGATCGCCTCGATGTGGCCGTGGTCTTCCCCTCGCTGCCCCAAGTCATGCGCCTGAACAAAATGGGCAGCTTTTCGCTGGCGCAGATTGGTCAATCCAAAAGCGTGATTGCCAACTTCATGAAAAAGCGCAAAGAAAAGTCAGGGGCAGGCTTCCAAGATGCCATGCTCAAGCTATTGCGCACGCTGCCGCAGGTACTGAAGTATTTACCCATCGATAAAGCCCAAGATGCGCGGAACTTCATGCTCAGCTTCCAGTATTGGCTCGGAGGCTCCCCAGAAAATTTAGAAAACTTTTTGCTCATGTTAGCTGACCGCTACGTTTTCAAAGGTCAGCGAGAAAACAGCGCTTCCCTCAGTTATCAAGAGCCGGTCACCTATCCTGATACCGGCATTTGGCATCCCCTTGCCCCCCAGATGTTTGAGGATCTCAAAGAATACCTGAACTGGTTTAACAGCCGTAGTGATATTGGTGCCGACCTCAAAGATCCCCTTGTGCCCACCATTGGCCTCCTGCTGCAACGCACCCACTTGGTCACGGGGGATGATGCCCACTACGTTGCTATTGTCCAAGAGTTTGAGTCCCAAGGGGCGCGGGTAATCCCTGTCTTTTCCGGTGGCCTTGATTTTTCCACGCCGCTGGAGCGGTTCTTCTACGATCCCCTCCAGCCCGACAAGCCCATTGTTGACACGGTTGTTTCTCTGACAGGCTTTGCCCTTGTCGGCGGACCTGCCAAACAGGATCACCCCAAGGCAGTCGCTGCTCTGAAAAAACTCAACCGCCCCTACATGGTGGCCTTGCCCCTCGTCTTTCAAACCACTGAAGAGTGGGAAGATAGCGATCTCGGGTTGCATCCCATTCAAGTGGCCTTGCAAATTGCCCTACCGGAGTTGGATGGTGCCATTGAACCCATTATTCTTTCGGGTCGGGATGGTGCTACTGGCAAGGCGATCGCCCTCCAAGATCGGGTGGAAATGATTGCCCAACGCGCTCTGAAGTGGGCCAACCTGCGCCGCAAACCCAAAGTTGAGAAAAAAGTTGCCATTACCATCTTTAGCTTTCCCCCTGATAAAGGCAATGTCGGTACTGCTGCTTACCTCGATGTGTTTGGATCCATCTACAAAGTCATGGAAGCCCTGAAAAATAATGGCTATGACTTGCCTGAATTACCGGAAAGCCCCGAAGCCCTGATGCAGGAGGTGCTCCACGATGCCCGCGCTCAAGTGGGTAGCCCAGAACTCAATATTGCCTACCGCATGAGTGTGGCCGAGTACGAGCGCTTGACCCCCTATGCCAAACGCCTCGAAGAGAACTGGGGTAAACCGCCCGGGCATCTCAACAGCGACGGCCAAAACCTCTTAATTTATGGCAAAGCCTACGGCAACGTCTTTATTGGTGTCCAGCCCACCTTTGGCTACGAAGGGGATCCGATGCGGTTGCTCTTTTCGCGCTCCGCAAGCCCGCACCACGGTTTTGCCGCCTACTACACGTTCTTGAATCACATCTGGAAAGCCGATGCCGTCCTCCACTTCGGCACCCACGGCTCCCTAGAATTCATGCCCGGCAAACAAATGGGGATGTCCGGGGACTGCTATCCCGATAACCTGATTGGTTGCATTCCCAACCTTTACTACTACGCTGCCAATAACCCCTCCGAGGCAACCATTGCCAAGCGGCGCAGCTATGCCAACACCATTAGCTATTTGACACCCCCTGCCGAAAATGCTGGCCTCTACAAAGGGCTGCGGGAGCTCAGTGATCTGATCGGCTCCTATCAAAGCCTCAAAGACAGTGGTCGCGGTGTGCAGATCGTCAACACGATCATGGATAAGTGCCGCTTGGTGAACTTAGACCAAGACGTTGCTCTGCCAGATTGTGATGCCGCTGACCTCAGCCCTGAGGAGCGGGATACTCTTGTCGGCAAGGTTTATATCAAACTGATGGAAATTGAAAGTCGTCTCCTGCCTTGCGGGCTGCACGTTATTGGTAAACCGCCAACCACCGAAGAGGCTGTGGCCACGTTGGTGAACATTGCCAGCCTTGATCGGCCAGAGGAAGACATTAAAAGCCTGCCCCGCCTCATTGCCGAAAGCTTGGGGCGTGATATTGATGACATCTACCGCGGTAGCGATCGCGGCGTGCTGGCCGATGTGCAGCTCCTGCAGCAAATTAACCAAGCTACCCGTGCAGCAGTTACAGCGCTGGTACAAGCCCAAGCAGATGCCGATGGCCGCGTCTCCAAAGTCTCGAAGCTGAATTTCTTCAATATGGGGCGCAAAGAGCCATGGGTTGAAAGCCTCCATCAAGCAGGCTATTCGCAGGTGGATGTGGCTGCCCTTAAACCCCTGATGGAATACCTCGAGTTCTGTTTGCAGCAAATTGTTGCCGATAATGAACTGGGAGCACTGCTGCAAGCCCTCGAGGGGGAATACATTCTCCCCGGCCCTGGCGGCGATCCCATTCGCAACCCCGAAGTGCTGCCAACGGGCAAAAATATCCATGCCCTCGACCCCCAAGCCATTCCCACCGCTGCTGCTGTGCAGTCCGCCAAAGTGGTGGTGGATCGCCTTTTGGCACGGCAAAAAGCCGAGAACAACGATCAGTGGCCGGAAAGCATTGCTATGGTGCTCTGGGGCACCGACAACATCAAAACCTACGGTGAATCCTTAGCGCAGGTGCTGTGGCTTGTGGGGGCACGGCCTCTGCCCGACTCCTTAGGGCGCGTCAACAAAGTAGAACTCATCCCACTTGAGGAGCTGGGTCGCCCACGGATTGATGTGGTGGTCAACTGCTCCGGCGTGTTCCGGGATCTGTTTATTAACCAAATGGCGCTCATTGACCGGGCGGTGAAGATGGCTGCCGAAGCGGATGAACCCCTTGAGCTGAACTTTATTCGCAAACATGCGCTTCAGCAAGCAGCAGAATTAGGCATTGATCTGCGCCAAGCGGCAACACGGGTATTCACCAATGCTTCCGGCTCTTACGCTGCCAATGTGAACCTTGCGGTTGAAAATAGCTCGTGGGAGCAGGAATCTGAGCTACAGGAGATGTACCTCAGCCGCAAGTCTTTTGCCTTTTCCGCAGATTCTCCCGGAACGATGATCCAAGCCCGTGATCTCTTTGAAACGGCACTGAAAACGGTCGATGTCACGTTCCAGAACTTGGACTCTGCGGAAATTAGCCTCACCGATGTCAGTCACTACTTTGACTCCGATCCCACGAAACTGGTGGGCGCCTTGCGAGGGGATGGCAAGCAGCCCAAATCCTATATTGCTGACACGACAACTGCCAATGCTCAAGTGCGCACTCTCGCGGAAACAGTCCGGCTAGACAGCCGCACGAAACTCCTGAACCCCAAATGGTATGAGGGGATGCTGTCCCACGGTTACGAAGGGGTACGGGAAATCTCGAAGCGGCTAGTGAATACGATGGGGTGGTCGGCAACCGCAGGAGCCGTAGATAACTGGGTGTATGAAGAAGCCAATGCCACGTTTATTCTGGATGCGGAAATGCGGCAGCGGCTGTTGAACACCAACCCCCATTCCTTCCGCAAGATGGTCAGCACCTTTCTTGAACTCCATGGCCGCGGCTACTGGGATACCAGTGAGGCAAATCTGGAGTTGCTGCGCCAGCTTTACCAAGAGGTGGAAGACAAGATCGAAGGGGTAGAATAAGCACCCAACAGCATTATGCGCCAGGGGGAGTATTCCCCCTTTTTTTATGAACATCCAAGGAATATTCATAAAAGTTCATTGACCCTTAAGTCTTCTTGAAAAAGTTGCACTCTCCTTGTTGTTTTTTCTAATGTGAGAAGTAGAATATCCGGCGCTAATGACTAGGCACATCTTGACAGCCACCAGCATAGAGTAGTTCTCCCGTGCATTGTCTGGTTGGAGTAACGGCTAACTCAAGTAGCCTGCTTGAGGGAAGCGCTAGGTTGGGTTAATGACTGTTGCACTCCACAGCAAAAGGATGCGTCCCGTGGATTTACTACACAAGCAGATCTTGGTACTCAGCAATAAAATTGATGCCTTGTACCAGATCGTTGAACAACTAAACCAAAAGGTGACACAAGCGCTGGCGGAGGGTCGAATCAAGGCAGTTTCCAATGCGGTCAGTGAACAGACCCTCATGGGAACAATGCCCGCTCGTCCTTCGGCGGTTACCCCAGAACACAAGGATATTCTTGTCGATGATGACTACAGCCACAGCCGCCATCTCAGTAGCGATCGCCCCCTGAGTGCTGAAGTACAAATTCAACGTCTCACGGCACAACTGACTGCTGCCTACAATCAGATTGCTGCTCTAGAAGAGCAACTCCTCCTCTCGCGGCATAGTCACTAGAGGCGGGAACTTCCCAAGCAGGGGCTGGGTCTGACTGACCTGATGCTTGAGAACCATCGCCATCAGCCCTATGTGATTGTGCCTAGTAACCCCGAGGGCATCACCATCTCGTTCTAGATTCATTCAACCCAGTCAGAAAGCGGCACAGTACTTCCCATCACTTAAGGATGGCAACTTTAGAATAAAACTAAGGAAAAGCGGTTAAACCTTGTCGATACCTTTCTAGGGTGTTGTGCTGTTGCCGAACGTTAAAACTGTCTGGAGATGAACCTATGGGAATGAAACTTGCCCCACTTGTGGGTGTAGCGATGTTGGTGGCAGTTATCGCTCCGGCAACTGCCCAAAGCCGCCGCCAACCCGTTAATCCACAGATGTACCCTGTGACCCGTCCCTCCCTGCCGCAGGCATTTGAGCGCATTGATGGTACTGAAAACTATTGGGTAGATGACTCCATTACGGGCGATGCTATGTTTATGTTTGGCGTGCCCACCTACCGCGATAACGATATTATTAACCGGGGTCGTCGCATTAACTACGTTGCCAATGATGCGTGGTACCAGCAGTCTAATACTCCTCCTATCCGGACACGGGATTTGGATAGTCCCTTCTGTACGTCAATGTATGGAACCCCCTATCCCTGTAATTTAGCGGTAGAAACGCCGCTACCACCGCCACAGCCAGTATTCTTTGCACCACCGCCCCCCCCAAGGATGATGCCAGCCCCCCCCGTGCGTGCGCTTTACTAGCGGTCTAACTTATCTCAGTAAGGATTAACACATTGAGAACCCCCGTCCAAAGATGACTGGTGGGGGTTTTTCAATGCTTGAGAAATTCCGCTAACCCAGTTGATTCAGGGGAGGCAGACCGCGCATTTGCCGCAGCGCATTCAGGCACAGAGGGCAGTCACAACCAAACAGGGCGATCGCCGCGTTACTTTCTTCCTCGCTAAACTCTAGCACGGCTGGCGGCATCCGATTAGCATCGTCACTGACCTGAAGAGTTGTTGCCTCTGTCCCTAGACGGGTACACACAAGCTGAAACTTTTGATGGGGATTAGGGCGGCAGACATTGGCTTCTGGCGGCGGCACTGGAATGGGGGTTGCCACCTCAGCCCAAGCCGAATTGACCATTGCCACTAAACTGAGCAGTGAACCGAGCAGGGCTGGACTCACCATTAGAGCTAAGCGCAGAGAAGACATGGTAACCTCACAAACGTAAACTTGACAAATTTTTGTATTTGTAAACAGTGAATGGCTCCCCTGCTGCTAGTTTAACCATGCCGACTGCATTTGCTGCAACCAACTCATGTGCATTGGGCAGTCACACCCGAAGAGGGTAACCGCAAGGTCACTATCTGCTTCAGAAAAGTCAAGGACAGCAGCAGTAAATTCCGCCGTATTGTTTAGGCGGGTGGGCGCCGAGCAAGTCGTCATAGCCACGGCTAGCTTATCTTGTCCACAGCCACTAAGGTAGTCTTCTGCCGCAGTAGCAACAGGACTTAAGCTCAGCGAAACCAGCACACTGCACAGATCCACGGAACAGAACAATTTGCCCTCTCAGCCCCTCACCTGTCATAGGGTTAGCTATGTGATCCTTTGGTGAGACTGTGATGAATATGCAATTGGCTTGCAAAAATAAATCGCACCTAGCCAAAGCCAGATGCGAACTACGTTGTCTTGTCTTAACCTGAGGGAATGAACTCTAGAACAAGCCCAAGGTTAGGGATTTATCCAGTGGGAAAGCAGCACCAATGCCAAGCCAGAGGGTCACAACAGTGCCAAAGAGAAACACGGTCATGGCCACAGGCCGCCGGAAAGGATTCTGGAACTTATTGATGCTTTCAATGAAGGGAATGAGCATCAGCCCCAGAGGAATGCTGGCATTCATGAGCACGCCCAACAGCTTGTTGGGCACCACCCGGAAAATTTGAAATGTCGGATAAAGGTACCACTCCGGCAGAATTTCCAGCGGTGTGGCAAAGGGATCAGCAGGCTCACCCACCATGGCAGGATCCATGACAGCCAAACCAATGACCAAGGCAATTGTGCCCATGATCACAACGGGGAAGATGTAGAGAAGATCGTTGGGCCAAGCGGGTTCGCCATAGTAGTTATGACCCATCCCTTTTTTGAGCTTTGCCCGTAAGGCCGGATTTGCTAAATCTGGCTTTTTCAAAACTTTTGCCATAGAACAGTCGTTCTCCTAGAGGGTCAGCAAGGGGGAATGTACTTGGAGCATAACAAGTTCCGAGCCTGTCTAGGGGGCAGGTTGTTACATTTTGTTATGCTTGCGTGTTTCAAGGGTCTTACAGGGGCCCCGAAATACCCTGTTTGCGGATCATGAGGAAGTGCATCAGCATAAAGACCGCAATTGACCAAGGTAAGACAAAGGTGTGGAGGCTGTAGAAGCGGGTTAAGGTTGCTTGACCCACGCTTTCGCCACCGCGCATGAGTTCCACCAATTGATCCCCCACCACTGGGATGGCGGCAGGAATACCGGAGACAATTTTCACCGCCCAGTAACCCACTTGGTCCCACGGTAGCGAATAGCCAGTCACGCCAAAACTGACGGTAATCACAGCAAGGACAACACCTGTTACCCAGGTCAGCTCCCGCGGCTTTTTGAAGCCACCGGTGAGATAGACACGGAAAACGTGCAAAATCATCATCAAAACCATCATGCTGGCGGACCACTTATGGATTGAGCGGATCAACCAGCCAAAGTTCACCTCGTTCATGATGTACTGAACCGAGGTAAAGGCTTCAGCCACCGTTGGCTTGTAATAAAAAGTCATTGCGAAGCCAGTAGCAAACTGTACCAAAAAACAGGTGAGTGTAATACCACCCAGACAGTAAAAGATGTTTACGTGGGGCGGTACGTACTTACTGGTGACATCGTCGGCAAGCGCCTGAATTTCGAGGCGCTCCTCAAACCAGTCGTAAACTTTATTCATAACAGAGATCAGTCCTGAGAAACCGCTGCTTTACTTTGAAAAATGTAACACAACGCTTCTCAGAGTTTCCATAGATTGCCACAATCTCTAGCTCACGTTATCTAGGGGTAGGATGTCTCATCTGGGATGACGTGGGTAGGTTCTAGGTCAACAGCAGGGCAAAAAGGCCGCACAGGGCAATACCGTCAAACACCCCTGCCCCGCCAATACTGAGAACACCCGCTGACATGCGCTCAATTTCCGGCAGGTGCAGTAAATCAGCCCCAATCAGGGTACCCAAGACACCACCGGCAAAGGCCACGGGTGCTGCGGCTGCCCCATCAGTAACGAGAATGGCAGCCATAGCAGCAGTGAGGGGAGCCACAAGGGCGTTCATTTGAATGCCGATTCCGGGAACCACTTGGGCGGAGTAATAACTCACAATTGTGACAATGGCGGTGACCAACAAAATTGCAATCGGGCTGACGCGGCCAAACTGATACAGCGCCAAGAGGGTGGGAATGAGGCCGCCTCCCACATTTAAAGCAACAATTGTCTTCTGCTCAATTTTGCGCAGGGGAATGCCCCAAAAGCGTGCCAGCCACAGTTCGGTGAAGTCGGGCAGAATAGCAACTTTGGCCACTCGTTCGTAGAGGGGAATATTGATGGTGCTGCTGAGGATCACCAGCAGGAGGAGCACAGCAGCCGCCGATGGCGAAAAGCCCAGTTTGGCAACGGCCACTTGCACGGCATCTAGGGCAATGGCTAACCACAGAAAGGGTAAGGCCAGCAGCATCAGCACAAAGAGCAGCAGTGTGACTGGCAGGTAAATCATTCCACTTCCTCCCGGCGATAACGTTGGTCTGCAGGCACAGCCACCGTATTATAGTTGATGCCCAAGGACGCCAAATACTTGTTGCTGCTTAAACAAAGCCACTAAGTCGGCGTTGATCTTAAAGTCCGCTGCTTCCTGATCAAGGATGCGAAGTGCTGTGGCTACGGGCAAGCTCTTTTTGTAGGGGCGATCGCTGGCGGTCAAGGCATCGTAAATGTCAGCAATGGCGAGCATTTGGGTTTGCAGGGGAATCTCGGCTGCGCCAATTCCGCGCGGATAGCCACCACCATCGAGGCGTTCGTGGTGGCCATAGGCAATGATGGGCACATTTTGCAAGTGCGGTGTCCAAGGGATGCGGGAGAGGAATTGATAGGTATAGGTGACGTGAGACTCAATAATGCGGCGTTCCGCTTGGGTTAAAGTACCCCGCCGCACGAGTAACTGCTCTAATTCTGAGGCGGTAATCAGAGGGTACGGTTGGCCATCAATCCCTCTGTAGTAGAACTGTGTCATCTCTTGCAGCCAGGCAAGGGGCTCTTCGTCTAAAATTTGGGGTTCATTGGCTTGCTCAAGAATCTGCCAATAGAATTCCAGCCGACAGAGTTGCTGGTGTAGCTCTTGGTCAAGATGGCGCAAAAATGTGCAGTGGTTACAGCCCTGAGCACTGCCGTGGGGGGTGTGGGGATGAGTCAAGAGGTAGTTGACTTTTGCTTGGGCTGTTTCCATTTCTAAGGTGCGGCGCACTAAGGCAAAGCGCTGGCGAATGACTTCTAATTGTTCGGGAAAAATTTTCTTTTGCTTGTTCAGAATTGCTTCGGGAACAGCCACTTTGCCAAAATCGTGCAGCAGGGCAGCGTAGCGGATTTCTTGCAGTTGGCGATCGCCAAAATAAACTTCCCGAAAAATACCGTGACTCACATCATTGGCTACTTCTGCAAGGCGTACCGTCAGAGCTGCCACCCGTTCTGAATGCCCCGAAGTGGTTGGATCACGAACCTCAATGGCTTGAACCGAAGCGGTGACAAAGCCTTCAAACAACTGTTCAATGCTTTCGAGCAGATGGTTGCGTTCAATAATCACCGCTGCTTGGCTGGCCAATGCCCGCACAATGTGCTCTTCCCACTGGCTATAGGGTTGGGTCAGGTCTGGTGTTGTTTCTGGGGTTAGGATGGCCTCTCGCTGCCGCTTGCGATTAATGAGTTGCAGCACGCCAATCACTTGACCGCTAATGTTTTGCATCGGTACGACCAATACCGAGCAAGTGCGGTAGTTCAAAGACTCATCAAAGGAACAGTTAAATTGATAGGTTTCACTCCCCGATAGGGCATAGATATCGGCAATGTTCAACGATTCCGTTGTCAGGGCAGCATGGCCCACTAAGCTCTTAGGCGTGAGGGGAATCGTGTATTTCTGCACATGCTCCGGTAAAGCCACGCTGTCATTTTGAGCTGCTTTGAATTCTAAAACAGGGGGGCTGGCCTCTGCTTGCACCAAAAAAATTGTGCCCGCATCACTGCAGGTAATCTCACGACTCTTAGTGAGAATTAAGTGTAACAACTTGTCGAGGGATTCTGTGGCTGAGAGGGCAAGACCAATCTCCAGTAACTGATCCACCAGTTGCTGAGTGTTTTGACCTAACGCTTCACGTTCAAGGGGTGTGGTAATCATTGGCACAGACTCGTTAGGGTTGACGCCATTATAGCGACCCCATCTCAATCAAGCCTCTAGTTGCGGTGATTGTTGTGGTAGGGAATCCGTGCCCCCGCCCATGCCAGTTTCTCCCGCAAGGTTTGATAAAACGAGTAATGATCTCGCAACAGAATGAAACGAGCTTGGCAGTCAGCCATGGACACCTGTACCCGCTGTCCCGGCCAAATGGAGGTTGCTAGCACCCCATCCATCCACAGTTTGGTATTCAAGCTGTGATCTTCGAGGGGCCAAATACTGACGAGGGAGCGCGACGGCAAAACAATGGGGCGGCTCGAAAGGCTCAAGGGGCAAATGGGGGTGACGACCAGCGCTTCCATGCCCGGATGTAAAATGGGGCCATTAGCCGCCACAGTGTAGCAAGTAGAGCCGGTAGGGGTTGCTACTAATAGGCCATCCCCTTGGTACTGATCGACAACATCACCATCAATTTCCATTTCGAGAATCGCGGTAATCATGCGATCAGCAGAGGCGGGTTTGATGCACATTTCGTTCAAAGCGTAGTAGCGATCGCCCACGGGTTCGGCATGGGGTTTGGGGCCTTCAAACACTTGCGCCTGCAGCATCATTCGCTGTTGCATGGCATACTCATCCCGCTCAAGGCGCTCCCAAACCCGCTCCATATCGGCAAAAAGCTCAAAGGGTTCCGTTAAGAACCCCAAATGCCCCCCCACATTCACCGCCAGAATCGGTACCCCTGCCGCCGCTAAGTGGCGAGCCGCTGCCAAGGAGGTGCCATCTCCCCCTAAGACCACTGCCAGATCAATGGGTTCTGTGACTGAGGCCATAAACACTGGATAGGGGTTGTCCCGCGGCCCACTAGGCCCCACCAGAACCCGTGCCCCCCGCTGTTGCAGTTGCCGTGCCGCTCGATCTGCCCAGTCTTTACTTTGGCGATCGCCTGCTTTATGCACGACAATGACTTGGTTGAGCTGCATCCAACGTGATCTACTCGCCACTGAGGTCTTTTACGTCTTTGACGATCCGCGATAGTTCCGTTTTCTCATCCACAGAAATGCGGGTAGGCGTACCGCTAATAATGCCCTCAAAATTGCGGAAGGAATCGCGAATTTCGGCACCTTTTTCAGTGATCACGTACTCGCGAATCCCCTTGTCGTGCCACGAGCCCCGCATCTTAAAGACGTTGATGGCACGGGACATTTCACCGCGAATTTCCACGTACTGCAATAGCAAAATCGTATCCGTAATCGTGGAAATATGGGACTCGGTAATTGAGTTCGAGCCCATAAATTGATCCGTGGTGTTGGTGAAGAAGCCCGTAATTTCCTCCTGTTTGGCAAAACCTGTGACCCCAATCACAAACTGGCGAAAGGCATTGTTGCTTACCCCCCGATCTAAGGCTGAGAGGGAGTCAATCGCCACCCGCGACGGCTTAAAGTCGGCAATTTCCGATTTGATAATTTGCAAATGGTCTTCTAAGCCTGCCGATTCGGGATAAGCACAAACAATCCGCAGCAGCCCTTGGCGCTCCAGCTCTTCAAAATCAATGCCCCAAGATGAGGCGTTGCGGGACAGTTGCGCCCGTGATTCTTCGTAGGCAAAGAGGAGTGCCCGCTCTCCCTGTTGGCAACCCGTTTCCAAGAATTTGCTCACCAGCAGGGTTTTGCCTGTACCTGTGGCACCCGTGGCCAAAATAATGGAATCTTTGAAAAAGCCGCCGCCGCACATTTCGTCGAGGGTCGGAACACCCGACGAGACGCGGGCATTCGATGAACGCTGAGCGAGTCGCATTGCTCCCAAGGGGAAGATATTAATGCCATTGTTAATCGTAAAAGGATACTCCCCTTTCATGTGGGTCGTGCCGCGCAACTTCAGGATTTCCGCCGTGCGTCGCCGCCGCTCTCCCTCAAGGACATTGCGCAAGATCACCACGTTATCGGAGACAAATTCTTCCACACCAAAACGCGCCACCGGCCCGTATTCATCAATCCGCTCAGTGGTCATGACAGTGGTGACCCCCAACTGCTTGAGGCGAAAAGCCAAGCGGAAAATTTCCCGCCGCACCACTGAAGCGGCATCGTACTGCTGAAAGACAGCAGTCACTGAGTCAATCGAGACCCGGGTGGCTTTGTACTTACGAATGGCGTACTGAATCCGTTCAATCAGGGCTGAAAGGTCGAAGTCACCCGCCACATCCTGTCCGTCTGGATCCGGAGAGGCATCGAGAATAAAGAGCTTCCCTTGATCAATGAGACCCTGCAAATCCCAGCCGAAGCTGAGGGCATTTCTGATGATGTCACTGGGGGACTCTTCAAACGTGACAAAAATGCCCGGCTCATTAAAAATGGTGATGCCGTTGTACAGAAATTGAACCGCAAACAGAGTTTTACCGGTGCCAGAGGTACCACTGACCAAGGTTGTTCGCCCTTTGGGTAAGCCCCCATGGCTGATGTCATCGAATCCTTCCACCATGGTGCGGATTTTTTGGACACCGCTGGTAACGGGCGATTTCACACTGGACTGATTTTCAGGAGTTTCTGCAGTCATAGAGGTTTAGGTACGCACTCGCGAGGTAAATTCCAACAAAGAGAAGATAGCAGCATCAGGTGAGGTCATCGCCTTGATCACCAATCTCTTCATACAATAAATCAAGACCAATGAGCACCTTTTCGCGATCTGACAGATCGCCAATAATCCGCCGTACTGGCGGGGGCAACACCTTTGCCAAGGTGGGAGTTGCCAAAATTTTATCTTCTTCCGCAAGCTGTGGGTTTTTCAAGACATCAATAACTTTCAGGGCATAAACTCCCTTAAACTCTTTTTCCAGAATGTTATTGAGTGTTTTTAGGGCGCGGACTGAGTTGGCCGTATTACCCGCCACGTATAGTTTCAGTACATAGGTTTTCCGCAGGGGAGTCATCGGAATTACACCTCACGCGGAATCGAGCGACGATACATTTCACACAAGTGGGCAATCACATCAATTAAGGTCAGGCGATAATCCAGTAGAATGTCTTCACTGCGCCCTTCAAGCTTGAGCTGCTTCGCAAAATTGTCCATGAGTTCAACGTGGATTTCTAGTACTTGGGAAACGGAAATATCAGCAAAGAATGCTTTACTAACGAACTCATCGATATGCTCATTCGTTTTGGATTCAGCATTAAAGTATTCCAGAATAATGCTACGATAAATCGCGCGCAGTTCATCCAACAGCTTCCGTTTCTCAGCGCTGGACATGCGCCGAAAGAAAAACTGGGTGTCACGCTTGTAATAAACGCCCAAGTAACCGAGGCGCTCTTTCAGCTTTTGAGACAAGCGGTGCTGCGGATCAACGGTGTCATTGTTGCGGAGTGCTGGCATCCGAAACATGACGTGGGGCGGCACAGCACACCCGGGGCACAACTTCACAAAGCCGGTGATGGCCTCTTCAATACGCTCGTTAAGTTGATGAAGCTCAGCAACCGGCAAGAGAATTTCAGCAATGTGATAGTGGGGACCCGCTGGCACTGGCGTATATTCTGCTGGGAAAATAATGATTGCCGGTAGCAGGGTGGCACTGTGATGCAAATAGGTAATGATTTGCGGAGTATCCTCTCCCCATTCTAAAATTAGACAAGCAACATTATGTCGCCGCTGCTCTAAGTACGTACAAAACTCGCGATCGTTAGCAAAATAAACCAGCTCGTCGATCTCGGAGTTATGTAAACGGACTAATTCTTGGCCAATGCCGGGCGAGTAAACTAAGCCACAAATTGTTAGTGCGGTTGACTGCGCCACGGGTTTTCAGGAGTGGAGGTTGGTTCTAATAGCATCCTATCATTTTCCCATTGAGGATCGCAGGGTGTCCCGATGGCGGGTTAAGTTTTCCTTACAGCGGCTAGGGTAGCACATGGATCACCTGTACCTGCAAACCTTTGGGGAGCCTGCTATCACAGTAACAGCACGCTTGCCGCTGGCGGAAGTGTACCGTTTGTGGCAGGAACGGTTGCCCGAGCGGATGGTGATTGTCGATGAAGACTCAGTTCCGGTGGGAGTGGTTCAGGGTTGGCGCTTGGCTCTGAGTTGGAACAATGAGGAAGCGGTGGCCACGCTAGCGGTGGGTCGTGTCTCAGCGTCTTGGCGATCGCCAGTGACTCTGTTGCCAATCGATTGGTCGCTACGGCAGTTTCAGCAGTGGGCTGCTAACCAACCGCAACTCCCTGAGCATATGGCCCTTGTGGACAATCAACAGCGATTTGTGAGCCTGCTGGATCAACGCCGCCTCCTCCATTACTGGGCAAAGCAACCCTCACTGCCTTGGATTGAGGTGCTAGCCCAATTCCCCATGCCACTGCAAATCCAAACCCCCCGGGGTGAGGTGGTTTGGCAAAACGCTGCTTGGGGGACACAATTGGGGACGGTTCCAGAGGTGCAACAGTCTTTTGAGGGGATGAGCTGCCAAACCGTGGAGGGGCGATCGCCTTGGCAACTCTGCTCGGTACCTTTGCATCTAAGCCAAGAGGATGTTGCTGTCCTGCGGGGAGAGGCGGCTTCTGCTTTGACCCTCACCACCGCTGTCAGTCAGTACTGGCTACTGTTTGCCCAAGCCTTGGAGCAGCCGCAAACGGCATCACCAGACCGTATCAGTCAACTGCGCCTGCACCAACAAAAGCGGTTTTTACTTAGCCTTGGCCATGAACTGAAAAATCCCTTGACGGCGGTACTGAGCTTAACCCAATTGCTCTGGCAAGAAGCGTTGCCGCACCAACAGGACTACGTTGCCCTCATTCAGCGCAGTAGCTGGCAGATTCATCGGCTAATTCAGACATGGCAAGACTACACCCGTGCCCTCTGGCGGGAGCTGGAATTGCAATGGGAGCCTGTGGTGCTCTCAGAGGTTTGGTTTCGCGCCCACGAGTTGGCGGAACACCTCTACGGCTCCCGCTCCCTCCATCTCGCGTTGCAATGGCAGATGGACATTTCCTTAGCAGAGGTTGAGCTGTACGGCGATGCCCTGCGCCTACGGCAAATTTTTGCCCATTTAATCGGCTGGCTGACCCTCCTTGGGGGCGATCACCGTGGTGTCCGCCTCAGCCGCTGGCAGGAGTGGTTAGTAGTGCAATTGTGGGAAGAGGGCGGTGGCATTCCCCATCGTTACCACGAGCGGCTCCTGCACGAGTGTCTTGAGGATCACGCCGAAGTCACCATGGGGTTAATGCTTGCCCATCAGCTCAGTCGCCTGCATAACGGCGAACTCTCATTTATTGCCAATGAGCAGTCTAGTGAATGGAGTGTGCTGTTGCCTCTTGGGCGGGAGCTGCCGATGGGGGTGCCCAGTACTGCTCACCTTATCCTGCTTGTCAGCAATGATGTAGAGTGGCTGGTGGCGATGGTTGATGCCCTCAAGCAGAAACATTATGGCTACGTTGTGGCTCGGCAACCCCTTGAAGCGCTCGATAAACTCGAGCAACTGCACCCTGCCGCCATTGTGGTGCGCTCCGCCACAAGCTTGGCGTTGGCGGATGTGCTTACCGTTCTCACCCGTCCTGACCAAAGCCACACAATTCCCATCATTCTCATTTCCGACGAGTCGCCCCCCTTTGCCCTGCCGGGTTTGATCCAGCGATTGCCCTTCCAGAGCGCCACCCCCCTCGTGCTGGATATCCTAGAGCGGTGGTGCTATCCACGGCTGACCCCCCTTGCACCCGCAAGTGCCCATCCCACGGGAACCATTACTCACACGGTTTTGAGTCTAGGGTTGACGCAAGAACTGATTCTTCCCGATATGCGGGTGCTAGAGGCCAATGATCTCGAACAGGCAGATCTAGTGGCCGACATTTGGCAACCGGATATTCTGATTTGGGATCTTCCCCTCGCTGACGTGCCCTATTTAGCCGAACACCCCAAATTGCTCCGGCTACCAATTGTTACCCTCAACGAGGAAGTTAGCCGTGCCGTGCATGCCCTTGGTCACAGGCTGGTTTTTCCCTGCTTAGACTTGGCAGATCTGGTGGAAGTGGTCACCCTTGCGGCAGGAACGAAACCTAGAGCTGACTGAGCACTGTCCGAGCCGCAGCAATGGTGCGCTCAATATCTGCTTCAGTGTGGGCAAGGGAGGTAAAGCCTGCTTCAAATTGCGAAGGGGCAAGGTAAATGCCCTGCTCCAACATACCGCGGTGAAAGGCGGCAAATTTTTTCAGGTCTGAAGCCTTGGCTTGCTCGTAGTTAGTGACCGGCCCAGCGGTAAAGAAGAAACCAAACATCCCGCTGATATGCCCGCCGCAGACAGGGTGGCCAAATTCCTGCGCTGCACTGATGAGGCCATTTATGAGCTTGCCAGTAATTTTATCAAGCTGCTCATAAGTTCCTGGACGGCTCAGGAGCTCCAGCGTTTTAATCCCTGCCGTCATCGCTAGCGGATTTCCTGAAAGGGTTCCCGCCTGATAGACAGGGCCAGCGGGTGCCACCATCTTCATAATGTCAGCACGGCCACCGTAGGCGCCTACCGGTAAACCACCGCCAATAACTTTGCCAAGGGTGGTGAGGTCGGGGGTAACGCCAAATTTTTCTTGCGCTCCGCCGTAGGCAATCCGAAAGCCCGTCATCACTTCATCAAAGACCAGCAGGGCACCGTACTGTTGGGTAAGCTCCCGTAGCCCTTCTAAGAAGCCAGCATCGGGGGGAATGAACCCAGCATTACCCACCACAGGCTCTAAAATGACCCCAGCAATCTCGTCGGGATAGTCTTGGAACAAACGGCTGACGGCTTCGAGATCGTTGTAGGGAGCGGTGAGCGTTGCAGCGGTGGTGGCTTTGGGCACTCCCGGTGAATCCGGCAAACCAAGGGTGGCTACTCCTGATCCGGCTTTCACCAAAAACATATCGGCATGGCCGTGGTAGCAGCCTTCAAACTTAATCACCTTTTCCCGCTGGGTGTAGGCGCGCATCAAGCGCAGAACCGCCATGCAGGCTTCCGTGCCCGAGTTAACAAAGCGCACCATTTCAACACTGGGCACTGCCGAGATGACCATTTCGGCCAAAATATTTTCTAAAACGCAGGGGGCGCCAAAGCTAGTGCCTTTTTCAAGGGCGGCGTGGAGCGCTTCAATGACTTCTGGGTGGGCATGACCGACAATGGCAGGTCCCCACGAACCTACATAGTCAATGTACTGGTTGCCGTCCACATCCCAAATGTGGGCACCTTTTACATGGTCAAAAACAATGGGCTGACCGCCAACGGATTTGAAGGCGCGCACCGGTGAACTCACACCGCCGGGCATCAGTTTTTGGGCAGCGGCGAAAATTTCTTGGGATTTTGTGGTTTGCAAAACAGTGGTGGTCAATGTCAACTCCCTTCAAGCATTGGCCTGCTCGCCCTATTATAGGCAATCGGCTGTCCCCTGCTCTAGGGAGGATTCTGTTGCATTTGTTTACAATAGTTTTGTTGTGCTGCGAGGGGGTATGAAGGTCAATGTCCGCAACAACGACACCCACGGTTCGCTTGGCGCCATCCTATGGGGTGCCGATTGGGGTTTTGGTTCTCAGTGTGCCCCTGTGGCTTGTGCAGTGGTGGTTGGGGTTACCTATTTCCCTATTTGGCCTTTTCTTGATGCTGCAAGCGGCTACACTGCGGCTGGAGTTTACCGCCACGGCCCTTGATGTCTATCGCGGTAACCAGCAAATTCGCTCCTTTCCTTATCATCAGTGGCAGCACTGGGAAGTTTTCTGGCAGCCCTTGCCGATTCTGTTCTATTTTCGCGAAGTCCAGAGCATTCACTTCCTACCGATTCTGTTTGATGCCAAAACTTTAGTACAATGCCTGCAAGAACGCTGCCCACGCACGGCTTTTATTTCCCCCGCTCGCAATGACTGATGATCTGACACGAACCCCCAATGCTACTGAGTCTGCTGCGGCAACTGAAGCCACGGTTGCAGACTTGGTGGCGCAGCGGGATGCCTTGAAGGAAGAAATTGCCGGTCTGGAGGCTGCTTTCCATCGCCTTGCCCACAGCTTTTTACACGATCTGGAAGAGAAGAAGCAGTCACTGCAATTGAGTATTGAGCAGCTTGAGCGGCGTAAGGAGCGCATTGAGCAGGAATTGCGCCAGAATTTTGTTGGGGCGTCCCAAGAGCTGGCGATTCGGGTGCAAGGCTTTAAGGAATTCCTCGTGAACAGTATGCAGGAGTTGGCAGCCACCGTTGAGGAAATGGAGCTCCTGCCAGCGGCGGCACCAGCCCCTGCAGTAGCAACTCCGGCGCCAGTAACGGAGTCGAGTCCACCGCCAAAGTTGGTGTTGGATGAGGGGTTTCAGGAGGAGGCCAGCCGAATTAAGCGCCTGCTGGAGCAGTACCGCACCAATCCTAACTACTATGGCCCGCCGTGGCAGTTACGTCGCACGTTTGAGCCGCTGCATGCGGAGCGGGTGGAAAGTTGGTTTTTTGACTTAGGGGGACGGGGTGCTCTGCGATCGCTCCCAAGCCGGTTGCAAAATATTCTTGTTGCCTCGGCGATTATTTCAATTTTGCGGGATTTTTACGGTGATATGTTGCGGGTGCTAGTGTTGGCGGATTCTCCAGAACGTCTTGGCGACTGGCGGCGTGGTTTGCAGGATTGTTTGGGGATCAATCGCCAAGATTTTGGCCCTGAGCGGGGGGTGGCGCTTTTTGAGTCGGCAGATGCTTTAGCGTTTCGTGCCGATCGCCTCGAGCAGGAGGACTACTTGCCCCTCATTTTGATTGATGACTCCCTTGAGCAGGTGAGTTTATCGCTGCTGCAATATCCGCTCCTGCTGGGTTTTGCCCCTGAGCCCCAGTTGCGGCGCAATAATGAATTTTTTGAATAGGAGGGATTGTGACCACGGCCATCATTTTCGGCAGCATGGTGCTCGTTAGCTACCTCTTGGGGGCGATTCCCACGGGCTATTGGGTGGCCAAATCGTTGCGGGGGATTGATATTCGCGAGCATGGATCGGGTTCCACGGGAGCGACAAATGTGCTGCGGGTTGTGGGCAAGGGAGCGGCGCTGTTCACGTTCGTGGTGGATGTCCTTAAGGGGTTGCTGGCGGTGGTGGTGGCACGTTGGCTCGTGGTACAGCCGTGGGGCTTGGCTTCTGCTGCCTTAGCGGACTACTACCTGTTGGCGATCGCCCTGGTGGCCGTACTCGGACACAGTAAGCCGGTGTGGCTGGGTTGGCGGGGGGGAAAATCGGTGGCCACCAGTTTTGGTGTGCTGCTGGCGCTGAACTGGCCAACGGCCTTAGTTACGCTAGGGGTGTTTCTGGTTGTTTTAGCCCTGAGTCGTATTGTTTCGTTGAGTTCCATTGTGGCAGCGCTCTCACTGCCCTTGTGGTTTTGGCTGTTTACCCACTCACTGCCTTTTGTGGGCTTTGCGGTACTAGCCAGTGCTTTTGTCATTTGGCGGCACCAAAGTAATATTCAGCGCCTCTTAGCTGGGACAGAGCCACGGTTGGGAGCTTCCTAGTCTTTGCGGAGGCAGTGGTGGAACTGCAGCGGCTGACCCTTATGAATTTCAAAGCCCACCGCGATCGCACGGTTGAGTTCCTCCCCGGGGTCAATGTGATCTGCGGTGAAAATGGTGCTGGCAAAACGAGTTTGCTGGAAGCCATTGCTTGGGTGCTTTTTGATGCCACCTCGGGCTACGGGGCAGGTTTTAACAAAGCCATTATTCGCAAGGGCGCCAGTCAAGCGGAAGCCACGGTGCAATTCATTTCTGCCCTTGATGGTCGCTCCTATATTGTCAAGCGCAGTACCCGTGCGGGCTATAGTGTTTTCGACCCCCAGTTGCAGGCGGTGATGCTCTCCACCCGCGAGGAGGTACAGCAGTGGCTCAAGGAACACCTAGGGGTGAACCGTGCCTTTGCCCTCAAGGATGTGTTTGAGCAGGTGATTGGGATTCCCCAAGGGATGATGACTGCTGATTTCCTCAAAGCTCCGGCGCAGCGGCGGGCTGTTTTTGAGCCGCTGTTACAGGTCAATGACTATCGCCAAGCCTATGAGGCGGCTTTGCCCTTAGTGCAGTATTCCGCAGCGCGCCTACAGACGCTGAGGGAAACGATTGCTCGTTATGAGCAAGAACTGGCGCAGCGTCCAGAGTATGCCGCCCAAGTGGCTCATCTAGAGGCAGAATTGACCCGCAATTACCAAGAGCGCGATCGCCTCGCACAGGTATGTCAGGAGCTGGCGCAAGAACGGGAGACCCTTGCCGCCGAGGTGGCAGCGCTGCAACGCTTAGCTCAACAGCAGCAACAGTTAGACCAACAACTGGCACAGCAGCAGCAATTGTGTCGCGATCGCCAACGCCAATTGGCCGCCGCCCAAGCCAGCCAAGCCCAGTGTCAGGCGCACCAAGCTACGTACGATCGCTACTGCCGCCAGCAACAGGAACTGCAGAGTCTTGAGCGACAGTTACGGGACTGGGGCACCCTTGAGCAACGAATTAGCACTCTTGAACAGGCGCAACAGCGGACTGCTACTAAACTGGCGCGCCTAGAAGCCCAGCGGCAGGCGATCGCCACGATTGATGCTCAGCTTGAGGCGCTTGCCCCCCAGATTGCCGCCGCCGATCGCCTCGAAGCAGAACTCAGCCGCTGCCAAACCCAACTGAGCCAAGCCCAACAGGCTGCCCAAGATTTGGCTCATCTGGAACAGCAGTGTCAAAGTGTACAAGCCCGGCTAGGGGAACTGGAACAGGAATTAGCGATGCTGGAAGCCCAACGACCCCTTGCCGAGACCTTAACGGCCAAACAGCAGCAGCGAGATCGCCTGCAAGCTCAACTCAACCACGCCACTGCTGCCCGTGCCTTTGCCACCACGCTTGCTCCCCTGATTGAGGCGGCCACTGCCCAAGCTGTCGCCACAGCGCCCCTCGTCCGCGAAGCCATGGCTGCCCTCAACAGCGCGCGGGAATTGGCCTTGTTAAGCCCTGCCGTGACGTTAGGCCTAGAGGCACTACAGCGGTTAGACAATAACCATCAACAATTGCTCCGGCAACTGGAAGAACTCCTAGCCAGCCTCGAAACTGATAGTCAAGAGCGCCTCATGCCCATCCTTGAACGGTTAGAAGCCGAAATTCGCACCGCCACTGCTGCCGAGCGCGACCTGCAACAATGCCCGCCCCTCGTGGCTGAAAAAGCCAGGCTCGAGGAACAACTCAAAACGTTGGGGGATCGCCAGCGCCAATTGATTGCCCTAGCGGAGCCCTTAGGAACCCTTGAGCACCAGTACGCCGATCTCGCCAGCGCATTAGCTGCCTTAGGTCATCCCCGTGCCCAGCAACAGGTGCTCCTCGAGCAGCAGCAGGCCGCCCCAGCGGTGGAAGCAGCCCTGCAAGACCTGCTGCGGCAGCAAACCCAACAGCACGAGGAACTGGTGCCCCTTTACCAACAGCGCCAGCACTACCAAGCCCTCGAACAACAGCGGCAAGCCCTGACGGACGAGTTAGCTGCCCTAGCGGCGGGCTACCACATCTACTTACAGCACCAACAACAAGCAAGCCAAGTCAGCGCCTATGAAACCGCACTTGCCGAGGCGGAAGCGACCTATGCCACCCTACAAGCTCATCGTGCCACCCTTGAACAGGAATACCAAAAGCAACAGCAGCGAGTGGATACCGCCCGTCTTGAGGAGGTGAGCGATCGCTACGAACAGTGCAGCCGTGCCTATCAAACCCTCTTAGGGGCAATTCCTGAGAAAGAAAAACAACTCCAGCACTACCAAGCCCGCCTGCAGCAACTGGAAGTGGTTGCCCAGCAACTAGAAGACAGCCGCCAAGACCTCAGCCAGTGTCAGCAGCGCCATCACTTCCTTGAAACGGCACGGGAAATCTACCGCCAAAGTGGCCCGCGGGTCAGTGAAGCCTATCTGCACCGTATTTCCCAAGAAGCAGATCAGCTCTTTCGGGAGCTCCTGAATCGCCCCGAGATTTCCCTGCGCTGGTTGCCGGACTACGACATCGAAGTGAATGAAGGAGGCTACTGGCGCAGCTTCAGAAGCCTTTCAGGGGGTGAACAAATGTGCGCTGCTCTTGCGGTTCGCCTTGCCCTACTACGCATTTTGGCAGCCACCGACGTTGCCTTTTTTGATGAACCGACAACGAACATGGATGCCGAACGGCGACAGCAACTGGCCGAAAGCCTAGCCAACCTGAAAAGTTTTCGGCAGCTATTCGTGATCAGTCACGATGAAACGTTTGCCGCCCTGACAGAACATACGATTTACCTAGAGCGGGAGAAAGCCTAGGCGTAAGCGGTGTGAAGTGCCCACCAAATCAAGGCAGCAATAAAGCCAAGGATCAGAATGGCCGATGCCGCAATCATGACAGGGCTGTCTGCCCCTTCAAATTTCATAATGCCGCGATTAAAGTCTGTGGCCATAGGAAGAAACTCCAAGCACAATTTAATCCAAATTAATTCTAGGCATCTTTTTGAGGGTTCGGTGGTTACTGCCATTACTTGTTACGATTTTTCACGCCAGTGCCCTGATGACTAACGTTGAAAAATCTTAAGATTTGCCAACAACCGTGAGCTTTGTGATCTAGATCACAGCAGTTCTCCGTGAGGTCACGCCAAGGTAAAGGTAGGTTGACAGCCTAGGCCACTTTTACAAGTGTCAGTATTTGCAGGGTTGATGGCTAGGAGCGGACTGTGCCCCTCCTAAAGGTTCTGGTTTCTCGTTTTGTCCTTGGCTGAGGCTGTTCTTGATGAACGGGGGATAGATCAAATGCACAGCTTGGCACAAGAGCGCCACGTTTTAATTTTGAATATGGTGGGTGAGCGGCGCGCCATTGCCCTTGAGGCGGCTGCGTATTCAGTAGGACGCGATGAAAGCAATGCCATCGTCTTAGACTTTGAGACGGTTTCACGGCAGCACGCTATCTTACTGCGGGTGCCAGTACCCGGAACAACGAACTATCGCTATCGCTTAGTGGATGGCAACGCCAATGGCAAACCCAGCACGAATGGCACGTTTGTGAATGGCAAGCGGATTTCTAGCCATGAGTTGCACCACGGCGATGTCATTCTCTTTGGTCGTAAAGCCAAGGCTTCCTACATGATAGTGTCCATGGCTGACACAGAGTTTAGCCAGTATCTCCAGTCCATTGCCTTTCAAAGTATTAAGTCGGATTTGCGGGGAGCCAAAGAAACTCTAGTAGGGATGGAGCTCAGCGGTGAATTGCGCCGCCCCCCCAACCGTGAATTAGTAGGAGCCACCCAAACGGCGCAGGGAAGTAACCCGGAATCTGCTAAGCCCCTTGCTAAAGACACCTTGGCTAGTGAGGCAGGTACAACAGACTCGTCCCCAGCCAACAAAGCAACCGTCCATGAACCTGTGAACCACTTGACCCTGCGCTGGATCCTTGGCCTCGGGGCGATCGCCCTCGTGGTCGCCGCTATCTTTGCTGGTGCCTACCTGCGTCCGCCAACACCTGAGCAGTCTTCCCCCACCCAGACCCGATAGACATGACTGATAGTCAATGCCATCGTTACCAATAGTTACAGTCGTTACCGTTGCTGACAGCGCGACGATTTTGCCGCTACAATGAGGTTTGGAAAGTCTTATCTAAGCCTGAAATGATGGGATTGTAATCCTTCTAAAACTAACAGCCAATACGCTAACTCATTGTGTCACCGCCCAGTTTTTAGGAGAACACGAATGACAAAACGAGATCATAGCAAAGTTTATAACGTCACGTTGGTCAACAAAGAAAAGGGTCTTAACAAAACCATTCGCATCCATGCGGATGAATACATCCTCGATGCAGCGGAAGCCCAAGGCATCGCTTTACCTTACTCCTGTCGGGCGGGTGCTTGCGTCAACTGTGCTGGGCGTATCCTCAAGGGCACGGTTGACCAATCAGATCACTCGTTCCTCAAAGAAAAAGAATTGCAAGCTGGCTTTGTACTTCTGTGTGCTGCTTATCCGACCTCTGATTGTGTAATCTCCACTCACGAAGAAGATAATTTACTTAACTTAACCTAAGTTTAACTATCTTTAATTTTTCGCTGTTTCTCAAGCAATTGAGCCCCAGAAATAGTGGGTTATTTGTTGAAATCTTACAGGCTATTAACTTTTCTGAAGTTTTCTTTCATGGTCATGGCGTCACAACTTAATATAATCATCACATCATTATTCTTAAGGTAAATGCAAGATGTTCCCTCGGCGTAGGTTTTCCACTAAGCCTAAGCAATCTCTGAATTGCATCTGAGGGCAACAGCCGGAGGAATAATACCATACGCAGGCTGGAAACCATCGAGAGGGAAGACGAACTCGATGGCAAGACAGCAGTTTGGAGGTCGATATGATGACATCAGATCGGGGGCTGAGCAATTACACTGACTTACCGTTAAAGGATGGTGTACAGCCAGAGCGGTTGCTCCAGCAGTTGGCCACGTCGGGGGGAACGGGGTGTTTCAAATTAACGGTGCAAGATCAGCACTGGTTTTTATACCTGCACCAAGGGGCACTGGTTTATGCGACCCACACGATTGAGCCGGGCGATCGCTTTGAGCGGCATCTGCGGCGCTTAAGCCAACAGGTGCCCGCCTTAGATCGGGATTTGCGCGCCCAAGTCCGCCAGCAATGGGAAACAGCAAGCACTCCTACTCCCATTTATGAATACGAAAGTTTGCGCTGGCTCCTGAGTGAAGGCTGCATTAATAGTGAGCAGTTTTGCCAACTGGTGGAGGGGCTGATTCTAGAAGTACTGGAGTCGTTTTTGTACCTCACTAGAGGCCAGCATCAACTGGTGCCCTACCTTGACGTTCCCATCGTGACGCATTTTGATGTTGAGCGCTTGGTGGCGGACTGCAAAGCCCATATTCGGCAATGGCTGGCCTTGGGGCATAAAATTACTTCGCCGTTCCAGCGTCCCTACTTTTTTAGTAGTGTCCAAGTCAACTTGACCCCCGAGCAACAGCAACGCTTAGGCTCAATGCTGCGGGGGTTTAGCTTTCGCCATTTGGCGGTTCTCATGAACCAGAATGAAATTTCACTGGTGCGCAGTCTGTTGCCCCTAGTGGAAAAAGGGGCGGTGGTGGTGCGCGAACCCCAGCGTCCTTTTGATTTGCTCCCCAGCTTTGAGGCCACCCTTTTGCAGGAGCAAGTTGCTACAGAGGAGGCGGACTTGCAGGAGTCAACCAGTAGCTTTTTCACTTCGCAAGTTGCCAACCGCACATTTACGATCCTCTGCATTGATGACAGCCCCACGATGCTCAGCGAAATCAAGCGTTTTTTGGCCGATGATACCTTTCAGGTGATTACCTTGAGTGACTCGGTCAAAGCGTTGATGGAAGTGATGCGGCTCAATCCGGATCTCATCTTGCTGGATGTGGGGATGCCCAACATTGATGGTTACAAGTTTTGCAAGGTCATCCGTAATCATGAGCGGTTTAAGTCCCTGCCTATCATCATGGTGACCGGTAATACCGGATTGATTGATCGGGCAAAGGCGCGGCTCGTGGGGGCAACAGACTACATGACCAAGCCCTTCACTCAAGCAGAACTCCTCAAAATGGTGTTTCAATACCTCGCGTAGTGGTGGCTTCCTTGGAACACTGTATATTGACATTTATTGATAGTTTTTATTGATCATTGGGAGACGGCATGAGTACAGTTTTAGTGGTAGAAGATGTCCCCTCCGAAATGGCTTTAATTAGCTCGTTTCTAAAAGACAGTGGCTATACGGTGATTGCCGCTACGGATGCCAAGGAAGCGCTAGAGAAGGTAGCGCAGTACAAACCCGATGTGGTGGTCACCGATGTGGTTATGCCGGGGATGAGTGGGTTTGAGCTCTGCCGTAGTCTCAAAAAGAATCCGGAAACCCAAAAGCTGCCCATTATTGTTTGCACCTCCAAAAATCAGGAGCTAGACCGCCTCTGGGCAATGAAACAAGGGGCAGATGCCTACGTCACCAAGCCCTTTAATCGCGATGATCTGCTGCGCGCTTTGAAATCTGTGGTGGTTTAACCATGACGCAAGCCGCTGTTGCTATTCGCGATCGCCAGCTGGGGGGGGATGCCTATCTGCGGCTGATTTTGAGCGATCGCCACACTGCCTTGGTGCCCATGGTGGACGTACAGCAGGTGATGGTGGTGCCCCCAACCCAATTAACGGTGATGCCCAATATGCCCGCCTTAGTCATGGGGCTGCTCAACTACCGAAACCGTGTGGTTTGGGTGATTGATCTGGGGCAGTTACTGGGGCTTGAGCCCCTCAGTTGTGACTGTCCCTACTATACGGTTGCCCTACTGCGGCTGCCGGAAAAGTGGCTCGGGATTGCCATCAGCGATGTGCGCGGCATTTTGCGCTTAGGCGCGGGTAGCTTGCAATCGCCGGTGGGAACCGTGAGTGCTGCTTTAGTGCCCTACCTAAAGGGTTGCTGTTTAGTGGAGAGTGAAATGCTGCTGGTTTTGGATGCCACAGCGATCGCCACTGCTCCTCTAAATTCTGCTCCGCTAAATTCTATCACCGTGACTCCTGTTGATGTTGGATAGACCCATGCTTTGCCGTTAGGATGTGTGAACGATGACCACCGCAAAACCGCCCGTTGATCTTCCGGAACTGCCCCCCTCCGTACTCAACTACCAGTTGCCGCCCTTGCAACAGGAGAAAGTCTCCTCGAAACCGCAGACACCGCAGCAGCAGCAACCGGTGCCGCCGGGCAAACCCAAAGGGTGGGGATTGCGACCCAAGCTCATTACGGCTGCCGTGGCTCTGGCCACCCTGCCCATGGCGGGGGTTGGGTTCACCGCTAACGAAATTGCCCGCTGGCAACTCAGTGAGCAGGTTTTACAATTACAACAGCAAGAAGCGAGGAGTGCCGCTCTTCAGTTGGACGGCTTCCTGCGGGAGCGGCGCGGGGATACGCGCATTATTGCCTCACTGTTGACCAGTCGCTATAGGAACGAACTGCAAGGGAGGCAAGGTGCGCAGTTACAGGCGGTGCTCGATCAGTTTCTCGATGCCTATACCGCCTACGATAGTGCCGCGATTATTGCCAATGATGGTCGAGGAACGGTTCTAGCGCAGTCAACGGAGGGGAACCGTTTAGCCAATAACATCCTGCAGGAGCACGAATACTTTAAGCTGGCGATTCAAACCCGGGGGGGTGTGGTGACCGTTGAACCCACCCTGTCCCTGCCCGATCGCCCCATTGGGCTCTTTGTGGCGGCACCACTGATGAATCCTCAAACTCAGCAAATCATTGCTGTGGTGCGGCTACGGGTTCCCCAAAGCAGTGTTAACCAGTTTCTCAAAGCCTACGCCTACGGCCAAGAGGACTATCATAATTTCTATTTGGTCGAGCCCAGAGGAACAATTTTTGCTTCCTCAGTCGCAGCCCTGCAAGGACAGCCCCTCGAGAACGTTTTCCCGCAGCTGGCGGAGCGGCGAGCTGCCAAACCGGCGGGGGCGCTCATCGAAGTGCGACAGTCCGACGGCCAAGCTCAGATCGTAAGCTATACAACGGTCTCACAGCCTTTCGCTGCGATCCTCCTTAGCACCCAGCGTGCTCATGCTCTGGAGCCGTTGCAAAGCTTAACTTGGGCATTACTTTCGGGGATGGCAGTGACAGCCCTTGTGGCGGGGGCGATCGCCATCTATCTGAGCAACCGTGGTCTAAAACCCCTGCTGCAGGCCACCAAAGCTGTCACCCAAATTGGCCGTGGCGAACTAGACACTCGCCTTCCGGTGCAAGGGGATGACGAGCTAGCTACGCTCAGCCGCACGATTAACTCCATGGCGGCGCAACTCCAGCGCTCCCTTGAGGAAGCCACCACAAATGCCAAACGCGCCCAGCAACTGCGGGATACTTCCTTCCAGCTTGCTCAGCAGCAGGATCGCGCCACCATTTTCAACCTGCTTGTGGAGGCTGCCCGCGAAAGCTTGGGCTGCGATCGCGTCATTGTTTATGAGTTTGACGAGAACTACGTGGGTACGGTGGTCGCTGAATCCGTTGGTGAGGGATGGCCAAAAGCCCTTGATCGGGTCATTGATGATCCCTGTTTTCGCCAGAATTGGGTGAATGCCTACGCCAAGGGGCGGGTGCAAGCCACCGCAGATATTTTCAACGCTAACCTCACCGAATGTCACCTGAAGCAGTTGGCTCCCCTGAAGGTGCGCGCTAACTTGGTGGTGCCAATGCTGGTGGGGCAGCAATTGGTCGCGTTGCTGATTGCCCACCAGTGCAGCGGACCTCGGGTTTGGCAACAGCCAGAAATTGACTTCCTCCAACAACTGGCCACCCAAGCGGGACTGGTGCTGGAGCGGTCGAACTTTCTCGCCCAAACCATTGCCGCTCAGCAAAATGCTGAACGCCTTGCCCATGAGCAGAAAGCCCTGACCGAGCGGATTCAGTCACAGCTGATCAACTTACTGAGCGAAGTGGAGGCGGCTTCTCAAGGAGATCTGACGGTACGAGCTGACATCACCGCCGATGAAATTGGCACGGTTGCTGACATTTTTAACTCCCTCATTGAGAGCCTGCGGGATGTGGTAGTGCAAGTGAAGGCCACCACCGCCAAGGTGAACACCGAGCTCGTTGACGATGAAACCGCCATGAAGCAGTTGGCGGAAGAATCCCTGCGACAGGCGAAGAAGGTCAAACGCATGCTCGATGCTGTGGAGCAAATGTCCACCTCAATTCAGTCGGTGGCCGACAGTGCCAACGAAGCGGCGGAAGTGGCGCGGCAAGCTTCGGAGCGTGCCCTCAACAGTGGTCAAACCATGGATGAAACGGTGCAGAGTATTTTGCACTTGCGGGAAACCGTTGCGGAGACCGCCAAAAAGGTCAAACGCCTTGGGGAGTCCTCGCAACAGATTTCTAAGGTAATCTCGTTGATTAACCAAATTGCCCTGCAAACGAACCTGCTGGCCATCAATGCCAGTATTGAGGCGGCGCGAGCTGGCGAAGAAGGCCGTGGGTTTGCGGTGGTGGCCGAAGAGGTGGGGGAACTGGCGGCGCGTTCTGCGGCTGCCACCCGCGAAATCGAACAAATTGTCGAAACGATTCAGCAGGAAACCAACGAAGTGGTGCAAGCCATGGAAACGGGCACTGCGCAGGTGGTGGAAGGCACCCGCCTTGTCGAAGTTACCAAGGGCAATCTTGAGCAGATTGTGCAGGTGTCGCAGCACATTGACGAATTGGTGCAATCGATTTTGCAGGCCACCATTTCCCAATCCCGGACTTCCAACATGGTGAATACCCTGATGCGGGACATTGCCAAGGTGTCGGAGGGGATGTCTGCTACCTCTCAACAAATTTCTAAGTCCCTGCAAGAAACAGTGGCGGTGGCGCGAGAACTGCAAGCCTCAGTCGATATTTTCAAAGTCAGCTCAGAGGTGTAGCGATGCCGGAGCTCGGCCCTGACGAAGCGGTACGCCTCCAGTTTTTAGAGGAGGTGCAAGACTACCTGCAAACCATTGAGGCAGGGGTTTTAGACCTCGGTACTGCCAATAGTCAGGGCATTGATGGGGTGTTGCGGGCTGCCCACTCCATTAAGGGAGGAGCCGCCATGATGGGCTTTACCCTCCTGAGTGATTTGGCGCATCGCCTAGAGGATTTCTTTAAGGTGCTGCGATCGCGCCCCTGTGCTGATCCGGAAACGCAACAGCTACTGCTGCGGGCGGTGGATCAATTGCAATCGGTGATTACCCTCAATCGCCAAGGCATCGAGCCCAATGCCGCTTGGCTGAACACCCAAGCAGAGCCGATTTTCAATGAACTACACCAGCGGCTCGGGGATCCGAAAACCGAAGACGAGCTCTCGCTCCTCAGTGGTGATGACGGCCAGGCGATGCGGGTCATGCTGTTTGAAACAGAGGTGGAGGGCTGTCTGCAGCGCCTAGAAGCCGTTCTGCAAGATCCGGAGCAGCCCTGCCTGAAGGAGGAGTTGGCGATCGCTAGCCAAGAACTCGAAGGCTTAGCCCAAATGCTGGAGTTGCCCCAGTTTGCACAGTTTTGTGCCTCGGTGAGCAACTATTTGGCGCAACCGGACTGTGATGTCCCCCGCCATGCGGCGAGTATTATTCAGCAGTTTCGTCGCTGCCAAGCCCTTGTGCTCACTGGCCAACTGGCAGCCCTGCCCACCGCCTTGACCCTAGATGCTGTCCCAGAGACGGAAGATCAGACCGTCTTTGATTTGCACCTTGAAGACCTCAGTCAAGAACTGGGGGTAGAGGAGTTTGCCACTGCCGAGGTGAATGGCTTCCCTTTGGATGAGCTGCTTTCCCCGGAAAGTCCGCCTCAAGTCACAGAACCGACAACTACTGCTCCTGATGCCAGCCCAGCAACCCCGACCGTTAAAGAAATGACCGTTCGGGTCGCCAGCCATCACCTTGATGTGCTCAGTGATTTGTTGGGGGAATTGCTCATTGAGTGCAATGGCCTTGAGCTGCAACGAAGGCGCCTGCACAGCCTGCTCGACACCCTCAAGCAAAAGGTACGCCTTTTGGAGCAAGCCAATTTTCGCCTGCGCACGGAGTATGACCGCGTCAGTGACACTGAGTTTGCTCGTTTGAATCGGCAGACGCACCATGGTTTTGACACGCTTGAATTTGATCGCTACACCGATGTCCACCTGCTCTCGCAAGAGATCATGGAAATGATTGTTCAAATTCAGGAAATCACGAGCGATCTTGATTTAGGACTAGAGGATACCGAGCGCACCAGCCGCGACCTCAATCGCACCGCCAAGCAACTGCAAGCCCGTTTTACCCAAGTGCGCATGCGTCCCTTTGCGGATTTAGCCAATCGCTATCCCCGCGTCATTCGCGATTTGAGCCGCGAGCATGGCAAAGCAGTGAATCTAGTTATTGAAGGGAGTCATGTTCTTATTGATCGCACTGTGCTCAGCGTCCTTGCGGATCCACTGATGCACCTTGTTCGCAATGCCTTTGATCATGGCATTGAACCGGTGGCCGAGCGTGAGGCATTGGGTAAACCCCCTACGAGCACGATTTTGCTTAAAGCGGCTTACCGCGGTAATCAAACGGTGATTACGGTGGCCGATGATGGCCGCGGGTTGAATCCCGAAAAAATTCGCCAAACGGCCAGTCGGCTGGGAGTGCCTGCGGGCTGGCTGGCAACCGCCAGCGATCGCGATCTGATGGAACTCATTTTTGAGCCCGGGTTTTCTACCGCATCTCAGGTCTCAAGCTTGTCGGGGCGGGGAGTGGGCATGGATGTGGTGCGCACCAACCTCAAACAAATTCGCGGTGACATTCACATTAGCAGTGTCCCTAACCAAGGCACCACGTTTACAATTACCATTCCCTACACGCTCTCAATGGTGCGCGTTTTACTCGTGGAGGCGGCTAGTCTGTTATTGGCAGTGCCTACCGAAGCCGTGGCCGAAATGGTGCTGGCGGAACGGTATCCCCCCCTCGAAACTTTTGGCTCTCCTGTCATTGACTGGGAGGGTATCATGGTGCCCTTGATCGAGCTGGAGCAATACTTCCATTTCGCCCGCCCCTACCGCACCCCAGAGGCGGAAGGCACTCCCATCATCAACGACCCCACCCTAATGATTATTGCCCAAGGAGAAGCGGCCTTAGCCCTCAAGATTGACCGCTACTGGGGCGAGCAGGAGGTCACGATCCGTCAGGTGGACAGTGACTTGCCCTTACCCGCTGGGTTCAGTGGCTGCACCATTTTGGGCAATGGCCGCATTGTACCCCTATTAGATCCGCTGTCTCTGTTCGATCGCCTCGGTGAGACGGGCGATCGCCCCCATCTGTCGGTAGAACCCATTGCCGCAGCCACGCAAAACACGATCTTGGTCGTGGATGACTCAGTCAATGTGCGGCGGTTTCTGGCCAATACCCTTGAAAAAGCGGGCTACCGCGTCGAACAGGCGAAAGATGGCCAAGAGGCCATTGACAAACTCGAGGCAGGTTTAGAGGTCAATGCCTTGGTGTGCGACATTGAAATGCCACGACTGGATGGCTTTGGGGTACTGGCACAGATTAAGCGCATTCCCCATTGTCAAGATGTGCCGGTTGCCATACTGACCTCACGCACAGGGCAAAAACATCGCCAACTCGCGCAGCACTTAGGGGCAGCCGCTTACTTCAGTAAACCCTTCCGCGAAGCAGAACTTTTGCAGACTCTGACGCAGTTGATTCACCATGGTTCTTAAAAGTCGCCGCCGTCAAGCCCCTCCCGTTGCCATGGAGCAGTTCTTGACCTTTTTCGTGCGTCAGGAACAGTTTGCTGTCCCGGTGACCCAAGCTAGTCGCGTCATTCCCCTTCCACCGATCTATGGCGATCCCTCGGGTCGGGGGGTGGGGTTGGTCAATGAGGGCGATCGCGAAATTTTGGTGATTGAGATTGGCCGGTGTCTCTTTGGTGAGCCCCTCTCTGCTACGGAACGAGAAAAGTTGCGGTTTTTACTCATTTTGCAGCCCGATCTTGAGGGAGAGTGGCTGGGTTTCCCCCTAATGGAGCCGCCAGCGATCGAACGCGTGGCGCAAAACCAGATCCACGCTATTCCCAAAAACTATCTCCACTGGGGGAACATTCACCACGTGAGTGCTCTCATGGTCAGCAGTGGCGAGGCAGCTAACCTTCCCCCGATGTTTATTGTCGATGTGCCGCGGCTCCTAGCTTCCCTCGCGACGCTTTGATGCCTGCTATTCCAAGCAATCTGTCGGGTTGAGCTGTTTGAGAACCATTGCTAAAAGTTCTTCCCAAGAAGGCAGTGGCCTACCGAGAACCGCTGCTAGTTTTTCGCAGTTTAGGGTGGAAAAGGCCGGTCGCTTGGCTGGGGTGGGATACTCGCTGCTGGGAATGGCTTCTAGGGGCGCTGTTGCTATCCCTCGGGCCGCCAAGTCATCAAAAATTTTACGGGCAAAGCCATACCAACTGGTATTGCCTTGGGGAGTCAGATGATACAGCCCCGTTACCTGCCGTTGTAGGAGCTCATACGTCATTTGGGCAATCCATCCCGCCGCTGTTGGGGTACCGATTTGATCCGCTACCACCCGCACAAGGGGACGGGTTTGGGCAAGCCGTACCATCGTACGCAGGAAATTTTTGCCCCGCTTATCGTAAACCCAACTGGTGCGCAGGATCAGGGCATCCCCCTTGACGGTGGCGATCGCCTGCTCCCCCAGCCACTTGCTGTAGCCGTAGGCATTGATGGGAGCTGGGGCATCGGTTTCGCGGTAGGGCTGTGATTGCTGGCCAGCAAACACGTAATCGGTTGAGTAGTGCACTAGCAGCCCTCCGATTGCTTTCATCGTCTCTGCCAACACCTGAACGGCTGTGGCATTAATCCCCTGGGCTAGGGCTGGTTCCTGTTCCGCCTGATCCACCGCCGTATAGGCAGCGGCATTGATGAGCACATCAGGGGCATAAAAGCGCACCACCCGAGGAATAGCCTCAAGCTGGACTAAGTCCAACGTAACGGCTGTGCCTTGGCGTGCCACCGGAATCACTTCAAGGTGAGGGGGAGCTTGCTGCACAAGCTGCCAGCCCACCTGACCCGTTGCCCCCAGTACTAGAATCCGCATCCCGTCCTCCTAGGGAAAAAGGGGTAGGGCGGCAAAAGGCTTGCCCTGCTGATCTTTGGCGGAAAGGATGGGCTCTGCTGTCAGCGGCCAGTCAATGGCCACCGTGGGGTCATTCCACAGCAGGGTATATTCATCCCCCGGATTGTAGTAATCGGTGGCTTTGTAGAGCACTTGGGCGGTGGGCGACTTCACCCAAAAGCCGTGGGCAAACCCCGGCGGAATCCACAGTTGCTGATGGGTTTGGGCATTGAGCCATGCTCCCACCCATTGGCCACAGGTAGGGGAGGAGCGGCGCAGATCCACCGCCACATCAAAAATTTCCCCCTCAACGACGCGAATGAGCTTGCCTTGGGGCTGTTGGTACTGGTAGTGCAGTCCCCGCAAGACCCCCTGTCGAGAGGTTGAGTGGTTATCTTGCACAAATGTCATCCCTAGGCCAGTGGCGGCCAGAAAAGCGCGCTGATTAAAACTCTCAAAAAAGAAGCCCCGCTGATCCCGAAAGATCTGCGGCTCCAGCAACAGCACCTCAGGAATGGCAAGGGGGTAAACCTTAAGCATGGGACCTCCCCGTGGCTTCCGCCCACACCTGCAGCAGGTATTGCCCGTAGCTACTTTTGCGCAGCGGTTGCGCCAACTCGTAAAGCTGATCCGCTGTGATATACCCTTGGCTGAGGGCAATTTCCTCAGGGCAGGCAATTTTCATCCCTTGGCGCTCCTCCAACGTGCGAATAAAGCTACTGGCCTGTTCCAATGTGTCGTGGGTTCCGGTGTCCAGCCAAGCATACCCCCGTCCTAACAGTTCCACTTGCAGTTGCCCCTGTTGCAGGTAAAGGCGGTTCAAGTCAGTGATTTCCAATTCACCCCGGGCAGAGGGTGCCAAGGTTGCCGCCAGATCGCAGACGCGGTGGTCGTAAAAATAGATGCCCGGCACCGCATAGTTGGACTTGGGTACAGCAGGTTTCTCAGTAATGCCTACCACTTGGCCGTGGGCATCAAATTCGATCACGCCGTACTGCTGCGGATTGGCCACCCGATAGCCAAAAATCAGGGCACCGTGGGTAAGTTGAGCAGCTCGCTGTAATTTTTCCGAGAGGTCGTGACCGTAAAGGATATTATCGCCAAGGGCAAGGCAAGCGGGCGAGCCTTGAAGGAAATCGCGCCCGAGCAAGAAGGCTTCGGCCAAGCCATTGGGAGACGGCTGCACGCAATAGCTAAAGGACAGGCCCCATTGGCGGCCATCCCCTAGGAGCTTTTGGAACAGGTACAGGTGCTCTGGGGTAGAAATAATGAGAATCTCCCGTATCCCCGCCAGCATCAGTGTTGAGAGGGGATAGTAGATCATCGGTTTGTCGTAAATGGGCATCAGTTGCTTGCTGACCACTTGGGTGAGGGGATACAGCCGCGTTCCGGCGCCGCCAGCCAAAATAATGCCCTTCATTTAGCGTACTCCCAAGACGCTGCCGTAGTGGGTCGTCAGCCAAGCGCTATAGTCAGTCGTGCGGGCAGCAGCCACCCAGTCTTGATGGCTGAGGTACCATTCCACAGTTTTGGCGAGGCCACTACTAAAGGTTTCTTGGGGTTGCCAGCCCAACTCGTGCTGAATTTTACTGGCATCAATGGCGTAGCGGCGATCGTGGCCGGGGCGATCGCTCACAAAGGTAATGAGGCTGCGGTAGTTGAGGTCGCCTTGAGGCAAGCGCTTTTGCAACAAATCGCAGAGGGTTTGCACCACCTCAAGGTTGGTCTTTTCGCAGTTGCCACCAATATTGTAGGTTTCGCCAACCCGTCCCCGTTCCCAAACGCGATAAACGGCGCGGCAATGATCTTCAACGTAGAGCCAATCCCGCACATTTTGGCCATCGCCGTAGAGGGGCAGGGGTTGCTGGGCGAGGGCTTGGCAGATCATCAGGGGGATAAGCTTTTCCGGAAATTGGTAGGGGCCGTAGTTATTGGAGCAGTTGGTGGTCAGGGTGGGCAGGCCGTAGGTGTGGTGGTAGGCACGCACCAAGTGATCCGAGGCGGCCTTGGAAGCGGCGTAGGGACTATTGGGGGCGTAGGGGGTGTCTTCCCGGAAGGGCGGATCCGCTGGCCCTAAGCTGCCATAGACTTCATCGGTGGAGATGTGAATAAAGCGGAAGCGCTCCTGCTGGCGAGTGGGCAACTGTTGCCAGTAGGTTTTGACTTCTTCAAGTAGGTTGGCCGTGCCGACGACATTGGTTTGAATAAAATCTTGGGGACTGTTGATGGAGCGATCCACGTGGCTTTCGGCAGCAAAGTGAATGATGGCGTCGGGCTGAAATGTTTGCAGCAGGTCGGCCACAAGGGGGCGATCCCCCACATCCGCCTTGACGAACTGATAGTTTGGGTACTGCCGCAGCATCGCCAGCGTCCCGGGGTGACAGGCATAGGTCATCTTATCGAGGTTGAGCACTGCGCCCCAACCTTCCGTGAGGGCAAGGCGGACAAAATTGGCACCAATAAACCCGCCACCCCCCGTTACCAGAAACTTCAGCATCCGCAACTGATCTCACAAAATAGAGCATCTGTTGGCTTGCATCATACCAATAACTTAATCACTTCGCCGCGGCGGCAAAGTTTGACAGGGGTCAGCGATGATGTCATGATACAATAACAACTTTTGCTTGCTGAAAGTAAGGAAACCCTACTCCTAGTCTTTAATTTATTTCTCTTTTATTTCTCTTTGCACCTTGCAAACGACTGCCGCGCTGGAATCCCCGCATGAGTAGCCCGACGATTGAATCTATTCTCCAAGAGCACCGCCTTTTTGAACCCCCGGCTGACTTTGTGGCCAAAACGCGCATTAACGCCCAAACCTACGAGCAACTGTGCGCCAAAGCCAAGGCAGATCCGGTGGCATTTTGGGGAGAACTCGCCCAGCAGGAACTCGAGTGGTTCCAGCCTTGGGAGCAGGTGTTGGATTGGCAACCGCCCACGGCCAAGTGGTTCGTCAACGGCAAAATTAACATTACCCACAATTGCTTGGATCGCCATTTGAACACATGGCGCAAAAACAAGGCGGCGCTTATTTGGGAAGGAGAACCCGGCGATAGCCGCACCCTCACCTATGCTCAACTGCATCGCGAAGTTTGTCAATTTGCCAATGTTCTGAAGCAGCTTGGTGTGCAAAAGGGCGATCGCGTCGGTATCTACATGCCGATGATTCCGGAGGCGGCCATTGCGATGCTGGCCTGCGCCCGCATTGGTGCGCCCCATTCAGTGGTGTTTGGTGGTTTTAGCGCTGAAGCCCTGCGCGATCGCCTCATGGATGCCCAAGCCAAGCTCGTTATTACAGCGGATGGGGGCTGGCGCAAAGATGCCATTGTTCCCCTCAAAGACCAAGTGGATCAAGCCTTGAGCAATCAAGGGGTTCCCAGCGTTGAGCATGTCTTAGTGGTGCAGCGAACGCAGCAGCCCATCACCATGGTGCCCGGTCGCGATCACTGGTGGCATGATCTGCAAAAAGGCGTCAGTGCTGACTGTCCGGCAGAGCCGATGGACAGTGAGGATATGCTCTTTATCCTTTACACCTCTGGCTCGACGGGCAAGCCGAAAGGGGTCGTGCACACCACTGGCGGCTATAACCTCTACACCCATATCACCACCCAGTGGACATTTGACCTCCAAGAGACGGATGTTTACTGGTGTACTGCTGATGTTGGTTGGATTACCGGTCACAGCTACATTGTCTATGGTCCCCTGTCGAATGGCGCCACCACGCTCATGTACGAGGGGGCACCGCGAGCTTCAAATCCGGGCTGCTTCTGGGATGTGATTGAAAAGTACGGTGTCACGATTTTCTACACGGCACCAACCGCCATTCGCGCCTTTATTAAGATGGGCGAACACCTGCCCAAAGCCCGTAATCTTTCTTCTTTGCGCCTGCTGGGTACCGTCGGCGAGCCGATCAATCCCGAGGCATGGATGTGGTACTACCGCGTCATTGGCAACGAGCGCTGCCCCATTGTGGACACCTGGTGGCAAACGGAAACCGGCGGCCACATGATTACCTCTTTGCCCGGAGCCGTAGCGATGAAACCCGGTTCTGCCACCAAACCCTTTCCGGGAATTTTTGCTGATGTGGTGGATCGAGAGGGGCAATCCCTGGGTGAAAACGAAGGGGGCTATTTAGTGATTCGCCATCCTTGGCCGGGGATGATGCGCACCGTCTATGGGGATCCAGAGCGTTTCCGCCGCACCTACTGGGAACACATTCCACCGCGGGACGGCCAGTACGTTTACTTTGCTGGGGATGGTGCCCGCAAGGATGCCGATGGTTACTTCTGGGTGATGGGGCGCGTCGATGATGTCATTAATGTGTCGGGTCATCGCTTGGGCACGATGGAAATTGAATCGGCCTTGGTATCCCATCCAGCCGTTGCCGAAGCAGCAGTAGTTGGCAAACCCGATGAAGTCAAAGGGGAAGAGGTAGTGGCTTTTGTCATTCTCGAAAGCGGCACTTCCCCCAGCGAGGCGCTGCAGCAGGAACTCAAGCAGCACGTTGTCAAGGAAATTGGTGCTTTAGCCCGACCCGCAGAGATTCGCTTTACTGATGCCTTGCCCAAAACTCGCTCCGGGAAAATTATGCGACGCTTACTGCGCTCCCTTGCCGCTGGTGAGGATGTTGCCGGAGATACCTCCACCCTTGAGGATCGTGCCGTCCTTGATAAATTGCGGCAGGGAACCTAAAAACCTGTAGCGAAGCAGTCTCATGGTCACTGGCATCCGTACAAAAACGCTCATTTTACTAGCAACGGCGGCCATCTTAGGAGGGGGACTGTTTCTCTTTGAGCAACAGCTACCGCCCCCCAGTGGCACCCGTGAAGAAACGAAAGAGCCCCTCTTTCAGTTTCAAGAAGCAGATGTGACAGCGCTGCAAATTATTGCTCCGCAGTACAACCTCAACCTCAAAAAGCAAGCAACAGGAACGTGGATCATTCAGGGGCAGACCGAGACGCCAGCAGAAGAGGGAACTGTGGTTTTCCTCTTAAACTTACTGACGACGGGACGGCGCGATCGCTCTTTGCAGGTGGCTGCTAGCCGTGCGGCTGACTACGGCCTCTCTCCCCCTTGGGCTACCATTGGCATTACCCTAACTGATGGCAGCCAGCATCAGCTTCTACTGGGGAACCCCACGTTTGATGGTCAGCAGCTTTACGCCGAAATTGACCCTGAACCCGAGCCGCGCGAGACGATGACAGTGACGTTGGTACCTCTCGATTTGAAGAATGCCATTGAACGCCCCCTCAGCGAGTGGCAGCGCCAATCTGATGAGGAGACAGGAAAGAGGGAATAGAGGACAGGTGATTCTCTGTAACTAGAGGAAAAACTTGGGGGAAGTTAACCAAAAGAGTTGGCTATTGGCAACGGGTTCCCCCGTCGGCAACTTCAGGCCGATAATCCCGGCTTTTTTCAACTGCAAGTGGCCAAAGGCTTTCCCCCACAGTAAGAGCTCTGCCCAATGACTCAGGTTGGGTTCATGACCAACTACAACAAGGGCGCCCTCATGCTCTTTGCGCCAATGGTCTAACCAAGTTAACCAAGCACTAAAGCTACCTGTGGGCGTCAATAAGTCAGAAATCACGAGATCGCTGGCTACCCCAGCCTCCAGTAAAATCTCAGCGGTTTGGCGAGCCCGTAGCAGGGGTGAACTGAGGATGAGTTCCGCTTCTAAACCCACTTCAAGCAGACGCTGCGCCACCTGTTGGGTTTTCTTTTCCCCTTTGGCCGTCAGGGGGCGATCGCCATCAGGGCCTGCAAAAACGTCTCGTTCCACAGCAATGCCATGGCGCACAAAGAAAAGAGTCAGCTCCGACATAGGATATTAGGGGTTTCTCTCTTGGGGCACCTGAGGGCAAGACTACTCAGTGCCGTGTAGCACATTATTTTTCGGATTTACCAAATGGAGGAGCTTTTGCTTAATTTGGGTGTCATAGACATTCCACTTGAGTTTAGCGTATTCGGCATTCTCATTGAGACCGGAGAGGAACCCCACCGGAATTTCAAAACCGCCCGCTTGCGAGCGTCCGCCGCCAAAAAAGCGCCCTTGGCCATCTTTCCCAAAGGCTTCCTTAATAAACTCATCCGGGTCAAGGGTAATTTTAGTTGTACGAAGAGAGCCAATAATCAGCTCCACTTCCTCATCTTCATCGTGCACAAGGCCATAGACCACTGCCGTGTGGACGTTCTCTTCCGTCACGAGGAAATCTGCCGCTTGGGGGATAGCGTCGCGGTCTTCGTAGCGAATATAGCCCACTCCCGAAATTGAGAAGTTATTGTGAATCGAACGATTTTTCAGAGAGCGCTCAATCACGTCCATCACCTGCTTGGAGCGATGGGATTGCAAGATGGTGTTGAGCAGTTGGTAGTCAATGTAGCGACTTAAAAAGGCAGCCGCCAAGAAATCTTCTTCTTTGGCCTGCTTCAGACAGTCGGTGTCGGAGCGTAACCCATGCATGAGGGCGGTGGCACACTTGACATGAACCGGATTGCTGCTGTCGAGGGGCAGCAGTCCCGCCTGTAAGTATTGGGTGAGGATTGTGGCCGTAGCGCGGGTGGTGGGGCGAATATCGGTAAATTCGGCTTGGATGCTTTCTTGCAGGTTATGGTGATCAATGATGGCGATCGCCGGTAAGCCAGCCTCCTGCACAATTGGGAGAAGCTGGCTGGTGGTGCCTTGGTTATCAATTAACACGTAGCCCTGATAACAGGAGCAGTCCCGCTGATCTTTATTTTTGGCGCCTTGGGCATTCCAACGCACGAGGGGCATTCCCGTCAGGCGCACTAGGGTGATATTTTCTTGGTGGCTCAGGGCACCGGCGTAGGCAATGTCACACTGAATGTCAAACCTTTCGGCAATGAGTTTGTAAGTCCAAGCTGAGGAGAGGGCATCCGGGTCAGGAAAATCTTGCAAAATGATAAGCTGACGGCTATTGCGGTGGCGTTCCAGCATTTGCCTGAGGGCTTCTGCCCGCGGATCGCTCAGGCGAGGATCCGACTTGACCAGTTCTGACGGCGCAGCTTCAGTTTTGACAAGTGCGTTACCATTCACTTCAGGGTGATGGTTGCCTGTGTCAGTCGTGACGGGATCCGTCAATTCAAGTGGATGGGGAGATTGCATAGTTGTTACAGCGTTTTTTTCTAGGTCATCCGTCAAATGGGAACACCAAAACGAACATGGCCGTCCCGGCACTGGGAACGCAGCTATTTCGATCTTGGCAAATATTTTATCCTTTGACATCCCCCCTCGGACGCTATCTTCAGCGGCGGTGGCACGTTTTCCGTAGGCGCACGGTGGTGGTGCCTCTTACTCTGGCCTTACTGTTCGGCGGCGCCAGCATGACTCTAGCCCAGCAGGTGTGGCAAGGCAGTGCCCTTGTGGAGCCAGAAAGGGCTTTTCAAGCGTGGCAAGACAGCACGATTCTTTACCTCGGTGAAACCCACGATCGCCATGCGGATCACGAGGCACAGTTAGCCATTCTCGAAGAATTGCACCGCCGCGGTCGTCCCATGGCGATCGCCCTTGAGATGATCCAACGTCCTTACCAAGGGGCACTGGAGGCCTATATTGCGGGTGAAATTACTGAAATGGAGATGCTAGCGCAAACCGAGTATGCCCAACGCTGGGGCTTTCCTTGGTCACTGTATGCCCCTATTTTTCGTTTTGCTAAGGCACACCGCATTCCCCTCATTGCCCTGAATACCCCCACTGAAATTACCCGCCAAGTGGCGCGCTCCGGCTTGGAGAGTTTAGCGCCAGAGGCGTTCCAGTACATTCCACCCCTGACAGAAATTGATCTCAGTAATATCCGCTATCGCGATCGCCTCGCTGCCATTTTCGAGGCCACCCATGCCGGACGCAGCTACAGCCTTAACCTCGATTTTTTTTACCAAGCGCAGGTATTGTGGGATGAAACCATGGCTGCCGCCATTGCCCAGTATCACCAGAAGAATCCAGAACGGCTCATTGTGGTCTTAGCGGGACGTGCCCACCTCCATTTCGGTGATGGCATTCCCCAACGAGTGCAGCGACGCCTGCAAAGCCAACCCCGTCAAGCGATTGTGTTGTTGAACCCCACCCCAGCCGAAAAGACGACGCCGAACATTGCCGACTGGTTTTGGCACTCCGACAACTAGGGACCGGCAAAGATGGCATCTTCAACATCGCCACGGGCAAGGGAGTACTTAAATGATCGCTGAATAGTTGTCCCCTCAAGGCGATCGTGGTACACCACCTTTAGCTCCTCAATGTCCAAGCAAATCTGCGCCGACCACTGCGGATAATCCAAATGCCAGCAGTGAATGTCCGCCTCATTTTGGACACAGCCCTTCTGGCGCAACCACTCCTCCAGTTGAGGCAGAGCATGATTGTATAGGGGCGTATTCGCGCTAGGTAGAACACTCATCTCTAGGCTGCTACATGATTCATAATTTGCAAAATCCACTCTTGCCCCTGCTGGGAAAAGCCGACGATGACCGCAAGAAGTAAACAACCGACAAAAGTCACGCCCAAGATAAACAGAGCAAACAGTTCTCCCGGGGAAAGGGGGCGATCGCCCCGATGAGCTCCATAGACCGTGGTTGAACTCAACCCATTGACCGGAGGAGATACTACAGCTGCGCGGCTCGATTGCAACTGCAACTGCAGATCGTACCACTGCCGCTGATCCGGATTCGTGAGCACCGCATAGGCTTCGTTTAAGCGGTGAAACTCCTCGCGGGCGATCGCCACCGGCAGTGTTGTCGTATCGGGGTGGTAGAGCTTACTCTTTTCGCGATAAGCACGGCGAATCTCGGCTAGCGACGCACTTGGCGCCACCTCCAGTACATCGTAGTGAGAACGGCCAAGCTGAGCCATGACTCCCAGATTACTTCACCAAATCAAAGATCTTGAACATCGGTAGGTACATCGCCACCAGAATTGACCCTACCATACCGCCTAGGACGGCAATCATCAAAGGCTCCATGACACTGGTGAGAGATTTAACCGCCTGCTCCACCTCATCCTCGTAAAAGTCCGCCACCTTCATCAACATTTTATCCAGTTCCCCGGTTTCCTCCCCCACATTAATCATCTGCGTAGCCAGCACCGGGAAGACCCGCTCCTGCTGCAAAGCAATACTGAGCATCCCACCCGTTTGCACCTCCTTGGCAGCACGCTCAATGGCATTGGCAATCACTTGGTTACCGGCAGTATCGCGTACAATCTCAAGCGAACGCAAAATCGGTACCCCAGAGCGGGACAGCGAACCAAACGTACGACAAAAGCGTGCTACTGCCGTTTTTTCCACCAACTCCCCAAACAAAGGCAACTTCAGCAACAAGCCATCAATGGTTAAGCGACCGTTGGGGGTGTTGTAATAAAAGCGCAGACCTAAAACCAACCCGACAATGCTGACAATAAGCAGCGCCATGTACTGCGGCGTGCGCAGAAATTCACTCAAGGCCACCATCGCCGCTGTAAAGGGGGGCAGTTCCCCCCCCAACTGTTTGAAAATGCCCTCAAAAACCGGGATCAAAAAGATCACCATGCCAAGGAAAATCCCTACAGCTAGCAGCCCAACAACGACTGGATAGGTCAAAGCTGATTTGATTTGGTTATTCAACCGCGCTTGATCCTCCAGCAACTTTGAAAGACGGTTGAGTACTTCGTCAAGTACCCCCCCCGTTTCCCCTGCTTGGATCATCGCCACAAACAAACTGTCAAAAGCAGCAGGATGCGGTCGCATGGCATCAGCAAGACTACTGCCCTGCTGAATATCATTGTTGACGGCCATTAAAATTTTCTTCATTTTTGGGTTCGTGGCCTGATCCGCTAGCACTCCAATGCCCCGCACCAAGGCCACCCCCGCATTGACAAGAGCCGCAAATTGACGCGCAAAAATCGCCCGATCTTTTACCGTAATCTTCGATAGGAAACTTAAGTCTATGTCCGACTTGAGGGTCAGTTTTTGTGCTTCCTTAACCTCCAGAACTTGAACGCCCTGCAGTTGTAAGGCCATGCGAGCTTCGCGGGGACTGTTTGCCTCCTCCCGCACGGTTCTGTATTTCCCTTGGGCATCCCGTACCCGAACTTCATAGGTTGCCATGACTCAGTATCCTATTGACCCTACATGTTATTGCCAATTAACGAACGGCTGTCGCAGGGGTACCAGTGCCAATCAGGCGCTGCAACTCATCCTGCCGTGACGATTTAGACATTGCCGCTTCGTAAGTGATGATGCCAGCGCGGTAGTAGTCGGCAAGAACCTTTTCAAGGGTTTGCATCCCCAGCTTACCGCCCGTTTGAATGGCAGAGTAAATTTGCGACGTTTTCCCCTCGCGAATGAGGTTGGCGATAGCAGGGGTGACCACCATGATTTCCTGAGCCATAATGCGGCCAAATTCACCCGGTTTCGGGTTCTTTTTCGGCACCAAGGTTTGGCTAAATACCGCCACCAACGAGTTAGAAAGCTGCACGCGAATTTGTTGCTGCTGTTCCGGCGGAAACACATCGACCATCCGGTCAACGGTTTGGGCGGCGGAACTGGTGTGCAACGTCCCCAAAACCAAGTGCCCCGTTTCTGCGGCTGAAATGGCCAACTGAATGGTTTCTAAGTCCCGCATCTCACCCACAAGAATAATATCGGGGTCTTCTCGCAGAGCAGCTCGCAAAGCATTAGAGAAACTCTTGGTATCTTCGCCCACTTGCCGCTGGTGGATCAGGCTCTTAATGGGCTCATAAACAAATTCAATTGGGTCTTCAATCGTGAGAATATGCTCAGCACGGGTTTTGTTAATCAGATCAATCATGGCCGCCAACGTGGTGGTTTTCCCAGACCCCGTTGGCCCCGTCACCAGAATGAGCCCCCGTGGCCGCTCACTCATTTCACGGACAATGTTGGGTAGCCCCAGTTGCTCAAACGTGGGAATTTTAGAACTGAGGGCGCGCAAGCAGGCAGCGTAGGTGCCACGGTCTTTATAAACATTGACCCGGAAGCGGGCGAGCCCCCGCACCCCATAGGAGCAGTCCAGTTCCCAGTTCTGCTCAAGATGCTTGCGCTGGGTGTTATTGAGCATACTGAAGATGAGCCGCTGACACTGCTCCGGCGTCAGGGGTTCGTAGTCGGTCGGGGTTAGCTTACCGCTAATGCGGATGTAGGGGGGAAGCCCCGCCGAAATGTGCAAATCTGAGCCACCATTGGCCACGACTTGCTCCATTAGATCTTCAATCATTAAGTCCATAACACCATTCCTCGTTAAGTCACTGGGGTGAATGCGGTCATGTCAGCACCGTAATTACTCAATTACTGACTAATCGATAAAGCGGGGAGTCAAGCAATAGGGGCATTCTAGCCATTCCGGTTGCAGCTCGGCACTGCAGGTACGGCAGGTTAAAGAACTCTTACGTTTGGCTTTCAGTTCTGATTCGAGACCGGTATCAGTAAAGGTGACCCGCTCCACTTCTTCAAGGGTGGTCACCCCTTGTTTAACAAGATCAAGGCTGTAGCCCAAGAGCGTTTTCATCCCCTCTTCCACCGCAACTTCTTTGATTCGCTCCGTTGGTGCGCCCTCCGTAATTAGCGTCTGGAGGCGTTCGGTCACCCGCATGATTTCATAGACACCACAGCGGCCTTTGTAGCCTAGGCCACCACACTTACTACAGATGGGCTGACCACTGGCCTTGGCCGCCTGTAATTGCTCGGCAGTGAGCTTATTGGCCTTGTAGAGCGTGAGGTTGACCCCCTTGGAGGCGGAAAGACCAAAGCGAGCCAGCTCTTCCGGTGTGGGCGTATAGGGAATACGACACTCGGAGCACACCCGCCGCATCAGCCGCTGTGCCACCACCCCAATCAGGGAGGCTGAGACCATAAAGGGCTCCACCCCCATTTCTGAGAGACGCGCCACGGCACTGGCCGCATCGTTGGTGTGGAGGGTGGTCAGTACTAAGTGACCCGTCAGAGCTGCTTCAATCGCAGTCTTGGCCGTTTCTTTATCGCGGGTTTCCCCCACCAGAATCACATCCGGGTCTTGCCGCAGGAAGGCACGCAGAATCGAAGCAAAGTCCATTCCTTTTTCACGGATAACTTGGACTTGGGTTAAACCCGGAAGGGTGTATTCAATCGGGTCTTCGGCAGTGCTGATATTCACCCCCGGGCTATTACATTCCGCTAGCGCCGAGTAAAGTGTGGTGGTTTTCCCAGACCCCGTTGGCCCCGTCACCAGAATCAAGCCAAAGGGACGCTTGATCATTTCACGGACAATGGCAAGGCTGTCGGGGTCGGTGATGAGTTTATCCAATCCCAGTTGGGTGGCGGAGTTGTCGAGAATCCGCAGCACCACCTTTTCACCCCAACGGCTGGGGAGGGTGTTCACCCGAAAGTCCACGCGGCGGCCTTGGAACATTTTGCGAATGCGGCCATCTTGGGGGGCACGGCGTTCGGCAATGTCAAGGTCGGCCAGAATCTTAAAGCGGGAGACAACGGCAGGGACGATTTTTTTGGGCAAGGGGTCAAAGGCTTGGTGCAACACCCCATCTTTGCGGAAGCGGACTCGCAGGTACTCCTCTTGGGGTTCAATGTGAATATCGGATACCCCTTCAGTTAGCGCCTTTGCCAGAATTTTGTTAACAAGGGCAATGATGGGAGCATCCTCAGCACCGCGTAGGGCATCCGCAAGGTCAACTTCCTGATCCCCTTCAACCTCTTCGAGGCCACCAATTGCCTCAATGTCTTCGTCAATGTTAATGTCCCCCAAGGTGGGGGGGGTGTTGATAGTGGTTTCGGCAACCTGTTTATTGAGAATGGGGTCAATCAGTTGTTGATAGTCTTCGAGGGTGATGACCATCCGCTTCAGGGTAAAACTGTGCCCCCGCAAAATGCGGCTAATGTTATCAATGGCTTGCAGGTTATCCGGATCCACCATGGCCACTAAAACGTAGGGCGGATCGGCTTCCGGGTGTTTAGCAATGGGAATCACTTGGTAGGTGCGGCAGATGTCCACCGGCAGGATGGTGTTGATCAACTCCTCAATTTGATCGGTGGGAAAGCGGTTCAGCTCGGGGTCGAGGCATTCCACACCATAGATGACCTTGAGTTCAAAAAGTTGCTGTTTATGGTACTGGCGTAACACATCAGGGGGCATGGTGGTGCCCGTAATTTCTTGCAAGGCAACCACAAGCGATTTACCAGTTTTGCGAGCGGTATTCATCGCTTCGCGCACTTGCTCGAGACTGGCATAGCCGGAGGCCACAAGGGCACGCTCTGTAGGATTACCGGCTTTCCGTAGGGCGATCGCCTTACGAGCAGAAGAAGGTGATGTGTTGACCATAGGTTTTGTTTGGGGGGCTGGATGGCTTGCCTACTATAGTAGCAATAACTTTCCCAAGGATTTCATGCGTAATTTTACGGTTCTTCACGCCAGCGTTGATTGCAAATTGTATCCTAGGTTTGCAAGAGGCAACTGCTCCTTGTTACCACACCCTAGGCGCCGTGATGGACGGTCTTCACCCACTTGAGGCGTTTGGCGCGTAGTGCCATCCGCACGGTCGTGCTACTCACCACTGGCAGCCAATGAAACATATACAGTGTTCCCCACACACTGCGCCAGAGAACACCTCCGACCCCGATCGGCTGCGTCATTGGCATGGCTCGCACCATACCAACAAAAGAAATGAGGATACCTAGGGTTGTTAAGGGAAAGAGCAAGGGAAGGCGCTGCTGGGCGATCGCCATCAAGACATCGGGAATTGTGGCGGTAGGAATTGCATACTTAATGAGAAACCAGCAGAATACATCCCAGCTTTTGTGCCAACCAAGGCGATTCTGCAGCAGGGGTTGCCAGTAATCAAGATAGCTTTGATAGCCCCCCTCACCCCAACGATTGCGCTGATGCCAAAGCGCCAGCAGCGAGGTCACCCCTTCTTCTGCCACCGCTGGGGTCATCAGGATTTGAATTTCCCAACCATGGAGGTGCAGCTTTAAGCTCAAATCGAGGTCATCAGTGATGGTTTCTTCGTTCCAACCGCCGCAGCGTTCAAGGGCTTGGCGACGCACAAATTGACCATTCCCGCGCAGTTCTCCCATGCCACCGCAAGCAACTCGCTGTTGTTGGTAGTAGGCATCGAGAATCATCTCTGCCGCTTGCCCTTGGGTCATCAAGTTAAAGGTGGCGTTACTAATCGCTTTGCGGACTTGAACCCCCCCCACACGAGGGCGCTGGAAACAGGGCACCACCCGTTGCAATAGGTCTGGGGTAACTGTGGCATCAGCATCAAAGACACCAATAATCTCGCCACGGGTGAGGGGCAGCACTTGGTTTAAGGCACCCGACTTACCACCCCCAGCACCCGGTAGTCGCCGCACAACCTTTAATTGGGGATAGCGTTGCCGTAGAGCCGCTAAAACATCAGGGGTGCGATCGCTACTGTTATCGTCAATGACCCACAGCTCATAGCACGGGTAATCCAACTGACAGAGGTTCTCCACTAACCGACCAATCACTGCCTCCTCATCCTTAGCCGCTACCATTAGGGACACAAGAGGTGGCAGGGGCGCCATCGTTCCGAAGGAAGGGGTTACCACTGGCACCTGCGAGGGGAATTCCTGAGGCTTTGCGCGCCAGTAGCGTAGTACCTGCCAACCCATGAGTAGCGTTAGACCGTAAACCAACCACACGGCACCGACCACAACGTGTAGGGCAATTGTCATACCCCAAATGACGCTGAGGGCAACAAAAGCCTTGCGTCGCCGCCCTTCCGACCGCGGTTGTAGTGGCGGACTTTCAACGGTATCAACCCACTCCGACAGGAGCTCGTCGAGCGGATCGGCCTCGTTGTAAAAACTGTTTTCGGGCCAGGAATTCTCCGGCATAGGTCACCTGATTGAGAAACCAGTACTTATCCATCCCCTTAAAGAAACTGGGAATGAGATAACACCACACCGTGCACCCCTCACATACTGCCAGACGGCCTTGGGAACGCCGATACTGGTCAACTATCTCAGACGCTTTGTAGAGGTCGTAAAGGCGACCATTGATGGGAACCCCCGTCTGCGCAAAGTGATAACACGGTAACAGCAACTCGTCATTGGGAGAAATGGCAATCACCGCATCCACCGCTTTACAGCGAGGTTTTTGAGTGTTGTTGCCACCCGCCCGAATGAGTGCGAGTGCTGCCTTATTGTAACCAACATTGTTATACTTCTTTGCATTTTGTTCAATACTGTCGGCAATTTCCGGCGTGGGGTTCTTTTTGTCGTTGTAGTGCTCGTGAGCCGTGAAGGCAGGGTTCAGCCATACCCGTACTCCCAGTTTCTGAGCGAGCTCAGCAACTTCGCCGATGCGCTCATAATTCTGGGCGGTTACCGTATGATTCAGGACGGGATATTCTCCCAGTTCTAGGGCAATTTTCACCGACTCGACGAGGGTGTCGAAAATTTTCACGCCACGGGACTGATCATGGGTGGCGGCATCTGGCCCATCTAAAGAAAAGTTCAGAAAATCCACCAACCCCTGAATTTCCTTGGCGCGGCGCGGATAGAGAATTGTATTCGTGGTCATGCTCGTCACAAACCCGAGGCGCTTGGCTTCGCGATAAATCTCGGGCACATCGGCTCGCAGCAGGGGCTCGCCGCCAGTAAAATCCACATACTTGACCCCCAACCGTTTGAGATCCCGCAGGTTGGTTTGAATGGCACTAAATTCCGCTTCTTTGCCGGGTTCTAGTGCCCAAATGTCACAAAAATGACAGCGGGCATTACAGCGATAGGTGAGGTAATAGTTAGCAACTAATGGACTCATTGGACTTTTCCTTGTGGTGTTAACTCAAGCTCCAATGGTGGGAGCTAATGAATGCAACAAATTGAAAAATATCTAGATAAGACACAAAGACAGTACAAGTTGCTCAACAGTGTAAACCAGATTGCCAACGGTGGCGGTGCATCCTCACTGTGAACTTCAGCGTCCCTTATAAAATATAAAATTTTTTTATATTAAAATGATGTTGTTATTTACTGAAATTATATTTACCGTAAAGGTGTGGTGAGCATTCAGAGGGGAGTTACAGTGATGAACTCAGCAGTACCGCAAACAAAATTGCCTTCCCATGGAGTTATCGACACCCTACGGCAGTGGTTCATGACATTGCCGGTGGACAGTCCGGCGATCGCCCATCGAATTTGCCGTTTCATTCCGGCGCAGTGCCCCTTTGCCCGGACAATTTCAGTTTTTGGGCGCCCCCTGCTGACTATTCCCCCCCTGTGCAAACTAAATCCCTTTTATGAAGAGATGATGCTGCTGCGGTTTCGTGCCTTGAGCTACTTGAGCGACGTGTGCGGTGAGGATATTAGCCCCTATGTTTAGGGGCAGCGGTTGGGACGATGGCAGTTGCTATAGGATGTAAAGTGTATAGCTTTGTATCATGGTGCCTGTCGCATGCTGAAAGCCCTGTTTGGCGATCCTAATCAGCGCAAGGTGAAAAAGTATCAGCCCCTTGTGGTCGAGATTAACTTGCTGGAGGAGCAGATTCAGCCCCTAAGCGATAGCGAGTTACAGGCAAAAACCGGCGAATTTAAGCAGCGGCTTGAGAATGGCGAGTCTCTTGATGACCTGTTACCAGAGGCCTTTGCTGTTGTCCGGGAAGCTTCGCGACGAGTTTTGGGAATGCGGCACTTTGATGTGCAGCTCATCGGTGGCATGATCCTCCACGATGGCCAAATTGCCGAAATGAAAACCGGCGAAGGGAAAACCCTTGTGGCTACTTTGCCTGCTTACCTTAATGCATTAACAGGCAAAGGGGTTCACATTGTCACGGTGAACGACTACCTAGCGCGGCGGGATGCCGAGTGGATGGGACAAGTGCACCGCTTTTTGGGGCTGAGCGTGGGGCTGATTCAGCAGCAAATGGCCCCCCAAGAGCGTCAGAAAAGCTATGCCTGTGACATTACCTACGCCACCAACAGCGAAATTGGCTTTGACTATTTGCGGGATAACATGGCCACCTCGATGGCAGAGGTCGTGCAACGTCCCTTTAACTACTGTGTGATTGACGAAGTGGATTCGGTGCTCATTGATGAAGCCCGCACCCCTCTCATTATTTCTGGCCAAGTGGAGCGTCCTACCGAGAAGTACCTGAAGGCGGCGGAGATTGCGCGGCGGTTGAAGAAAGAAGAGCACTACGAAGTGGATGAAAAAGCCCGTAATGTTTTGATGACGGACGAAGGCTTTATTGAGGCAGAAAAATTGTTGGGGGTGGATGACCTCTACGACCCGCAGGATCCATGGGCGCACTATATTTTCAATGCGATTAAGGCTAAGGAACTGTTTCAGAAGGATGTTAATTATATTGTCCGCAATGGGGAAGTGGTCATTGTGGATGAGTTTACGGGGCGGGTGATGGTGGGTCGCCGCTGGAGTGATGGCCTGCACCAAGCCATTGAGGCAAAAGAAGGGCTAGAAATTCAGAATGAGTCCCAAACCCTTGCCACCATTACCTATCAGAATCTATTTTTGCTCTATCCCAAGCTGGCAGGGATGACGGGGACTGCCAAAACCGAGGAAGCAGAGTTTGAAAAAATCTACAAGCTAGAGGTGACTGTGGTTCCAACAAATCGCCCCAGTCGGCGGCAGGATCTCTCCGATGTGGTCTATAAAACGGAACGGGCAAAATGGCTTGCAGTGGCTTCTGAGTGTGCCGAAATTCACGCCCAAGGGCGTCCCGTGTTGGTGGGTACCACGAGCGTTGAGAAGTCAGAAATTCTCTCGCAGTTGTTGCGGGAGTTAGAAATTCCCCATAACCTTCTGAATGCCAAGCCGGAGAACGTGGAGCGTGAATCAGAGATTGTCGCCCAGGCGGGTCGCAAAGGGGCGGTGACGATTGCCACTAACATGGCGGGCCGAGGTACCGATATTATCCTTGGTGGCAATGCCGACTATATGGCTCGGCTGAAGGTGCGAGAATATTTTATGCCCCGCATTGTCATGCCCCCCAGCGACGATCCAATGATGCTCTTGGGGTTAATGCAGGATCGCCAAGGGGGGCAAGGCTTTGGCCAAGCGGCAGCTAAAAGCTGGAAAGTCTCCGCCAGCTTATTCCCCTGTGAGATTAGTAAAGACGCTGAACATCTTTTGCGCCATGCGGTAGATGTGGCGGTCAAAACCTACGGTGAGCGAAGTCTGCCAGAACTCCAAGCTGAGGATATGCTGGCGATCGCCTCGGAAAAAGCCCCTACCGATGATCCGGTGATTCAAGCGTTGCGCAATGCCTTCAACCGCATCCGCGAAGAGTACGAAGTGGTTACCAAAAAGGAACACGAGGAGGTGGTGGCGCTCGGCGGTCTGCACGTAATTGGTACAGAGCGGCATGAGTCGCGGCGGATTGATAACCAGTTGCGGGGACGGGCGGGTCGCCAAGGCGATCCGGGATCAACCCGCTTTTTCCTGAGCTTGGAAGATAATTTGCTGCGGATTTTTGGGGGCGATCGCATTGCTAGCATCATGAATGCAATGCGAATTGATGAAGATATGCCCATTGAGTCGCCGTTACTCACTCGTAGTCTTGAGAATGCCCAACGCAAAGTAGAAACCTATTACTACGACATTCGCAAACAGGTGTTTGAGTACGACGAAGTGATGAACAATCAGCGGCGGGCAATTTATGCCGAGCGGCGGCGGGTGCTCGAAGGCGAAGACCTCAAGGATCGGGTCTTGGAGTACGCCGAGAAAACCATGGACGACATTATTGCCGCCTACGTCAATCCTGATCTACCGCCAGAAGAATGGGATTTAGAAGGGCTGGTGAGTAAAGTCCAAGAGTTTGTTTATTTACTGGCGGATCTACGACCGGAGCACCTTGCCCACCTGAGTGTGCCGGAAATGCAAGCCTTTTTGCATGAGCAAGTGCGCACTGCCTACGAACAAAAAGAAGCGGAAATTGATCGCCTGCAACCCGGATTGATGCGGCAAGCAGAACGGTTCTTTATCTTGCAGCAAATTGATATGCTCTGGCGTGAGCACCTGCAACAGATGGATGCCCTGCGGGAGTCGGTTGGCTTACGGGGTTACGGCCAAGAAGACCCCCTCGTTGAATACAAACGGGAAGGCTATGAGCTATTTCTGGACATGATGATTATGATCCGCCGCAATGTGGTCTATTCTCTGTTCCAGTTCCAACCGCAAGTGGCACCACCGCCAGAAGTGCCCTCCTCAGAGTCACCCTAAGTTAGTTGATACTCAAATTGGCTAAAATAAAATAAATCTTATTAAAAAAATACTTTTCCGCAGGTTCCAAGAGACGACCTTGAACGATTCGTTTACGTTTGACTCAATTGATGCTGCCCTAGAAGCATTGCGCCGCGGTGAAGTGATTGTTGTAGTCGATGATGAACACCGCGAAAATGAAGGGGACTTGATTGGGGCAGCGGCGCGAGTGACCCCCGCGATGATTAACTTTATGGCGGTGAATGCGCGGGGTCTCATCTGTTTGGCGATGGAGGGCGATCGCCTCGATCAACTGGACTTGCCCCTGATGGTGACTACCAATACTGACAGTAACCAAACCGCCTTTACCGTCAGTGTAGATGCTGGACCACGCTGGGGAGTGACAACCGGAATTTCTGCTGAAGATCGGGCGCGCACTATCCAAGCCTTAATTGATCCGGCCACGCAACCGCAGGACTTACGCCGCCCGGGTCACGTTTTTCCGTTGCGATCGCGTCCGGGGGGAGTGCTCAAGCGCGCTGGCCACACTGAAGCTGCTGTCGATCTCACCCGCTTAGCTGGACTGTACCCCGCTGGGATTATTTGTGAAATTCAGAACCCCGATGGCTCGATGTCGCGGTTACCCCAGTTGATGGAGTATGCCCGCACCCATCAGCTCAAAATCATTAGTATTGCTGACCTCATTAGTTACCGCTTGCAGCACGAGCGGTTTATTCGTCGCGAAGCAGTTGCGGCACTCCCCACAGAGTTTGGGGAGTTTCAAATTTATGGCTACCGTAACTCCCTCGACCAATCCGAGCACGTCGCCATCGTTAAAGGGAATCCGGCCACCTTCAGCGAACACCCTGTGCTTGTGCGGGTACACTCCGAGTGCCTTACAGGGGACGCCCTCGGCTCCCTGCGCTGTGACTGCCGCATGCAACTGCAAGCTGCTCTGAAAATGATCAATGCGGCGGGTGAGGGAGTGGTGGTGTATCTGCGTCAAGAAGGGCGCGGCATTGGCCTAGTGAACAAACTGCGTGCCTATTCCCTTCAGGATATGGGGATGGATACCGTTGAAGCCAACGAGCACCTTGGGTTTCCGGCAGATTTGCGCAACTACGGCGTGGGTGCCCAAATTCTTAATGATTTGGGGGTGCGGCAAATTCGCCTGATCACGAATAACCCGCGCAAAATTGCTGGCCTGAAAGGGTATGGCCTAGAAGTGGTGGATCGGGTACCGCTCCTCATTGAAGCCACCCCCTACAACAGCAGTTACCTGACCACTAAAGCAGAAAAGTTGGGGCACCTGCTGCTGCAAACCTATCTGTTGACCGTGGCCTTTCGCTGGCAAGAGAGCCGCCTGAGTGTGGGCGATCGCTATGAACGTCTAGAAAAAATTCGCCATCTGGCAGCGAGCATGGATTTACTGGTACGGGAAGACGCACGACCCGTTGCCCAAGCCATTTTTAGCCATCCCGACCTAATTGTGCATTTTGGCTTTGACCAGCCTGATCTTGCCGATCGCCACTGGATGCAGCAGCCTGAACACCCCTACGTTATTGCCGTGCAGCAGTTGTTACAGACCTTTTGCCAATGGTCAAATCTTGCCAGCTTTGAGTTTTTGGTGGCTACCGGCAACGACCCGATGCTAAATTTACCCATGCACCTTGACCGCCAAGCCTACCGCCAGCAGCTTCCGCGCGAGTGGCAGCCCCACCTCATCTACACCTATCGCTGTGAGCTTGGGGCGGCAAATTCTCCCGCGCAAGGTGCCGCGAAGCCTCCCGAAGGCTAATCAAAATAAAACAGTGTTACAACCTTGTGTTGCTCTTCTGCGAATTCGCAGGTTTGCAACAGCGTGTGGCTGTCGTGAAAGGCAAAGCAGATGAGTTGCTGGCAGCGGGAAATAATTTCTTGGTTGCACAAGACGCTTGCTTCGGCAAGGGGGAGCTGATCATTCTCTGGTTTTTCCACCAAGTGCATCACCTTGTCCAACTGTTGGCGCGACTCTCGCGGTTGGCGCTCAAGACTCTGGGGCAAAATGACCGTCAACAGGTTGGGATCTGCCCGCATGGCACCACGAATAGCCGCTGCATTGGTACCCATCGCCCCCGAGGTCATCAGGCGATTGCCCGCTAAGACCAAGGCATAGCTCATCATTTCAATTAAGTGCTGGTGCGTAATGGGCACATGACGCGAGCCCAAAAGGGCAATCCGCTTTGGGCCGGCATTCTGGATCGTGGCTAATTCTTGCAAAAACTCATCAATTTGGGGGGAATCAATGCCCGGAAGATCAGTCGCCTGCGTCAAGACGGTGTCTCATGTGCTACAGAACGAAGTTATTTTAGCATTTTGGGCAAAATTTCTACAGGGGGCAGGCTTCGCGTTACTCAGCATAGCGTTGCGGATTGGCCAATCGATTAAAATGGTGGATGCTATGTTTCAAACGAACGTTAATCGACGCTAAACTTTACGATGACGACCTATTACTACATTCTCGCGAGTAAAAAATTCCTGACGGAAGAAGAACCCCTTGACGAAGTCTTTCGCGAACGGCAGCGCAACTATCGCGAGCAGGGTAAAGAGATTGACTTTTGGCTGGTGCCTGAACCCGCTTTCCTAGACCAGCCTCAGTTTGCTGAACAAAAAGCTCGCTGTCCCCAGCCTGCTGCTGCCATTGTATCGACCAACCCGCAGTTTATTCAGTGGTTAAAGCTGCGCTTGGAGTATGTTTTGATGGGGCAATTTACCAGTGAGGAAGTTCCAAATCCTTTAGCCTCTTTGGCACAGGTCTAGGGGCAAGCCTTGGTAACGGCGGGGTTTTGGCGGCGGTAGTCCTGAAGCCAGTCACAGGCAGTACGGATGAGTTGCGGTAGCGACGAAAGTGGGCTAACAATAACTTCATCATCTTCGGTGCCAACGGCAAGGTACTGGTTTGTGTCCCCCTGAAGGTCAACACTGTAGGGAATGGCGCGAATATCATCGAGGAGGGTAATAAGCTGGCCAGCGCGATTCCAGACCCGGACACTGCGATCTGGTGAGGCGGTTGCAATGGTTTGGCCGTCGGGACTGAGGCTGAGGCTCACAATGCTGCGCTGGTGAGCACGAAACGCTTCCCGATGCTTGCCTTGAGCCGTCCAATGATAAACCCAGCCACTTTCCCCTGCTGCCACAAGGGATCGTCCATCGGCGCTAAAGAGAACCGTTGCCAACCAGCCCTGCTTCGGGTCAAGCCGCAAGGTAAGGCGATCGCGCTCAAAATCCCAAACTTCAATCACACCAGCCTCACCCGTGCTCGCTAGGAGCGGACGCTCAGGGTGGAAACTGAGGCTCCAGATTTCTCCTTCCGTCTGCCATTGGCGCCTCTGCTCCGGTTGCTGCAAATCCAGTAGGTAAATTTTGCCTTGAGAATCTCCAGCAGCAAAGTAGCGCTGCTGTGCATCTAAGGCAATGGCATAGAGGGGATCGTCAATGGGGAGAGTCCACGTTTGCAAGGAGTGATCTTTAAGGCTCCAGAGCGCCAGCTTGCCGCCTTTGGTGGCGATCGCCACCCGCTGCTGATCGGTGGTAAAGAGCACTTGGTTAATCCCTGCCGAATCGAGGACAGGCGTTTGGCCAAGGAGATGACCATCTCGCCGCCAATGCTTGACCCGTCCATCTTTGCCGCCCGTGACCAGTGTGGCCGCTTGGCGATCGAGGGCAAGGCTCCAAATACTGTCCTGTTGAGCTAGCCACTCGGTGAGGCGATCGTGGTTGAGGTACCACAGGGTCATCTGACCGCCGCGATCGCTACTGAGAAGCGTGTAACCACCCGCATCAAAGCTCACGGTATTCACCAACCGCTCGTGGCCTTGTAGTTCTGCTAAGAGTTCTCCTCTTGTTGACCAAAGGCGAATCGTGTTGTCGGTGCTCAGGGTAATGAGTTCGCCAGAACGGGGTCGGGTTCCCACAAAATACACCGGTGCCGAACTCACCTGCCACTGATTCATTTGTTGCCCTTTGGCATTCCAGAGGCGGAGCGTGCCATCCTTGCCAACACTAGCCAGTTTGCCATTCTCCAGATAGGTGAGACTGGTTTGAGGCACCGGCGCATCGGTTTGCACCTGCCAAGCCTGCAGGGGGGTGCCCGTCAACGACCAAACGCGAATCCAGCCCGCTTCATCGGCTGTTGCCAAGCGCTCCGAGCCGTAGCTAAGACTGTTAATGGTCTGACTGGGCGTTGCTAGGGTGCCAATGAGCTCGCCACGGGTGCGCCAGCGCACAATCGTGCCAGTAGTGGTTGTGGCGGCAATTTCCTTGCTGTCAGGACTAAACCGCAAATTGCTAATGGTAGCAGCCACTGGGTCTAAACGGTGCTCTAAAACGAGTTTTTGCCGTTGAATGCGCCAAACAGAAAGCTGTCCCTGCTGATTCAAAACCGCAAGGCGATCGCCCTGGGGGTTGCTGCGCACTAGCTGCACTGCCCCAATGCCAAGGGATTGGCTTGCGGCCACTTCCCCCTGCACGGTCCAAAACTGAACGGTGCCATCTTCACTAATACTGAGCTGTTGGCCATCTTGGCTTAATAGGGCGGCCACAAGGGGGACTTGCGACGTGCGCCACTGATTGCGAGCTTGAATGCGATCCAGAATGTAGTTGAGGACAAACAGCGGTCGGGTGGTGGGGTATTGGCTCAGGGGTCGCTGCCCCACTAGGGCTTGCAACTGACGGCCTGCCTGAATGGCGGCTAACAATGCCGCCAGTTCTTGCGTTTGGAATTGTTCTAGTAAATCGTCGCTGGTTTGCTCGAGGGCAAGGCTCTGCTCTGAGGTGCGTAACTCAGCGTGAGTTTTGACGAGAATTGCGGCAACGCCAAGGGAGATGACCGACACGACTCCCAGCGCCAACAGCGCCTGTTGTGTGAGACGACTGGCTTTGCGACGGGCTGCTTCTAAAATCCGGTTGGCGGCACTAATAGCTTCCTTTTCCTGCCGCTCTAAGAGCAATGTTTGCTGAATGGCTTTTTGGTTGGCTTCTTGACTGGCAGAAAGGTATTGATAATCCAGATCACTCAGGCTTTTGCCACTCGCCCAGGCCAAAGCATCTTGCAGGGCTTGCCCCCGGAGCAAGCGGGAACTATCGCTACCACCGGAGCGCACCCATGCTTGGAACTCTTCCGAGTAGGGGCGCAGGTTTGCCAACTGTTGCTCAATCCAACGGCGATCAAAAACGTGGGCATAAATGGGGTTAAAGACAACGAGCTGGTTTTGCCGCTGACACACCAGTCCGGTCAAACAGAGGGCGCGCTGCTCTGGACTGCCGTCAAGGGGAATGCCCCCCTGTTCCAAGATGGTTTGGTACAACCCCAGTAGGCGACCTATGCGCTGCTCATCGGCCAACAGCCGATTGCGAATCGTTTTGAGATGCTCGGGTTCGTCGTGGCGCTCCCAATTGTCTAAAATGTGTTCCTGAATAAAACGCGCCAGAGTAGCGGCAATGTCGGCTGCGGCCATAAAGGTGCCATGAACTTGCAGCAGACGACAGAGCTTTTGGGTTAAAAAGGGTTGGCCGCCCGTCCACGCTAGGATTTCTGCCAGCAGTTGCTCGGGAGCATCACTGAGGTGAGCAATTCCCGCCAGCAGGGGAGTGGCTTCTGCTAGTTCAAAACCGCTGAGGGCGATCGCCCGACCAATGTTAAAGGGGGTGCGCTGTTTATCTTGAATGAGTTGATCCGGCGTGGCCACCCCAAACAACGCGAACGTGAGACGACGATACTCGGGGCGATCAGCGCGTTGATTATAGCAGGCACGAATCCAAGCAAAAAAATCATCCGTAGAAAAAGGGAGGCTGAGCAGACTGTCGATTTCATCAATGAAAATCACTAAGGGCTCGTTGGTGTGAGTCAGCAGCACCTCTTCGACAAACTCACTGAGCCGTTGAATGGGAGAGATGAGTTGGCGATCGCGCCACCAAGAGCGCAGGGAGACGATCTCAGTAAGGTTAAAGCCCTGAATGAGTGCCCCGACAAAGCTGGCATACCACTGCTCCGGCTGGATATTTTGACTGCCAATTTTTGTAATATCTAGGGCAGCACAACGGTAGCCTTTGGCCAGCAGTTGCTGGGTCACCTGAACCCGTAAACTGGATTTTCCCATCTGACGGGAGTTGAGGACATAGCAAAACTCCCCGGCCATTAACCCGCTCAGGAGTTCTGTATCGGCTTGCCGCTGCACGTACACTGGCGAAGCGGTGGGTAAACTCCCTCCCACCTGATAGTTTGCCGTGGGCTCCAGCGATGCCTCCATACCTGATCTTCAATCGCCACCACCAGAGGGAGCGCTCAATGACAACCATCCTTAATGACTCATTCGGGTTCCAAAGGTGCCATGGTCAAGCCTGCCCGCAGCAATTGCTCGTGGTAAAGTTCTGCTTGCTCTTGCGGACCAATCCAAACGATGGCCTGCCCCTCGTAATGCACTTGGTTAGTTAACTCCCACGCCCGATCAGGGGTCATGTTGGGAATATACTTCATTAGGCAAGCAGCCACGTGCTGAAACGTATTGAAATCATCGTTGAGAACAATGACTTTGTAGTTGGGATAGTGCTTGCGAATAACCTGTTGCGACTGACGTTCTTGGGGTAAGACAGTAGGCATAGGCAAGACTTAGGACTCAGCACTGTTGCTCCCTAGTTTAGCTCAAGTTATTTTGGACTCGGCCCCCTGACTAAAATCTCTTGCTTGTCACTTCAAAGCCGGTCGGTTGGCAATCACCCCGCCGCTGGGTGGTATCGTTAAAAACGTGAATGCAACTTGCTGGAACCTGCCCACCTGAATGTCTGCCACATTACCGCCCTTTGTTCAACAGCTCCTCACGGCTAGTGCCTATCTCCATCCGGTCAGGGAGCCCATTCAACTGCTCCAAACTCACATTTCCTACGTTTTTTTAACCGGTGAATACGCCTATAAAGTCAAAAAGCCGGTTGATTTCGGTTTCTTGAACTTTACCAGCCTCGAGCAGCGGCAGTTCTATTGTCAAGAAGAGCTGCGCCTCAACTCCCGTCTGGCGCCTGAACTTTACCTAGGGGTCGTGCCCATTCTGCAGCGGGGCGATCGCTATCACATTGGCACTGGGGACAGGGGTAGCGCGGAGACCCCAGTGGTGGAGTATGCCGTGCAGATGCGCCAGTTTGACCAGTCGCAGCTTTTTTCAGAGCTTTTTGCGGCAAATCAACTCACACCAGCCCTGATCGAATCCTTGGGCAAAGAACTGGCACAGTTTCACGCAACCGCCGCCACGTCTGATGAGATTACTGCCTTTGGCTCGCCTCAAGCGATTGCCCAAATTATTAACAACTGTCATGCTCTTGCGGCTCAGTTTATTGACCGTTGCCAACCCCGCAGTCAATACGAGGCTATCCAAGCGTTTACCGATCAGTTCTTGAGTGCCCATCAAGAGTGGTTCGTCCAACGCCAAGCTGCGGGCAAAATTCGCGAGTGCCACGGCGATCTGCACCTTGGCAATATCTGTCTCTACAATGGCCGGGTGCAAGTCTTCGACTGCATTGAGTTCAACCAAGAGTTTCGCAACATTGATGGCATTTACGATGCCGCCTTTTTGGTGATGGACTTGGAGTTTCGGGGGCGCACCGACTTAGCCAATCGCTTTCTGAATACCTATCTAGAGTGGAGTGGCGACTACGAGGGAGCAGTACTCCTGCCTCTTTACCTATGTGTGCGCGCCTACATTCGCGGCAATGTCAACTCCCTTGCCCTCAATGATCCCGCCATTCGTGAGGCAGAAAAAGACCAGTTTCAAGCCACGGCAGCAGCTTACTATCGCGCTGCTTATGCGTACACGCAACTCCGCACTCCCAAGCTGTACATTATGTCGGGTCTTTCCGGTGCGGGAAAAAGCACCCGCGGTCGCCGTCTAGCTCAGCAAGAAAATGCTATTCAAATTCGCTCCGATGCGGTGCGTAAGCACTTGGCAGGTTTACCCCTCGACCGTCGCAGTAGCGATTTTCCCGAGGTGGATCTCTACTGCGCCGCCATGACCCAAAAAACTTACGATCAACTCTTGGCCTACGCAGAACTGCTCCTAAAACAGGGGCAAACGGTTATTCTAGATGCCAAGTACGATCGGCGTGAGCTGCGCCAACCCGTCATTGCCTTGGCAGAGCGTTTGGGGGTTCCCCTAGAAATTCACTACTGTACAGCGCCACCGGAGGTGCTTTCACGACGGCTGAGCGATCGCCAAGGGGATATTGCCGAGGCTACCCCTGATCTGTTGGCTGCTCAGATGGCGGCGTTTGAATCCTTTGACGTCAGCGAAGAACCCTACGTGCGTTATGTGTGCGACTACCCTTAGGCAAGGCTGCTGCGGTGCTACGCGCTAGTATAGGCCTACGGGTTAGGCCGTTAACAAGGGTGTCTAGCGCTCATTTGTTTCATTTGTTCATTTCTCCAGCCATGCCATTCTTGCCTGTTCGTCGCCATTGGTTCAACCGTGCCCTCGGAGTACTGGTCTGCGGCATGGGGGCGATCGCGCTGTCACCAGCTGTCCTTGCTAGTAATCATCAGCAATTACCAACAGCAGTAGCTACTGCCCTTGCCCAGCCTGTTGCGGTGAACCGCGCCATTTTAAGTGAAGAACCCTCAGCCGTTGGTTTAACGGTACCTAGCCTTTGGTGGGCGGTACAGCAGTTTGGCGGCACTGCCGTACAACGTTGGCAAGCCTACCCAGCGCAAGAGGGGGTCGGGGGTCGCATCGATCTCTTTGTCGTTCCCAGTGTGTGGGGGCGCATGTCCTACCTGCAACGCTATGCCCTAGTAAACCAGATCGGTAACTCAAGCCGCAGTTTTGGCTATAACCTGATTCTGCGCGATCGCCGAGATGTGCTTTATGGTGCTTACACCTGTGACTTTGAGGCAGTCACCCCCCAATACCTGCCCCACGCTGTTGATGCCACAGGCGAGACCGTGCCCCTATTTCTGCCTCAGACCGCACTGGAGTGTAGCGTCTGGATTAACCCAAATATTCCGGTCAGTCTGTTCTAATTTGTGCCCAAGAGGGTCCTCGCTGGAGCTTAGGACTTGCAAGTCTAGGGTTCATTTTCAGCCAAATGGGCTATAATAGTTGAGCCAAGCGGATGTGGCGGAATTGGTATACGCGCACGTTTGAGGGGCGTGTGGCTTTGCCTTGCGAGTTCGAGTCTCGCCATCCGCATCCATCATAAAAATCATAAAAAAGTGGCTGACTCTCTTCGAGCCAGCCCATTGCTTACTTGGGAACGCGCGCTAGACAGTACAAAGCTATGAAGGACAGGGTTAGCTATGCACCATGAGCTTGACCTTGGCATTCTGAAGGCCGGGGCGCTTCACTTCTGCCAAGGTTTTGTTGATGGCATACTTTTGGTTAATCGAGTTAATGAGCTCTGTTTGGTTGTGCTTTTTGGCAACACCCCAGAGGTCAGCAATTAGGTCAAAGGTGCCATCGGCATTCCGAGACCAGCCGAGGTCGTACTCGCCGTCAAGGACAGCGACGATGTCACAGCGAACCCGCTGGCCGTTGTAGCCCCGCACATCCGCCTCGGTTTTTACCGTAATGCCCAAATCCCGCAGCGATGCCTTGAGGATTTCGGCATCAGTGATTTTGGTGCGCAGAGTGCTGAAGTGAGACATAGTTGGATTTCCTCCAGATTGAGACAAAAAGAAAAGAGACATTGGACTGAATGACCCACAATTTATGGAGAACCAAACCCTTGTGGTCGGGGCCTTTCTTCTATCCGCAGACAGAAGGAAGCTTGTTAAAACTCCAATCGCTGATATTCGGCGACGGAGGCTGCCGCTGGGCGAGCTCGCTGCCGAGCCCAATCCCGTAGGGCAGTGACCTGCTCGTGCATGGTCTTGGAAAGCGGTTGGGTTGCACGACTGGCCGCAATAATGTCAAGCTGAGTAAACTCGCGTCCTTGGGCAAAGGCTTCATACATAGCCGCCACAATAGCTTGCTCAATTTCTGCTCCCGAAAAGCCATCACAAATGTTCGCGAGTTGTTCTAAATCAAACCGATCAATGTCCCGCCGCCGTTTAGCAAGGTGAATGCGGAAAATTTCCCGCCGTTCTTCGGCATTGGGTAAATCAACGAAAAAGATTTCATCGAACCGACCTTTGCGCAGGAACTCGCCGGGTAAGCGTTCCACCCGATTCGCCGTCGCCAACACAAAGACTGGCGACGTTTTTTCCTGCATCCACGTCAAGAAGGACCCAAAAATCCGACTTGAGGTGCCACCATCGGAATCGGAAGAACCTGCCCCACCGGCAAAGGCTTTGTCCATTTCGTCGATGAAGAGAATGGCTGGCGAAATTGACTCTGCGGTTTTTAGGGCATTGCGCAAGTTTGCCTCCGATCGCCCCACCATTGAGCCATCATAGACACGCCCCATATCCAGCCGCAGCAGCGGTAATCCCCAAAGTCGGGAGGTGGTTTTAGCAATTAGGGACTTACCACACCCCGGCACCCCCAAAATTAACATTCCTTTGGGCTGGGGTAGGCCGTACTCGCGGGCTTTTTCTGTAAAGGCATTAGAACGCTGGCGCAGCCAGACTTTCAGTTCCTCAAGACCCCCCACGGCATCGATCGTTTCATCCACCTCCATGTACTCAAGGATGCCGTTGCGGCGAATCAGTTGCTTTTTCTCGGAGAGGATAATGTCAACTTCCGCCTCAGTAAGGCGACCAGCGGTGACCGTGGCTTTACGGAAGACTTTTTCGGCTTCATCACGGGTGAGGCCAAGGGTGGCTTTAACCAGTTTTTCCCGCGCTTCAGGGCTCAGACGACGACCAGCAGAACCTAGCTGCGCAAGGAGAACTTCGTTGAGTTCGTTAATGCTGGGTAGGGGATAGTCCACCACCACAACTTCTTTTTCGAGTTCTACGGGAATGCGCTGAGCCGCTTCTGGCGACATCAGGATGATTGTCTTGTGGCTGTTTTTGAAACTGGCGATCGCGTCCCGCAGCGAACGAGTAACCGGAGGTGAATCAATAAAGGGGTGTAAATCTTTAAAGACGTAGATGCCGGGTTCACGCTGATGAACCACCCATTGGATAGCCGCTTCGGGGGATACGGTGTTGTGATGGCTGTTATTACGGGCATGACCGTACTCCACCATGCCGTGGGTGACTGTCCAAACAAAAAACTTGCGGGGGGTGCGACCCTGACTTTGGGACTGGGCGATCGCCGCGATGGCCTGTTCAGCTCGCTCTTCTTCTGAGGTCAGGAGGTAGATCAGTGGATATTGGGCTTGAATGAGGACACTGAGTTCTTCTTGCACGGCAATCACCTCCTTCTTCACTCAATGAGACGTGGACACACGCCGCAATGGCTCACGGCTTAACGGGCGGACACCAATTCAACAGGTAAAGACGGCACATTCAGGCTCTCGTCATCAATGACCGTGGGCTGATCGACAAGAGCAGCTAATTCACCCCCCCGCAGCACAAGGGCACTGGCACACTCAGGGCAACTGTACACACGATGAACATTCCCGTGCTTCCGCTCGGCGTATTCTGCCAACACCTCTGGGTGTTCTAGCAAAAACTCAATGGCACGTTCCGCAAGGGTGGACATGGTTTCTTGCTCGACCACCGCAGCAATTTTCAGTTGGCGATGCACATCAGCGGAGAGATACAACGTGACCTTTTGCTTGTCTTCCATAGGGGTAGGGTGAAGAAACGTACCTAGGTATGTGTGCCAGTGTAATCACGCCCTCTCAGGGGTGTCAAGCCATAATGCCAGCAAAACGGCAATTTTGTAATAATTAGTTACATTTGAGGCTGCCCACAATTTACCGCCGCAGCTTTGTCAGACTAGAATCAAGTACAGTCGAGAGAGCCGCTGACCTGCCTTTCCTATGTCCTTTCTTGAGTATCTCTATGCCGAACCGCGCCGCGTGATTGTCTTTGACGGTGCGATGGGAACCAATTTGCAGTCCCAGAACCTAACAGCGGCAGACTTTGGTGGCAAGGAGTACGAAGGGTGTAATGAGTATCTGGTTATTAGTAACCCGGAGGCTGTGGCCAAGGTACACCGCGATTTTCTGGCAGCGGGTGCCGATGTCATTGAAACCAATACCTTTGGTTCTTCCTCGATTGTTCTCAGTGAGTACAACCTAGGCGATCGCGCCTATGAAATTAGCTACAAGGCAGCGGCATTAGCCAAATCCATTGCAGCGGAGTTTAGCACCCCCGAAAAACCCCGCTTTGTGGCCGGGTCAATGGGGCCAGGCACCAAACTGCCTACCTTGGGGCACATTGACTACGACAGCCTGTACGCAGCCTTTAAGGAGCAGGCAGCAGGGCTGTTTGACGGTGGCGTCGACTTATTCATTGTGGAAACGTGCCAAGATGTCCTGCAAATTAAAGCGGCTCTGAATGCCATCATGGCGGTTTTCAGCGAGCGGGGCGGGCAGCGTCCGCTGATGGTGTCGGTGACGATGGAGCAGCAGGGCACGATGCTGGTGGGATCCGATATTGCCGCAGCGCTGACGATCCTTGAACCTTATCCGATCGATATTTTGGGGTTGAACTGTGCCACCGGCCCCGACTTGATGACGGAGCATATTCGCTACCTTTCGGCGCACTCGCCCTTTGTGATTTCCTGCATTCCCAACGCTGGCCTACCTGAAAATATTGGCGGCCACGCCCACTACAAGCTTACCCCCATGGAACTGCGGCTGGCGCTGACCCGCTTTGTGGAAGATTTAGGGGTGCAAGTCATTGGCGGTTGTTGTGGCACCCGCCCGGATCACATCGCCGCCCTTGCCGAAATTGCCGCCACCCTCACGCCTAAACCTCGCCAGCCTCAACGGATTCCAGCAGCAGCTTCCATTTACAGTCCCCAGCCCTACGATCAAGATAATTCGTTCCTGATTATTGGCGAACGCCTCAATGCCAGTGGTTCTAAGAAATGCCGTGATCTCCTCAACGCGGAAGACTGGGATGGTTTAGTGGCGCTAGGCCGCGAGCAAGTGCGCGAAGGTGCCCACATTCTCGATGTCAACGTGGACTATGTGGGGCGCGATGGTGTCCGCGATATGCGGGAGTTGGTCTCGCGCTTAGTGACAAATGTCACCCTGCCCCTGATGCTGGACTCTACAGATTGGCAAAAAATGGAGGCGGGGTTAAAGGTGGCGGGGGGCAAGTGTTTGCTCAACTCCACTAACTTTGAGGATGGAGAGCCCCGCTTTTACAAAGTGCTGGAACTGGCGAAAACCTACGGTGCTGGTGTTGTGGTCGGTACCATTGACGAGGAGGGAATGGCGCGCACGGCTCAGAAGAAGTTTGCGATCGCCAAACGCGCCTACGAAGCAGCGCTGGCCTACGGTATCCCCCCCTACGAGTTGTTCTTTGACCCCTTGGCACTGCCCATTTCTACTGGCATCGAAGAGGATCGGGGGAACGGTAAGGCGACGATTGAAGCCATTCGCCAAATTCGGGCAGAACTTCCTGACTGCCATATCCTCTTGGGGGTGTCGAACATTTCGTTTGGCTTGAATCCGGCAGCGCGACAAGTCCTCAACTCGATGTTCTTACACGAAGCAATGCAGGCGGGGATGGATGCCGCCATTGTCAGTGCGGCTAAAATTCTGCCCTTAGCCAAAATTGAGCCAGAAGATCAAGAACTCTGTCGGCAATTAATTTACGATCAACGGCGGTTTGAGGGAGACATTTGTGTTTATGACCCGTTAGGGGAGCTCACCCAGCGCTTTGCCGGGAAAACTACGAAACGCGATCGCGCCGATGTGGCGAATCTGCCCATTGAGGAGCGCTTAAAGCGTCACATTGTTGATGGCGATCGCCAAGGCTTAGAAGAAACCCTCGCCAAGGCACTGGAGACCTACGCGCCGCTGGAAATTATCAACGCGTTTTTGTTGGACGGCATGAAGGTGGTAGGAGAGCTGTTTGGCTCGGGTCAGATGCAACTGCCCTTTGTGCTCCAGTCCGCTGAAACGATGAAAGCAGCAGTGGCCTACCTTGAGCCCTTTATGGAAAAGTCGGACACTGGCAGTACGGCTAAGGGGACGGTGATCATTGCCACCGTGAAGGGGGATGTCCACGACATTGGCAAAAACCTCGTTGATATTATCCTCACCAACAATGGCTATCGGGTCATTAACTTGGGCATTAAGCAGCCGGTGGAAAACATTATTCAAGCCTATGAAGAACACAAGCCCGACTGCATTGCCATGAGTGGTTTGCTGGTGAAGTCAACGGCCTTTATGAAAGAAAACCTTGAGCGCTTTAATGAGCATGGCATTACCGTACCCGTGATTTTGGGTGGCGCTGCCTTGACCCCAAAATTTGTCTATGAGGATTGTCAACGCACGTACCACGGTCAAGTAATCTACGGTAAAGATGCCTTCGCTGACCTGCATTTTATGGATCGCCTGATGCCTGCGAAGGCTGCTGGCCGCTGGAGCGATCGCCATGGCTTTTTAGATGAAAAGCAGGAGGTTAGCCAAGAAGCGGGAACCCTAATTCCAGCGGAAGTTGCCCCTTCGGTTGAAGCGCCCAGCAACAAGAACAACACTGCAGCGAGCCAGATTGATACCCGCCGTTCAGAAGCAGTGGCAGTGGATATTCCCCGCCCGACACCCCCATTTTGGGGTATTCGCCATCTCAAACCCGATGATATTCCCCTCGCTGAGGTGTTTGGTTACTTAGATCTGAAAGCCTTAATTGCGGGTCAATGGCAGTTTCGCAAGCCGAAGGAGCAGTCCCGCGAGGAGTACGATGCCTTTTTAGCCGAAACGGTTTATCCCATTCTTGAGCAGTGGAAGGCGCGCATCCTCAATGAAAAACTGCTGCATCCTGAGCTCATCTACGGCTATTTTCCCTGCCAAAGCAAGGGGAATACCCTGTTGATTTACGATCCGGCTGCCGTCACTGCCGGATTGCGACCAACCCCCGCCGAGGCGATCGCCCAGTTTACGTTTCCACGGCAAGCCAAAGGGCGACGGCTGTGCATTGCTGATTTCTTCGCGCCCGTTGAATCTGGCATCATTGATGTGCTGCCCATGCAAGCAGTGACGGTGGGAACGATTGCCACCGAGGTGGCGCAAGCCCTTTTTGCCGCGAACCAATATACGGACTACCTCTACTTCCATGGCATGGCGGTGCAAACGGCGGAGGCCTTAGCCGAGTGGTGCCATGCCCGCATTCGCCGCGAGTTAAATTGCACCCCCGACCCCAGCGCCATCCGCGATATTCTGGCGCAGCGTTACCAAGGCTCCCGCTACAGTTTTGGCTACCCGGCCTGCCCCAACATCCAAGATCAGCACACACAACTGCGGCTCCTTGAGGCGGAACGCATGGGCATGTACATGGATGAGAGCGAACAACTCTATCCCGAGCAGTCCACAACCGCCATTATTTGCTACCATCCTGCCGCCAAGTATTTCAACACTTGATAGATTGACAGCGGCGTGCATAACTTGGCACAGGAGCAGGCGTGAGCAACGTCGTTCCTCATCATCACGAGAACCGCCGTATCCCGCCTAGAAAATTCTCTAGAGAGTTGATCCTTGACGGTGGGCAGTCAAATCCAAGCCAATGACTTGGGTGTGCTGACCGCGGGCTTGGGTAACGCCAATCGTGCGCTGGGCTGCTTCGATCATCGGTCGCCGCAGACTGACGACAATAAATTGGGCCTCTTGACTTTGCTGCTGAATCATTTTGGCCAAACGCTCAACGTTGGCGCCATCGAGGAACATATCCACTTCGTCAAACGCATAAAAAGGAGAGGGGCGGTAGCGCTGGAGGGCAAAGATAAAGCTCAGGGCCGTGAGGGATTTTTCACCCCCAGACATGGAGGCCAACCGCTGCACGGGTTTCCCCTTGGGATGAGCCACCAAGTTTAAGCCCCCGGCAAAGGGATCCTCGGGATTTTCCAGTTGCAAATAGCCGTCACCATCGGAAAGGGTGGCAAAAATTGCTTGAAAGTTGGCGTTGACTGCCGCAAAGGCTTCCCGGAAGGCCTGGTGGCGCAGGGTGCTAAAGTTTTCAATCCGCAGCAAAATTTCGGTGCGCTCGGCATCTAGAACGGCTAGTTTTTCCTGTAGTTCATTGAGGCGCGCTTGGGTTTCCTCAAATTCGCTAATAGCCAGCATATTCACTGGCTCCATTGCCCGCAGTCGTTTTTCTAGGGTTTGGCATTGCTGCTGAATCTCCGCAAGGCTGAGTTCGCTGGGCACCTCAGGCAGCGGTTGGGGTAACTCGGGCTGTTCTTGGGTGGCCAGTTCTTCGTACTGCTGCTGCAGGGCTGCGAGGGTTTCTGCAGCTTTTTGTTGTTGCCATTCCAGTTGTTGGTAGGCTTGCTGTAACTGTCGCAGTTGGTAGTCTTGGCGATCGCGCTCCGTCTTGAGGGTGCCCAGTTGTGCTTCCAAACGGCTGAGGGCTTGCTGCTGGGTCTGCGCTTCTGCCCTTAAGGCGGCAAGGGTCTGATCCAGCTCCTGCTGTTGGCGCAGGGTTTCCTGCTGCGCTTGGCGGAGGCGCTCCATTTCCGCCCCTGTTTGCGCCAGATCGCGCCCGAGTTGCTCCAACTGACGCTGGCGCTGCCCCAAGGCCTGATCAAAGGCTTGCAGTGCCGCGACCGCCGCCGCATAATCGGTTTCTCGCGCTTGGAGTTCCGTTTGCAGTTGCTGCCAGTGCTGGTGACTCGGGTTAGCCTCTAAGGCGCTGAGGGCGAGTCGTTCTGCTGCCAATTCTGCCTCAACTTCCGGCAGTCGGGTTTCCAGCACTGCCAACTCGCTGTCGCTGCTGTGCAACTCCTCCCTCAGTTGCTGCTGTTGCTGCTCAAGATCCTGCTGTTGCCGCTCTAACTGCTGCTGTTGCTGTTGGAGTTGCTGCCAGTGCCGCTGGCGATCGCGCTGGGTTTGGCGAGCTTCCACAAGTTCGTTGCTGAGGTTGTTGACGGTTGTTTGTTGCTGCTGCCGCTCTTCCAGCAGACGGATGAGGAGGCGCTCAAGTTCTGCAAGGCGATCGCCCAGTTGCCGCACTTCCGCAGACTCTGGCGGGGGAGCACTTTGGCCAAAGTGCAGCGTATTACTGCGACTAGCGCTGCCACCCGTCATGGCGCCGGACGTTTCAAGGAGTTCCCCTGCAAGGGTCACCATGCGGTATTGCCCGAGATAGCGGCGGGCTGCCTCAAGGGTTGCAAAAACAACAGTGCTGCCAAACACGTGAGCAAAAATCGGGGCGTATTCCGGCGCAAACGTCACTAAGTTCAGGGCGTAGTCAAGGGCACCTTTGGCAGCCAAGGGGGGTAAAGGTTTCGGGCGAGCCATTTTATTCAAGGGCAAAAACGTGGCACGGCCAGCCCGTTCCCGTTTCAGGAGGGCGATCGCGGCTGCCGCAACGCTATCATCCGCCACCACAATGTTGGCAAGGCGCGCCCCAGCGGCCATCTCCAAGGCCAATTGATAATCAGGGGCCACCTGCCCCAGTTGAGCCACCGTGCCAAACACCCCCGGTAACTCTGCCTTCAAGATCAGACGAACCGCATAGCTGCCTTGGGTTTCTTGTACGGCTTGCAGTCGAGCTTGTAGTTGATCCAACTCCCGCTGTTTTTGGCGTTGCTCCCGCTCAAGACGCTGGTAGGTTTCGTCGCTGAGGGTCAGGCGTTGTTGCGCCGCTGCCAATTGCTGGCTAAGGGTTTGCACCTGCGCCTCACTGGTGGCCACCTCAGCGGTCGCTGTTGTCAGGGCAGTCATTAATTCTTGGCGCTGCGTGTGCAGAGCTGCCGCTGCCTGCGCCAGTTCTGCTTGGCGACGACGCAATTGTTGGGATCGCTCTCGTAAGCGGGAAAGTTCACTGCGGCTGGGTTCTAACTCATGGATCAGCTCATCAATCCGTTGGCGGCGTTGGCTGTGTTCCCTAAACCAAGCTTGGGCTGCTGTGCTCAGGTCTTGGGCTTGCTGGCGCAATTGCTGGAGCGTTGCCTCAGCGGTGGCCACCGCCTGAACAAGGGTTTGGCGCTCATGGCACTGCTCTTGAGCAACCCGTGTCGCCAATTCCTGCTGCTGAGCTTGTTGGCGTTGATGCTGGGCTTGCCGTTCCTGTAGCCGCAACGCTAAAGACTCCTGCTGCTGTTGCAACTCTACCTGCTGCCGTTGGCATTGCCGCTGCTGCGCCTCTAGGGCTGCCAGTTGGGCTTGCACCTGTAGGTACTCCTGTTCACCCAAGGCTTTGACCTGCTGATTCAGGCGCTCGAGCTCTGCGGTCGCGGTGGCAATCTGGGCTTGTTGGTCTCGCAGTTGTTGCTGGCGTGTCACCTGTTCCTGCTCGAGCTGTTGCCGCTGAGCCAGCAATTGTGCCTTTTGCTGTTCGCGGACTTGCCACTGCCGCACCTGTAACCACAGCTCCCGCTCTTGCAGCTCGTTACGCAGGGCTTGGTACGTTTGGGCTTGCCGACGATCGCGATCGAGGCGATCGCGCTGCTGAAGGAGCTCGTGTTCAACAATCCGAAACCGTTCTTCCCGCTCCTTAACCGTATCGAGCTTTTCCCGCGCTTGGGCAATTTTGCGATCAAAGTCCGCCACCCCTGCTAACTCATCAATCATTTCGCGCCGGGCTTTGGCATTCATCGAAATAATGCCTGTGACATCCCCCTGCAAGACCACGTTATACCCTTGCGGATAAATGCAAAATGCTTGGAGTTGCTCGTGCAGCTCGTTGAGGGTACAGGCTTGGTCATTGATGGCATAGGTGGAGGTGTAGGTGCCTTGCTTGGTCACCCGCAGTCGGCGTGTTACCCGCCATTCCGTGCTCTCATCCAGCGCAAACGTGACCGTCACGCGAGTTTCGACAACATTGTGGCCGCGGCGGGTTTGGCTGTGGTTCACTAAATCCGGTAAACGTTCTGCCCGCATACCTTTTGAGCCCGCCAAACCAAGGGCAAACAGCAGTGCATCCAATAGGTTTGATTTGCCTGAGCCATTGGGGCCAGAAACAACCGTAAAGCCCGGAAGTAGCGGAATGAGCGTTGTGCCGCCAAACGACTTGAAGTTGGTAAGTTCTAGCTGCTTAATGTACACAAGCTGTAGGATAGATTGCTCTATACACTATACTGATCATCTCCTCACGGACGCTTGGGTTAGGAATTGTTACCCTAGCCCCTGCCACCACCGTAGGGAAAATCAACAGTGATTGATTTTCTACCATTTACTAACACAAGCTAACATTTAAACTAGACATGGCATACGTTCCTCTCAGAAAAGCAGTTGAGTTTTTGGGATGGCATCCAAACACGCTGAGAAAATATGCAGATGAAGTATGCCTAAAATTCTGGACGTGATATGGTTATTTTAGGGAGTTTCTAATAAAACCGAGAACCAAGGTTGAAGAGACTCCTGGAAGTGCTCGTGGAAATACCCATGGGCATTGGTTGATACGCCTTGGTTGAGAGATAATCTCAACTTATGTATTCGTTAGCGTTTGTTAGCGAAAAAGTATCAGTAAGATCAACATTATGCACCGTTACTGAAACGATGCAAGTCTTTTTTTGGGGTTTGCTATGAAGCGTTTTTGGGCAGCCGTTTGCGCCATTGTTTTGAGTTTTTCGCTCCTGCTCACCAGTTGTGCCAATGTACCGGCGGGATTAACAGGTAACTTTCGTGAGGATACGCTGACGTTAATTAGTAGCCTGCGGGAGGCGATCGCCCTGCCCGATAATGACCCGAACAAAAAAGCCGCTCAAGCGGATGCCCGTAAGAAACTTAATGACTTCTTTGCCCTGTATCGCCGCGATGAATCTCTGCGCTCCTTAGCCTCCTTCACCACGATGCAGACAGCACTCAATTCCCTTGCCGGTCACTATAGCTCTTACCCCAACCGCCCTCTGCCAGACAAGCTGAAAAAACGCCTTGAACAGGAATTCAAGCAAGTCGAGCTCGCCTTAGAACGGGAGGCCAATACCTAGGGAATGACACCAAAACCCTACAGCCACATTCCCATTCATGATTGCGGTGAACCCCTTGAACCCATTCCCGAGGGGTTCATTTGTTTGTTACCTCACCCCTATCAACAAGTGGGCGCACCCTACGGTGATGCTTCCCCTTTTTGGCTGCGACAGGGGGTTATTGCGGCTCTTGAGCACGCCCAAGCCTACCTCGCTCCCCACGGTTGGCAACTGGCTATTTTTGATGCCTACCGCCCCCTTGCTGTCCAGCAGTTTATGGTCACCTACACCTTTGAGCAACTCTGCGCCCAACAGGGCGTTGACCCCCAGCAGGTGCCGGCCTCCCTTGCCCCTCAGTTGTGGGAACAGGTGTATCTGTTTTGGGCAGTGCCTAGTGCAGATCCGCAGCAGCCGCCTCCCCACAGTACGGGCGCAGCAGTGGATCTCACCCTAGTGGATGCCACAGGCAACCTAGTAGAAATGGGAGGAGCCATTGATGAGCTATCGGAACGCTCCTATCCCGACTTTTACGATCGCCATCCCCATCTACCCCAAGCGGACTGCTTTAGCCACCGTCGCCAAATTCTTTACCAAGCTATGCGCACCGCTGGCTTTCAGCGCCATCCCAACGAGTGGTGGCACTTTTCCCTTGGCGATCAGTTATGGGCATGGCAAACCCAGCAGGAATTGGGTCGCTCAGATCTTGTTGCTCGCTATGGTCGCGCCGACCTACGTGAAGCATAAAAAAACTGCCCTCTGGGGGAGGACAGTAAAAACCACCTAGGGCAATGGAGTCAACCACAAGAGTGGTTCAACTCCAAACTTGTATGGCAGGCTATTCTTTCAAGAAGCCACTGTAGGCTTCCATGCCGTGTTCGCCAATATCTAAACCTTTGAGCTCTTCTTCTTCCGAAACGCGAATGCCGAGGGTTGACTTTAAGGCCACCCAAAAGATGCTCGTCATTAGGACGGTGAAACCACCAATAGTTAAGATGCCAATGATTTGGGCAATCAGTTGAGTCACGCCATGACCGGTGATCAGACCTGATTCTTTATCGAATAAACCAACGGCGAGTGTACCCCACGTACCGCAAACAAGGTGAACCGAGGTGGCACCCACGGGGTCATCAATTTTCATCCGGTCGAAAAAGAGAACAGAATAAACAACAATCACACCACCAATAGCACCAATGATGACCGCATACCAATAAGAAACCCCCGCACAGCCTGCTGTAATTGAGACCAGACCCGCAAGAATACCGTTAATAATCATCGAGAGATCGGGTTTGCCAATGACGACCCAAGCGGTAATCGTAGCAGCTATTCCACCAGCAGCGGCAGCGAGGTTGGTGGTCACAGCAATATAGGGCACTTCCGTATCAGCAGCAAGCTGTGATCCCGGATTAAAGCCAAACCAGCCGATCCACAGAATCAAGCACCCCAGCATGGCAAACCCCATGTTGTGCCCCGGTAGGGCTTGGGGGGTGCCATCGGCAGCATACTTGCCAATGCGCGGCCCAAGGAAGGCGGCTCCCATCAGCGCAGCCCACCCGCCTACAGCGTGAACCACAGTGGAGCCAGCAAAATCAGAAAAGGCAACTCCTTCACCAAGGAAGGGGATGTTTGCTAGGAGGCCACCCCCCCAGACCCAGTGACCGCTAATGGGATAGGAAATCCCCGTCAGCAAAAGACTAAAAATTAAGAAGTCAACAAACTTGATCCGCTCGGCAACCGCCCCCGAGACGATTGTGGCAGCCGTCCCCGCAAAAGCAGCTTGGAACAGGAAAAATACGGCAATGGGCAAACCTTCAGGGAAGGGGGCTAAGCTGTAGGTTTCGGGGTTTTCACTGCTGAGGAAAAAGCCGCCTAGGCCAATGAAGGCGTTTCCTTCAGCGCCAAACATGAAGGAGAAGCCAATCGCCCAGTAGGCTAAAGTGGCTAAAGCAAAAACGATCAGGTTTTTCGAGAGAATGTTCACAGCGTTTTTCTGGCGACAGAAGCCGGTTTCCAGCATCCCGAAGCCAGCATTCATGAAGATCACAAGGACAGCCGCAATAAACACCCAAATGGTATTGAGAACCCCTTGAACATACTCAGGGGTTAGGGGTTCATCCTGGGCCTGTGCTGCAACTCCCCAAACGGCGACAATAATTAGGGCAAGGGGGACGCAAGCAATAAGGACTGGCGATCGCCAGCGGAAATTCGGTTGCCAGTCTAGCAACGGCCGCTTTTGCCGTCTAGCACGTTTCAGTTTTAACTTGGACATCGCTTTCGTTCTCAACGGATGGACAAAAGACAAGGCTTGCAAACGAGTTCAGCGGAGGAGATTTCGCAGCGGGGAACCACACTTGCGGTGCAACAGCACAACAAAAAATCATGACTGTTGTTTGGCTTAAGGGAAATTTAAGCGTTTACCCGCGGTTAACCTTTGATTGCACCAGTTCTACCCCCCGAAAATCTGTATCATGCTATACATTTACCTGTGCTGCCAAAAGCACCTATCCTAGGGAAGGCAACCTTGTCACCGTTGCTGGTTACTTTTTTCTCTGGTTGGGTGTGAATGGATAGGATTTGGGAGTTAGATTTTTATTCCCGCCCGGTGGTGGATGAAAACAACAAAAAAATCTGGGAGTTGCTCATATGCGATCGCCAATTGCAGTTTCAGTTCAGTAAAACCTGTAGTGGGGCTGAAGCCAATGCCCGTTGGCTGCAAGCGGCTCTTGGCGAAGCTTTACAAGCATGGCAGCAGCAATGGGGGTTAAGCTCAGAAATCCAGCCAGATCGGGTGCGTTTTTTCCGCCGTGCCATGAGCAGCATCATTAGGCGGGGGGGGGAGGCAGCGGGCTTGGCAATGGTGCCCAGTCGGCGCACGTTTGCCCTCTTTCATTGGTTGCAGGAGCGCCATGCCCACGTGTATCCCCAGTTGGCCAACTACCAAGCGGATCTGGCAACACCACCACAACTTTTGCCCCCGGCACCCGAACCTTTACCATCTGCCCTCATGGGCGATCGCTGGCAAATTACAGCTCTACCCCTGCAGGAGTTGGCCACAGCAAATGAGTGGGAACTCCCCTTTGGCGACATTCCCCCCCTGCCCTTTGTGCAATTGGCACCGGACACGATTATTCCGGGGTTCATCATTTACTCGCAGCGGGCGTTGCCCTTGGCGGGTTGGCTCTCGGGGTTAGAACCCGCCTATCTTGCCCTTGAATCGGAGCCAAAACCCCTCCTCATTCTGGAAAGTGGCATCAGCGATCGTTGGATTTTGGCTAATTTGCGTACCGATACCCTGCGTCAGGAAATAGGGGCTTTTATGAAGGCCTGTGCTGCTAGCGAGGGGCTACACTTCATCGCTGTTCAGGAAAAGCCGGAACAGGAACAGTTACAAGGATTTTGGTTACTTCAGTACCGGAATGTGGCGTGAGGGGGTTATTCAGTTCGCTGGGGCAAGACAACCTTCGGCTGCAGGCGATCGCCCTCCCGAATACCGATTCCTAAACAGGTCTGAGTGGCACCACAGTAAACACCAACAACAGTTTTCTCCGGTAGGGGGGGCGCTAAGGGGATCGAGCGACCATAGTACCAGTCCGCCACTTGGCTAGCCGTCAGTGGCAGCCACGGTAAATGCGTCAGAACTGCCTGCGGGGACAGCAAAGGGAGATGGCTCAGCGTGATTGTCTCGAGGGGATAACTCTGCTCAATGGGGAGGCCACCACTCTCAATCCGCCGGAGGGCACTCAGGGTGCCACCCACCCCCAAATACTCTCCGAGGTCGCGGGCAAGGGCGCGAATGTAGGTTCCTGAGCCACAGTGGATACGGAGCGTCAATTCTGGCTCATGTCCCGGTTGCCAATCGAGAATACTGATTTCGTGAATGGTGACCTGACGCGGGGGAGCAGTGACCACTTCACCAGCGCGCGCCCGCTGATAAAGCCGCTTTCCAGCCACTTGAATGGCACTAAAGGCTGGGGGGCGTTGTTCAATGGTGCCGATAAACTGTGGGAGGGCAGCTTCAATGGCTGCTAAGGTTAAATGTCCGGCTGAGCGACTTACCAAGACGCTCCCCGTAATATCATCGGTGCTCGTGGTCACCCCCAAGCGAATGGTGCCGATGTAGGCTTTCCGATCCAGCAGATAAGGCAGCAGGCGTGTGGCAGCCCCGATGGCGATCGGCAGGACACCCGTGGCCATCGGATCAAGGGTGCCCCCATGGCCAATGCGTTTAGTTCGCAGTTGCCGCCGCAGTTGGGCAATGCAATCGTGGGACGTGTAATCTGCCGGTTTATCGAGGTTGATAAAGCCCAGCATTAGGGGGTCGATGCCGTTTGGGGATTCAGGGGCAACCCACTGACAAAGCGCTGTAGGGCTGCAATAGCGCGGTTGTAGTCAATGGTGGAGCTGAGCAAGTTACTTTGGGCTTGAATCAAAGCAGTTTCGGCATTACTCACCTCCGCTTGGGTACCAATACCCGCTTGAAAGCGCAGCCGCGCCAACCGCAGACCTTCCGTAGCTTGACGCACCGCTACTTCATTGGTGCGAATGTTTTCTTGACTAGACTTCAGCGTGTAGTAGGCTTGCTCCACTTGGAAACGGATCAAGTTCTTAAAGGCAGCGTACTGGGCCTCGGCGATCGCCGCTGAACTTTCCTGCTGTGCGGCACTGGCGCGGGACACCCCACCATCAAATAACGTCAGATTCATTTGGCCGCTGACGGTATAACCCCAGCGCGGTGCCAAAGAATCCGTGAGTTCATCAGTTGTGTTAAAACTCCCCCCCGCCACTAATTGGGGGCCAAGATTCCCCAAGGCCACCCGGCGTTGCTGCAAAGCGGTATTGCGTTGCGCCAGTTGTTGATCAAGTTCAACCCGATTGCGAAACGCCAAGCGAATACTCTCTTCAAGGGAGAGTTGCCATTCCCCCACCACTTGGATCGGGTCTGCGGCTCGCACATTAGCTTTGTCGTTCAGGCTCAGCGTTTGCGCCAATTGTCGCTGCGCTGTTTGCAGTTGGCTTTGGGCTTGTACTAACTGCTGCTGGTTGTTGGCCAGTTGTACTTCCGCTGTCAACACATCAAAGAGGGTTCCTAAGCCAGCACGCTCTCGCGCCACCGCATCCCGCAAACTAATCTCAGAATTTTGGACAGCGGCCTGACCAATACGCACCAGTGCTTCCGCCTGTTGAATGTTGTAATAGGCATTGGTAACATCTTGCCGCAGTTGTTCAAATTGGCGCTGCAAATCTAGCTCAGCATTGCGCACTTGCTCCCGGGCAGCTTGAATACTAGCAGCGCGTTGCCCCGCGGTAAAAATGTTGTAGCCTAATTGCACTGTACTTGTCCATGTGTTGCTACTAGTCCTGACGGGGACTGGGGGTACCCCAATACCGCCGCCTTTGATGAAGGCCTGCTGCGCTTGGGCATTTTGCAAGCGAATAGCCGCCGAGTCTGTGCGGCCAATACTGGTTTGAAACGACAAGGTAGGATATAGCGCTGCTTCCGCTTGGCGCAGTACAGCCCGGCTCTGCTGCAGTTGCGCTTCAATGATTTGCAATTGGCGATTGTTGCGGCGAGCCAATTCAATGGCTTCCCTCAGCGTAATGGGACGATCCACATCAATCGTGACCTGCTCCGGACGGCTCGGTAAGTAAAGGGGATCGGGATTGGGGTTGAGGGGGATGAGATCTGCAGCTGATGTTTGGGCGATCGCCCCCGAGGTGGCCATCAGGAATAGCCCACCTAGGTGACTCACCAGCCACAGACACTGCTGCTTATTCATACCGATACTTACTCCCACACCACCGTTCGCCATGCGTTACGGCTTTGCTGCGACTAATATAACAGGGTTTCCGCCCTTGGAGCGCTAGACTGGTGCGCCCTAGTAGCGCGATCGCGGGCGGTGGTTCGCCACCGACAGTACCAGCCCTAAACCAATATAGGTTGCCAGCAGCGAGGATCGCCCATAACTGAGGAAGGGCAAGGGAATACCCGTCACGGGAAACAAATTGATGGTCATGCCGATGTTCACAACCGCTTGAAACACCAGCATCGAAAACAGCCCGATCGCCAACAACGAACCAAAATCGTTATGGGCACTGTTGGCAATTTGCAGCAAGCGAAAGCCAATAAACCAGAACAAACCCAGTACCAGCAGCCCCCCCACAAACCCTGACTCTTCACCAATAGCTGAAAAAATAAAGTCCGTGTGCTGCTCTGGAATAAACCCCAACTGGGTCTGCGTGCCCTGAAAAATCCCCCGCCCCCACACCCCTCCAGCACCAATGGCAATCCGGGACTGAATCAGGTGATAACCGGCTCCCAGCGGGTCTTTGTCGGGGTCTAAAAACATCAGCAGACGATTTTTCTGATATTCCTCAAGAACACTCCAGAGGAGTTGTCCCAAACCAGCTCCCGATAAGTTGAGGACAATGCCGCCAAGGCCGCCAATCCACCCCAAGGGTAAGCTGCGCCACGCCACAATTCCCATTGCCAAGGTCCACAGTAACCAAACCCACAGGTTCAACTCGTAGGGAAACGGTAGGGCAAATAAAATGGCGGCCACCAAGGGCGAAAGCATGAGAATAATCCAACCCAGGCGGGCATTGGCCCAGTAGAGCATCCCTAGAGTAATGGCAAGAAAGACAAGGGAGGTACCTAAATCTGGCTCGCTTAAAATCAGCAGCAACGGCAGGGCTGTTGCCCCAAACACCCGTAAAATCCCCGTTAGACCATCAGCCGGAACCCGATGGAGCAACGCCGCTTGGGTCAGGATCACAGAAATTTTGGCAAACTCTGAAGGCTGTAAATTAAAGCCACCGATGGGCAACCAACTCTGTGCACCGTTGGCCTCCACCCCAAATAAACTGACCGCCAGCAGCAGAGCACAGCTCAGACCATAGATAAACCAGTGGGCACTCATAAACATTGGCTCAGGAATGCGCGCCAAGGTAAGAGCAAGCACCGTTCCTATTGCGGCCACTGCCAAGTGCTGAAAACCATCTTTGTCACCAAGGTGAAGCTCGGCACTATGGATAAACAGGGCACCGATCAAGGTGATGAGCCAAACAGCAATTAACAGCGACCAATCCACCCCCCGCCATGGATATAACCATGTCTGCCAGCGGCGTTGACGCAGGAGTGTGGTCCAAAACATAGGCAATATCCTTCATAAAGACCTCCGGGAAACCGCATGCCCTTGTGGGTGCGGAGGGATAGGAGCACTTGCTGAGTGGGGTTTAATACCCCCGTATGACCGTGCGAAGCAGCAAGCAATAGGTTGTCGGCTCACCACCAATCCGTTCGCTCTCGCAAGAAGCTGAACCTTGGAGGCAGTGAACTGCCCTAAACGCGTCCAGTTCGCATCGCTGACAGAAATCTGTCTTTGGGTGTCGCCACTGACCCAGCCGACGCAAACCCGACCCGCCATCTCAGCCTTAACAATATCACCCTTTCTGACTCCATGCCGTGTGGTCGTGCCACCGTATTTCCGGCGTACACCCCCTTTGGCTGGCACCATCAGGTGCAGTTGTCTGCGAGACATCGGAGGTCTGCGAATCACCCTGAAAACGGATGGCGTTAGGACAACTGATCCCGTCCATGTGTGACCGCGAGTGTTAGCAGTGTGAAACGATTTGTATTGGACGAACTCAGAACACGCCAACGCTAATCCATCAACGGCATGACTTTCAGGTGTTTGAGCCGATTTGTCTTTCGACTTAACCAACCCTAATTGAGTTCTGAGATTGGCGGTTTCGTAGCCAAATTGAGTCTCCACAGGGGCTAGTTTTGACAGCCATCCCAGCATCACTTTTTGCCCAACCATGACAGGAGAGAAGGATTTTGAACCTCTCGTCTTCACATATTCGTAAACAATCTTGCTGACTGGTAACAGACAACATAGCTCAGTCGCGACCCGCAATTCAAGCTGGCGGTTTGCCCGAATACGGGGAGGCAACATGTTCTGTCTGCGGTTGTCGAATCGTTTCTGTCGGTGGGCGCGTTTGGAGTAAGCAACCTTGCGGTTCATCCTCCGTCCTCTGCGTCCCCGTCGCATCATACGGCGTTGCTCCATCCGGTCTTTGACGGTTTGGAACGGCAGAACGAGGTGAGCCAAAAACAGGGTTGCCTTGGGTGATTGCACGCCCACGCCGGAATACCGTTTCCCGGGGTCAATCCCAACCGCAATGGGTTGAGTTGCTTCCCCAGAAGGCTGCTGAGTCAGTTGGACGTAAAACACACCCAAGTCCGACCATTTACCCACTGCCAACCCATCTCGAATCCAACGACGGGCGCGACTCGGTTTGGTTGGCATTAACGGTTTGCCGTCAGGTGATAGCACTGGAACTCTTAGCATTGAGATAATCCTATGCTCGAGTTGTTTGTCTCTTCGCCCACCGAACTCAACATGGCTTGGCTTTCCCAACGCCTCTAACCAGGAGGCTTGCAGATCATCCGATCTAGAGAAGCAATCGGAAGTGCGTGGCAGAGTTCGGCTCAATGGGCTAGTCAACGTTTAACTGGAACCTGGCTGTTCCAAGCCCCATCCACAAGGGGATGGGGTAATTGACTTCGCACTAGACTGGAACTGGAGACAACAGATTCAAGCCCCCATTGTATCCCTATCGAGTCAGTTCATGTTTGATTGGCACCACCGGTTCTCAAAACTCCTATGGTCTATTTCTGGCCGGTTATTAGTTGTCATGCTGCTGACATCGTTGATCCCGATGGGGGCAGTGGTGCTCTACAACCAATCTGAAAGTAGCTTAATGATGGAGGATGCCGAAATCCAAGCCTTGAAGCTCTTGGCCACTGCTAAGGCGCGCGCCCTAGATCAGCTCATCAATGACGTGCTGAGCGATGCCAGCCTTGTTGCCCAAGACTATGAAGTGAAGCGGCTTTTGAGTGATGCCGTTGATGCTCCCACCGATCACACTTCTATTCAGACCCTGTTGCAAAGCGTGAATAATCTGAGCCACACCTACGACGAAGTCATCTTACTCAACCGTGAGGGACGTTCCGTTGCCGCGACAGATCCCGATCTCCTTGGTGACGATTACACACAAACGTTGCTTTGGCAGAAAGGCATTGAGTTAAGTTATTTTGTCTCAACTGTCAAAATACAAAGCACAATTGCTGATGAGCCAGTGTTTGTAGTCTTTCGGCGCATTCAGGATAACAATCAAGAATTGCTAGGAGCCGTATTGCTAACGCTGCGCGCCACTGCTATCAAAGACATCATTACTTATCTGGTACCTGATATTCGCGGCGAGTCGTTTTTAATCGACCGTCAGGGTCTCATGCTCAGCAGCACGAACCCCAAGATTGATTTCCATAGTTTAGAACCGCTCTCTGAGACGGTGCGCCGCAATTACTTTCTCTTTGTACCGCCGCAGCCCATCCCAACCATTGGCGATCGCTCTTATCAGCAGCTGCGGGAACTGATTTTTAACGCTGATCACCCCGGAACGCTGACCTACTCCAGTAATGACAGTCCCAATAGGGAGCGTATTTTGGCCTATGCCTCGCTGGCTAACAAAGAGGCCGCCGTTGTCGTTAGTGTCAGTCTCAAGGAATTTTTGGCACCGCTTGATGCACTGGCGATGCGAGGATTCATCAGTCTGCTATTTGTTGGGGGTGGTGTCATTATTATCTCCCACTGGGTGGCCAAATCGATCACTAAGCCAATTCGGGCGATCGCCACCGCTGCCCAAACCCTAAAAAATGATAGCTTTGATCCTGCAATTCTGACCCCCTATACCGCGTCCCAAGACGACATGGGGGAGCTAGCGCAAACCTTTTTAGAAATGGCCAAGGAAGTGGAGCACCGCCATCAACAATTGCAACAACAATTGAGTGACCTGAAAATTGAAATTGATCAGGAAAAACGCAAAAAAGCCGTTGCTGAAATTACGGAGACCGATTACTTCCAAAGCCTGCGCGATCGCGCCCACAGCCTGCGGCAACAGGCAAAATCCTCTTCTCATTCTGTCTCAGAGGAGCCACAACAACATTCACAGGAGTCTTCTAGCCATGAGTCCTAGTCTTCCTACCTTGGCCACCTTACCGCGACACCCCTACATTGATGCCGCAGGGAAAGTTGCCCCCGACCTCCAAGGAAGGATTGGGGTCTATGCCATTTTTAATGCTGATGGGGAGGTGCAATACATTGGTTACTCCCGCGATGTGCGCTTAAGCTTGCAGCAACACTTGGTGCGTTGCCCGCACTCGTGCATGAGCTATGCCGTTGTTAGCATTGAGCGACCCGATCGCCCCTGGTTGCAAGCTGTTCAAGACCAGTGGATTGCAGAAGTGGGGGCTATTCCTGTCGGTAATGGCCAAGAAAAAGCTCGCTGGGAGCAGGCCATTGACGTGCGTCCACTCATGACCCCTGACGAAGTAGAAACTTTAGCAAATGCTGAGCCACAGCAGCAGCCTAAAATTCTCAAACAAATTGCGCGACGGGTCGAGGCCGAAATTCTCAGCCAATTGCGCCAGCGATCGCTCCAAGAACCCCTAGTATTTAACCCCAAGCTCAAAGAAAGCGGACGGCTGGATCTCAAATACAGCAGCGTGCATAACGAACTGGTACAGAAGCAGTCGTGAGCAAAGTAGCCCTTCTGCCGCTCTGGGAGAGGAATTTAGGGTGAGGGCAACAAACATGGGATGCGCCCTACGCTGATTTCTGGTTGATTCTACCTTTGGCGAGTAACAGCTACTTACATTACTAAAAGCATCGCCCCATGCGGTCACGAGACCCGCTGTAATTATCTCTACACCGGGGCGGCAATAGACATTCCCTTAAGAACAGCCTAGCCTAGAACAGGCAACATATTCTAGGAGACTTCTATGACTGAAACCCCTGTCGCTGCGGCAACGGTACGCCAACAGCTTCAGTGGCGCTATGCCACCAAAAAATTTGATCCTACTCGCCAAATCCCTGAAGACCTTTGGCAGGTTCTCTGCGAGAGCTTGGTATTGGCGCCTTCTTCCTTTGGCCTACAACCGTGGAAGTTTTTTGTAATTAACAGCCCTGAACTGCGGCAAGCGCTACTGCCCCACACTTGGAATCAACGGCAAGTGGTGGATGCCTCTCACCTCGTCGTGTTTGCCATCAAAAAGGGGGTCAATGCTGCCGATGTGGATCGCTACTTAGCTCGCCAAGCAGCAGTACACAATACCCCTGTCGAGAATTTACAAAAGTACGGTGACATCGTGAAAGGGTTCTTGCAGTCTCCCCCTTACCCTCTCGATATCGATGAATGGTCAACCCGCCAAGTCTATATTGCCCTCAGCCAGTTTATGGTCACGGCTGCCTTGCTGGGGATTGATACCTGCCCCATGGAAGGGTTCTTACCCCAAGAATACGACCGTGTCCTTGGGTTAACCGACCAAGGCTACCACGCCGTTGTCGTTTGTGCAGCAGGGTATCGAGCCGCCGATGATAAGTATGCCAGCTTACCCAAAGTCCGCTATCCCCTCGAGGAAGTCATCGAAACTCGCTAAAACAGCAAAAAGGGCAGTTCTTAAAGGCTGCCCTTTTCGAGTTAAGGATTCAATCAGCTACCAGCAACCCTTAGAAGGTAAAGGTTGTCCGAATCACGCCTTGGAGAATCGGCTGACCAGAGACAATCCCACCACCATTGGTGTTGTTGGGGTTAATGATCGCCGTGAAGATCGGCGTAATACTGATGTTGTCGCTGAGGGGGAACTTGTAGAAGGCTTCAACGTTCACTTGGTTGGCATTGTTGATGAAACCAGCCGAGGGCGCACTGTTAATAAATGGCGCACCCGCTGCTGCTGCCAACACAGAACCAGGAACCAGCAAATCCTTATAGCCAATACCCGCCATGAAGCTGTAGGCCATCATGCCAGAGGCAGGGAAGCCAAGGAAGGAGTAGGGCAGAGGCGAAATGAGGGGGTTGTAGCTTGCGGGAATGCCGGCAATACCAGCACGTCCAAAGATACCCAAGCGACCAAGGTTGAGCTCGAAGTTAATACCTCCAGCTTGGCTCTCTACGCCAAAGGTCTTGGAATAAGTACCTTGTAGCTTGACAGCATAGCTATTACGACCATTTCCAAACTTGTTGGCATACTCTAATTCCAATGAACCTTGGTAGGGGTCACCAGCAAAGCCCCCACTGTTAGGAAAAACAGTTGAGAAGGGGTTACCAGCATTGGCAGCCACATAGAGTGCCCGCATAGTAAATGGCCCTTCATTCGGATTCCACTGGATGGCAGCACCTGCCCCCCCCAAGAAGTTCATCGCATAGGGAACGATGAAGGGGTTGTTAATGAAGAAGTAGGTACCAAAGTCACTGGCGGGGGAGTTTGCCCAACTGTTGGTGTCGATGATGTCGCTGGGATAGAATTGCGGACCAGCGGTAATGGTGATGTCTTGGGTCGGCTTGAAGCTGTAGGCTAGGCGATATAAACCAACGCCAGGACCAAAACCAGACCAGTAGTACTGACTAGGGCTGAAGAAGGCTGTACCACCGCCTAAAGCAGCTAATCCACTGGGATCTAAACCAGAAAGGGATAAGTTACCGCCAACGTTATTTGCACCGATGGCATCTAAACCACCGTTGCCAGTAGATAAGCTGGTTTGTAGTAAGTCAGTTCCCGTAAAGCTGGTATTGAGGTTAAGAATGACACCGGCAATAACAGTAGGATTCTTCTCGCCACTGGCTAAGAGGGTAGTGGGGTCTAGATTGGGATTGGGACTCTCCGGACGACCACCGTACTGCACCGACATCACCGCAGTACCCGTCAGTTTGGTGGTGGTCGAAAACTGAGTGGCTTCGAGGGCAGCAGTACGCGCCTCAAGGTTATCGACACGACCGCGCAAGGTAGCCAGTTCAGCGGCAAACTCGTCCATCAATTTTTGCAAAGTGGCGAGGTCTTCTTTGGTGGCAAAGCGATCGCTAATAACATCCAAACAGGCGTTCAGGGCAGCAGCCATTTCATAACGAGTGGCAGCACGATTGCCGCGGAAGGTGCCATCGGGATAGCCAGCAATACAACCATACTTCTCAACCAAGGAGGCCAAGGCTTGATAAGCCCAGTCGGTAGGACGGACATCCGAAAGCTGAGATACGGAGGTCACCTGACCCATGGACTCTTCATTCGCCAAAAGCTGATTCACCGAGGTAATGGTGCTGGAAGCATCGGCAATGGCATTGGGAGCAGGCAGCGTTTCCGAAACTTGCAGATTTTGGGGTTCAGCCGCAATCAGGTTCTCAAAGGATGCGGGTTCGCTAGCTGTAGCAATGTTAGCCCCTGCAACAACACCCAGTAGGCTTAAGCTACCCGCTAAAAGGTACGTTTTTTTCACCATGTTACTCCTCACTCACGAGCATTCTAGGTAGGCAGAGCAAATACTCAGTCTGCTATCCCCTAACACTTAGCTTACACAATAGAGCTTAGTTGTGTGTCAAGCATATTATGCAAGTTTTGATAGATTCTAGTTCCTCCGTTAGGAATTTGTCAATTGTTTTTTTACTTTGTTTAGCTTTCTTTGCTGCGATGGATTCCAATTCCCTGTATCCTTGAAGCACAATCTTTAGAAGTGCTCGGAATCGAGAATGCAGCCTGAGACCAGCAATCTCTTTTGGAGTGCAGTGGAGGTACTTGCTCGCTACTGCCGGGGCGATCGCGACTTTCGCGGGGCTAATCTGCAGGGCATTGACCTCCAAGGGGCAGATTTACAGGGGATTAACCTAGAGGGTGCTGATCTCAGTCTGGCTAACCTTGCCCATGCCAACCTCAGCGGTGCCAACCTGACTGCTGCCAATTTAGATCAGGCCAATCTAGTAGGCACCACGCTAACAGATGCCACTCTTGAAGATGCATTTTTGAGCACCATCATCCGCTACCCAATGCCGATGCAACCGACAACTAAGACTTCACCCATGACAGTGGACAACATTCTCGAGCAATACCAGCGGGGTGTGCGGCAGTTCCATCACTTGGATTTGCAAGGGGCGGATTTTGAAGGAGAAGCGTTGACAGAAATTGATTTGCAGGAGTGCTGTCTGCAACAGAGCAATTTTAAGTTGGCGATTTTGCGGGGGGCAAATTTTACTGGGGCGGATTTGCGCTCGGCCTCGTTTGCTATGGCGGATTTACAAAACGCTAACTTTGCTGGCGCCGATTTACGAGGCTGCTGCCTGACGGGAGCAGATCGCCGGGGGGCACGCTACGATGCCCGCACACAGTTTGATCCAGACTTTGACCCTAAGAAAGGCGGAATGCAGCCGCTCTAGTCTTTACTGGGGCGGTTGAGCCAGTCAGCACACTCCCGTTGCAGACCCTGCAGCGTCATGTTGGGCACCCGCTCGGCTTCAAAGGCTTCCGCTTCAATGGGAATATCGGCGGGGTGGTAACTACTTTTGTTGTAGAGATCGGCAACGGTGCGGGGGCTCACCCGAATGCCCACGGGCACAAGGGAGTCGAGATCCTGTTTAGCCGCAAAGCAGGCTTGAACGACGTGCCACCCTTCATGGCGCAGGGTTTCGATAAAGATCGGCCAGTGGGCAAGGGCGCGGGGGCGCAAGACCAGCCGATCGCGACTGAAACTGTAGGAGCCGTAATTGCTGTCTTGCCGTTGCCGTAGGTAAATTGTTGTGCCGGTGCGTAAGATGGTACGAATTAACTGGTAAGCTTCTACTTCAGCGCTATTTTGCAACCGAAAGGGTGCGGGATCTCGCTGCGGATGATAGACAAGATCAAAAATAAACTGAAGTGTCTCATCGGAGCCATCAATGAGAATTAGCTCCTGCTGCGCCACACTAGCGGTTGGGGTGCTCACACTGGCGATCGCCACGATGACAGCAGTCAGCGAGAAGCCTGCCCAGCGCCGACACTGCTGAACAATGGCAACCTTTGCAAAAATCATAGGCCAACCCGCACAGGGACGTTCCTAGGCTAGCAAGTTTGTTTGCCCAAATGGGGGTGCTCACCCTGAGACTCACCGCAGCGGATTAGCCGCAGAAACAGCTATTCTAGTAAGGAAGAAGAAATAATAAGGACAAACAAGAGAACACAATGAATGGTCTGGAAAAAATTATCCCCCTTGATGGTCGGGATATTAAGGTTGTACTGCAAAAATTCGCACCCCAAGCGGCTGGCTCAATTCTTATCAGTTCCGGCGAAACGGCTGTCCTCGTCACCGCTAATCGCGCGGGTGCGCGAGAAGGGATTGATTTTCTCCCTCTAGTGGTGGACTACGAAGAACGTCTTTATGCTGCTGGCCGCATCCCCGGCGGTTTTTTACGGCGGGAGGGACGCCCCCCTGAAAAGGCTATTCTCATTGGTCGCCTGATCGATCGCCCGTTGCGTCCGCTCTTTCCCCAATGGTTACGGGACGATTTGCAAGTGGTGGCCACAACGGTGTCGTTGGATGAAAATGTGCCCCCCGATGTCTTGGCAGTGACCGGTGCCTCAATTGCTGTCCTATTGGCGCAAATTCCCTTTAATGGTCCAATGGCAGCGGTACGGGTAGGGCTGGTGGGAGATGAGTTTGTTATTAACCCCACCTACCAAGAAATTGAGCGCGGTGGCCTTGATCTGGTGGTGGCAGGCACGCCTGATGGCGTCGTGATGGTGGAAGCAGGAGCCAACCAACTGCCCGAGGCCGATATGGTGGAAGCCATTGATTTTGGCTATGAGGTGATTCTAGACCTGATTCAAGCGCAGCAAGACTTGCTGAAAGAACTTGGCATTGAGATGGTGCAGGCAGCGCCCCCCGTCATTGATCCAACACTGGAAAACTTTATCCACGAGCGCGCAGTGGCTCCCGTAAAAGCCATTCTCAAGCGGTGTGAGAAAGATAAAAATGTACGAGATGCAGCACTGGATGAAGTCCAAGCGGCGATCGCCCAAGAAATTGCCGAACTGCCGCCGGAAGACCCTGTGGCAGTAGCGGCGGCTGCCAACCCCAAGGCAATCGCAACTCTCTTTAAGGGCGTCACGAAAAAGCTCATGCGGGAGCAAATTATCAAAGAAGGGGTGCGGGTGGATGGCCGGCGCCTTGACGAAGTGCGCCCAATTTGGTGTGAAGTGGGGGTGTTGCCCGATCGCGTCCACGGCAGCGCCCTCTTTAACCGCGGCCTGACTCAAGTCATGTCAGTCACCACCTTGGGTTCCCCTGCCGATGCCCAAGCCCTCGATGATTTGCACCCAGAAGAGAGTAAGCGCTACCTCCACCACTACAACTTTCCGCCTTACTCCGTGGGGGAAGTGAGGCCATTGCGATCGCCCGGGCGGCGAGAAATTGGCCATGGTGCCCTAGCAGAGCGCGCCCTCGAGCCCGTGTTGCCCCCCAAAGAGGAATTCCCCTACGTCATCCGCGTTGTTTCGGAAGTGCTCTCCTCTGACGGCTCAACCTCAATGGCGTCAGTGTGTGGTTCCACCCTTTCGTTAATGGATACCGGCGTGCCGATTCGCAAACCCGTCAGTGGTGCTGCCATGGGTCTGATTAAGGAAGGCGATGAAATACGCATCCTCACAGATATTCAAGGCATTGAGGACTTCCTTGGCGACATGGACTTCAAAGTGGCCGGCACCGATACGGGCATTACCGCCCTGCAAATGGACATGAAAATTACCGGTCTGCCGGTGGCAGTGATCAAGCAGGCCATTGAACAGGCTCGCCCAGCACGGCTGCACATTCTTGAAAAGATGTTGGCGGTGATTGACAAACCCCGCCCAGAGCTGCGCGACAGTGTGCCGCGACTGCTAACGATGCAAATTCCACCCGACACCATTGGCCTTGTCATTGGTCCTGGAGGGAAAACAGTGCGCAGTATTTCCGAGCAGTTTGGTGTCAAGATTGATATTGCGGAAGAGGGAATTGTCACGATTAGTGCTCCCAACGCAGCAAATGCTAAACAAGCGCGCAATGCCATTGAGGGCTTAACCCGCAAACTCAATGCTGGCGATGTCTATCTCGGTAAAGTGACGCGGATTATTCCCATTGGCGCGTTTGTGGAATTTTTGCCCGGGAAAGAGGGGATGATCCATATTTCCCAACTAGCCGAGTACCGCGTTGGCAGAGTGGAAGACGAAGTGAATGTTGGCGATGAAATTGTGGTCAAAATTCGCGAAGTTGACAGCAAAGGTCGCATTAATTTGACGCGACTGGGCATTCATCCTGATGAGGCACAAGCCGTCTCTCGCGCTGCCAAGTAAGTTGCTCTAATTATCTGTGAGGTTCATGCCAAAATCTGCTCAGCATACGTTTCTTTTAGAGGTGGGAACTGAGGATCTGCCAGCTCGTTTTGTGGCGAGTGCGATCGCCCAGTGGCAAGATAGGATTCCGGCAACGCTGCAGGAACATCAACTGAGCGGCACGGTTCAGGTCTTGGCCAGCCCGCGTCGGTTAGCCGTCACGATTGAAGGGCTGCCGTCCCAGCAGCCGGATCAGTGCCTTGAGGTTAAAGGGCCTGCCGCCAATGTGGCCTTTCGGGAGGGTGAACCCACGCCAGCCTTGCTGGGCTTTTTACGTTCTCGCCAAGGCGACCTCAAGGACATTGAGCTGCGTCCTACCCCTAAGGGAGAGGTGGTGTATCTCAAGCAGTTGCGCGCCGGCCAACCTACACCGGAGCTGTTGAGCCAACTCGCTCAGCAGTGGATCACCACCCTCGATGGACCTCGCTTTATGCGCTGGGGGGATGGGGATCTGCGGTTTTCCCGCCCAATTCGCTGGCTGGTAGCGCTCTGGGACGACCAAGTGCTGCCTTTGACCCTGCAGAGTCATTCCATCCACATTGCTAGCGATCGTGCCACCTATGGCCATCGGGTGTTGGCTGGTGGTGCCGTGGCGATCGCCCACGCCAAAGACTACCTTGCCACCCTTGAGCAGGCGGGGGTACTGGTTGACCCAGCGGCACGGCAGGCCAAAATTCGCCAGCAAATTCTGGATCTAGCTCAAGCGGCAGGGGGTTGGGTCGATCTGGAGCAGCCGCTTTTGGCAGAAGTAACGCACCTTGTGGAGTGGCCAACGGCAATTTTAGGGGCTTTTGAGTCCCGGTTTTTAGAGCTACCGCTGGACGTGATCACCACTGTTCTTGTATCCCACCAGCGCTATTTTCCGGTCTATACCGATGAGCACCGCCACACGCTGCTCCCTGCCTTTATCACTATTGGCAATGGTGATCCCGCCGCCACCCCCCTCATTCGCGCGGGTAACGAACGGGTGATCCGAGCACGGCTAGCGGATGCCGAATTTTTCTACAAAGCGGATACCGCTCAACCCCTCGCGAGCTACGTGGCCAAGCTGGCAACAGTGACCTTCCAAGACGAGCTGGGGTCAATGGCCGCCAAAGGCGAGCGGATTGTGGCACTGGCGCGCACGATTGCCAAGGCATTGGCTTGCTCTGCTGCTGAGATTGCCGCTATTGAACGAACGGCTTATCTGTGTAAAGCCGATTTGGTGACCCAGATGGTGGGAGAATTCCCAGAACTGCAAGGGTACATGGGGCAAGTCTATGCCACAGTTTCTGGTGAACCCACTGCGGTAGCCACGGGGATTTTTGAACATTACTTGCCCCGCTTTCCCGGCGATCAATTACCCCAGAGCCTCACTGGCCAAGTGGTGGGCTTAGCCGATCGCCTTGATACGCTTGTGGCCTTGTTTGGCTTGGGGCTGTGCCCCACGGGATCATCAGATCCCTTTGCCCTGCGGCGGGCAGCCAATGCGGTCATTACCATTCTCGGGCAGGCACGACTGCGCCTGAATCTGTTGACGTTACTAGAAGCGTGCAGCCGCGACTTTTGTCAGGCATTTCCTGCGAAGCTCAGCGCCAACGAGCTCTCCCGTCAATTAATTCAGTTCTTTAGCCAACGGCTACGAACCTTGCTGCAGGACGAGCAGGGGATTGACTACGACTTAGTCAACGCCGTGATTCCTGAAGAGATGTCCCCTCTCCAAGAGCGTGCCCTTGCCGATGTCGTGGATGCGGGCGATCGCGCTCAATTTCTACAGCAGTTGCGGAACTCGGGTCAGTTGGCAGATCTCTATCCAACGGTCAATCGTGCAACTCGCTTAGCCCGCCAAGGCGAACTTGACCCTGACAAGCTGGATTTAGCGGTTATCCAGCCCCAAGTTTTGGCAGCACCGATTGAAAAAGAGTTTTACGACGCGCTCAAAGTCGTCTTACCAAGGGTGCAAGAGGCACAGCGCAGTCGCAATTACAGCGACATTGTCACAGCCCTGCAAACCCTTGCCCCCATTGTCAGTCGCTTCTTTGACGGTGCCGAGAGCGTGCTGGTGATGGCAGAAGATGCAACTGTACGGGCGAATCGACTGGCTTTACTCGGACTATTGCGCAACTGTGCCGCAGTGATTGGCGATTTTGGGGCCATTGTGCAAGCTGATAGCTCCGCCTGAAGTTTGGTAAGCCTTGGGGAGGCTATCCTCGGGCACGGGAAAGTCCGTGCCTCCCAAGGACGAGGTTGACCCCCCTGCGCTTCTATAATGAAGGTTACTCTTTTGCCGTGTTGCGTTCCCTGCTCCACTGTTCATGATTGGAAACGTTTGCGAGAACCGCTATGAGTCCTGACCCCCGGCCTAAACGCCCCCGTCCGCCGAAACCCTCCGCTAGCGGGTCGGAAATGTCTGCCCCCGCCAAAACCCCCCCAGAAATCGTCAGTCTTTCTTCTGGAAGTAAACCACTTCAGCCACCCGCCGCTCCAACCCCTGCGTTGTCCGAGGGGCTGCATCGGCCCCAACCCATTCCCCCCCCCAGCGATCGCATGCAGTACCGTGCCATCGGTGTTGTCCGAGGACGCTATGTGCCCACAAGCGAGAGCGAATTTAACCGTGGCACCTTAATTACTGAAGATGGAGCAGAAATTGAAACCGTTCTTCTCGGCCAGGTCATGAACCTGATCAAAAAGTATCTTGATCTGCAGGAGCCCCACCTATGGGTGGTGTATCCCCGTACCCGTGATGAGAAAGATACTCGACTGCATCTACAAGTGGTGGGAGTTTGGGAACCCGAGCGCCTACAACAGTCCCAAACCATCCCGACTGATCCGGGGGTGAATGACGGCTATTTCTCGGTACGCGGTGAGGTCATTTTTAACTCTCAAGATAAGAACATTGTGGTTGTGAAGGTACAGCAACTACCGCGCCGCCGAGGTGATAAAATTAAATGTTTTAAGATCAAACTCAAAGGCACGGTGCCAATGAAATCCCCAGGCTATTTCTGGGACTTGCAGGTGCAACGGGAGGGCACTAGCTTGGTTGTGCAAGAGGCAACGGTGGTGGGAGTGTTGCCCCCCCGTAAGCTCAAGCCCAAGCGTAAGCCCCGCCCAAGTGGCTCTGCTCGCCCGCAACGACCCCAACGAAGGGGCACCCCTACCCCGCCGCCACGGCCTTCTTCCCAGCGCCCTGTGCGGCGATCGCCCAACCCACCCGTGAATTAGGAAACGACAACTGGTACAGTGGTTGTAAATTTTTGTAAACTTGCTGCTACCACAGCAGTCGTATCAAGACCTTCAATTTTTGATCCACCTACGCACCAACGAGGAAGACCATGACCATTCAACTTGGGGGACACCGCACCGCCCGTCGCGCTTACGGCATTGATGAAATTGCTTTGGTTCCCGGCAGTCGTACCCTAGACCCCCAATTGGCAGATACCCACTGGCAACTGGGGCCTATTGAGCGGGAGATTCCAATTATTGCCAGCGCCATGGATGGCGTTGTGGACGTAACAATGGCGGTCAAACTCAGTCAGATGGGGGCTTTGGGGGTATTGAACCTCGAGGGCATTCAAACCCGCTATGCCGATCCCAATCCCGTCTTGGAGCGCATTGCCAGTGTCAGCACTGAAGAATTTGTCCCCCTGATGCAGGAGCTTTACGCCCAGCCGATTCAACCCGAGCTCATTCAACAGCGGATTCACGAAATTAAGTCTCAAGGGGGCATTGCGGCAGTCAGTTTAACCCCAGCTGGCGCGAGTCGCTTTGGCGAGACTGTGGCGGCTGCTGGGGCGGACTTGGTGTTTGTACAGGCAACGGTGGTGTCTCCTTTCCACCTTGCCCCTGAATCCGTGCCCCCCCTAGACTTGGCGGACTTTTGTCAACGGATGCCTATGCCCGTCATCTTGGGTAACTGCGTCACCTACGAAGTGGCCTTGAGCTTAATGCATTGCGGTGCGGCTGCCATTTTGGTGGGGATTGGCCCTGGTGCCGCCTGCACGTCGCGGGGGGTCTTAGGGGTGGGGGTGCCCCAAGCCACAGCGATTGCCGAGTGTGCCGCCGCCCGAGATGCCTATTTCCAAGAAACGCAACGCTATGTGGCCGTGATTGCCGATGGCGGCATTGTCACGGGTGGTGATGTTTGCAAATGTATTGCCTGTGGCGCCGATGCCGTGATGATGGGGTCTCCCTTTGCCCGCGCCAAAGAAGCCCCGGGGCGGGGCTATCACTGGGGCATGGCCACTCCCAGCCCGGTGCTACCGCGGGGAACCCGCATTCGGGTGGGCACAACCGGTACCCTTGAGCAAATTTTGCGGGGGCCTGCCCAGTTGGATGATGGCACCCATAACTTCTTAGGGGCATTGCAAACGAGCATGGGGACGCTTGGGGCAAAAGACCTGCGGGAAATGCAACAGGTAGAAATTGTCATTGCCCCTTCCCTGCTCACGGAGGGTAAAGTTTATCAAAAAGCCCAGAAGTTGGGGATGGGACGCTAGCCCCCTGGCCGATAACTGCCCATGACGCGGCCAGCACCACGAAACTGCTGTCGGTAGGCCGTACTCACTGGATCAGAGCTGGGTAAAAGGGTATCTCTGCCAATCCCATTGCGACCAAATTCCTTGCCGGAGCTATGGAGATAGTAACCTTCCCCCACATAGAGACCAACGTGGGTGGCTTTCTCTTGGGTGCCAAAAAACACCAAGTCTCCCCGCTGCAGGTAAGGCACCGCCGCTTCCGGGGAAGTTCCTGTCGGCACCAGCGGCATGGTAAACGCCTCCTGCTGGTAGGCATCCCGCGGCAACCAAATGCCCTGACTGGCAAAGCTGGCCTGCATCAAGCCTGAGCAGTCGTAGTTCGGGGCGACTGTCCCCCCCCAGAGATAGGTGTGGGGAACAGCGCGGGCAGCCTCGCAAAAGGCAATGATTGCTTCGATAGCCTTGACAACAGCGGCGCGATCGCGGGGTGTGGGTTGATAGGGAGCGGTTGCGGGTTGCAAGTATTCCAGATCCGCAGGGTCTAGCCAGCCCCAGTACTCATCTTCCGCCAGTTGGACATAACTGCGGCCTGTGGCGCCAGATGCCAAAGGTGCCCACAGAAACCGACCAACTGCCCCTTGGGTGGCGAGGCGATCGCCCTCTGGTGCGTCATAGAGGTTGACATTTGCCGTGAGAACGAAAAGTTGCATTGCGAGCGGCGCCATCACTCCTTGGCCTTGCTGCTGGAGAATATTTGCAGTATAGTTAGAGATTGCGAAAGTTAAAATCGGCGAGATACTATCATGGCCTGCCCCAAGAAAAAAACCTCGAAATCTAAGCGCAGTATGCGGCGTGCTGTTTGGAAACGTCAAGCCGCACTCCAAGCCCAGCGAGCCTTATCCATTGGCAAATCCATTTTAACGGAGCGCGCCCAAGGCTTTTACTTCCCGGAAGCCGAGGAAAATAATAGCGACGACGAGGAATAAGCCATGGCACCGCAAACACAGCCAAGCCGAGTGCCGAAACTAGAAACCCCAAAGTACGGGTTTAACTCTTTTGCCGAGCGGCTGAATGGTCGGGCAGCCATGGTTGGCTTGGTGGCCTTGCTGCTGTGGGAGTATTGGACAGGCGAAGGCTTTCTCCATTGGCTGGGCTGGCTCTAGGCTGTCAGTTGTCCCACCGGTAAGTTATGATTCCCTATAACTTAAGTGACCCCACCATCTTTGGGATTATGGTCGGGGTCATGTTTTTAATGGTCGTGAGTCGCTTGCTGCTCGTTGCCGGTATTTTTTCCCTCTTTTACGCGGTTGCCAGTTGGACACCCTTAAAAAAGCGGCGGGTGAATTTGCGTCCCTATAGCCGCTGGCAATTTTGCCAAGAGCTGGGCTGGTCGATCGCCACCTCCGCTATTTTTGCTGTGACGGGAGCAGTGACGGCTGTCCTGTGGCAGCGGGGCTGGACAGCTATTTATGTGCAGCTGGAGTCGTGGCGAGATTACCTGTACTTGCCGCTGAGTATTCTGCTGGTGTTGTTGCTACACGAAACCTACTACTACTGGCTGCACCGCTGGATGCACCGCCCCCGTATTTATCGCCATGTGCATCGGGTGCATCACCACAGTATTGTGGCTTCACCGTGGACAGCCTTTGCCTTCCATCCGTGGGAGTCGCTGCTACAAGCGCTGTTTTTGCCTGCGGTCATTCTGGTGGTGCCCCTGCATCCCTACGCTATTGTGGCGCAGTTAACCCTGATGACCATTTCCAGTGTGGTGAATCACCTGAATTTGGAAATTTATCCGCGCTCCTTTGCCACCCATTGGCTGGGGCAGTGGCTGATTGGTGCCACTCACCATAGTTTGCACCACAGTCAGTTTTCCTGTAACTACGGTTTGTACTTCACATTTTGGGATCGTTGGCTGGGCACCGAAAGCCGCGATTACTTACCCCTCTTTAGGGATCGCACCCGCAGTTGAGTTGAACACGTGGGGACAAGGGTCGAGGTGGGGTTGCTCAAAACAATTCGGGATCGATGGCGGTGGAATGGGATGCGCTGGCGTGCCGAAGACCATCTCACAACTGAAATCGGCAAAGTTGGGAGTCATGGTGAGGGGAATACCAAACTGCTCGCGGAAAAACTGCTCTGTGGGGTGTTTACACAGGTTCATGCACAGCGCAGCACACTGGGTTTCGGCAAGGTAGCGACACTGTTGAATCCGCACGCCACTTTGTTGCCATTGGGGTTGCTCATTGGGAGCGCGCACCTGCACCCAGTAGCGATCGCTCTTGCCAACTAACCAATGGGTTAAGCGAGTGGCAAACCAAGCGTTGGCTTCGCACACCCAACGGGTAGGTGGGAAAAACGTGCGCACGGCTTTGCTAACCCATGCTGGAACAATCTGAGCAAAGACTTGGGCAATTACCTGCTGCTGGACAAGGGGAGAGCGTCCTTGCTTAACCTGTTGACTGATGGCAATAAAACCAGCGTAATCTAGCCGCTGCGGCACGACGCCAATCACCTTGCCAATGGTACGGGTAAGGTGAGCAATACACCAGCGCTCGAGCCAATTGGGTTTAAACGGGGTCATCAAGCTGGTCTAAAACATCAAGGGCAGCGCGGCGCACAAGGGGCTCTGTTTCTTGGTTGAGTAACAGGTAGAGGGCTTCTTGGGCACACTGGCGATCGCCCCCCTTGCCGAGTTGACCCAATTGCCGAATGGCCACCAAACGATGGAGGGGGTTAGCGTCCGTTAAATCCACCAGCCACCGTTGCAATTGCTGTTGCTGCTGGTGTTGTTGCAGTTGTCCAGCCACCACAATCAAAGTCGCAATGAGCGCCAACAGGAGAGCACCTTGCACCACAAGGGCAACCACAAGCCAAGGATCAGCAGCGCTCTGCCACAGATGCGCCAAGGTGTAGGTGCCCAAACAGGCGATCGCCCCCGCCACCACTGTTATGGCCAAAGGATGTTGGCTAACCCTCACTAGAGCTCCTTGCAGATCACGACCCAAATGGTAGAACACGTTCTTCCAGCGTGCCAACAACCAGACCGTGCCGACACCACTCAACGTGGCCAGAAACAACTGACTGTCCGTTTGCCAAAGGAGCAGTGCCAGCCCTAACCCTGCTAATGGGTAGAAGGTACTGAGCCGAAGCTGATTGGTGTGCCGCCGCGATCGCCGCCGCTGCGGGGTCACCCACGAGAACCACTGTTGCCAATGGCGGGGGGAGCGATAGGTACGGGTTACCATAAATTTACTTGTGTCACAGTCCCGATTCCGATAAGATAGGGTTTCTGTTTTTATATTGCAAGTGTCTTGCCAACAGTATTCCCATTCTTGAGGTTAGCATGGCCAAACGCCGCAATCCGAAAAAAGAAAAAGCCCTTCGTAACCAAGCCTACGCCCGTAAATTTCGTAAACGCTCCACCGGTCGTCTTGGCCGCCGCCTGAATACTGAAAGCCGTACTGAAACGAAGACAACCACGGATAACAGCACCTCGACTGAGGAAATGACCGAGGCCTAGCCAAGTCAGCTCTTGCCAGTCATGACCCGTCGTCCTTTACCATGGCGAGAATTTGGCGTTGCGTTTTTAACGGTTTTTTTGGCAGAGTTTGCCGACAAAACGCAACTGGCTGTCCTCTTGATGGCAGCGCGCTCCCTTTCGCCGTGGCTGGTCTTTTTAGGGGCGACTCTTGCTTTAGTGAGTACAAGTTTAATTGGGGTGTTGCTGGGGCGCTGGGTCTCGCGCTATCTTTCGCCGCAGCGACTGCAAACTTTAACCGGCACTAGCTTGTTGGCGATCGCTGTCTGGTTACTGTGGGATCTGCTACATCCTTCACTATGAGCAAACCTGCTATGGACTGGCTCTCTTTTGTTTTCAGTTTTGTGGTGGTCTTTTTTTCAGAACTGGGTGACAAAAGCCAATTAGTGGCGATTACCCTCGGCAGCAATGCCCGTTCCACAACCGCGGTGTTTTTGGGGGTGGCCAGTGGTCTTGTGTGTACTACGTTTTTTGGTGTGCTTTTAGGTAGTCGCTTAGGCAGCCTTGTACCCTTTAATGTCATCAAGGGGATTGCCGCCATGAGCTTTGCCTTTATGGGGTTTTACTTACTCTCGCAGTCGCCTGCTTCGTCGGTTAAAAATTCTTAATTCGCTGTGCTGCCTTCGCTGCTGCCGGGTCTGGTGTTGGCGCTTAGCTATGGCGCCTTGGCGCTGGGAACGGTGCCCGGCTTACGGATGAATCGCGCCACGATCGCCCTCGTCAGTGTTGCCATTCTCATTGGGATGGGTACGGTTGATTTGCAGACGGCCTGGCAAGCCATTGACCCCCAAACAATCGTCTTCTTGCTGAGCATGATGATTGTGAATACCTATCTGGGGTACAGCGGCTTTTTTCAGTTGGCAGTGGTAGCAGTGGTGCGCTTTGCCCGCAGTCCCCTCGGATTATTGCTATTTCTCACGCTGGCCACGGGGGTGCTCTCGGCTCTCTTTCTCAACGATACCCTCGCGTTGGTGACGACACCGCTGACCCTGCGGATCACCTATGCCTTGGGTCTTAATCCGGTGCCCTATCTGTTGGCGATCGCCGCGGCAACGAACATTGGCTCGGTAGCCACCCTCAGCGGCAATCCCCAAAATATCCTTGTTGGCTCCTTGTCAGGGTTGGGGTACGTTGCCTTTGCCCAGACCATGCTCCCGATTGCCCTACTGGGGTTGCTAGTGCAGGTGGTGTGGTTATGCTGGCTCTATCCAGAGGTGCGATCGCCCCAACCTTGTACATTGGCAACGCTGGCGCCCGTACGGTTGCATTTTCCTTTACTGCGCAAAACCCTTGGGGTGGTTAGTGTCATGCTGCTGGCCTTTGGCTGGGGGCTTCCTTTGGCACCAACGGCCTTACTGGCGGCGGCAGCCCTCTTGGTGACGCGGCGGCTGAAACCGGAACGCATTTTAGCGCAGGTGGATTGGTCGCTGTTAGTGCTCTTTGCCGGGTTATTCATCCTCAGCTATTGCGTGCAAAGCCTCGATCTGCTGGCGCTGCTGCGCCCTTGGGTGACGCGCCCCCTCGGTTTGGTTGTGATGACAACCGCCCTTTCTAATGTAATTTCCAATGTGCCCACGGTGTTGCTGCTGGCCAATTTCATTCCCAAGGAGGCAACCCAACTGTGGTATTTATTGGCCGCCACCAGTACCTTGGCGGGGAACTTGACCCTCTTTGGTGCGGTCGCGAATTTGATTACGGCGCAGGCAGCAGACAGTCGCGGTCAGCGCCTTTCATTTTGGCAGCATCTGCGGTTTGGGGCACCCTTGACGCTCATCACCGTGGCGATCGCCACCGCTTGGATTCTATCCCATCCTTGATCTAGCGGCGTACTCGTATCATTTGCGCCACTGGAGCGCTATAGTGTTTGAACACAACTACACCAAAATTACGTCAAGGAACACAAGATGCAATTGTTGGGCACGGGGTTTACCGTTGGGGCAGGAAATTTTCTGCCGTTTTACGGCGTGCTGCTGCTGGGATTGGTTGCGGCAGTGAGTCTTGGTCTAGTGGCATGGTACAACTCCAAACGACCCCCGGGCTGGGAAACCGCTGAACGTCCTAGTTTTATCCCCAAGCTGGATCTCGATGAAGCCCCCCCTGCCGAGGATGAAGCGAACTCGTGAAGCTCTTTCGGATTTTGCTGCAAGCGGCATGGCCAACCGTCGCCGGGGCAGCACTGGCCGGCCTCCTGAATGGTGGTAGCACCGCTGGCCTCATTGCCCTGATTAATGCCACGTTGCAGGGAACCCCTGCCCTCAAGCCACTCTTGCCGTGGGGGTTTACTGTTTTGGGGACGCTGTTACTGCTGACTCACTTTGCCTCGCAAGTGCTGCTGGTGCGAGCGGCTCAACAGGCGGTCTATGAAATGCGCCTCCTCCTGAGTCGGCAAATTTTGACTTCACCGCTGCGGCAACTGGAGGCCATTGGCACGCCCCAGTTATTGGCCATCCTCACGGAAGATGTGGATGCGGTGGCGCGCTCCTTTGCGGTATTGCCGAATCTGTTTAATGCCGTGGCCATTGTTTTGGGCTGCTTAATTTATATGGGTTGGTTGTCACCGCCCCTGTTTTTTGCCCTTGTGGCGCTCATTGGCCTTGGGGCGGGTAGCTACCTATTCCTTGCGGGCAAAGCACGCCAGTTCCTTGAGCGAGCACGGCGCGAGCAGGATCGCCTGTTTCAGCATTTTCGTACCCTCACGGAAGGCAACAAGGAACTGAAACTCCATCGCCGCCGCCGCCTTGCTTTTTGGCATCAAGAACTCGAACCCACGGCACAGCAAACGCGACGGCAAAACCAACGGGGCTACATGGTCTTTGCTATTGCCGCCAGTTGGGGACAACTGCTACTCTTTGTCACGATTGGCTTTTTCCTGTTTACGTTGCCGCATCTGCTGGGGGCAACCCCCACGGTTCTCTCCGGCTATGTCCTGACAATTATTTACCTGATGCTGCCAATGCAACAGGTGATTGATGCCATCCCCATTTTTAGCCGTGCCAGTGTGGCGCTCACAAAAGTGGAATCGTTGCACCTGAGCCTTGGTGAGCCCCTGGCTATCCCTAGCAGCATGGATTTGGCTCCCTTGGGCTGGAAAACCCTGCATCTTGAGAATATTTGCCACCAATACCACGGTCGCCACGAAGATGAACCTGTGACGTTTACCCTAGGGCCACTGAGTTTAACGGCTCACGCTGGCGAGTTGATTTTCATTGTTGGGGGCAATGGCAGTGGTAAATCCACGTTGGCAAAAATCATTACCGGTCTTTACGTGCCAGATCAAGGCCAAATCTGGGTTGATGACTATTGCCTCGAACCTCGCGATTACGAGTGGTATCGGCAGCACTTTGCCGCAGTTTTTAGTGATTTTTACCTCTTTGAGCGACTGCTGGGAATTGAATCCTCTGAGCGCTTGGCAGCCGTTCCCTACTACTTAGAAAAGTTGCGCCTCAGTCATAAAGTTCGTCTGGAGGGCGATCGCTTTTCCACCACCGCGCTGTCTCAAGGCGAGCGCAAGCGTCTGGGGCTGTTGATGGCCTATCTCGACGATCGCCCGGCTTATCTGTTTGATGAGTGGGCTGCCGATCAGGATCCCGTTTTCCGTGACATTTTCTACCGTCAACTGCTGCCGGAACTCAAGGCACAGGGGAAAACCGTGTTTGTCATTAGCCACGACGATCGCTACTTTGATGTGGCCGATCGCCTGCTCAAGCTGGACTACGGCCAACTTGTATCGGGGTAACCTTGGCTAATTCAGGGCGCGGCCCCCCTCAGGCTGCAAACAGGGGCGGATGTCAACTCAATAGGGAAGTTGCCAATAGCGACAGATAGCATGGGCTAACGTCATCACCCCGACCGGAATGGCTTGCTCATCCACATCAAACTCGGGATGATGCAGGGGATAGTTGGGGCGATCGCGAAAGCCAACCCCGAGGCGAAACATGGCTCCCGGGGCGTGCTCAAGGTACAAGGCAAAATCTTCCGCCCCAAGAGAAGGCTCCGACAAAATGTGGACGCGGTTCGCTCCCACCACATCGGTAGCAGCTTCCGCTAGCAGTTGCGACAGGTAGGGGGTATTTTCAACCCCCGGCACCCCGCGGCGGTAGTGCAGCGTATAGCGACCCCCATAGGCATTGCAAACATTGGCCACAATTTGTTCAATCCACTGGGGCAGGTTGGCGCGGGTTTCCGGATGGAGCGATCGCACCGTTCCTTGCAGCGTTACCTGATCGGCAATGACGTTGGGAGCACGCCCGCCCTGAATTTTGCCAAATGTGAGCACCACAGGTCGCAGGGGATTTTGAGTGCGGCTAATGGCCTGTTGCAGGGCACTAATCACCTGCGCCGCAATCCAAATGGCATCGATCGCCTCGTGAGGGCGGGCACCATGACCGGACTCCCCAAGGATTGTTAATTCTAGATCATCCGCGGCAGCGGTGAGGGCACCATAGCGCACGGCCACTTCCCCAGCAGGAATGCTAGGAAACACGTGCAACGAGAGAATGGCACTAACATCTTTCATGGCGCCGTCGGCAATCATCCAACTGGCTCCTTGAGCAATTTCCTCCGCTGGCTGAAAGATAAAGCGTACTGGCCCGGGCAGTTCCTCTTTAAGCTCTGCCAATAGCATCGCCGTCCCCAGGCCAACGGTGGTGTGAACGTCGTGGCCACAGGCGTGCATGACCCCCGGGTGCTTTGAGCTAAATGCAAGACCCGTGCGTTCCTGAATCGGCAGGGCATCCATATCCGTGCGCAGGGCAATCGTCCGGGTTTCACTGCCCTTGCCAGCCAGTTCGGCCACAACCCCCACCCGACCCACATTCTGCTGAATCGTCAACCCCGCAGAAGAAAGTACCCCAGCCACGTAGGCAGCGGTCTGATGCTCTTGGCCACTGAGTTCTGGGTAGCGGTGCAAGTGGCGACGGATGTCGATAAGGCGCGGCGTGAGGCTGGCAGCTAATTGGCGAATGCGAGCAAGCATAGGGAGGAAATGGGCACGATACTCCCTAACATTATGACTACGTTAAGGCCGCTGGTCTTCAAGAATCGCCTCAAAGAACCAAGGTTCGTAAGGCATTTTGCATAGCAGGATTGTCCTGTGACAAAGACATCTCGCCGCTTTCTACGCCGCTGCCGGTAAATCTCTAAGCCGCTCGATGGCATTGTCCAGCAGGGCTAAGCCCGCTTCTAAGGTCTCAATCCGGCAGAGTTGACTGCGGAGTTCAGCAGCATCGGCAAACCCCTTGGCATACCACGTCAAATGCTTGCGGGCTTGGCGAATTCCCCGCTCTCCTTTGTACTCCCACAGGGCAATGAGGTGATCGCGGGCGCATTGAAGCCGCTCCTCAACCGTGGGAGCCGGTCGCCGCTCGCCGGTTTTCAAAAAGTGATCAATTTCCCCCACCAAGAAGGGATACCCCATTGTGCCGCGGGAGCACATCACCCCATCAGCGCCAGTTTGCTCAAGGCACTGCACCGCCGCCTCAACCGAAAAAATATCGCCATTGGCAATCACCGGGATATGTAAGCGCTCCTTGACGCGGCCAATCCACTCCCAGCGGGCTGAACCATTAAAGCCTTGGGCACGGGTTCGGGCATGGATTGTGATCATGGCAGCGCCAGCCTCCTCCATGGCTTGGGCAAAATCCAGAATATTAATTTCCTGATCACTCCAGCCTAGGCGGGTTTTGACGGTTACGGGCACAGGGACTGCTCGCGAAACTGTGCGGACAATCGCCGCAGCGGTGTGCACATCCCGCAACAGCGAGGAACCGCCCCCATTTTTGGTGATTTTGTTCACCGGACAGCCCATGTTGATATCGATGGTATCTGCCCCTTCGGCAACCGCCTTGATGGCTGCTTCTGCTAAAAAATCAGGGCGGCAGTCAAACAGCTGAATGCTAATGGGGTGCTCGTTGGCATCCACTTCCATGATTCGCGGCAGGGTTTTCAGGTAGTGCAAACCGGAGGCACTCACCATTTCGGTGTACATCATGGAGTCGGGGGCGTACCGCCGCACCAGTCGCCGAAACACTAAGTCCGTCACCCCCGCCAGCGGCGACTGGAAGACGCGACTGTTAAGGGTCACGTTGCCAATTTGTAAAGGCATCGCTAAACGCGCTTGCAATGCGGGAGAAAGCGCCACCATAGGCCGTGAATCAAGTGAGTTGTGAACACCAGATTCCTATTGTCCGCCAAGGAGTTCTGGTTCAGCAACACTGGCTTGCCGCACCCCTTGCACAATGTACCAATTCAAAAATACGCTACAGCACTGGAGGGCGAGTTCTGAGTAGCCCCGCTCGATCAGCCACTGCAAAAAGGGAGCCATGGTTTTTTCGTTCAGTCGCCCCCACAGGGACAACATCCCCCACAGCCACCAATGGAAAAAGGTACGTTGCACCATCAAGCGCACGGCAAAGGTGGGGTGCTTTTTATAAAAGAGAGCACCGGTTTTGCCCCGCTGGATGGCTTTACTGACGAGATAGGGCAGTTGGTCGAGGGTAAAGGGAGGATGAACGTGATAGCCAATAGCTTGGGGGGCTTTCACAAGGCGCACACCAATGTTTTTCAGCCGCAGTCCCAGCTCTAAATCGTGCCAGCCATACCCTTTGAAGTCCGGATCAAACAGCCCCACTTCAAGGAGCAGATGCTTGGCGATCGCCACGTTTTTGGTATCAAAAAAGGCGGCGGAAAAATCGGTAATTTTGGCAGGCGTCCGTGTGGGGTCATCTAGATTTGAGGTTTCAATACAGTGGCCATAGGTAAACACCTTGTCATTACCGTAGTGTTGATAGGCGCGGTGCAGGGCTGCCGCATGGCCTTGGAGAAAGTGCGGCGTAGCAATCAGATCGCTATCGACAAACAGGATAATGTCGCCTTTGGCATTCTCGACCCCAAGGTTACGGGCTGCTGCTGGACCGGTGTTCTCCTTGGTGAGCCAGCGGACATGGGGCAAGCTGGCCTGATGGGCTTCCAGCCATGCCAAGGTATCATCGGTGGAGCCATCGTCCACGACAATGATTTCATACCCCTCGAGGAGGTCAGCCGAGTAGGTTTGGGCTTCCAGCGCTTGCAGGGCTTTGGCCAGCAGTGGCCGCCGGTTATAGGTGGGAATAACAATACTAAAAAACATTCTGATTGCTGAATGCGTCCCGAACAGTGATGACTCTAGGTTAGGGCTACCTGTGCCATAAGACTATACATGAGCACTGCAAGGAGTGCCCCCGTGGTCGTGTTGATGCCATTGACCACCTCATTACTCAACCAACTATAGCGCTCTTGTAGGGTTGCCCCGACAACACTTTCTACAACATTCGCTAAAAAGGCAGTTCCTATACAGATTGGCAGGGCGATCGCCCCCATTAATCCTAGCCCCCAGCCGACGGCGGCGATCAAAGTTGCCCCCAACAGCCCCGCTAAGGTGCCCTCGACACTCACCGCCCCCTCAGTTCCCCGCGGTACGGGTTGGAGGGTAGTAATTAAAAACGTGCGCTGACCGTAGGCTTTGCCCACCTCACTGGCACAGGTATCCGAGAGTTTGGTACTAAAGCTGGCCACAAAAGCCACCAAGAGCAGCTCCCGTGCCGCTGGTATCAGTAGGGTCAACAGCGCACAAACGGTACCGGTCAAGGCAGACCCCCAGACATTTTCCGGTCCACGGGCACCCTCGCGTTTTTCGGCAATGCCCGCCGACTGCTTTTGGGCAAGACCGATGCGGGTCACAGCTGAACCCACCCCAAAATACACCATCACCACGAGGTAGCCCTGCCAGCCCAGTGTCCCCCAGATCAGTACTCCCAACACCCAAGCATGAAACAGCCCCCCCCGGGTGAGGAGCTTTTGGTTGCTCAGCAGTGCCACAGTGGCTAAGGTGGAGTTCAGGAGCACAGCCACCAACCACGGCGGTGCACTGGCGATCGCATCGAGAAGGTTGTCCACAAGTCTGGTTCCTCAGACGCAAGAATCAGCCCCATCATACCCTGTCCCTTTAGGGGTGCCAAAATAACAATGGGGACGCAAGGAGGTATCGAGCAAAGACGGTGTTGCTCTAGGAGGTTAGAAAGTGTGTCCCCCCTGTCAACGTTAGATACAACAGAAGTCGCCTCAGCAACAGTCCTGCTGCGGGTGTCCGGTTTACGCTGTGCGGGCTGTGTGAGCGCCCTCGAGCGGCAGCTAACCCAAGTGCCGGGGGTGAAGGCGGCAGCAGTGAATTTGGCGACAGGGACAGCAGTGGTTGCCTACGGTGAAACCCTCACCAGTCCCGAGGCTATCGTTGAGAGCGTGAATCGCGGCACGTTTCAAGCAACGTTAGTGCCAGCGAATACGCCGCTGCAACTGCCAGCCCCAGCGGTGGATAAGCCCCTTGCCCTTTTAGCTCTTGTTTTATTGGTGCTCTCAAGCCTTGGTCATGGGATCCATTTGCTGCCCGGTCACTGGCCGATGCTGGAAACCATGGTCTGGCATTGGGGGTTGGCTACCTTGGCGTTGCTCCTGCCGGGGCGGGAAATTATCCAAGAGGGGCTGCGGGGACTCTGGCAGCGTCGCCCCAACATGAATACACTGGTGGCCTTGGGAGCGTTGGCGGCCTACGGCACCAGTACGGTGGCGTGGTTGTGGCCACAATTGGGTTGGGACTGTTTTTTTGATGAGCCAGTGATGATCCTCGGGTTTATTCTGTTGGGACGCACCCTTGAGCAGGGAGTACGGCAGCGGGCGCAGCAGGGATTGCGATCACTCCTAGAACTCCAGCCGTTGCAAGCCAGTTGGTTACCCAGCCTAGAGAGTACTCAACCATGGCCAATTCCGGTGAGCCACATTCAGGTGGGCGACTGGCTCTGGGTGGCCGCCGGGGAGACGTTTCCTGCCGATGGCACGATCGTGGTGGGGGAAACGCTGGTGGATGAAGCCATGCTCACGGGGGAAGCAACGCCGGTACTCAAGGGGGTGGGGGCAACGGTCTTGGCAGGCACTCGCAACACAGCGGCTGGCGTAACGATGCGGGTCGAACGGTGTGGCCAAGACTCTTTTCTGGGGCAGATTCAAGCCTTGGTGGTCGAGGCGCAAAATCGTAAGGCACCCATTCAGCAGGTGGCCGATACAGTGGCGGGTTACTTCGGCTACGGTGTCTTGGCGTTGGCGGCGGCAACGGGGCTGTTTTGGGGGGCGATCGCCCCGCATCTGTGGCCGGAATTCACCACACCCCTACTTCCCCTCAAGCTAGCCTTGAGCGTCTTGGTCATTGCCTGTCCTTGTGCCCTAGGGCTGGCCACTCCCATTGCCCTGTTGGTGGGGACCAGCCGTGCCGCTGCCAGTGGGGTGATTATTCGCGGTGGCGATGTCTTGGAACGCACCCAACACCTGACGACGATTGTGTTTGACAAAACCGGCACCCTGACCACCGGAGAATTAGAGCTTGAGGAGGTGCATCTCTACGGTGCGTTGAGCGAAGCCGAAGTCCTGCAAATTCTCGCCAGTTTAGAGCACCAAAGTCAGCATCCCCTTGCCCGGGCTCTTGCGCGTCGCTGGCAAGGCAGTCACTGTCCAGTCACGGATTTGAAAGTTGAACTGGGGCTAGGGGTGTCCGGTTGGATTGGGGGGCACTACTATCAAGCAGGGCGCTTAGCTTGGTTAATTGATCAAGGGATTGATCCGCGCGAGGCTCAGCCCGCCACGACCCACATTGCGTTAGCGTGCGATCGCCAGCTCATTGCCGTGTGTACCTTTGGCGATCGCCTGCGTCCCGATGCCATTGAAACCGTACAAAACCTCAAAAATTTGGGCTTTGCCGTTCACATCCTCACTGGGGATACCGCCAGTGCCACTCAAGCGCTCCTCGCTCCTCTTGGACTACCGCCAGCGGCCATTCACACCGACTTATACCCCCACGAGAAGCTAGCCCTCATTGAAGCTTGGCAGGCAGCGGGACAACGGGTGGCCATGGTGGGGGACGGCATGAATGATGCGCCTGCTCTGACCACTGCCACCGTTGGCATTAGCCTTGCCAGTGGCACCAAAGTGGCGATTGAAGCGGCGGATGTGATCCTCACCCGCAACCAGTTAGCGGATCTGCTCAAGGTATGGGCACTCAGTCGGGCAACATTTGCTAAAATCCAGCAAAACCTGATCTGGGCAGTGGCCTACAATCTGGTAGGTTTACCCTTGGCAGCGGGCGCCTTTTTACCCCTGTGGGGCTTTAGCCTCACGCCTGCGATCGCTGCTGCCTGTATGGCCTTTAGCTCCATTGCCGTTGTCATCAACTCCCTCTGGCTGCGGCCTGATTCTCGCTATTGCTCCTCATCAAAACCGCTGGCAAGTCTCTCCCTTAATCACAAGGATTCGGTACATTGCTGAATTATCGATCAGTAGTTTATAGATAAATACACAAGCACTATTGCGGATGTGTAGGGGTTATGACGATTGAACTCAACGATCGCCAAAAACAAATTCTTGAGGCAACTATCAACCACTACATTGCCACGGCTGAGCCTGTTGCCTCCAAGGCGATCGCCACCGAATACGACCTCAAAGTTAGCCCCGCCACGATCCGCAATACCATGCTGCTGTTAGAAAAGAGTGGTCTACTTTACCAACCCCACACCTCTGCCGGTCGGGTGCCTTCTGATTCTGGTTATCGTTTGTACGTGGACGAGCTAGTGCAACCCATTCCGGACGTGGCCCAAAAAGCAGAGTCCCTCTTCAGCGAGCAGTTTTTTTGGGGGCGCTATCGTCTTGAGGTCATTTTGCGCCAAGCTGCTCAGCTTTTATCGGATCTGAGTGGCTACATTACACTCATTTCGTTACCCAATGGGCTAGAGCGACGCATCCGCCTCATTCAACTGGTGGCGCTGGATCTGCAACAGGTGATGATCATCCTCGTTCTTGACAGCTACGAAACCCAATCGGCAGTGATTCGCCTTCCCAGCATCTCAGAAGATAGTGAATTACAAGAACGCACCTTGCAGGTATTAACGAACTTTTTGAATCATCAATTGCAGGGGCGATCGCTGGTGGAGTTAACCCGCATCGACTGGCAGAAACTCGATCATGACTTTCAGGATTATGGCGAAAATCTGCAAGGCATCTTTGAACAACTGAGCCAAGGCTATGCCCAAGAAAGCACATCCCTCGTCGTCAGCGGCCTAGCGGATGTGCTGCAGCAGCCGGAATTTTCCCAAGTGGAGCAAGTGCAGATGTTGTTGCACCTGCTTGAGGATCAGCAGGATCAGTTGGCGCCTTTAATTAGTTTGACGCCAGAAGCCACCTCACAAGTACAAATTCGTATTGGCACTGAAAATGAACTGCTGCCCATGCAGTGCTGCACCCTTGTTTATTCCTGCTACTGCTATGGGGATTCCCCGGTCGGGAGTATTGGTATCCTAGGACCAACCCGTATGCCCTATGCCCGTATCATCCCATTGGTGGCAACGGCTGCCGATTACCTTTCAGAACAGGTGACGCGTTCCTATGCCCTCTCAGGCTAGGATAGGAAAACGACACGTTATCTGGAAGTTTCATGTCTATGCTGCATCCGCGTTTAGCTGCTGCCTTTGCTCAGCGCTCAGTGCTCAAGGTCATTAGTGGCCTGAACAACTTTGATGGCGATCGCGTGCGGGCAGTCGTTACGGCTGCCGAGCAGGGGGGAGCCACGTTCGTCGATATCGCCGCGGATCCAGACCTTGTGCGGCTGGCTCAGGAAGTTACTTGCTTGCCCATTTGCGTCTCGGCAGTGGAGCCTCAGCAGCTCGCCAAAGCAGTCGCTGCTGGTGCCGATGTGGTTGAGATTGGCAACTACGACAGCTTCTACGCCCAAGGGCGGGTCTTTAGCGCTGACGAAGTGCTGGATCTAACGCGGCAAACCCGTGCTTTGCTACCGGGGATCATGCTCTCGGTGACTGTGCCCCACACCCTGCCGTTGGATCAACAGGTGGCCTTAGCAGAAGCTTTAGTTGCGGCGGGGGCAGATGTCATCCAGACCGAGGGGGGCACCAGCAGCCAACCCCAGCACAGTGGGACGCTGGGTCTGATTGAAAAGGCAGCCCCCACCCTTGCCGCTGCTTACGAAATTTCCCGCGCGGTTGCGATTCCCGTGCTCTGCGCTTCGGGACTGTCAACGGTCACGATCCCGATGGCGATCGCCAGTGGCGCCGCCGGGGTTGGCGTTGGTTCAGCCGTCAATCAACTCAACAGTGAAGTGGCCATGATTGCCAGTGTCCGCGCCTTGGCAGCGGCTGTCCGTCGTACTGTGGCTGTTGCTCTCGAAGCGTAGTGACCCCGCTCTCCCGTTTGGCACACCGTTGCGCTGAGCGCCTCTTTGCAAACCCTGCTGAACGGGAGCAGTTTCTTCAGGTTTTATCAGAACCCCCACCTATACCCCCAGCCCTGTTGTGGCTTGAGGATTCGCCGGAGACCCTGCCCTTTCCAACTCTGCCTCCCCTCCCATGGCAGCCCCCTTGGGTAACGCGGCTGTCGGTGGGCACAAGGGCGGGACAGCATCCTCTGCACGCCGCTGGCGTGTATTACTGCCTTGATAGCTCCTCCGTCTTTGCTGCGGTTCCCTTGTTAACGCTGCCATCTTTCCCGCGGCTGGTGATTGACCTCTGTGCGGCTCCCGGGGGCAAAAGCCTTTTTGCGTGGCGATCGCTGCGACCCCAGTACCTGCTGTGTAATGAGGTGATTGGCAAACGGGTGGGGATGCTCATCAGCAACCTGAAGCGGTGTCGCGTCCACCCTGTGGGGGTTAGCAACTGTGATAGTGCCGATATAGCCGCAGCATGTCCTGCCAGCGCTGACGTGGTCATTGTGGATGCCCCCTGTTCTGGTCAATCGCTTCTGGTCAAGGGGGAAAAAGCCGACGGCTGTTTTCATCCCCTCACCCTGCGGCACAATCAACGCCGGCAAAAACGCATTCTGGCCACTGCTGCTGCCCTCGTGCGACCGGGCGGGTGGCTCCTTTATAGCACCTGCACCTATAGCCATGAGGAAAACGAAACCGTGGCCGCGTGGTTTAGCGCCAAATATCCCCACTTTATGCCCCAGACAGTGCCCGCCTTAGCCCCATACCAGTCCCATCTCACGGAATTACCCTGTTATCGCCTTTGGCCGCAGTCGCAAGAAGGAGCCGGTGCATTTACGATCCTGTGGCAGCACCAGGGGCAAGGGGAACCCCAACCGCTACCTGTTCTAGACCGTTGGTTGCGCTGGCAGTCTAGGCCTGACGCGGGCGAGGCCGCTGACCGGTTTAATCGGCGAGAATCTGCTGATGATCAAAACATAGTGCTGCCGGGAGTTGATCCATCGGCACAATGTGGGCTGCTTTGGCATCGTCGGCGGCTTGCGGTGTCCCCCTAGCCGTGGCAATGAACACAGTACTCAGGGTGTGCTGGCGCGGATCGCGAGTGGGGTCGGAATACACGTAAAGTAACTCTTGCAGCGTAATATCCAAGCTGACTTCTTCCCGCGCTTCCCGGCGGGCAGCCGCCTCCACCGACTCCCCATAATCCACAAACCCGCCCGGAATCGCCCAACCTAAGGGGGGATGACGGCGTTCAATGAGCACAATGGGTCGCTGGGGAGAGTCCAACAGTTCAATGATGATGTCAACGGTGGGCGTAGGGTTGCGGTACATCGGCAAGGGTTTTCGTGGTAGGGTGGCAAGGATTAGGTTAACCCAACAGAGAACATGTCCGCAGTGCAAGACGTTGTGGTTCTCAGTAACGGCCCCGGAGAGCTGGCCACGTGGGTCTACCCCTATGTCACTGCTCTCCGACAACAGGGGGGGTCACAGGTTCGCATTTCCGTAGTCGTCGTGCCCTGCCCCCATGCCAGCGGCCAGGAAGCAGACATTGCCCGCCGTTATGCCCCTGTGGATCGGGTCTTGCCTGTGACGGAATTCTGGCGCCTCTTGCTCACGAAAACAACCTCCAGTGGCTGGGATTGGTTGCCAAAAGGAGCAGTGGTCTTTTTGGGGGGCGATCAGCTTTTTGCCGTGCTGTTGGCCAAGCGCTTAGGTTATCGCTGCATTCTCTACTGTGAGTGGCAGGCTCGCTGGCACCGCTGGGTCGATGTTATTGCTCTGCGCCGTCCGCAGTCGGTTCCCCCCAGCCGTGCCCAAGTGGCCGTGATCGGTGATCTGATGACCGATGTGCAAACCCTTGCCCCTACCGAAGAACTGGACGTGCGGCAACTATTAGGCTTGCCCGCCACGACGCCGTTGATAGCCCTGATGGCGGGTTCAAAGCCCAACAAGCTGAAGTTGGGGGTTCCCCTCACGTTGGCGATCGCCGACCATTTGGCCAGTGCCCCCTTCCCGATCCAGTGCATTATTCCCGTTGCCCCCACCCTGACCCTCGAAAGCCTCAGCCACTACGCTGACCCTCGCCGCAACCCTGAACTCAAACACATTGACGGCACCACGGCCAAACTGCGGCAACCGCCGGAGGGGCTGCCTTACCTTGAAACTCCCAAAGGGACAAAAGTCTATTTGTGGCAGCAACTCCCCAACTATCCGCTGCTGCGGCAGGTGGCGATCGCCGTCACGACTGTCGGCGCCAATACTGCTGAACTGGCGGCCTTAAATGTGCCGATGGTGGTACTGCTGCCAGCTCAGCAATTGCGGGTGAGGCGGGCACACCCTTGGGATGGCCTCGCGGGGTTACTGGTGGCACTGCCAGCCATTGGGCGGTACTGGACAGCGCTCGTCTTTTGGGCACTAGTGGCCAAAGGGCTAGGTTGGCGGCGGTTTTGGCAACTCCTGCAAGCGCCGGCGATCGACTGGCCATTGGTCAAAGCAGGCTTGGGGTTCAAAGCATGGCCGAATTTATGGGCGCAACAGGAAATTGTGCCAGAACTGGTGGGTCCCCTTGATCCGGCTATGGTGGCCGCACACCTTATCCACTACCTCGAGCAGCCCCCAAAACTCGCCGCCATGAAAAAAGCACTCCAAACTGTGGTCGGCCCCGCAGGCGCTGCCGCTAGACTGGCGGAACTCACCCTACAAGCAACAAATTATTAATTAACTAGAGGATATCTATGCTGCGTCAGTTACCTTGGGCACCCTTGATCCTCGCTAGCCTTTGGGGGGGCATGGCTAACCTGCCCTTGCGGTGTGAGGGTCAGCAGATCCTCAGTGAACCTGTGTGTGCTGGCGATCGCTGAGAGCCAGAGGAGCAACGATTGTACCGTTTGATTAACACCTATCGGGTCGAGCATGGCTTGCTCCCTATTCCCTTGTCGCCATCATTGACCTTAGTGGCAAACCGTCATGTTTTAGATCTGCACGAGAACATCCGTGGCTTAACCTATGGCTGGAGCGATTGTCCTTACCATGCAAGCAGCCCTTCAACCTATCCCTGTATGTGGGACGCACCGCAGCGGCTGGGAACAGCCTAGCCGGGTCGTGGCTACGAAACAGCGCACGGTGGCTCCCGTGGTTACCGCGCCACAGCTGAATCAGCCCTGCGAACATGGCAGAGGAGTCCTGCCCACAATGCTGTCATCCTGAATCAAGTTATCTGGAAAGAGAAGGAATGGCGGGCGTTGGGAGTCGGTCTCTACAAGGGGTATGCTGTGCTGTGGTTCGGCGAAGAGGTTGATCCAGCACAACCCAATGAATAATAACCGCTACTTACGGTAAAAGAAATTTTTGATCTCTGTAATTTTACGGAGATTTTGGGGAACACTCAGGGTAAGCGACGAGTCCAATTTTGCTGGAGTTCCTGTGATGTTATCCCATCGCCCTGCTTGGCTCTGGTTCTACGCCTCACATCTGCGATCGCGCTCCCAAGGCTTTACCCTAATTGAATTGCTGGTGGTGGTCATTATTTTGGCTATTTTAGCGGCGATCGCCCTGCCCTCAATGCTCAGTCAAGCCTCCAAAGCACGGGAAGCGAGCGCCAAAAGTGACATTGGTGCGGTGAACCGTGCCCAGCAAGCGTATCGGCTCGCCAACGTTAGTTTTGCTAGGGATATTGCCAATCTGGAAATCGGCATTAGCCAAAATCCCCACTACAATTACCAGATTACTCAAGCAACCGCCGACATTGCCGAGTTCCAAGCTACCCCCAACCGACCCGAACTGAAAGCCTTCACCGGCTGTACGCGGGCACTCACCAGTTTTACCCTGACCACCACTGAAACCGAAATCATTGAAGTGTCACCCCCAAGTTCGGGAACGGCAACGCCAGCCACCTGTCCTTAGAGGGCGTCTTCTTCGTCAAGGTGCTCCGCTACCGATTGGTAGAGGGCAAAAATGTGCTGATCCAGCAGTTGGTAAAACATATGCCGCCCTTGGCGCCGAAAACTCACAAGGCGCATGGTTTTGAGGATGCGCAACTGATGCGAAACGGCCGATTCGCTCATGCCCAAGGCAAGGGCAATATCCCCCACACAGAGTTCTTTCGCAGCTAGTAACGAGAGGATGCGGAGGCGATTGGTGTCCGCCAACAGTCCAAAAAATTGCGCCATCCGCTGCGCTTTCTCAAGCGACAGCAGGCGATCGCTCACCTCTGCTAGTGCTGCCACGTCGTAGGGATGCGCCTGATCGGTTTCAACAGTATTTGCTTTCATATCCTCATCATAAGCCGTGCCAGAAACATTGATCATGATTGACGCCTGAACAGTTGTTCAGATATGATGAAAAAGTAGTGATCCTTTGGAGGTTACATCCATGACCACCGTCTCCCAAATGAAATGTGCCTGCCCTGACTGTCTGTGCATCGTCTCCGTGAGTGATGCCATTATGGTGGCTGGTAAGCCCTACTGCTCGGAAGCTTGCGCTAATGGCACCTGCAAAGAAAAAAGTGGCTGTGGCCATAGCGGCTGTGGTTGCGGTCAACAATAACTAATAATTGCCGAATCACCACTGGTGTGGCTCAAGTTAGCCCAAGCCGATGCGCTGTAGCACCTCAGCCAAGGCTAAGCCGAGGTAGTTAGCTAGGCCATAACCTAAAAGGCCAAGGGTAATGCCGACGCCTAGTAAGCCTGGCTGATGGCGACCCGTCGCTTGGGCTGCTGCCGTGGTTGGTCCACCCACCGCTGCTTGGGAGGCCAAGGCCAGTAACTCCACATCTAGCTTAAAAAAATAGCCAAGGCCAAACGTCAGCAAACCATGGCTGAACACAATCGTGGCAGCAAAGAGAATAATGTCCATTCCCACGGGCACCAACGAGGGCAAATGAGTGCCGGCACCAATGACTGTGAAAAACAAATTCAAACTAAACATGCCTAAAGCCCCTGTTCCGCGGAGGTAGCGCACCCACTGGCACTGGGCAATGCCAAGGCTCAGGGTGGTGAGCCAAACTACCGTTGGCACCACAGGCCAAGCCTGATGTAGCGCCGTTGCTAACACCAAGATGCCCGTCCCCAAGCTCAGGAGAATGGCCAAATCAAGGGGAGCGATCGCCGTGGTGGTGGGTAAAGGGTTCAGGGGCAAAGCGTCCTGCTCTAAACGCTGGTGATAGAAGCGCTGCAGCAACGAAGGTAAGGTTAAGGTGACGCCAAACCAGATGGCCGTGAGCAGGTTATCGGCAGTGGTGGCAGCGCTAAAGAGCAAATCCGTCAAATTCAGCGTCCGTCCCACGGCAACAAAATTCAAACTGCCGCCAATGTAACTCGCTGCCAAGCTGCCTGCCAACCGCGGTATATCGGCACCCAAGCGATTGTAAAAGATCACGCTTGCCAAAAAGGCACCGATGAGGGTGCCCAACGTGGCGATCGCAAACGCCACCAGAGCCGATCGGCCCAAACGGCGCAGATCCTGCAAATTCACCAGCAACAGTAACCACACAACCGCCAACGAGGTGATGGGGCCATAGATGGTGTCATAGACAGGGGATTGCTGCGGAATCACCCCGAGATTGGCACACACCGCTGCCAACAGCAAAATGATCAGGGAAGCGCCTAAGCGGGCTGCCCAGCGGTAGCGATGCTCCAACCAGAACCCCAAGGCCGTCAGCGTCAGTAAAATCCCCCACAGGATCAAGTTCTCATCCACGGGCGGCCACCTCTGGTATCGGCTGTCCCAGACGGGTAGGCTGCTCATAGATGCGCCGTAGCGTGTTCACATCGCGCCGCGAAATGGGAGGTGGATCCGCCACTTGGGCAAAGTAGAGCGCATCCGTTGGCAGAGGACTGTGTCCCCAAATACCTAGTGCGTGGCCGAGTTCATGCCGCAGCGCCGCCAACACATAGCGGGGGGCTTGGGTGGGACGGACAACAATCCGCATCCGATGTCGCAGTACCCCTTGGCTATCCACAAATAGTTCAAAACTGGTTTCCGCTGCCCGCACGCGGCGGTTATTTTGGTCGCTCGGACGCTGTGACTGGATGCGAATATCGGCAGGTTCCGGGGCTGCCACAATTTGCAGCGGCAGGTAAGCTGACCATTCAGCAACAGCTTGCTGAGCAGCTTGGCGCCAAGCATCATTGGCATCCCGCTCCGGTGGTTCAATGGCCACCTTTACAGGAAATGTAGTCCACAGCAGATAGCCCACCTCCAAGGGCGGGACTTCGTCAAAGTAATCGTCTCCCTCTGGCGGCAATGCTGCTAAGGAACTAGGCAAGGGATGGGAAACCAGCGGCGGCAGCGCCATATTTTGGTGAGCCATCGGCAGCCCTGAGAGCCGCTCCCAACCTAGAGCCCCCTTGCCACAGGCAATGCTGAGAACAACCATCATGGTAATGAGTAACCATGGCCAGCGACGGCGCATCTTCGTCTCCTCAGCAAGGATTGAAAAATGGCCAGCCCGGAAACCGCCACAGCAGAATCGGGATGGCAACTGTCCAGAAAAAGGCATTCAGGAGGGCAATTTGACCCGATAAATTCATCGGCAAGCGCAGGAATCCTTGCAATACCCAGCGATCTAAGGGCAGAACAAGCACCCACATGAGGCAGACCCCGGCTAAACCCAACCCAAAAATTGGCCAGCGGGCATTGGTGTTAAAGCCTTCAAAAAAGATACGACCCACCAGCTCCTCCAAAAGTGCCGCAGTTGCTGAGCGGTATTGCCCGCCAGTGGCTTGGGTGGCGGCAGCTAGGGGGGGCGCATGGGCGCCAACAACAATCGCGTTGATTTTAACCCCTTGGGCTTTGGCGGCGGCTACAACGGCAGGATCCACTGGGGCATCGCCATCGGTAATGAGCAGGAGTTCGCGACAGCGGTTAGGCACCTGTTGCAGTTGCTGGGTTGCGGTGGCGATCGCCCCCGAAAGATTCGTTGCCGTGGGATCGACTTGGGCAAGCAAATCGCTGCGGTTGAGGGCTTGCTCCAACTGGTTCAGCAACACATCACCATTGGTTTCAAAGCCGGACGTTAAAAACACGACATTGCGGCCAAAGCCATGAATCATGATGGCATTGGGGTTCACCAATTCCCGCTGATTTCGTTGCAGATATAGTTTTGCTGCAGTCACCTGCTGTGCCATCACCGTTTGCGGCTGATTAAAGAGGGCAGGATTGTTCTCAAATGTACTGCCACTTAAATCCAATGAGAGCACCACCGCTACACTGGGGCGTCCCCAACCCAAAAGCACAAACAGCAGCACCAAGAGCAGGCACAGGCTAAACAAAAGGAGGGGAATCTGAAAGAGGGGATAAGACCACAGCGGTCGCCGTTGACGATACATGGCGGCTATTGGGGGCTAAGGGTTCCCCTAAACACTGCGATGGCAGGTCCGGTCATATACAAATGTTGGTTGTGCAAATCCCAACAAATGAAGAGATCACCCCCCGGCAATTCTACTGTTGCCTCTGCTACCCCTGTGGCGTTTGGTTGCAGTCGTCCTGTCAGAACTGCGGCAACTACCGTGGCACAAGCACCTGTTCCGCAGGCCAAGGTAGCGCCGGCACCCCGCTCCCACACCCGCATCCGGAGGCGATCGCCCCCTAACACCTGGACAAACTCCGTATTCGTGCGCTGGGGAAAAACGGGGTGATGTTCAAACTGAGGGCCAACCTGCTCAAGGGGAATTGTTGCCACATCCTCGACAAATGTGACGCAGTGGGGATTGCCCATACTGACGCAGGTGACTGGCCATTGCCGATCTGCCACGGTCAAGGGCACCTCAATCACTTTTTCCTCCGGGGCTACCAGCGTTGTGGGAATCTGGCTGGCCAAGAGTTGCGGCTGCCCCATATCCACCCTGACCTGCCCATCCGCTTGTACTTCGGGCACCATCACCCCCGCTAAGGTGTCAATGCGATAGCTCACGGTTTCGCCAAGGTGCCGCCCTTCCAGTTCAAAAATAAATTTGGCAAGACAGCGGATGCCATTGCCGCACATTTCTGCCACGGAGCCATCGGCATTGTACATGCGCATTTGGTAGTCGCAGTCTGCCGTTCCCGCCAGTAAAAAAATCACACCATCAGCGCCCACCCCAAAATGGCGATCGCACCAGTGGCGGGCTTCCGCAGGAGAAAGCAGGAGTTCTGCCTGTTGGCGGTTATCAACCAGTAGGAAATCGTTACCTAACCCTTGGTACTTCTGAAAAGATAGGCTCATAGAATTAGAGAGGAACTCAAGGAGAACCCATGACCGACGAATTTCAGACGGGATTGCCCAGTATCCGTCAGTTACAGACCTTAATTAAAGATAGCACTGAGGTGGAAGTGAAACTGAGCACCAGTGATCTGGTGGTGGGCAAAGTGCGCTGGCAAGACGCCAACTGCCTGTGCGTTGTGGATCACTACGATCAGCCAACGATTATTTGGAAACAAGCCATCGTCTTTCTCAAGCCCAAACTCACTTAGAGTTGCAGTGGCCAGAGCGCTAACCCTGCCCTTAAAGCCTCGTGATACACCGCTTGCCAAGGTTGTTGGTGCTCTCGCGCAAGGGTGGCACAGTCTTCGTATTCCGGCTGCACATTGAGGCAGTGTCCCCGCTCATCCGTGGCAATTTTCAACCTGACCTCGCCAAAGGGAGTAGCAACCGTCTTGATTTGTCGCTCTAAAATATATCGGCTTTGGCGTTGGCGGCGCAGGCCAAGGGTAGTGGTTTCCCGGAAGAGGGTTTGCACGCAGGCACCTTCGGCGCTGGCAGGGCACAACACCGTGAGTAGCACCCCCAAGCGTGACTTTTTCATTGTAATGGGTTGATAAAAGACCTCTAGGGCTCCAGCGCTATAGAGTTGCTCCATAGCATAGGCCAAGGCTTGGGGAGTGAGGTCATCCAATTGGGTTTGCAGTTCGACAATTTCGCTGGCGGTTGGCGAACCGGTGGAGGGCAGATCGCCGAGCCAAAGCCGCAGCAAGTTCGGCACCGGTAAATCATGGCTGCCAGCACCCAAGCCTAGCCGCTGCAACTGCATTGGGGGAGGATCACCGAACCCTTGGCTGAGGGCGCAGACAATCGCTGCCCCTGTGGGTGTCACCAGTTCCCGCTGGATGCCGTTGCTATAAACCGGTACTTGGTAGGTTTGCCAGAGTTGTAAAACAGCAGGCACTGGTACCGGCAGTTGACCATGGGCTGCGTGTACCGTTCCACCTCCCGTTGGCAGTGCCGAGCAGTAAACCCGCTCAATGCCAAGGTAGTCGAGGCCGAGGCAGGTACCGACAATGTCCACAAGGGCATCCACAGCCCCCACTTCGTGAAAGTGAACAGCAGTGGGGTCAATGCCATGGACTGCCCCTTCAGCGATCGCCAACGCTTCAAACACCTGCAAACTCCACTGGCGTGCCCGCTCCGGCAAGTCTGCCGCTAAAATTTGGGCTTGAATCTCTGGCCAATGGCGATGGTGTGGGGCGTTGGCTGCTGCCACTTGCACGTGCACTTTGAGCCCCCGCTGACCGCGGCGTCGTACCGTTTCCGTCAGCAAGCGGAATTCCGATTCAATGCCTAGGGTGTCCAGATGTTGCTGTAAATACCCAAGGGGAACACCGCTATCCACGAGCGCCCCGAGGCACATATCGCCAGCAATTCCTGCCGGGCAATCGAAATAGGCAACATTCATGAAAACTCTCCGTGGGATGCCATCTTGAGAAAAAAACAGAAAGCCATGATCAGTCTAAGACCCGACCTAGAGGCGCTCAATGTGCACTTGGTACATCAGAGTGGAGCTGACCCCTTGCCCCCACACTGTCCCCTGAATAGGGGCGGCATCACTAGGATCCGCAGCGGCCACAAGGGCAACATGGCGATCGCTCACCGCCAGACCATGGGTCGGATCGTAGCCCCGCCAACCCGCCCCCGGCAGATAGATCTCCACCCAAGCATGAAGATGACGCTCTGGGTTATCGAGATCCCCCTCTTGGTAGCCACTGACAAAGCGAGCCGCCAGTCCCACCGCCCGGCAGGCATGGATCAACAAGACCGCCGTATCGCGACAGGAGCCAGCTTGCTGCGACCATGTCACGCAGGGGGGCCAAGGTGCCCCCGTTTCCCGAATTTGATGCTGGCAGGTGCGGTAAATGTGCTCATTGAGTTCGCTTAAAAAGGGCAGAATCGCCCCCTCCACCTTGGTGAGAATTTGCCAAGCCAATTGATAAGCCACCGGATCCACCCCTCCGGCCAGATAGGGGTGTAACGAGGCAGCCAAACGCTGGGGATAGTTAAAGGGCAAGGTGGTGGCCCAGGGCTCTAAAAGATAGTTAAAGGGGTTTTGATTGTAGGTTTCTACTTCGGAGGTTACTTGAATCAGCAAGCTTGTGGTGGGTTCCTCCGACCACCAGTAGCGGTGCAGACAATTGCCGTAGGTATCAAGGACGGTGCTTTGGCCTTGGGGCACAGGCAGAATCTGAGTCGTGAGCGATCGCAGGTGCTGATGGCCATCACTGCGGGGGATTAGCCGTAGATCGTGGGGTGCCAGAGCTACGGGACGGCTGTAAGTGTAAGTGGTTTGGTGGCTAATGCGATAGCGCATGGCGTCTGGATCGGGGTTCAGGATCATTTTGGCATCCCGCCCGGAGTTTAGGACGAGAAAATAGGAGATAATGCTACTTCAGAGGTAGTCAGTTGGCTACCCTGCAATTGCCGCTGATCAGATTTGGGAGTTAGCAACAATGTCGATTTTCTTTCAATTGGCTCTTGCCGCCTTAGTGATTCTGTCCTTTGTCATGGTCATTGGCGTTCCGGTGGCCTATGCTTCACCCCAAGATTGGGATCGCTCAAAGCAGCTCATCTTTTTGGGGTCGGGCGCTTGGATTGCCCTTGTGCTCATTGTCGCCGTCTTGAATTTCTTCGTCGTCTAGCCCGGCCAGCGTTGACGATAAACTTCATAAAGCAGCACTGCGGTGGCGATCGCCACATTTAAGGACTCCACCGTTGCTGCTTGGGGAATGGCAACGGGTGTAAAGGTCAAGGCATCGTAGTCAGCAGGCAGTCCTTGACCCTCGTTTCCCATCACAATTAGGGTGGGCTGACAAAAATCCACCTGCCAGTAAATCTGGGGTGCCGTAGGAGAAGTTGTCACCACCTGCCAACCCTCCTCTTGAAACTGCTTTAACAGCGGGCGTGGATCAGTAACGGTCTGAAAGGGCAAGTGGAACCATTGGCCAGCACTGGCTCGTAAAACCTTGGGGTGGCTGAACTCAACACAGTCAGACGACAGCACAATCCCCTCAACCCCTGCTGCGGCTGCGGTGCGCACAATCGTGCCCAAATTCCCCGGATCTTGGAGGGAAACTAAACACAGTCCCAAACTTTTTAGCGGCAGCGACTGGCAAGGACGGTAAGGGGTCACTGCCACAACCCCATCGGGGGTTTGGGTCGTACAGAGGGCGGCCAACACCTCCTCACTCACCAGCTCAAAGCGATCACTTTGCTGCTGCAATTGCTCTAACCAAGAAGCGGGCTGCTTTTCCTGCCATGGGGTAGTACAACAGACCACCTCAAAGCCGTAGCCTGCCGCCAGAGCCTCTTGGACAAGATGGGTGCCCTCCAACAGGAGATAACCTTGCCGATACTTGCGCTGGTGAAGCTTGCGAATGTGGCGCACCAGCGGATTTTGCCGACTGGTAATCACAGGTAAGCTAGCGGCCTTGATAACCCGATAGCTGGGCTAGCCCTTCTAAGGGAAATACCCCCTCGTAGGTTTGGCCATGAATTTCCCAAGTGGGATAGGCGCGGATATTGGCCTGCTTACACATCTCTGGTTTAGGGTTTGTGCCGCGGGGGTCGCACTCAATATAGTTAATGCTCTTAAAGGCACTGCCAAACAACTCTTTCTGCTTTGTGCAAGCCGGACACCAAAAGGCACCGTACATCTTGGCATTAATTTTTTTCAGGTGAGCCGCAAGACTCTGGGGGGAAATGGCAGCGCGACTGCTCTGGGCTTGGGCAACCGGAGACGCCACTGCTGTTCCCAACTGGGGGAGCCCCATGATTGCCCCGACCGTGGCTAGCCCAAGACCTATCAATGCATAGCGTACCTGACGCGGTGAGGAATGAAGCATCATCAATGTCGCTCACTTAAGTGTGCTGTCCTGTTATATCATTTTCCGCCCAACTCAGTCGTCCCCGCCAAAGGAGCTTGGGAATCCGTCCGCGGTGGGATGTGTTGCACCGGGTGATCTGGGTGGGTGGCTTCCCACTCGGCAAGAAATTCCTTCGTATCCTTGACGGGGGGCAGAGGCAAGGCACCGCCGGGACCCGCCAAGGGGCGCAAGCCATTAAGCTCGGCTAGGATGGCGGTTCCGTTGTTAATGACCACGGCCAAGATGGGATCGAGGGCAAAGAAGATGCCGGAGAGCAGTGCCCCAATGTTGGGAATCGCCACAATGGCGGTATTTTGCCAGACGATTTCCATGGCTTGCTTGGCAATGCGAATTGCCAGCGTCAGGCCGCGTAGGTCATCTTCCATCAGCACCACATCAGCGGTCTCCCGCGCAATATCGGTTGCCCCGGCAAAGGAAATGGAGACATCGGCATAGGCCAAGGCAGCAGAATCATTGATACCGTCGCCACAGAAGGCCACGACTTTGCCGCTGTCATGGAGGCTCCGCACCACCTCGACTTTTTTCTCGGGGAAGGCTTCAGCGTAGATATGTTGGGGAGCAATGCCAAGGTCTTTGGCCACGGCACGAGCCACCCGCCCCACATCCCCCGTCAGCATATGGGGGGTAATGCCAGCCCCTTTGAGTTCGCGAATCACCTCAGGACTTTCGTTGCGAATGGGGTCACTGTAGAGAATCACGCCGAGGAGATGACCATTGCCCCCCACATAGACCACAGAGGCACGGCCAGAGTTGAGGTCAGGGAAACGCTCATTCAGTTCGTTGAGGCAAATGTTTTCCTGCTCCATCATGCGGCGGCTGCCCACCCGCAGATCAACGCCGCGCACTTTGGTCACCACCCCAAGGCCCACACGGTACTCCCAGTCTTCGCAGTCATAAAGGGGCAGATTGGTTTCGCGAGCATGGCGCACAATGGCTTCTGCGACCGGATGGGTGAGTCCCTGCTCGGCACTGGCGGCCATACTCAGCAACTCCTCGGCACTAAAGCGGGAATCCATCACTTTAATATCGGTAACTCCGGCATGGCCTTGGGTCAGGGTACCGGTTTTGTCAAAGACAATCGTGTCAATTTGTGCCAGTTTTTCAATGGCGCGACCGCTGCGAATTAACACGCCGTGCTGCGCTGCGTAGGTAAGCGCTGAGAGGATGGTGGTGGGGACAGAGACCCGAATCCCAGTGCCTAAATCCAACGTCAGCAGGGCGATCGCCCGGTTGAGGTCACCGGAGAGCAAGCCCACCCCTGTACCAATGGCCAACGTGGGAATGACCGCTCGGTTCGCCACCATTGCCGCATAGTTTTCAATGCGGGTATCGTGCACAGGTGCCGACTGCATCAGACCAACAATCACCCCAGCGCGGGTATTGTTCCCCACCCGTTCGGCCAAGATGACCAGTTGACCCTCCACCAGCAGGGTTGAGGCAAACACCTCCATGCCTTCGGTACGGGTCACAGGCACCGACTCCCCAGTGAGTTTGCACTGATCCACCAGCCCCGTGCCGCGCAGGATAATACCATCCACCGGAATTTGATCCCCGGGATAAACAACAACGCGATCGCCCTCCACGAGGTCTTTGACCTCAACTTCCACCTCAACCCCATCCCGCTCGACAAAAGCGGTCTTGCCGAGGCAGTCGAGCAAATCTAAATTCGCCCGCTCAGATCCGCGTGCTGTCAAATCCCGAATCACTTCGCCCCCTTCCACTAGTCCCAGCATGAAGGAGGGGGCAAAATAATGGCCTTGCATCGTGTGCAGGGCGATCGCCAACCCATCCAGAAAATCAATGGTTAACTGTTTCTCCTGCTGCAACGCCTCCCACGCCCGCTTAAAGACCGGCATCGCTCCAGCAATGACCACACTGGCAATGACATAGCCCGGAATCGGCAACCCCATCATCGAGCCTAAGCTGAGTCCCAAGCCCAAAGCGGGTAACCCAAGGCGCTCCCAATAGTTAATTTCGTGGCTCTCAGCCTCCGGTGCCGCTTTCTCCGCCGCCAGTACCGGCAAGTCTGGGTTGGCTGCGAGTTGGATAGACTCAAAAATTTGCCCTTGAACAGTCGCTAGAGCCTCGCCAAACAGCTTTGGGTTGTACTCCACCACCAAGGAACGTGCGGGCGGGTTAATGCGAGCGGTGGTCACGGCAGGCAACGTCCCCACAATGTAGAGTAAGCGAGCACCATACTCAGCATCAAAACCCAAACGGGGAATACGAATCCGAAATCGACCCGTGATCCAATGAACGACTTGATAATGAATGGTTTCAGTGGTAACAGCGGTCGCTAAATTCGACTCAGGGGAAGCACTGCGGGCAATGGTGGTCATGGTTGTTTCCTGAATGGGATGAAACTATCAAGCACAAGTCGTCTTCAGAGGTATTCTATTGGGTGTATGGATGTAGCCTAGGACATGGCAATGGCGCAATCATGGCAATTGTATGAACCTAAGGTGACAAAAGTTGATTCAAATTAAAGCAGTCTCCGCAATGAAAGGCAATGTGGCATGGGACGATATCCCGCACCTGCGGGTTCAGGCTTGGTCTATGTTGTCCAAGTACACCTGCAACGCCGCGATGGCCAACCCGTGGATCCATGGCTCTTGGCACAACTAGAGGGTAGAGTCACGCGGGAGATAATAGTAAAGTTTTATGAATGACTTGCTTTAAGGTCGGGAAATTGTTAAATTAGATACAGAAATGAATCGTTCATCTCTCTCAGGACATCAGTAAAACGCTTTTAAGACCTCGTTACTCGTCAGCGTTGTTCCTGTAGTCAGAGACGGAAGTAGGGAAACAGATCCCGAAGGAACGCGCCTCAATCAGTCCACTTTGTACTAAAAAATGGGGCGACAATTATGACTACTCTTACTTATCGCGGCGTTCAATACAACTACGTTCCTCCTGCGATCAACACTCAGGCTACGGATGTAGTGGCCAAGTATCGCGGTGCCACCTACCGCGTTGCCACGGCGGTGAATCCACCGGAAGAATCTTTGAAAGTGATGACCTATCGGGGTGTCCAATACCAAAAAGGCAAAAAACTGGCGGGGGTGCCGGCAGCACGGATGGCCGATCCAACGGTGTCTGCCAACTTACCAACAGACATCAACGAAATGGCACGTTCGTTGGCTATGGCCCATCACGTAACCATTAAAAGTCGCGAACAAACCCTCCTAGCGCGGACTGCGGCAGCGATTGGTATGCCGGTTACTGCGGCCAACTACTGGAGCCAAATTCAAGGCAAAATTAACCCGGTGTTTGGTGCCACCTACGATCGCTCACACGTTGCTCTCAGTTAGAACACCCTTGAGTGCAGCCTGCAGTATTTAAATAAAAACAACAAGTAATATTGTGAGGGAGCTGGAAAGGCTCCCTTTTTTGTGGCCAAGTTTAGGCGCGGCGCTCCCACGGTCCCCAGATGGCAAACGTCATCCCCGGATGGTAGAGATTCACAAACATCGTCTGGCCATCGGGAGAAAAGCAAACCCCCGCTAGTTCTCGGTCGTTCAGGGCATTGCGGGCAAAGGTATAGATTTCACCTTGGGGCGTAATTCCCACGAGTCGGTTAATGTCATCCTCGCCATCTTCACAACAGATGAGATCGCCCCAAGGCGCCATGACAATGTTGTCGGGGTAGTCCAAGACGTTTTTCCCCGGAGACTCCACAAACAGCTCAATTGTGCCGCCATCACTTGCCGTTGACCCCGGACGATAGCGCCAAATTTGCCCGAGCCGTTGGTTGCCACCACTGGTGGCTGTGAAGTAGAACTCGCCATTGTGGTAGCATAACCCTTCGCCGCGGACAAACTGAGCTGCTCCTCGGTCGTAGCCTTCATAGCGAACGGTGTCCACTGCTGGGTCAGGCTCAGTAATAGGCACCCACTCTACTTCAAAGGGTTTACGCAGGGGAAAATCGGTGCCGGTGTTAATTTTGGGGTAGCGCTTGATTTTCAGCGCTTGCAGTTGCCCACCTGCCGCGAGGTTACCGGGCTGGTTAGGGATAAAGCGGTAAAAGAGGCTGTCACCGCGGTCTTCGGTTTGATAGACGATGTTGGTTTTGGGGTCGATGGCGATCGCCTCGTGTTGAAAGCGCCCCATCGCTTTCAGAGGAACGGGCGTTACCGGACCTTGAGCACTAATGGGCACCTCAAAGTTATAGCCATGGCGTCTTTCCACTTTCTCGCCGTAGGCGGGGGTCTCAGGGGTAGAGCTACTCTCCTCACAGCTGATCCAGCTCCCCCAGAGAGTTTTGCCACCAGCACAGTTGCGATGAGTTCCCGCTAAGGAAACGTAGTGGCGCAGTAGTTGCCGATCTTTGCTGACAACAAGGGTTGTGGTGCCTCCGGGAGCTAAGGGATCATACATCTTTTCTTTCGGAGCAACAACCCTTTGGAAAGCGGGAGGTAAACCCGGATAAAGCTCATGATTGCGCACCAGAATGGTGGTGCCATCGGGACCCGGAAACGCGGCCATACCATCGTGGAAGGTGGGAACCGGGTTGCCATCACTGAGGCGATCGCCCAGCTTAGAAAAAACGCGGTACTGGAAGCCGGCTGGTAGATCCAGTAACCCTTGGGGATCTTTGACAAGAGGGCCGAAGCCACGCCCCACCACCGACTCTCCTCGGGCTGCCCGCTGGTAAAGCAACTGTAGTCCTTGCGGGAATAGCGTTAGCCCTGCACCCGTAGCTGCTAACGTGAGAAATTGCCGACGTTTTAAGCCCATAAAAAGACCCTCAATGCCTTGTAAACTGCGCTACAGAGCCACCCGAGGTGACCTCTTTTTGTCTTACCGCGAACAGGGCGAATTATTCAAGGAGGTTCCCAATCTCAGGTCAGCTACAAGCCCGAAAAGGCCATACCTACCGGGAGTATTTCACTTTTGCAAATGTATAGCCCTCATCCCCCAACCCCTGCTGCGCGCGCCCTAAGTCCTTCGGACAGCAAGCAACGCTCTACTCCCGAAAAGAGAGAAAGGGAGGCAGATTCAAAGTCCCTCTTCCTTCTTGGGAAAGGGATTTAGGGTGAGGGGTTACGACAGTGGGATACGCCCTACCTATTACCTACCAAGTGCGAGGCTGAAACGTCGGATCATTCAAAATTTTGATACCGTCTCCTGACTGGGCTAAGACAAACAAGCCTTGCCGGGGGGCATAACGAGCTACTTCAGGGGGCACAATCATGCCCGCAACCGCACCGTGGATTCTAGTGGACTGGTACTGGTCAGTTGACGCGCCTGTTCCTTGAGCAGTCGCTCTGTTTCCTGAGCCTGCTCTTTAAGTAAGCGTTCTGTTTCCTGAAAGCGGTGTTCTGTCTCCTGTTGGGCTTGCAATAGCTCCCCCAGTAAACGCCAAACATCATCGGCGGTGCGCGCTTCTGTCATGGGTATATTCTGGTATTGCCTTGATAACTCTAGAATAGCCGGCTGACGGGAGGCGCAACCTAGTCGGTAATTCGGGGATCTGCCCAGCGCAGGAGCAGGTCGGCTAAAAGATTGCCAATAATGAGCATTACGGCTCCCATCATTAGGCTTGCCATGACGACGTAAATGTCTTGGGCGGTCACCGCCTGCAAAATTAAACGCCCCAGACCCGGCCAGTTAAAGAAATACTCGGCAATAAAAGCCCCACTTAAGAGGCTGGCAAACTCAAACCCCAGCAGGGTAATGAGGGGGTTAATGGCATTGCGGAGGGCATGGACATAGATTACCCGTGATTCCGGTAAGCCTTTGGCACGAGCGGTTTGAATGTAGTTTTGCCGCAGCACGTCTAGCAAGTTGCCCCGCATCAGCCGCTGTAGCCCCGCAAAGCTCGTTAGGGTCAAGGCAACGCTCGGCAGAATGAGATGCCAACCAATGTCGAGGACTTTGCCAAACCACGGCAAGTCATCGTAGTAAAGACTCGTCATGCCGCCCACCGGAAAGAGGGGCGTACTCTGGGCTAAAAACAACAGCAGGAGGGCAGTAATAAAGCTGGGAAAGCCTTGGCCAATGTAGCTGATGACCCGCAGTAGGCGATCGCCCCAGCGGTCTTGGTGGACCGCCGCCCAAATTCCCAAGGGAATGGCCAGACCCCACGTGAGCAAAATAGAACTGAACGAAAGTAAGAGAGTGGCAGGCACCCGCTCCCACAACAGGGAAGCCACAGAGCGCTGATAGACAAAACTGGTGCCAAAGTTTCCGTGGCGAATAATTTGCCACAGCCACCGCAGGTATTGCTCCACAGGGGATTTATCGAGGCCAAACTGTCGCTCCAGTTCCTGCAACCGCTCAAGGGAAATCTGCGGATCCGCTTTCAGGTTGTCGAGGTAGTTACCGGGCGCCAATTGCATAATGGCAAAACTAAGAGCGGAGGCCAACAGTAAGGTAATGAGGGCTTCGCCAACTCGCTTGACAATCAGACGAGTGGTGGGATTGCGGGGAACTGCTTTCAGGTGGCGAGCAACGGCGTTCAGCGTTACACTCCCCTCCGCTATTTGGCGGGTAAAACGGTGGCAATCGCCCCTTTAAGTTCTGCCTCGCTGAGGGTGGTTACCACAAACACTTCTTGGACGGTTTTGCCGCGGCGGGCAATCACTTTGAACCCTCCCTTAATGGGAACGGAAACCCGAAGATGCAGGTGGGGGGATTTACCCTTAACTGGCGCAATTACTCCGGGCGTGAGCGTGGTAATGCCCGGCACCTTCGCCAATTTTTCGAGGACTGGAATCAGTCCCTCAATGTGGGTCGAGTGATTGAGAACGACCCGTCCAGTTGCTGCTGCCATTAGGGTAACCACCGTGCTTGCAAACCGGGTGCCAAGGGTTCTGGCATCCCAACAACAATCTTGTCTTGATTTAATTCTAGGGGGAAAAGCCAAATCTGGTGCTGTGGTACCTGAGTTTGAACAGCAGGGGGGGTGGGTGGCGCGGGGGCAGGGCTGGGGAGGTCTGTCAAAAGATCGGGATCGGCAACAGGGGGGGCAGTTTCGCTGTAGAGATCGCTATTGTCAACGGTTGCGGTGCTGGCGCGTCCTTCAGCGTAGTCCACGGCAAGGGTGCGGCCATCGGGGGCTAAACTCAGGTAGAGGTCTTGCTGGGGATCAAAGTCCTTGAGCTTGTACAGTTGCTTAGTTTTCAGGTCAAATAACCCAAGATAGGGAACTTCACGGTAGGTCTCCTCCCCTTCAATGCGAGTCAGAATGGCGTAAAGGTAGTCACCCTTGGGGTCAAACTGGGCAGCAATGATTGAGCCATTCACCGTTAATAGCTCTTCATGGGTACCAAAGATATTCACCACATAGAGCGATCGCGAAAAATTCGGATTAAACTTGACGACCGCCACCTTGCGGCCATCGCGACTAAAGTCGAGAACCATGCCGTACTGCGGCAAAAAGTCAAAGGCGGTTTCGTCGCTATTGGCATCTAAGGGGACAATGGCCAAGCCCTGCCCTTGTGCAATGATCAGATGCTGATTGTCGGGAGTAATCCGAAAGTCACCAGCAGCGGCTTGGTTGAGGCGGCGGGGCTGAAAGTTTTCATCCAATAGCCACAGGGAACTGTCCATGGGCTGTAAGCGATTCACCCGCTGCACAACAATTTTGCTGCCATCGTTGGCCAGTTGAAAGCGGAGATTTTGGTACTCACTGTTGTCCAGAATCAGTGAGAGTTCACCAATGGGGCGCGGTTGACGGCGGGGTTGATCTGGGGCATTAAAGTGTAACCCGGTGGTGACAGTATAAAGCTGAGGATCAAAGCCCATCTGCTCTCCCCGCTCACTGGCGCTAAAAAGAATGCGATCGCCAGCGGGATAGGGCTGAAAATCAAACACTCGCAAATTGGGGGGACTCAAGAAGGTTTTCTGTTGCAGCGTCAGATTGTAGAGAATGAGGCGACCTTCCTCTACCCCTGACCCCAAATACACAAGGACGCGATCGCGACTGCGAAACTGACCGTGAAAGGCTTGGACAGGCTTCCCTTGGGGGACAGATACTGCCTCCTCGAGGGAGAGCTGAAACGTCTGACCGTAGGGAATGGGCTGGGTGAGGGTGTAGGCAAAACGCCGCCCCGACCAACTGGCTTTACCTTCCAAGGGCGGCTCGATTTTTAAGTGTTGCTCCACCGAAGACCAGTCCATCAGGCGGTTAAAGGCCAGAATAAAGGCTCGATCATCGGCACCGACATCACGATTTTGCCAAGTAAAGTAGCGGACTTGAGGACGGGTGCGATCGCCTCCCCATAGAAGGAGAACCGTCAACAAGGCTGCCACGAGCAGAACACTCAGAGCAGCCTTATCGAGGGGTTGTGGGAAGGGTAAGCGCGGGGAGTGAGAACGCATCAGCACAAAAAGGCAGGAACACTAGCCCCATACCAGAGGGCTTCAATCTCCTGAATCGTGGCCGCAGCAGCCTGAGGATCCTCGAGTAAGACGGTAAGGTGCCCCAGCTTGCGACCGACATAGGTATCCTTTTTACCATACCAGTGCAAATGAGCCTTTGGCAGTGCCGCTAGCGCTGCACATTTGCTAGCATAGTCCACTCCCTCTCCTAACCCCAGGAGATTAACCATCACGGCTGCAGGAGAGTGCATAGCTGTGGAACCCAAAGGTAAACCACTCACCGCCCGCAGGTGTTGCGCAAACTGACTGGTGATGCAGGCATCAATCGTGTAATGCCCGGAATTGTGGGTACGAGGGGCAATTTCATTGACGAGAAGGTCACCCGTCGGCGTTAAAAAGAACTCAATGCCAAAAACCCCCACAGCAGCGATCGCTTGTAAAATTTGTGTTGCCATCGCGGCCACTTGCTCATGAATTGCAGGGGCAACAGGTGCTGGGGCAATCACACGCCGACAAATCGCGTCCACCTGCTGAGTTTCCACCACAGGATAGAGGGCAATGTCACCCCGGGGCGATCGCGCCGCCATAATGGCCAGTTCTTGACTGTAGGGCACCAAGGCTTCTGCCAAAAAGTGCTTGGGTGGAATTTCCGGCCAGCGCTGCTGAAACTGCTGCCACGCCGCTGCTGTTGGGATGACAAACGTGCCTTGGCCATCGTAGCCGTGACGGCAGGCTTTCACAACGCAGGGGTACCCCATTGACCACTCTTCTAAGTAGGTAAAGGGGGGAACGGGAATGCCTAATGCCTGCAAAAAAGAACGCTGCTGATACTTATCCAGTAAGGAACTTAAAGACGACAACGTGGGATAAAAACAGACCCCCTCCGCGGCCAGCCCCTGTAGCGCTCCTAAATCCACAAATTCATTCTCAAAGGTGATCACTTGGGTATGGGCTGCCAACTGCTGGGTGGCGCTCACATCGCTAATGTCACCGTAAATAACACCCGCCGCAACTGCGACAGCCGGATCCCTCGGATGGGGGGTTTGTACCCACAAGGCCAGCCCCAGTTCCTTGGCCGCCAGTCCTAACATCCATGCCAACTGCCCCCCCCCAATCACGCCAACGCTAGAGGTAGGGTGTTCTCCTGAGTTCACCATGCAACACTTAAGG